>Ga0207684_10000023_pt1 | contig 334838 bp, 272 predicted proteins | sample KBSK5501metaG_FD_184342 | JGI IMG/M metagenome (GOLD analysis project Ga0207684, IMG submission 184342) | Corn, switchgrass and miscanthus rhizosphere microbial communities from Kellogg Biological Station, Michigan, USA - KBS K5-50-1 metaG... | ecosystem: Host-associated > Plants > Roots >... | reverse complement strand
TAACGCCGAAGGCGTTGGCTAATTGCAGCCCAGGGCTGGAGCGCAGCGACAACCCTGGGATTACAATGTCAAAGATTTTTTTGAACCCTGCAAGGGTTCGGCTATTGGCGAACGCCTTCGGCGTAGTTATTCCAAAATCAAACTGCATCACTACCCAGTCACGATGATGGCTCTCAAACTGATCCAGTGCGTTATCTAGTGAGATAAGACCGGCTGACGTGAGAATCCTCACCCAACGAGGTGACCCGAACTTAGCAACTCGCGTTAATGCGGCGGCCCTTTTATATAGCGCCAGCCGCTTTCTTGCAATGAAATTCTCAACAGGAGCAACTTTCACGGTGAACGAACCAAGATCTGAGGAGTCAGGAGCAGTCGCAATCGCAAATGTCCTCCGGGACTGGGTAATGGTTTTGCTGACGGTCGTATTTGTCGTGTTGTATGGTCTGGCACTGGCTGGGAAACTCAAACCGCTACCGGATCAATCAATCGTCTCCCACCTGGAACCGGTTCTATTTGTCGTTCTCGGATATTACTTCGGCAGACTACCGGCACAACAGAGCGAACAGACTCTTAGAAGCGAAATCAAAGACCTTACCAAACGAGCTGAGGCTGCTCGACAGGGGAGGGAGGTAGCGCTGCAATCCCACGAAGCCCTCCAGGAAAGAGTGAGGAGTGCGCGGAAAGCCTTGGCTAGTGGCTCCCATTCCTCAGAAAAAAGTGCGGAAACAGCGAATTACGCCGGCACAAACACGAATCAGCACGGCTCCGTTGTAGCCGCATTGAGCATTCTGAGCTCGAAGGATTGAGTCGTGACCATCACACAGCAACAATTCGACTCTTTGCTGGCCTGGCTAAACGCGGATCGTGAGCTGGCGGGCAAGAAGTATGAAACCATTCGCTCGGGACTGATCAGAGTCTTCGTTTCGAAGGGTTTCAACGACGCCGAAGACCTTGCTGATGAAACAATCAACCGAGTAATTGTGCGACTGCCTGACATCAGGAACAACTACGTCGGCGAGCCCGCATATTACTTCCGCGGCGTAGCCAAAAACGTCATTCGCGAGAGTGCGCAACGAAAAGAGGTCGCTCTTAATCCGATCGAGATACGCGTCGATCCCAAACCCGAGATCACCGAGGAGTCTGTCTGCCTGGGTCACTGTCTTCAGAGTCTGCCGCTCGACAAGCGCGACTTGATCTTGGATTACTACCTTTACGAAGGACACGACAAAATCGCGCATCACAAGCGTATGGCCGGACAACTGAAAATTACTGAAGGAGCGATACGGAGCAGGGCATATCAGATTAGGCTAAAGCTCGAAAACTGCATGCGACAGTGTTCGATGCTTAAGAAAGGACGACAGTGCCCTTGGCGCTTGTCGTGAACGCATTACTCGTGCACTGTTGGGGCGTCGGCGTGTGGGACGAAGCACATGCGACAGCGAGCTTCGTACTTGTCCGCCGCACCGACCGCGACGCGCTCTTCGGATTCGAAGGTACGCTGTGAGTAATTGGCCGGCTGGCCACACTTCATGCAGATCGCATGCGTCTTTGTAATGTACTCGGCGGTAGCCAAAAGCTGCGGCATCGGTTCCCACGGTTTGCCTGTGTAGTCTTGATCGAGACCGGCGATAATCACACGAACTCCTCGTCGAGCAAGCGTGTTAGCCACCTCAACCAATTCGTTGTCGAAAAACTGTCCTTCATCAATGCCGACGACTTCTGTGTCAGGATCGACTTTGGTGAGTATCTCAGCCGCGGAACGACTGTTCGCGGATTCGTGACGCATCTCGGAGTGCGACACGATCTGATTGTCGGCAAAGCGCGAGTCCAACTCCGGCTTGAAGACCTGGACCTTTTGCCGTGCGATCTTCGCTCGGCGAAGTCGCCGGATCAGCTCCTCCGATTTTCCTGAAAACATCGAACCGGCAATCACTTCCACCCAACCCGCGTTCGGCCGCGCGGTAGGCAGCGGTTCATCATGATTCACTTGGGCCACTAGTTCATCCATTCCGATCTATTAGCTGTAAAGTTTGGGATTGTAAAAAGGCGCAAACGCCGCAATCAGCGCTAACTCAAAACTCATCGAGCGCGTCACGAGATCGCGTGATAATACTCCCCACGTGCCTTGCTTGCTTCGTATGTCGCGGCCGCTGACCACCTCATCGATCACCGATCCCAATTCGCGGCGGCCTTGAACTACGCTCTTCACGATGTGCGGCGGCACGGAAATCGACGGCGCTGCGCCAAACGCACTCCGTTCTCCGTCGGTGGCGTAAGCCCAGCCTCGCAAGAACGTGTGCCACTCGCCTTCAATCGAGATCGAGTGAAATCCACCTTCGAGTCCGACGTAGATATCAGCCTCAAGCCGCCGGCTTCGCAAAGCGTCGCGAGCCGCCAAAGCTCGTTCACGCGCACCTTGCATCAGTTGCCAGTCGGTGAGCGGCATGGCAGGGACGCTGGTCTCAACGCGCCGCGCAACCACGTTGGCGTTAGCCCAATCCGGATCAACGACGGCGACGCGGGCTACGCTCGCGCGCACCGCCATAATCTTTGAGGCACGATCCGACCCGAGGGCGATTGTCTTGATTGCCACAGATGTTCTGATGATTCCGGCCGTCTCTGGGAACGACTCGCAATCATGCAAGACAAGCGACAGGATTTGCAAGATTTTTCATGATTCCCGGATATAGTGCGTTTGATCTCGTGGAATGATGTAAAATCCCGCAAATCCTGTCCAACGTTTGTCTGCTCTCGTCTTGACATATTTTTCGCGAGTTTGTCATTAACAACAGGACCTAAAAGTTTTTCGGAGGACATCCCCATGAAAGAATGCACTCTCATGTTCTATTTCGCGAGTGACAATCCCCTCGCGATCAGCATCGTCTCCCAACTGAAGGCCATCAAGGCTGCCGGCTTCCACAAAGAAGCCAACGTCATTGTGCAGTTTGACCCTTTTACCGAGGACACGCCGACCCACGTCTTCGACGTTAATGTAATCAACAAACTCAAAATGAGATCCAGATTCAAAACTGAGTTTGATGAAGACAGTCCTTTCGTGCTGAACTTGATTGAAGACAAGCTTTGGAACGGGGAAAAAACTCGAGACGGTGAATTCGTACGGGACGCAATCGGTAAGCTCGTCAGAGGCTACAACCCGCCCAACCCACCGAATGGCAGGGGTATTGTCAACGGCAAAGAGCAGGAGTTCGGACCAAAGCGTACGCTGAAGGAATTCCTGGACTTTTGCTGCCATAACTATCCCGCCAAGCATTACCTGCTCTTCATTCTCGGTCACGGCGTGGTAGTGGGAAATGACGTCTTTCTCTTTGACGAGCATGCAGACGAGCACTCGTTAAGGCTGACTGACCTCGCCTACATACTGCGGAGATTCAGAGCATCTGTGGAAGACCGCGGGGGCAGCTTCGATCTCCTCGGCCTTCATAGCTGTTCGGTCAGCGCGGTGGAAGTTGCTTATGAGCTACAGGAGACCGCGCGGTACATGCTGGCCTCACAGGGCACCGCGTTTGTAGGAAGCTGGCCTTACCGCCAGATGTTGAAGCGCGTCTTTGAGGCGCTCGAGCACAAGACTCGATTCAACCAGCAAACAATGAAGAAGATGCTGAAGGACTTGTTCTTCTTTTGCATGCACAACAGCACCGACTTCTTATTGGCGGGTTATCCATTCGACCTTTGCCTGTGTGATCTCAACGAGGTTTCGACGATCAAAGAACCGTTGGAAAAACTGTCGACAGCCCTGATAAATGGTCTCAATTACGCTAAGGTTAGGGACCTGATTATCCTGGCACACTGGCGGTCGCAGAGTTTCTTCCAGGAAATGTACACTGACGTTTACGACTTCTGCTTCTGCCTGCGGGAGAAGATAGAAGAGATTCCAGTACGCACCGACACAATGCAAGACATAGTCGAGGCGTGCAACGACGTTATGTCAGTGCTCGAAAAGGAGGGATTGCCACGCAATGGTGATGATGAACAAAAACTCATTATCTGCTCGGAGTTTGCCGGACCCGAGTACCAGTATTCGCACGGACTTTCCCTGTACTTTCCGTGGTCCAGGCCGCCGGCCGATCGTCAGATTCTCGAGGAGTACAGCAAGTACAAGATAAGCACGGAATTTGACACTACGTGGCTGGAGTTTCTGGATACGTACTGGACAAAAACCATGCGCGACTCGAGCCGAGTCGAGCAAAACAAGCCGGCTCTCGAGGGCGCTCAGGCGCTTTACGAGGACAAGATCAGTCTGGTTTATACGCGCGAAGGACCGCACAATGGTCAGAACGCGCTCGATTCACGGGCAAAGACGGATCCCAAAGATCCAACCGGCGGAGACTGTAGCTGTCCTTCGGTCAAGAACTTTCCAAGCGATATCAGGGATTTGCGTCTATCGAACCGGAAGGCAGATTCAGCCACCATGAGCGAGATCTTTTTGCCAATGGCGGCGCCTTAGAACGCCGGCAAGGCCGGAACATCATGGTAAGCCAACGAAGAGCATTGGTCCGAATTCTTTTGGTTTGGATGCTCTGGTCTTACCCTGCCTCCCGTGTTCCGGCCTCAACTCGCGCGCAAAGCCCCGAACAAGCTCGCCAACTGCTTCAACTTAGCGAGAAGCAGAACGAAAACAATCATTCCCTCGCGCTGCAAACTGCGAATAGAGCGCTCGAGATCTCGAAGAGCCTGGGCGATGAGTCCGGTATCGCAACGGCACTGGGTCAAGTTGCACGTTGCTACTTCGCACAAAGCGATCTCGTCGAGGCCACCAACACTTACCAGCAAGCACTCGAGTCGTGGCGTCAACAGGGTAACGTTCACTACCAGGCCGAAACTCTAAATATGCTGGGGTATATCGATGCGGAGAAAGGAGAATGGCAGAGTGCTATCTCCTACTTCACGCAAGCGGAAGCGATAAACAAGGAAAGCGATCCCGAGCTGATGGGACAAAGTGCAGCCGGACTGGCAAGCGTTTTCATTGATAGCGGCGCGCCTGCGAGCGCCTTGATTCATTACCAACGCGCTCGCGACTTTTATCAGAAGGCAGCGTACGAACGAGGCGTTAACCGGATGACAATGATGATCGGCTACGCCAATTTTCTGATCGAAGATTTTCCTGCCGCCGAAAATAATCTGCAAACCGCGCTGGCCAGTTTCGAACCGTCGAGCGTTGACGCAGTCCAATGTAATGAATACATCTCACAACTTAATATCTCAGCCGGAGAATACGCTGAGGCTCTCCAACATTTGCTACCAGCACTGGAGACGTATGAGCGTGCGGGCAATCCGAAGCAGGCGGCACGCGTTCGCGCACTGATCGGTCAAGTCTACGAACAACAGGGGAATCTTGCAGATGCGCGTGCCAGTTATCTTGCGGCGTCGGAAACCTTCCGTCGCCTGTCAGACCGCGTTAGTGATGCCGCTGTGTCGTTTGCTTTAGGACGTCTTGAGCTACAGGCCGGTAATTACGATGCGGCTGAAGAGTTTCTCAAGCACTCCGTCGAAAACACGGAGCGCATCCGTAGCAGTTCAACTGGTCGAGAGCTCAAACAAGCTTTTTCGGCCAGTGTACACGCGCGTTACGCCGCTTACGTCGAATGTCTCATGCGTAAACATGCGCAGCAGCCGTCGCTTGGTCTGGATGTGATGGCGTTTGAAGCAAGTGAATTGGCGAAGGGTCGATCGCTGGCTGAGTTGTTGCACGACACGCAAACAGATCTACTAAACGGTGTCGACCCGCAAACCGCGGAACACGAGAAGTCGTTACGACAGGTGATCCGTGCCAAGGAAGACTACCGGATCGAGCTACTCGCAACAGCTTACAGCAAAGAGGATCTTGACCAACTCGAAACATCGCTTGCACGGTTGCGCGAGGAGTACAAAGAAGTTCTCGATAAGCTCCGGATAGCCAATCCGTCGTATGAGCGAATTAGTCAGCCAAGTGCCTATTCATTGCGACAGATTCAGCAGGAAGTCGTCGACGATAAAACCGTGCTCGTCGAATACCTGCTGGGAAACAACGCGAGTTATGTTTGGCTTGTAACCAAAAATAATCTTGCGGCGTACGAGATACCCAAAGAAGCGATCATCACCGAGGCGGTGGGAAAGCTTTATAACGTCCTCTCCGTGAAACCCACTGCTGAAACCGAAGCAACACTGCGCGATGCCGCTCGTGAATTAGGGCAAATGGTGTTGGGACCAGTGGCTGGCCAACTTTCCGGTCGCCGTGTAATTGTCGTTGCAGACGGTGCGCTTAACTACGTTCCGTTTCAAGTCTTGCCTCTCGATCGTGAACTGCTGATTGAAAGTGTTGAAGTTATCAACACTCCATCAGCATCCATCCTCGGACAGTTGCGATCGGAACGCTCGCGGCGACAACCGGCCGAGAAAGTCGTAGCAGCGTTCGGTGATGCCGTGTTTGCTTCAAACTACACGGAGTATAAAGCGTCGAGCTCCAGCCAAGTCGCGGCAACAAGTACGTGGCGTGGTATCAACGTTGGCGAAGACTCGTTCAAGCCGGAAAAGATCCAGCCGTTGTTTTATGCTCGATGGGAATTGCGGAATTTACGGGATCTGCTGGGTTCCGAAGCGTTTCTGGCCACGGGCTTTGATGCATCGCGTGAAAAACTCGAAAGCACAGACCTGGGCCATTATTCGATTCTTCATCTGGCCACTCACGGCGTTCTAAACACGAAGGAACCTGAAAAATCAGGATTCTATTTGTCGCTGGTCGATCGAGACGGCAAGCCTGCGAACGGTTTCATCACGATGCAGGACGTCTATCGGATGCATGTTCCGGTTCTTCTGGTCGTGATGAGTGCGTGCCAGACTGGATTAGGTAAGGAAGTTAAAGGTGAAGGACTGATTGGTCTGACTCGAGGTTTCATGCATGCCGGCGCATCCAGCGTCGTTTCAACTTTGTGGCGCGTTGACGATGAGGCGACGTCGGAATTGATGAAACATTTTTACGCGAACATGCTGGAGCAGGGCATGACGCCGGCGGCAGCGTTGCGTGAGGCGCAAAACAGTATTCGCCAGGATCCGCGCTGGGCCTCGCCTTACTATTGGGCCGCGTTTACGCTGCAAGGTGAGTACGAGCAAAGCATTCACGTACCTCTGACGACACGTGCGGTGGTTCAAAGAATTACGATCGGGGCAGCGGTGCTCGGATTTCTGATTGCACTCGCCTGGTGGCTCTGGCGCCGCCAGCAACAAAGACAGATCAGGTCACAAAAAAGCACATAAATGCACAAATAGTTCGACCACTCTTGTGTTTTTTGTGCCTCTTTGTGGCTAAAAGTTATTCGACTCGGAAGAAGTAGCTGCCGGCTATTCTTTCTTGTTTGCCATCAGGTTTGATTCCGGAGAGGTGTAGTGCATAGGAGCCTCGTGGGAGGGCGGTGGCGGGAATGATTACAGTAGCTGTTTGTTGATTGCGTTCTTTTATTTCAACAGGGCGCCTCACGCCATCTCGATCGACCAGTTCAACCTGAAAACTTGTGTACTGACTCGTTTGCTCGGGAAGCTGGAGGATGATTTTGGCTGCGTCGTTTTCTGGGGCCAGATGCAGTGGCTTGTATTCAGATCCTTCAGCACGATCTGAAGTGCTGATAGTCAGTTCAAGTGAGGCAAAGTTCCTGTAGGTGGATTGGTCGCGGAAAACCATGAAGGCCAGGCCGGCGGCTATCACGACGATCGCCGCAGTTGCTGCGAATCTCCACGCAAAATTCTCCGGAGACCACAGCGCTCGCCAACGTTCACGCAGCGTTGGGGTCCCAACATCCGATGTCAGTTTGACTGGTTCTGGCTCCCGTGCTGTGGCTTGGTCAATCAAGGCCGCGGCAAATTGGGCCTTTGTCTGACGTTCCGGCGCCCTCAGAAAATGCTGTTCAACACGCTTCAGCTCTTCTCCCTGGAACTCGCCACTAACGTATTGATCCGTGATCTCGTCGACTATCGTGTCAAACTCCTCGCCAAACGAAGGATCCGTCAGCAATCTCAGCTCCAACCGCTCCTCATCTGCCCCTCCCAATTGGCCAAGCAGATATTGTTTTACCTGGGTTTTATTGTTGTTATCGATGTTAGTCACTCCCACGATCACCGCCGCTACTAATAATGGCGTCAGGTGCTACTTTTGTTTTGCCATGCCGGCTAATGCACTCATCTACGCATTTTTCCAGGATTACACGCAAATGGTGCGCACGCGTGCGTAGCGCCCCTTCGCTGATCGAGAACTCACCCGCCATCTCACGGTGATGCTCGACCTTCGCGCGCCCCTGGTACAGATGGTAGTCGAGAATGAATTCCTGTTTGTCCGTAGGCAGGAGTTTCAGGCACTTTGCCAAACACTCAGACATCTCGCTCTTTTCCGGTTCTTTCGTGAGCAAGTCGGGTATGCAGTCTGTCGGGACTTCCTTTCGCCGCCGATCCTCGAGAATAAGATTGCGCGCCACACCATGGAAGTATTTGGCAGGATCGCCAACGTAGCTGGCCCGAATCTCGGGTAATCGCTTCATAACGCGATCCATTGTCTCATCCGCGGCGTGTCCCGCATCACTGACGCCCTTCGAAACAAACATCCGCACGAGTCCGGCGTGGATCGCCTTATACCGCTCGGATGCCTTTTCGCGATCGGGATCCAGCCACTCAAGTAAAGCGTCAAATAGGTCTTTGGTAATGGTCAACTCTAACTACAAGTTCCTTAAAACTTGGGGATCGATACGACGTGTGTTGGCGAAGTTCAGGAGGTCCTCAGAATGCCCGCATAAAACTAGCTCAGACCGTAGATCAATAGCAAGAAGGCTCATCTTGACATTCAATTCTGCGGTTGCTGTAATCCAAATCAGCCACAAAGAGACACAAGAAACACGAGGGAGTTTGCGGAGGTGATCGAGTGACGATCGACGAATTAGTTTACGATTGGAATACAGTCGAACCGGCACTCACAGCGCCTAATCGTCCGATCGGCATCGACGATGAAACTCTGCGCGATGGTCTACAGTCGCCGTCCGTTTGCGAACCAGCGGTAGAACAAAAACTCGAGCTGCTTCACTTGATGGAAGCACTCAGCATCGATACAGCCGACATCGGATTGCCCGGCGCCGGCGGCACGCACGCAGCGGGAGTGGAACGGCTGGCCCGCGAAATCGCCGATAAGAAACTCAAGATCAGACCAAACTGCGCCGCACGAACACACCGCAACGACATCGTGCCCATCGTCGAGATTTCACAACGCGCCGGCATTCCGATCGAGGCTTGTACATTCATCGGATCTTCGTCGGTGCGGTTTTTTGCGGAAGACTGGACGCTCGACAAGTTGCTGCAAATGACGGAAGAGGCGGTCTCGTTTGCGGTGAGTCAGCGACTGCCGGTGATGTACGTGACCGAAGATACGAGTCGCGCCAAACCGGAAACAATCCGCGCGCTTTACACTACTGCGATTCGCTGTGGCGCTAAAGCAGTTTGTGTTTGCGACACGGTTGGACACTCAACGCCCGACGGCGCTCGCGCAGTGGTGAAGTTCGTGAAGAGCATCATCGAAGAGCAGGGTGGAAACATCAGGCTCGACTGGCATGGACACCAGGATCGTGGGCTGGGCGTGATCAATTCGATTGCCGCGATTCAGGGTGGCGCGGATCAAGTTCACGGTTCGGCACTGGGCATCGGTGAGCGCGTCGGCAACACGCCGCTCGATCAATTGGTAGTGAATCTGAAACTACTCGGCTGGATCGATAACGATCTGTCGCGTTTGGGAGATTACTGTCGTACGGCGGCACGCATCTGCGGTTGGACTGTGCCGGCGAATTACCCAGTGTTTGGTCGCGATGCGTTTCGAACCGCGACCGGCGTGCACGCAGCGGCTGTTATCAAGAGTTACAAGAAAGGCGATCAGCGGCTTGCTGATATTGTTTACTCGGGTGTTCCAGCCGGTGAGTTTGGACTCGAACAAGTAATCGAGATTGGGCCAATGAGCGGAAAGTCAAACGTCATTTATTGGCTCGAGAAACGCGGCCTCGAAGCGAGTGAGAGTCGCGTCAATCGGATCTACGAGCGCGCCAAAGCAGCGAGTGGCGTGCTCGAAGAGAACGAGATCATGGGGTTATTGTGAGCCGCGGATTTACACAGATGAACGCGGATCGATCTGCGTACATCCGCGGAAATCCGCGGCTTACTATCGAGCATTTGCTCTCCTCACCGGAAGTCACACGCGCGCTAAGTTCGTTTGAAACAAACGCTGACGCAATAACACAAGAACACATCCGCATCTGCTCCGTTCCTGCGAGTCCGTTCAATGAACACGAACGCAGCGAGTATCTGCGTCAGAAGTTTTTAGAACTCCGGCTGACCGAGGTGGAGATTGACGAGGAAGGCAATTGTCTTGGACTGATCGAAGGCGCTTCGCGATCGCCGTTCATTGTCGTCAGCGCGCATCTCGATACGGTGTTTTCGAAGGACACGAATTTTACAGTCGTACGGCGCGACGACAGATTGTTCGCGCCGGGAATCGTCGATGACGGTAGCGGACTCGCGGCGCTGATCGCGTTGGCCCAGGCCGTTCGGAACGAACGAATCGTGACTGAGGGTTCGATTCTGTTCGTCGGCACGGTTGGTGAAGAGGGCGAGGGAAACTTGCGTGGCGTGCGGCATCTTTTGACGAAGGGACGTTGGGCCTCACGCGTCGATGCGTTTCTGAGCTTTGATGGGCCGGGCGTCGATCGAATTACGAATCGAGCACTCGGCTCTCGCCGTTATCGGGCCGAATTCGTTGGACCAGGCGGACATTCGTGGGGCGATTTTGGGTTGCCAAATCCGGTGCACGCAATGGGTCGCGCGATTTCGAGACTGGCTGCTTATCCTGCGCCGAAGGAGCCACGAACAACTTTCAACGTCGGACGCATCGAGGGCGGCACAAGCGTGAATGCGATTCCGAGTAAAGCGTCGATGGAGGTGGATCTGCGGTCGACCGCTGAAACCGAATTGCGTCGTCTCGATGCTTTCTTTCGGCGTGCGATGAAAGATGCTGCTGACGAGGAGAATGCGGCGAGACGCGCCGGCGTCGCGGAGTTGAGACTCAAGCTCGATCTGATCGGTGAAAGACCGACGGGAGAAACGCCGAGTGATTCACCGTTGGTTGAACTGGCAATCGAAGCGACGAAGGTGCTTGGGTTCGAGCCGCGTCTCGATCAGGCGTCGACGGATTCGAATCTGCCGATCTCGTTGGGGATACCGGCGATCACTCTCGGCGCCGGCGGCTATTCCGGCAACTCACACACGCTCGATGAGTGGTACGATCCACGCGATCGAGATAAAGGATTGAAGCGGGGATTGCTGGTGATCCTCGGAATGGCGAAGTTGATTTAGATAGTATTTTAGCCACGGCTAAAATACTGTCCCTAATTAATTGGTATCGAGATGGTCGCTGATCCGGGTTTGCCTGGCGGGAAGCGTTTCTGGCGCGCGATCCGCAATGCGTTTGCATCGCCACCTGACGCCTGCGTCACTCGCCCCGACTCATCATAAGTCACTGTCACCACAACTCTCTTCGCACCGGGCTTGAGAGTCGCGGCTGCAGGCGCAGAAGCCGTCGTTCCATTCTCAGCGTTCTTCGCTTCGCGCGCTTTGCGTTCCTTTTCGCGCTGACGACGTGCCGCCAACGCAGCCGCGTCTTCAGTGCCCGTCTCTGCCTGTGCAGCAGACGCTTGCGGCTGCTGGGCCGGGTTCGCGCTCTGATTGTTTTCAGGAGCCGGAGCCTGGCTCGCAGTCTCTGCTGATGTCGCAACCGCCTTCTTCTTGCTGTACCAGCCAGCCGGTACGCCAATCACTGCCACACTCGCCACCACTGCTACTGCGATCGCGCCGATGAAAAGTGGTTTGCGCCCGCTGCCCGACTCTCTTCCCGCAAACGAAAAGAACGCCGGCGCCATCGAACGCTCGATTGCCGATTTGGACGTTGTTTCAACTGGAGCACCGTCGAGCTCATCAGGCTCGGCAACGTAGTCAGGAGGAAACGCCACACTTGGCTGAATGTTCTCGTCGAGTCGTCGCAGTCCTTCAAGCACCACCTGCGTCCACGGTTGATTAATCGTGCGATTCCCTGCTTCCGCGTCAGCGCTAAACTCAAACTCAGCATTCTGAAGCGTCAATGCGTAGTAGACCGCGTCGATGCCATGCAACACGCCGATACGCGCGTCGACCACCGAGCCCGCCTGTAAGTAAAAATAACCCGCGCCCTGCGGGTACAAAACTTTCAGACGTCCACTCTTTCGCTGATTGCAGAAAAACTCGATTAACTCGGAAAGTGAAAGGTCACTGAGGTGTCCAGTTAATGCCATGAGAACTAGTCCCTTCTACGAGAACGTGCTTGTTGGAAAAGAGGGGGAGAGTAGCGCGCCGGAATCGCCGGCGCGCCACCGAAAGGCAGGTTAGGGAACCAGCGCAAACCTGTAGTTGATGATGCCGGAAACCTTTACCGGTTGACCTGAAAGCTTCGTGGGAGAAAACTTCGCTTTCAGCGCTGCTTGCACCGCAGCCTCACGCAAGATTGCTGGACCACTCGACGCGGTTGCCGCAACTACTTTTCCCGTTTCGTCGAGAATCACATCGACAATCACAACACCGGAAGTTCGCATGCGCTTTGCCGCTTCCGGATAAGCTGGCGGTGGCAGGGAGATAGCCGTGCCATTGAGCACACCACCCGATACCGGCTTGAGAATCGGCTTTGGCCCAGGGCTCGGTGGCGGTTCCGAACCGAGATCTATCACCGGAACTCCCTGATCGGCACTAACAGCAGGTGTCTTGAGATCGAGGGGAGCAGACGCGAGTTTGGTCGCGGATGATGAAGCTGAAGGTAATTCTGGAGCAACTGTTTTCTGATTGTTGTTGCGTTTGTTGTTTGCCGTGCTGGCTTTTGGATCGACCGTCGGTTTGTTCACAGCGACCGGAGCTGGCGTGACGGGCTGAGGAGTTGCGGCCGCGCCGGTTTGGGTTCCGCCGGGTTGGGCCATCTTCATCATGCTCTCGTCGAGGTAATACATGATCGAGCGATAAGTCACTTCGGACGGCTCGAAAGTAACGCCTCGCGAATCAACCACGCCAACCGAAGTCGTCATCTTGTTCCAGTTACCCAGAAAGTCGAATTCATACTTGTAGATTTCCTTGCTCAACAGCGTTCCATCGGGATTGAGCAGGGTCATCTCGCTGATGTTTCCCTTTTCGTCATACTTGTAGACTTCCTTGCCGGTCAGGGTCGCGCCGGCAAGTGGGAAATACTGGTTCTCGATCTTGTTGCCCTTGATATCGTAAGCGGCGATTTCGACCACGACCGGTTTGTTCTCGGTCTGGCGTCCATCCGCTGTCGATAATTTGGCCACTTCCGTGCGGACTCGTCGCACCGGGCCAATCAATCCGTCGCGAGACCTGTCGCTTTCGACCACAGGAGCTGTGGCTGGGGCACTACCGGCCTTGGCTGTCAGGTTGGATTGAGCACTTGCCGCAGAGCTCAAGACCAGCAGGCAAAGCGTGATAAAGCATAATCGGTTAGACATTCTAGACATTGTTTTCTCCATAATTCGCTGAGGCAGGCCAACTTTGGAAAGACGGATCGTGAGGCCCAAGCCATACTAACCAAGTTAAACGTGGTTTGTCTAGGGGTATTTAGCCGCGGCCAAAAAGCTGCTCGGTGCGGCTAAGCGCCAGGAGTTCATGAGCGGCTCGGTAGACCTCGGCAACAGTGATTTTCGCGATTGTGGGGCTGAAAATCAGCCGATTATGCGGTCCGGCGGGAGTGAAACTGTGTGGATCAGGGCGATCCATAAGGACGATGACGGGAGTGCCGACGGCAGCCGCGATGTGCGCCGGTCCCGTGTCGTTCGAAATAAAGAGCGTCAAACGTGCCTGGGCTGAGACGAGCTGGGGGATCGTCAGCCGGTCGAAGAAGATCGTCGTGGGTGGGAACAGCGTCCGCATTTGCGGCACCATTGCCCTTTCTTCGGGACCGGCAAAGACGACGACCCGAACCTTGTCGTTTCGTATCAAATGGTCTGCAAGCTCCGCAAAGTGCTCGAGCGGCCAGATCCGGCCGGCGTGACCTGCTCCAGGAAACAAGCCGGCGAGAAGTTGGCGCGATTGCGCTTTCTCCTTTTTAAGCAGCGACTCGACGGCAAAGTCAGCCGCGGCATTCGTGTTCAGCACTGGCGTTCGTGGCGGATTCTCGATACCGAGTGGCTTGAGCACGTCGAGATAGCGATCGATGAGATGCGCTTTCTTTCGTTCTCTGGCAGGGCGCGGTTGGAAGTTGGCGAGGAAGTCGAGCGAACGATTTGGCCGCGATGCATAGAGACGGTGAGCCGCGCCGGAGAAAAAGCCGAGTAGATTTGTCTCATACAAACTGTGCAGGTCGATGACGAAATCGAACTTCGCTTTTCGTACTTGCGCGACCAGTTTCAGAATGCGTCCGATCGATACCAGCTTCGCGCCATCACGCAGCGAAACACGATCGACTTCGAAAACATCGTTTGCATAACCCGAGAGATTGATCAACTCTCCGCCGGGCTTTCCGACAGCCACGGTGATTCGCGCATGTGGGAAGCGCGCGCGTATGGCGCGCAGGGCAGGCAGACTCATCACGACATCGCCGAGCTGGCCGAAATCGATGACGAATATGTTGCGCGGATCGAGTTGCATTTGTATGAGCCGCAGATTTTCGCGGATGAACGCGGATCAGAATCCGCGTTCATCCGCGAAAATCTGCGGCTAACCTTTTCTTAAATCGGTGCCACTCATCTCAACTGGCTTCTCGAGGCCCAGCAAACCGAGCAGCGTCGGCGCCACGTCTTCGAGTGCGCCGCCGCTTCGCAGTTTCATTCCGATAGACTCCTCGTCGAGCAAATGAAACGGCACGGGATTGGTCGTGTGCGCCGTATGCGGACCACCCGTCTTCGGATCGATCATCTGCTCCGCATTGCCATGATCCGCCGTGATGATCGTGATGCCTCGCGCCTCGCGTACACGCTTCGTGATCCAACCCAAACACGTATCGACGTACTGACACGCCTCGATCGTCTTATCCAGTTTTCCGGTGTGGCCCACCATATCGGGATTCGCAAAGTTGATCACGAAAACGTCCGTCTCACCTTCATCGACACCACGCAGCACCTTGTCAGTTACTTTGAATGCGGACATTTCAGGCTGGAGATCGTAGGTGGCGATCTTCGGCGACGGCACGAGCAGCCGTCGCTCGCACGGATACTCCTTTTCCACTCCGCCATTGAAGAAGTAAGTCACGTGGGCATACTTCTCCGTCTCGGCCAATCGATAATTGCGCACGCGCACGTTGCCCCAAACTTCCGCCAGCACGCTGCGATGGTGTCGTGGCGGAAACGCGACCGGAAGATTGAAAGTGTTGTCGTACATCGTGAAGCAAACAAAATCCACGCGCGGTCGATCGGTGATCGGAAACTCGTTGAAATCCTGCAGCGTCAGCGCTCGCGTCAACTGCCGCGCACGGTCGGGGCGGAAGTTGAAGAACACGACTGAATCGCCGTCCTGAATCGTAGCGACCGGATTGCCATCACTACGCACAATCACGACCGGCTCTGCGAATTCATCCGTCACACCACGTCGATACGATTCCAGGATCGCCGCAATGGGATCTTTGGCGCGCTCGCCGATTGCTTTCGTCAACAGTTCATAGGCGCGTTGCGTTCGTTCCCATCGCTTGTCGCGGTCCATGGCGTAGTAGCGGCCAACAATGGTCGCAATTTCACCACAGCCGATCTCATCCATCTTTCGCTGAAGCACTTCGACGTAAGTCGCTCCGGACGACGGCGGAGTGTCGCGTCCATCAAGGAAACCGTGAACGAAGACGCGATCCATTCCATGCTCTTTCGCCATGCGGAGCAGCGCGTAGAGATGTGTCAGAGAAGAATGAACCTGACCGTCTGAAATGAGGCCCATGAGATGAAGCGATTTGCCGCGATCGCGCGCAAGGTCAATCGCGTTTGCCAGGACCTTGTTACGGAAAAACTCGCCGGTTTCGATCTCATGGTCCACCAGTGAAACATCCATGCGAATGACGCGACCGGAACCGATATTGAGATGTCCGACTTCGGAATTTCCCATCACACCGGCAGGCAATCCGACGCGCGAGCCGTGGGCTTCGAGCAGAGTGCTGGGATACTTTTCGCGAAGCTCATCGTAGAAAGGTGTGGCCGCGAGTGCGATGGCGTTGCCTTCGCGGGCGGCGGAGTAGCCCCAGCCATCGATGATGATGAGCGCAATTGGTCCTCGTTTTTTAGTCATAGTTTGATCCACAGATTACACAGATTTCACAGAAAAATCCGTGGATGAACCTTGTAGAAAAGCTTTGCGGCCGGCGAAGCGTGCGGCGCCTCGGAGATCTTCTTCGATGCGTAACAGTTGATTGTATTTTGCGGTGCGATCGGTGCGCGACAGCGATCCTGTTTTGATCTGTCCGGCGTTGGTGGCCACCGCGAGATCGGCTATGAACGGATCCTCAGTTTCACCTGAGCGATGCGAAATGATCGTCGTTCGCCGGTTTCTCTGCGCGAGCTCGATACAGTCCAGTGTTTCGGTCAGCGTTCCGATTTGATTGACCTTGATCAAAATCGAGTTTGCTACGCCGAGATCAATTCCCTTTTGCAGAAATTTTGTGTTGGTGACAAACAGATCGTCTCCAACGAGCTGCACTTTGTTGCCGATCTCGTCAGTGAGGAGTTTCCAGCCTGTCCAATCGTTTTCCGCCATGCCGTCTTCGATCGAGATGATGGGATATTGCTCGCACCAGCTCTTCCAGTACGCGACCATCTCTTCACTGGTCAATTTTCTTTTATCACTCTTTTTGAAAACGTATTTCCCGCCGTCGTAGAACTCGCTCGCCGCCGGATCCAACGCCAGCAAGCAATCCGCACCAGGCGAATATCCGGCTTTCACGATCGACTCGAGAATAGTCTCAACTGCTTCTTCATTCGATCGCAGGTTAGGCGCAAAACCGCCCTCATCGCCCACGCTCGTGGCGTAACTCCTGCTCTTCAAAACTGACTTGAGTTGATGAAAAATTTCCGCGCCGATCCGCAACGCGTCGGCAAACGTCTCCGCGCCCGCGGGCACAACCATGAACTCCTGAAAATCGACATTGTTATCGGCGTGTGCGCCACCGTTGACGATGTTCATCATAGGCGTGGGCAGCGTGCGTGCGTTTGGACCACCGAGATATCTGTAAAGCGGAAGCTCCAACTGCGCCGCGGCGGCGCGCGCAGTCGCCATCGAAACCGCGAGCAAAGCATTCGCGCCGAGATTGGATTTGTTATCGGTGCCGTCTAACTCGATCAGTGCGCGATCGACTTCGGCCTGGTCCAACGCATCGAATCCCTGTATCGCCGGAGCGATGACCTGGTTCACGTTGTGAACTGCTTGCAAAACTCCCTTGCCACCGTAGCGCTTTTTATCGCCATCTCGCAGCTCAACGGCTTCGTTCTCACCGGTTGAAGCCCCTGACGGAACCGAGGCACGTCCAGTTTCACCATCGGCCAGGACTACTTCTGCTTCCACCGTTGGATTACCGCGCGAATCCAAAATCTCACGTGCCAGAACGTGCTCGATCCAGCTCATTCTTTAATTCCCCTTCTCCGTCTTCAGTATGAAGAATCTCCAATTTCACTCGTCTCACGCGACGCTTCTCGACGCGTTCGACCTTAAACACCAAACTATCGTGCTGCACTACTTCTCCAGGCTTGAGGACGTGTCCCGCTTGCGTCATGAGAAAACCACCGATAGTCGTGTAAGCCTCTGACTCAGGCACTGAGAGTCTCAAACGCCGATTGAGATCGCGCACTGCCAGTCCGCCATCCAGAAGATAGTTGCACTTGTCGATTTCGGTGATCTGCTCGTTCACTTCTTCGTCATGCTCATCTGAAATGTCTCCGACGATCTCTTCAAGCAGATCTTCGAGCGTGATAATGCCCTCGAGTCCGCCGTGTTCGTCGACTACAAAACCGAAATGCATCTTTGCTTTTTGCATCTGACGCAGAACGTGTTCGAGTCGCGCAGTGTCGACGACGTACAGTGGGGGTTGCAGCACGTCTTCGAGCTTGAACTTCTCAGGATGAAGCAGGTAAGGCATCACGTCTTTGCTATGGATGAAACCACAGACGTCGTCGAACGATTCGCGATATACCGGCAAACGCGAATAACGATGCTGCTCGAATGCCTTCGTGATCTCTTTGAGAGTACAGGTGTTCGAAATCGCCGCCATCTCCGTGCGCGGCACCATCGCCTCACGCACTACCGTGTCAGAAAACTCAAATACGCGATGTATTAAACGGCGCTCTTCGGCGCGGAGGTGTCCACTCTCGCGCGAGATGTCGATGAGACGTCGTAGCTCTTCTTCAGTGTAGATCGATGCGTGCTCTGACGTTGCTTCGATACCGATGAGTCGCACCGTACGCGCGCTGGCCCAATCAAGTGCGCGAATGGGCAAGCTGAAAACGCGATAGAAGAGTTGCATTGGCAGCGCGACTGTCAGTGCGACTCTTTCCGCGAGCGCCAGGCCCATCAATTTTGGCGCCTGCTCGCCGAGTACGATGTGCAATGAAGTGATGATCGAAAATGCGATGGCGAAGGCGATACCGTGTCGGAGTGTATCGGAAAGTCCGGATAGCGGTCGTTCCAGCAGGCGCGCGATCGCGGGTTCGCCGATCCAGCCGAGCGCAAGCGACGCGAGGGTGATCCCTAGTTGGCACGCGGAGAGATAAGCATTGAGATTCTGCAACAGCGCCATCAAGCGCTTTGCAGCGTTACTGCCCTGCGTGGCGAGCGTCTCGATTCGCGACAAGCGCACGCCGACAAACGCGAATTCCGCGGCCACGAAGAAGCCGTTCGCGGCCACCAGAACCAGAACCGCAAGGAGTTTTACGGTAATTGCCGTGGCGGAACTCATGTGGGCTGGAGATCATAGCACGGAGACCGTGCCGCAGCAGACCTCCTTGGAGTGCGGCGACTTGGCGCCGCTTTGGTATCGATCAGGCGCGATCGAATAACAAAGCGGCGTCAAGCCGCCGCACTCCAAAGAGGTGCGCTTTCCAACGAGGCGCGCCACAAGATGGGAATTGTTTAATGTCCGGCCGCAGCCCCGGCTGCGCGAGTGCGGACTGGCCGTCGGTCATGCTTGCTGTGAGCGCGGGCGAGCGCGTGATCGACGCGAGGTTCGATACTGCACTCTGGCTGGCGGCACACGGCTGCCAATTCCGACACCACCAGGTAGCGTGAACGTTCGAGCATCCGTTGTTCGCGAAAAGAGAGGGGTTTAATGCTGCTCAGATAAGTCAAATGCTTAAGCACTTCGGCCACTTCGAAGATGTCGCCGGTGCGCATTTTTTCTGAGAATTCCTTAAAGCGATCCTTCCAATCATTAGCGGGTGAAGAAAAATCATCTGCCAGTGCTTTGAAGAGCATCTCACACTCGCCCGATGAGATTGGGGCTCGCAGGCCAACTTCTGAAGCATTGGATACGGGAACTAAGACCAGGGAGTTATTAGCAGCAAGACGAAGCGTGTAAAAAGGTAGGACCGAGCTGCCTATTTGCTTCTGTTCTATTTTCTCGATGGTCCCGATTCCATGATTCGGGTAAACGACTTTCTGGCCGACTTTGAAGCCCACCATGCACCTCCATCGATTTGAAATATCAGACTGCGCCGCACGCGCGGGTCTATGGGGAAATTTCCGAGGACGCAGATTGCGTCGAAGCCCTGTTTGGTAAGTAATTGGAGTCTAGCAAGCGATCTTGCGACTGGTCAAGGTTGCAACCACAAAGAAGCACAAGAAGTTTCAGCCACAAAGAGGCACATGTGACTTTTTGTGGTTACTGTTTTAGTTGATAGTCCTTTCGGTTGTCAGCTTCAAGATTCTACTGTTAGGATCGCGCCCGCCATGGCTCATCTGAAGATCACCGACGCGAGTGGCCGACAATGGCAGTTCAGCTTTCTGCCAAAAGCCACTTGCACGATTGGCCGCGCGCCCGACAATGCGGTGGTGCTTGATGATCCACGTGCTTCTCGTTATCACGCTCACATAAATCAGACCGACAACGGTACGTTCACGATCGTCGACGGCGCAATGATCAACGGCCAGCTTCGTCGCAGCGCGAACAAAGTTTTCATCAACGGCGAGCCGCAGTTTGAACACCAGCTCAAGAATGGCGATCGCATAACCATCGGCGCCAGCACCTTGCGTTTCGAACAACCGGTCGAGGAACGGACCACCGACGTTCGCTATGACGACAAACCTCTCGGTCACACGCAGTTGCTCATCTCGGCAAACGACGTGATGTCGACTGTGCTTCGTTCAAAAGAGGACGTCACAACGGCGCCGCAACGCGATAAAGTTCTGGAAGCGCTGCAACGCAAAGCGAATATTCTAAGCGCGCTTTACGAGATGAGTAAGACGCTGGGCTCGGTGTTCGATCTGAACGCCATCTTCGATAAAGCAACTGACATTATTTTCAGATCGACGCCGGCCGATCGCGTGGTTGCGTTGTTAGCAGAAGAAGGCAGCGAAGATTCCAACCTGACGCCGATCGCGGTGCGCGCGCGCGATAACAAGCTCGAAGCACACGCGCGCAAGCTTTCAATCGGCCGCACGATCACGCGAAAAGTCATGAAGGATCGCGTCGCGCTGTTGTCGCAGGACGCGGCAGCCGACGAGCAGTTCGCAGGAGTGGATTCGATCGTTTCGCAAGGCGTGCGCTCGACGATTTGTGCGCCGCTGGTGGCGGAGACTCGTGTTCACGGAGCGCTCTACGCCGATCGTCTCGATCCGTTTGCGGCGTTTAAGCCTGACGACCTCGAGCTGATCAGCGCCGTGGCTGCCCAGACAGCAATCGCCGTTGAGAACGCGCGTGCTCACGAACGACTGGCGCGGGAAGAAGTCGCTCGTGCGAACTACAGCCGGTTTTTGCCGGAGTACGTTGTGAAACAGATGCTGGAGAATCCGGAGTCGTTCAAATTGGGCGGCGTGAGTCAGACGATTACGATCCTGTTCGCCGATATTCGTGGTTTCACGCGCATCTCCGAACATGCGCCACCGGAGAAGATCGTCGGTCTGCTGAATCGCTACTTCTCGGCCATGACCGATATCATCTTTGCTCACGGTGGAACGCTCGATAAATATCTCGGTGACGGTTTGATGGCACTTTTCGGCGCGCCTACAGCCACGCCTGACGATGCCTCGAATGCGCTCAATGCCGCGGTCGCGATGCAGCGGCGGCTGCTTGCTATCAACCGAGAGCTGCGTGATGAGGGTTTTCAAGAGATCGGCGTCGGCATGGGACTTCACACCGGCGAAGTGGTCGTCGGGTATATCGGTTCCGATCGACGTTCTGAATACACGGCTATCGGCGACGCAGTGAACACTTCGTCGCGGTTGGAGTCTAATGCTCGTGGCGGTGAGATTCTGATCAGCGATGCGACCGCGAAAGCGGCGCACAGTCGCTACAAGTTGAAGCCACGCGAGGCAATTATGGTTAAGAACCGGCAGCAGCCCGTGAATCTTTGGGAAGTTGATTGGCAGCGGGCGAGCGGATCTTTTTGATCTCTGTGTCTCTGTGTCTCTGTGGTTCAAACTTTGTCGAGCAAAAAAACACCACAGAGGCACAGAGACACAGAGACACAGAGACACAGAGTAAGTCACAGCGGGACTACACTGTTCTTTCTTATGTCGTTCATCGGGAAAACCAAAGCCTTCCTCGGCCTCAACGCGCTGGGAAACCTCGTCTCGGATTCAATGGCCATCGACATGGGTTCAGCGAGCACGATCATCGCTGTGCGCGGTCGTGGCATCGTCGTTGACGAGCCCTCAGTAGTTGCAGTCAACAAGATTACTGGCGAAGTCATCGCCGTTGGCAACGAAGCGCACAAAATGCAGGGTCGCGAGGCGCGCGATGTGACCGTGATCGCGCCGCTTGTTGACGGCGTCGTTGCAGACTTCGAACGCACGCGGACGATGTTGGACCACTTCGTTCGAGAAGCCCGCAGCGGCATCTCGCATTTTAGTCGTCGCGCGATCATGAGTGTGCTCTCCGAAGTGACGCAGGTCGAGCAACGGGCGCTGCTGAGTGCTGCTGAAGAAGCGCGAATAAGTCGCGTTTACATGATCGAGGAAGGGCAGGCTGCGGCGATTGGCGCCGGTGTGCCGGTTAACGATGAGCACGCGGCGGCGGTAGTTGACATCGGCGGCGGCACTACCAACGTCGCGGCGATTATCAGTGGCTCGATCATCGCTTCACGCGCTGAAAGGATCGGTAGTTCTGATATCGATCTCGCGATCATGGATCGCTTACGACGTCATCGCGGATTGACAATCGGCGTGCAAACAGCCGAACGATTGAAACTCGATCTCAGTGCCGCCATCGAACCCAAAGATCCTGATAAGAAAGTCCACGTTCGTGGACGCGACGTGCAGACGGGCAGTCCTGGCGCGGTCGACATCACGGCCGGCGAAATTTATACGATCACGTTGCCGATAATCCGCCGCATCGCCGATGAAGTGCGAACGTTGTTGGCGGATCTATCACCCGAAGTTGCCGGCGACATTTTCGATCGTGGCCTGATACTCACCGGCGGCGGCGCGTCGTTGGAGGGCTTGCCGAGCTATTTGCAAAAAGAACTGGGACTTGCGGTCAGAGTTGCCGAGGACCCGCGCTTCGCGATTGTGCGAGGACTCGCGCACCTATACGAAGAGCCGCTATTGCTCCGTCGCGTTGCTCGCACCGAGCCACACCCACTGATCGACACTGAAGCCACCGCCTTTGAAACCTGAAACAAGATTTGCAAGATGAGCCTGGTCGATTTTTACAAACGAAGAATCACAGTTGCACGCATCTTCGGCATCCCGGTGCGTTTCGACTATCGCTGGTTCATCGTCTTCTTTTTGAGTGTTTGGCTAATCGCAGTGAACCTCGCTCGCGGTGGCATGTGGGTGGGCCAGGTGAAACTCCTTCCTGTCGGCGACGCGGCCGCGTGGATTTTGGCAGTAGTGACAACTGTCGGTCTGTTTCTATCAGTTCTTGGCCACGAACTTTCACATGCGTTGATGGGCCGTGCTGAGGGAATCGAGATCGAAGAGATCGTGCTGCACCCGTTTGGTGGATTGGCGCGTATGCGCAACGAGCCCGAGAGTCCGCGTGCTGAGTTCAGAATTGCTGTTGCTGGTCCAGCGGCGAGTTTTTTGTTTTCTGCGATCAGCTTCGTACTGATGCTGCCGGCGATGATGGCGGATTATCCCAGCGTGGCCGGAGTGTTGTTGCTGCTCTGTGCCGGTAATCTGCTGCTCGCTGTCTTCAATCTCTTCCCTGGATATCCGCTGGATGGCGGGCGCGTGTTGCGTGCGATTTTGTGGCGGCGCACTGGCGACATCAGAGAGGCCACGCGGCTTGCCGGAATCTGCGGCATGTTGATCGCCGCCATTCTGATCATCTTCGGCGTTTACATGGCCATCGCGCCGAGTTTTCGCGCTTACTTCATGGGCTTCTGGTCCGTGCTGGTTGGAGTGTTTCTTTTCGACGCCGCTTACAGCGTTGTGAAGCACGTTCGCCGGCGAGTGCGGAATATAGTCAGCGAGGCGATGTCGGCGCCGATCTCGATCGAGCCTGATCTGCTTGTCAGTCAGTTGATCGATTCTGTCTTGCCGCTGCACCGGCAAGTCGCTTTTCCTGTAGCACAAAACCAGCAACTTCACGGTATGTTGTCGTTGGAAGATCTCAAGACGTTGCCGCGCGAGCGTTGGCATCTCACGCGCGCTCGCGAGGTGATGCGGCCGATTGCGCCGCGCTTCTTCGTCGAGTCCAACGCAACGCTGGATTACGCGCAGGAGCTGATGAAACGCAATGGCATCGGCTCGGTTGCGGTTGTCGGGAAAAACGGCGACCTCGTCGGGTTTCTCCAGGCCGGCAAATTCAAACGCCGCAAACGCGCAAAGTAAAACTATCCACAGATTACGCAGATTGTTTCGAAATAATCTGCGTAATCTGTGGATTGCCAGCATTGCATTTTTCCGCGATAATCCAACAGAGCTATCATTCCCGGTTAATTGAAGGATTCGTCGTATGCTGGCCGTTATCGGCGCGCTCTTTGCCAACGGACTAATCGCGATACTGAAGCTGGCGGCCGCCATGATCACCGGCTCGTCAGGCATGATGGCTGAAGCGTTCCATTCGGTCGCCGATACGACCAACCAGATCTTTTTATTGTTGGGTTTGCGCTTCTACAAACGCCCGGCTTCCGACAAGCATCCTTTCGGTTACGGGAAGGAACGGTTTTTCTGGTCTTTCATAGCTGCGATTTTTATCTTTGGCGTCGGCGCGACTTACGCGATCTACGAGGGCATTGAAAAACTCGCCCATCCGCACGCGCCAACGAACCTGGGCTGGGCATACGCCGTGCTTGCCATCTCGTTTGTGCTGGAAGGTGGTTCAATTGCACTGGCGATCTACCAGGAAGTTAAAGAGGCGCATCACGAAGGACTGAGCTTTGCCGATTATCTGCGGGAATCGAAAGATCCGACGGCCAAGACGGTGCTCTTTGAAGACTCAGCGGCGCTAATTGGAATCGTGATTGCCGCTACGGGTCTAGTGCTAACCGACTATCAGGTCGGGGGAAGCGTTGGGGCTTATTGGGACGGTGTGGCGTCAATAAGCATTGGGCTGGTGCTCGCGGTGGTCGCTTTCGCGCTGGCGCGAACGTCACGCGGTTTGCTTCTCGGAGAGGCAGCCAGTCCGAAAGTGCTGGCGGCGATCAAGCAGGCAATCGAGAGCCACCCGAACGTCGAGCGCGTAGTTGAGTTGCTGACAATGCATCTGGCGCCGAAACAGATTTTGATCAACGCTCACGTGAAGCTGCGATCGGATCTTTCTACGGCTGATATTGAGAAATCGATCGAAGAGATTGAGGGGCGAATCAAACGCGCCGAACCCAAAGTGGAGATGATCTTTCTCGAAGCCGCGCGACCGGAACATGTCGACAGCCATCGAGCGGTCGCAGAGCACATTGGTTGAGCAGATTCAGTTTTTTATGCCACAAAGAGGCACAAAAAACATAAAGAATGTCGCCAAAGCATTTGTACGGTTGAGATGCTACTGCTACTTCCATACACCGAGTATCTGAGACGGATGATTGAGCCGCGCAACGTCGCGGACATCGTGCTTGTCTTTCTGCTGGTGTATGGGGTCTTGAAGCTGTTGCGCGGAACTCGCGCCGCTCCAATGACCGCCGGGATTGCCGCTATCGTTTTCCTCTACTGGCTTTCAATCAAACAGGATCTTGCGACGCTGGAGTTTGTCCTCAGCAATGGACTGCTCTACATCGGTATCGCGATCATCGTCCTCTTCCAGTCGGAAATCCGCCAGGCGTTGATTACGTTTGGCAATCGTTTTCGCCTGCCTTTTTCCGCAAGACATCGCGGGCAGTTTGGTGAAGGTATTTACGACGAAGTCATTTTGGCGGCGACCACGCTCGCTTCAACGAAAACTGGCGCGCTCGTCGTGATCGAACGCAATGTCGGCCTGAGAAACGTGACCGACGGCGGCGTTCAACTCGATGCGGAGCTCAGCTACGACCTGCTGATCAGTATTTTCAACACGGCGAGTCCACTTCACGATGGCGCGGTGGTTGTTCGACGTCATCGTATCGCGGCTGCTTCGTGCTTTCTTCCTTTGACGCTGAATCCGCGTCTCTCGCGTGATCTCGGTACGCGTCATCGTGCGGCGATTGGTGTGACTGAAGATACGGATGCGGTGGCCGTGGTGGTTTCGGAAGAGACAGGTTTGATCTCGTTCGTGCAGCGCGGCGAGATCAGGCGCGGACTCGATGCGACGAGGCTGCGCGAGGCGATCGTCGAGGCGCTGGAAACACAGCGTAAGAAAGAGCAACCAAAGCACTCTGAAAGCGAGGCCGACACTGAGGAAATCGCCCCGATTTGAACTTGTGCGAGCGGGGGCAAGCCACCCTTCCTGACTTGTTCCTGTTGATAAGCGCCAAAAGAATAAGGTGGGAAGTTGGCTTGGACGCTTTTTATTTTGATACTACCAAAAGAACAAGTCCGGAAGGGTGGCTTGCCCCCGCTTTCGGGAAGCAGAGAAAGAAGAAGTAATGCCTTTTCAAGACGAAGACGACATCACTACACCTGAACGGCGACCGGCGCCGAATCGCGTCGAGAAGTTGCTGCGCCGGATCTTCATTGAAGACTGGAGCCTGAAACTCCTCTCGCTTGCGATCGCGCTCGTCCTTTGGTTGTTGGTGACCGGGCAAAATCAGCCCGTCACCGCCCACGTCAATGTGCAGCTCAATTTCATTCGCCCGCAATCGTTGGAAATCAGTAACGATCCGCCTCGCACGGTTGACGTGATGCTGACCGGCAGCAGAAACAAGTTAGACGATTTATCAACTCTCGATCTGGTGGCTACTGTCGACATCAGCGATCAACGCGCAGGTGAACGAGTTCTGCGACTCGCCGATAAGGCACAGATAACTTTGCCCCAGGGCATCAAGGTCGATGGCTTTCAACCGAGCGCAATTCCAGTCCGGCTCGAAGAGATCGTCGAGCGACAAGTCCCGGTCGAACCGAAACTGGAAAGCAAACCTGCTGACGGTTACGAGGTTTACGCAGTCTATCCAAACAAAGGCAGCGTCGCGGTGCGCGGACCGGCGAGTCGTATAAACTCGCTGCAAAAAGTGCAAACGGAAAGCATCTGGCTCGGTGGACGCAAGGAGAGTTTCACTGCTTCAAACCTCGCGATCGACGTTCCTGATCCTAAGATCGATCTGCTCGAGCCGTTGGTGAGTGTCAACGTCGAAATCGGCGAACGGCGAATCGAGAAGAATTTTTCTGGTGTGTCTGTGAGCACGACCGATGGAGCCAAAGTTCAACCTGCAACGACATCCGTCACGCTATTGGGAGTCGCAAGCGTGCTGGATTCATTAAAGACTGAAGACTTGAAGATCGTTCTCGAGTCGGCAGGACAAACTCTCGAACCGCGGCTCGAGTTGCCGGACGCGCTAAAAGGAAAAGTAATTCTGAAATCTGTAAATACTTCGAAGTTTGTACCATTGAGGTAATCCGCAGATTACGCAGATTTCACTGATTAGCATCCCAGATGAAAGCTCTCTTTGGTACTGACGGCATCCGCGGTGAGGCCGGCAAATTTCCACTCGACCCCGCGACCGTTAGCGCAATCGGTTTTTCACTCGCGTCGCATCTCGCTTCGCAATCGTCCGGCGCGCCACAAATCATCATCGGACGCGACACCCGCGAATCCGGTGAATCGATCCAACAGGCACTGGTAACGGGCGCAAGTCGTGCCGGCGCAAACTGTCTTTCGGCAGGAGTGATCACTACTCCCGGCGTTGCGTTTCTCACGCGTCGAGATCAAGCAGATGCCGGTGTCGTCATCAGCGCTTCACACAATCCTTACCAGGACAACGGCATCAAGATTTTTGCGCCGTCAGGTCAGAAGATGGACGACTCGGTGGAACGTCTTATCGAGGCCGACGTTTTCGCGAATGCCAAAGAGCCTTCTTCGCCGCAATTGAACGAGGCAGTCTTCCCACCTGAGCTCGAACAAAAACTGCAACAGGAATATCTGTCGTTTCTCGCTGACGAGATCGGCAAAGGACTGATGCTGCACGGCCTGAAAATGGTCGTCGATTGCGCAAACGGAGCGAGCTCGAATCTTGCACCCGTTTTGTTTTCACAACTCGGCGCGAATGTTGTTGCTATCAACGCGAGTCCGGATGGTCGAAACATCAACCGCGATTCCGGCTCGCTCCACATCGATGGACTGCGCGAACGAGTCGTAAAAGAGCGCGCAGATCTCGGCGTGGCTTTCGATGGCGATGCAGACCGGTCTTTGTTTGTCGACAGTCGCGGAAACTATGTCGATGGCGACGCCACGCTTTGGGCGCTGGGTACTCATCTTCAGTCGCATGGACGTTTGAAAGACAACGTAGTAGTCGCGACCGTCATGAGCAATGTTGGTCTCGAGATCGCCTTCCGCGCCGCGGGTATACGGCTCGTGCGCACTGATGTCGGCGACAAGTACGTACTCGACGAACTTTTAAGATTAAACGCCAGTCTCGGTGGCGAACAGTCAGGCCACATCATCCTGCCCGAGCTGAGTCTGGCCGGCGACGGCATGATCACCACGCTCTGTCTACTGCGTGCGCTGCGCGAGTCAGGAAAAACCCTGGCGGAAATGACTGCCGGATTCAAACAGTTTCCGCAAATCCTCGTGAATGTGCGGGTGCGAGAGAAGGTGCCGTTCAACGAGCTTTCATCGGTTCAAGCCGAAGTGGACGCAGTTGAGGAACTACTTTCGCAAAGGGGCCGGTTACTGCTGCGCTATTCGGGAACCGAGCCGCTCGCAAGGGTAATGATCGAGGGCGAGAACCAGGCCAAAATCGAGGCCTACGCTCACAAAATCGCCCGAGCGATTGAGCGGGAGATCGGTGCGGGCGAAGCTCGCTCATGAAATCTCTACACGCCGACCCGAGAAAATTCTACACGACCCTCGCCGTCGCGAGTGGCGTCGAGAGTCGCAGCTAGTGATCGTATCCACTCTTTCCTCAGCAAACAATCGAAGCCTATAGCTTCAACAAAAACCCTCTTGCACGGCACAAGCGTTGCGATGTATATTGTGGGGCAAGAGAGACGGTTGGTGGATCCTCCGTCTCAAGTGGTTGCTGGGGTGAGGACAGTAACCACGAATATGGATGGGCGCGACGCACTCCCACGTATGTCGCGCCCATTCGCTTTGTCAGCAAATCGGATCCATCCCTCGTGCTAAAATCCGGCCCAATGCACCGGCTGGAAATCTCGCTAAAACAAGAAGCTCGCAGAAGTGAGATCAATATCGGCAGAGGTATCAGGCGGAAAGTTGGTCAACTAATCCCGCTGAAACCTTCTGGTCGAGTTGGAATCATTTCCAATAAGCGGGTCTTTGCGCTGTACGGCCAGGACGTCAGACGCGCTCTGAAGGGCTTCAAAACCTTCGAGTGGCTCATGCCCGAGGGCGAGCGTTACAAGTCGTTTCGCGAACTCGAGCGGGCGGTCACGTTTCTCAGTGAAAATCGCTTTGAAAGAGACGATTTGGTGCTGGCGCTGGGCGGCGGAGTGGTCGGCGATCTCGCAGGTTTTAGCGCGGCAATTTACCTGCGCGGGCTGCCGTTAGTGCAGATGCCCACGACACTGCTCTCGCAGATCGATTCTTCCGTAGGCGGCAAGACCGGAATCAATCTGCCGGTCGGGAAAAACCTCGTCGGAGCTTTTCACCAGCCTTCCGCAGTATTCATTGACACAGAAACATTGCTGTCGTTACCACAGCGCGAGCTTGTGTCGGGTTTCTGCGAGATGGTCAAACAGTCGTTAATTGCCGATCAATCGCTTTTCCAAATGACCGTCAATTGTCTTCAAAAAGCCGCCGGCAATCACGATTTCCTGCTCTCGCCGGAATTTGAAAGTTTGATCGCGGCCCATTGCCGTTTCAAGGCCTCAATCGTCGCGGGCGACGAACGTGAGTCAACGAGCCGCTCCGATATGCGGTCGCGACGTATCTTGAACTTCGGACACACAACTGCCCACGCCTTAGAGACGATCACGAACTATCGGACGTTTCGTCACGGCGAGGCTGTTGGTTATGGAATGTTAGTTGCCGGAGAACTCTCGCGAAACCTCGGTCTTCTCGACGCCGGGGAGTTGAAGTTACTGCGCGAGGCGGTCGGTCTTTGTGGGCCATTACCGCGCGCTGACAAACTCGACATCAACCAGATCATCCGCGCCCTGAAGCACGATAAGAAGAGCGTCGATGGTCAAATCAACTGGATATTGCTCGAAGGTGTGGGCCGGCCAAAGATCGTCGAGGGCCGGCTCATCAGTGCGAAATCCTTGCGTCTTTCGCTGCGAGCGGGATTGCGGTCACTCGAGAGACAGAAAGAGAGTTTCCACTAATGCGAATGAAGAGATCAGGCGAACGAGGCAGTGCCAACGTGAAGTTTCTTATCGTGATTGTGATTTTGGCCGCGGGTGCTTATGCGGGATATCTCTACATCCCTGTCGCGTTTCAAGCGCATGCGTACAAGGATCTAATGCAGCACTACGCTGACGTCACGGTTACGCAGGGTTATCCGCCGTCGTGGGCCGGCGAACAACTCGCGAAGAGCGCTGCTGAATACAACGTGCCCGCTAATGCTGTCATCATGCCGGCGCAACGAGACAATCGCATCGAGGTTCGGGTCCAATTCGTGCGACCCATCGAGTTTCCTGGATACACTTACAACTACGAATTCGACGAGACGGTGAAGAGCACCGCATTCCTGGCATTCAAGTAAAGCTCATCCACAGATTACACAGATTACTTGGAAAACAATCTGCGTAATCTGTGGATGGATTTTTATCGTGGGGCGCCGCCGTCGAGAAAGGCTTTGAGCTTGCGGGAGCGTGAGGGGTGGCGCAGTTTGCGCAGTGCTTTCGCTTCGATCTGCCGGATACGTTCGCGCGTCACTGCAAAGTGCTGACCGACTTCTTCCAGCGTATGCTCGGAGCCGGTCGTCCCGAGTCCAAACCTCATCTTGATCACTTTTTCCTCGCGGGGCGTGAGTGTCGCCAAAACCTCGTCAGTGATCTCGCGCAAGTTTGACGCAACCACAGCATCGGCCGGATTCAGGATCGACTTGTCTTCAATGAAATCGCCGAGATGCGAATCCTCTTCCTCGCCGATCGGAGTCTCCAACGAAATCGGCTCCTGCGCGATCTTCAACACCTTGCGCACTTTGGAAACCGGTATATCCATCTTTCTCGCAATCTCTTCGCTCGTCGGCTCGCGTCCCAGCTCCTGAACGAGCGATCGAGACGTACGAATCAATTTATTGATCGTCTCGATCATGTGCACCGGGATGCGAATCGTGCGCGCCTGGTCCGCGATTGCGCGCGTGATGGCCTGGCGTATCCACCACGTGGCGTAAGTCGAAAACTTGTAACCTCGCCGCCACTCAAACTTATCGACGGCCTTCATCAAGCCGATGTTGCCTTCCTGAATCAGATCCAGAAACTGCAAACCGCGATTCGTATACTTCTTCGCAATCGAGACAACCAATCGAAGGTTTGCTTCGACCAGTTCGCGCTTCGCCTGACCCGTCTGCTGCTCGCCGATGACGATCGCCTGAAGCGATCTCTTGATCTCAACCGGACTAACGTAATTATCGATTTCGATCTGGAGCAGCCGTTTCTTTGCGGCAAGAATGCGTCGCCTCAGCTCACGCTGCTCTTCGGGCTTGATCCGTTTCTTGCTTAGTTTCTCGCTGGCATTATCGATCTCGCGTTCAGCTTCACGAACTGTCTTCTGCACTGCGCGAATGGCGTTGATCAGACGCTGGCGAGCGCGCTCGGTGAGATTGAGACGCCCAATCTCCTGCGCGATTTCAAGTCGGATACGGGCGACTCTTCTTTTCAGACGAATTAACTTCCGGCTCTTCTTTCCGTGAGTAACCTTTTGCTCGGTGCGAAGTTTTTCGAGCTCCTTCAAACCGACTTTGCAGAGCTTGTTGATGTTTTGAATTCCCTCGATGGTCCAGGTTCGATATTCTTCGGCCTTGTCTTCATCGCCTGTGAGTTCTGCCTGTTCGGAGAAGGTGACTGTGTCCCGAATATTTATTCTGCCGGATTCGAGATCCTCGCCAATCTTCAGCACTTCGCGTACGGCAATAGGTGAACGCGCGATCGCCTTTTGTGTTTTTAGTTGACCTCGCTCGATTCGTTTTGCGATCGCGACTTCGCCCTCGCGCGTGAGCAGAGGAACAACTCCCATCTCGCGGAGATATAGTCGAACCGGATCGTTTGTTTTTTCGAGCGCGCCGGCGGAAAGGTCGAGCTCAATGTCTTCGTCAAGGCTCTCTTCATCCTCGTCGGGAACTGTCACCGCAGCCTGTTCGAGCAGTCGTTCGTCAGAATCGGCAACCGGAATATTCGAGCCTTCCAGCTTCTGCAACACGTCTTCAATGTCGTCGGGAGATACGACGTTGTCAGGCAGCTCGCGGTTAAGATCGTCGAACGTCAGGTATTTCTTGTCGCCGCCCAGCTCGAGCAGTCGCTCCATTACGTCGTCACGGTCCTTGTCTTCGATACTCACTATTCTCGCTCCGAAATTGCCTTACCTGCTGCGTGAGGCCGCTTCACTTTGCGGTTGTAACATCGACTGACGCATGGCGGAGAGTTGAATCTGTTCGGCCGCAAGCCTGGAAACTTTCTCATCGTCCTGTTCCCGCTCGGCCATCACCAGTTCTCTTCTCAACTCTTCAATCCGCTGCTCGATCTTCATCAGTCTGAACGTGGAAACACATTCTTCCGGGACGTAATTCTCATTCGAAGCGTGCAAAGAAGAGTTCATCAGCAGCATGGGGATCATCTTCGCGGCAAACTCGTCGCCTTCGGTCTTGAGATTCAGGTTGTCGAAATCAACTTCGGCGCCCTCACGCTCCAGGTCGAGTACGGCCTTGAAAAGCGGCGCGGTAGCCAGGTCTTCGTAGTCTTCCTCTTTAAGCATCGAGAGGATTTCGTGTCGCAGGTTTGCGTTTGCAAAAAGCACGCCAAGCAAACGTTGTTCTGCGGCAGTGGCCTCGCTTCGTCTCGTCAACGCCTGAACGCTGTCGGGCCGCAGCACCCGATTGTGTCGCACCGTTTGCCACAATTCGCGTCGCCACGTTGACGTGTTGACGTTCTCGCGATCGATCCCGAGAGAGTCCATTGCCATGTCAAAGTATTCGCGCTTTTGCACTGCGTTCTTAACGGCGCGAATGTAGGGCAGAACTTCTTCGACAGCTTCAGCCTTGTCCGCCGGCCGGTGAAGATTACGGTCGCGTAACGCGCTTTCGATCACGAATTGTATGTGTGGTTGTGCCTGCGCCCTCTGCCGTTGATATTCAGTTACGCCAAACTTTCGGATGTACTCGTCGGGATCCGCATTGTCGGGAAGCACCAGCACTTTAATCTCGAGATCCTCCGCGAGGAGAATTTCGATCGACTTCTTTGCCGCCTGCACGCCGGCGCGGTCGCCATCATAGTTGACTACAACTTTGCGCGCAAACCTACTTAGTAACTTTACTTGCTCATGCGTCAACGCTGTTCCCAAACTCGCGGCAACGTTTCGCACACCGAACTGATAAGGCACGATCAGATCGAGAAATCCTTCAACCAAAATCGCGAAGCCTTGCCGGCGAATCTCATCTTTGGTGAGATTTAGACCAAAAACATTTCGTCCTTTTATGTAAGCTGCCGTCTCGGGTGAGTTGATGTATTTTGCGTCTTCGCCTTTTAGTGTTCGTCCTCCAAACGCGATGGGTCGTGCTTGAACGTCAAACACCGGAAACATCAAGCGACCACGAAACCGATCATAAGAACGCGGGCCGTCTTCCTTTTTTGCAACCAAACCGCTGCGATCGATCTCTTCCTGTGTCGCGCCTTTCTGGCGGAGGTACGATGAGAGTGCGTCCCAACTGTCGGGCGCGTATCCGAGTCGAAAAGTTTTTTGTGTCTCGTCAGTTATTTCTCGTTCTTTTAGATACTCGCGAGCGATGCGGCCTTCCTTGCTCGACTCGAGTTGCTGTTGCCACCACTCCATGGCCCACGAGTTGAGTTGAATAACTACATCAGCCTCTTGACGACGCGCTTCGAAGCGACTGTCATCGACCATTTTGGGCAACGGCATGCCGACTTTATCGGCCACGATCCTGATCGCTTCGGGAAATGCAACGCGCTCGATCTCCATTACGAAATTGAAGACCGAGCCGCCTTTGTGACAACCGAAGCAGTAGAAGATCTCTTTTGCGGGACTGACTGAGAACGAGGGCGTCTTCTCTTTATGAAACGGACAGCAGGCCATCCAGTTTGCGCCCTTTTTCTTGAGCTGCACGTAGTCCTGGACCACCCGGACGATGTCTGCCTGTCGTTTGAGATCGTCGATGAATGTTTGGGGGTAACGCATTTGTGTTTTATGTGCTTTTTTGTGGCTAGAGCTTATTGTCTCAACTCGACTAACGTTGCACCAGTGCCGCCTTGATCGGGTGGGGCGGGGACGAAACGGGCGACGTGGGGATGACCGTCCAACAATCCTGCGATCGCACGGCGCAAGGCACCCGTGCCGTGTCCGTGAACAATTCTTACCTGACTCAAACTTGCAAGCGAGGCCTCATCGAGAAATTTGTCAACTGCATCGACAGCTTCATCGGTCGTTTGCCCAATGACGTTCAACTCTGACTGTGCTTTCTGTTCAGCGCCGGACAAATGAAGCTCAGCATGCGCCGACCGCTGCAGTTTCTCCAATTTACCACGTTGCGTTTTCGGAGTTGGCTGCGGCTCGACGAGTTCCAAATCCTCCAGCTTTTCTCTGAACCTCAACGACTTCACGCGAACCTCGGCCAAACCGTCTTTGATTCGGTCGACAATGCCAACTGAACCAAGGGAACGAAGCCTTACCTTATCGCCTACAACAATCTCGCGTGCGGCAGCCGTTACGTATTCCGGCGTCTCTTCTCTTTGCGCGTCAGCTTCAGGTTGGGCCACTTGACTTTCACTCGCGCGCACAACTCGGACTTCCCTTTGCGCGCATCGTTTCATCTCTCCGACTTGCCGTTGAATCTCTCGCTCGGCTCTTACTCGCTCCGTGCGGTTCTCGATCTTCGCCATCAACTCGCGGCCGCGTTTCTCGAGTTCGGCAATCGTGCGCTGAACAGTCTGATCAAATGCAGCCTGGCGTTCGCGTTCGTGTTTCGCGGCCTCTTTGTCGAGTGAGGCAAACTTGTCCGCAACTGCTCGTCGCTCTTCCTCCAACGCCAGCCGCAACGCCTGGGCGTCTTCAGCTTCGCGCTTGATCCGTCGCAGATAATCAGACGCCTGCAGCGACGAATCCTTAACGGACTTCATTGCGTTTTCGACAATCGGCAAAGGCACGCCAAAGCGACGCGCGATCTCCAAACCCGACGAAGCGCCTGCCATGCCGACGATCAGTCGGTAGGTCGGCTGCAACGTCTTCTCGTCAAACTCAACACTCGCGTTGATAACGCCCTCTGCGGTGCCGGCGTACATCTTGAGGCCGCTGTAATGCGTTGTGGCGATAACGTGCGCGCCGCAAATACTGCGAAAATGATCGACAACCGCAACGCCAAGCGCCGATCCTTCTTCAGGATCTGTTCCAGTGCCGACTTCGTCGAGCAAAACCAACGCCGGCGCCTCGCAGAGTTGGATCATCCGCGCGATGTTGGCGACGTGCGAAGTGAACGTCGAAAGATTTGCTGCCAGCGACTGATGATCTCCGATGTCAGCAAGCACTGACGCGTAGAAAGGAATCTGCGCCGAGCGTGCGGGAACAGAAATACCCGAGAGCGCCATCAATGCGAGTAGACCAGTAGTCTTCAAAACAACAGTCTTGCCGCCGGCGTTGGCGCCGGAGATCACCATCGCATTCTTCTCGTCGTCGAGTGTGAATGAAACAGGCACAACCGAGCCGCCGCTCGCGCGCAGGTTCTCTTCAAGCAATGGATGGCGGGCCTCGATCAGTTCTAACTTGCCGCTCGTGTGCGGCTGTATTCGATCCGCCTGGATCTCAGGAATCACGCAGTTGAAGCGCTGATGAAAGATCGCGCGCGCGTTGATGAAGTCCAGCTCGGCAACAGTCTCGGCAGCCATTTCGATCGCGGGCAACTGCGCGCGTAGTTCTTCCGACAAGCCGAAAAGAATACGCGCGATCTCGCGAGTCTCGCTCTCGTGCAAGCCTTGCAACTCGTTGTTTGCATCGATCGTCTCGAGCGGCTCGACGAAAGCGGTCGCGCCCGACGACGAGTAGCCATGCGCAACGCCTTGAATTCGTCCACGATGATCTGCTTTGACTGGTATGACGAAACGATCGTTGCGGATCGTCACGAGCTCATCCTGAATAGCCTCAGCCGATCTTCGCATCAGATTCTCAAGCGACCGCGTGATTCGCGAACGCAAAATCGTGATCTCATGACGAATGCTCGCCAGTTCCGGACTGGCGCGATCGTCGAGCTCACCGCTTGGGAGTATCTTGTTGTTGACGTGCGCGACAAGAGTGTTGAGATCTCGCGGCAGATTTTCAACCAGAAACCACAACACCGGCGCGTTCTCACGTTCCGCGAGAATGGCCGCACGTGCCGACATCGCCTGATCGCACAAACGTGCCGTTTGCAGGATCGCCAACGGATCGAGACTCGCACCCTCAACACGCAACCGCGCGATCGTTTCCGCCAGATCCGTTAAGACGCTGAACGACCAGTGCACTCCGCGATTTCTGAGCATCACACATTCAGACAAAGCCGACAGCTCGCGACGCAATCGAGCGTCGTCGTCGATGGGCGCAAGTGCCTCGACGCGTCTTTGTCCGGCTTCGGTTTGCGCGTTGCGTTTTATTAACGCGAGGAGATGCTGGTATTCCAGAGTTGTAAACGCCTGCTTGTTCACGGTGGCGAAAGGTTACAACGACCGCTGATATGGATACAATGCTACATCGACTCTTGAACTGAAAGGACGCATCGATGGATGAGTTTGACCGTTATCGTGCGGCAATGAATGAAAAACTGCTCGGCAGCGATCACCTGGGGATCAAACGTTTCTTCGCGCTTGATACGCAAGCCTATGAAGACGGCGCGCTCGACAAGCGCACTAAAGAGCTGATGGGACTGGTCGCCTCAGCGGTGCTTCGCTGCGATGACTGCATCACGTATCACATCAAACAGTGCGTCACGATTGGCATAAAGCGCGAAGAGTTTCTCGACGCTTTCAACGTCGCGCTTGTCGTCGGCGGGTCGATCACCATTCCGCATTTGCGACGTGCGATAGAACGCGTGGATCAATTGCTCGAAGGCCGTCCAGATGAATCCGTATAAATCCGTGAAATCCGTTGTCTTAACAGTAGTTTTAATTCTGATGGCTCAAGGTGGTTTTATGTCTGCACAGGAACGAACACGCGTGCGCGCGCCGGAAATCACAGGCGGTCGCGGTTGGCTGAATACCGATAAACCGCTCTCGCTGGCAGCACTCAAAGGCAAAATCGTCTTGCTCGATTTTTGGACCTACGGCTGCATCAACTGTATTCACATCATTCCCGATCTAAAGAAGCTTGAAGCGAAGTATGCCAACCAACTGGTCGTCATCGGCATTCACTCAGCGAAGTTTCAAAACGAAAAAGAGACCGAAAACATCAGGCGCATCATTCTTCGTTACGAAATCGAGCATCCGGTTTACAACGACTCCGAATATGCAGTCTGGCAAAGCTACGGCGTGCGCGCCTGGCCCACGCGGGTGCTGATCGATCCCGCGGGTTACATCATCGGCGGCGTCTCGGGCGAAGGCAAATACGAGATCATCGATCAGACAATCGCTAAAGTCGCCGAGGAGTTTCGTAAGAAGGGCGAGCTAAACGAAGAACCACTCAAACTCGTCCTCGAACGCGCCAAAGTCGGCGAACTGCCGCTCGCCTTTCCCGGTAAGATTCTGGCGGATGCGAACAACGATCGCTTGTTTATTGCCGATTCAAATCACAACCGCATCGTCGTCACAAAACTCGACGGCACGCTCGTCGACACGATTGGCACAGGCGACCGCGGCGCATCCGACGGAGGTTTTGATAAGGCGACTTTCTATCGTCCGCAGGGTATGGCGCTCGACGGCGATAGCCTTTACGTGGCGGACACTGAAAACCATTTGATTCGTCGCGTCGATCTGAAATCACGCACGGTCGAAACGATTGCCGGCACCGGTCAGCAACTGCATGAATACGGCTTCAAATCAGGACCAGCGCGCTCGTCTGCTTTGAGCTCGCCGTGGGATCTGCAACTGGTCGGTCGTGTGCTCTACATCGCGATGGCTGGTCCACATCAGATCTGGAAATTGGGTCTGGACAAGAATGAAGTGTCGATCTTCGCTGGATCCGGCCAGGAAGCCCGCCTGGATGGTCCACTTTCGCAGGCAGGCTTCGCGCAACCGTCGGGCATCGCCAGCGATGGGAAGAAACTCTACGTCGCCGACAGCGAGGCGAATATCATTCGCGCGATCGACATCGCCGGTGGTCAGGTTAAGACTCTCGTTGGTGGCGACCTGTTTGAGTTTGGCGACGTCGACGGCAGCGGCGACGGCGTGCGCCTACAGCATCCACTCGGATTGATCTCCTCCGGTGATAAACTCCTGATCGCCGATACCTACAATCACAAGATCAAACAACTCGATCCGAAACAGGAGAAAGTAACTTCGCTGTTCGGCACCGGTAAACCCGGACAGGCCGACGGAAGGTCGCCTTCGTTTTACGAGCCCGGCGGCCTGGCGTTGGCCCATGACAAACTCTACGTCGCGGATACGAACAACCACGCCATTCGCGTCGTCGATCTGAAAACGAAACAGACGAGCACACTTCGCATCAACGGTCTCACTCCGCCGATGAAAAACGTGCAGGCACTCGAAAGCGCAGTTGGACCAAATGCCGAAGAGATCAAAGTCGCCGCGCAACGACTTCGTTCAGGCGCCAATGGCTTTCTCGAGATCAACGTGGAGCTGCCACAGGGTTACCACCTCAATCCGCTGGCGCCGCAGCGTTACAAAATCTCAGTCGACGGCAGCAAGAGTTTGGCCATCGACGAGAAACTTGCGTCGAGCGCGACGAAAGATCTGAAGCTACCGCTTCGCATTCCGCTGAACACTGTCGCGGTTGGTCCTTCAAACATTCGCGCGCAAGTCACTTTGTTTTATTGTCGTGAAGACAACACCGGAACTTGCCGGATCAGAACGCTCGTCTGGCAAGCTCCTGTTGAAGTGACCAGTGATGCCAACGCGCCGACTGAAGTCAAGCTACAAGGGAAACTGACGGCCACCGATTGACACTTCTGAACGCAAATGGAGTACTATCGTGGCTTCCGAAAATTCAAATACAAGGAGTGAGGGTCGTGGCCGATAAACCATTTCTCACTGATATCAAGACTTTGCGCCAACGTGCGCGACAGCACATCGAAAACGGTGCTGTGACTGAAGGTTATACTGCGGATCGCGAAACAGTGATCAAACTCTTAAACGAAGCGTTGGCGACTGAGATCGTTTGTACGTTGAGATACAGACGACACTATTTCATGGCCTCCGGAATCAATGCTGAGAGTGTTGCCGCCGAATTTCTCCAGCATGCTAACGAGGAACAGGGACATGCCGATCAGATCGCGCAACGCATCGTTCAGCTAAAAGGCGCACCAAATCTCAATCCGGATGGTCTTTTGACTCGCAGTCACGCGGAATACGTCGAAGGTGATTCACTCGTCGACATGATCAAAGAGGATCTCGTCGCCGAACGGATAGCAATCGATAGTTACCGCGAGATGATTAGTTACTTCGGTAACGATGATCCTACGTCACGACGGATGATGGAAGGGATTCTCGCAGTCGAGGAGGAGCATGCCGACGATTTGGTGAGCCTGTTGGAGAAGATGGGTTAATAGGAGTTGTCTCTGTGTCTCTGTGCCTCTGTGTTCAAACGCCCGGGTAAACCACAGAGACACAGAGACAGAGAGATCTGTATTGTCTGAACGTCAGTCAAACCAAACTAACCCCGGCCGGCCAACAATGTGCCGTAACTGCGGGGCAATCGTCGGGGCGGGTGAACCTCAATGCGCCGTCTGCGGCGCGCCGACAGCTAACCAGCCTGCACCAGCTTCAAATCAGCCAGTAGCCGACCGCGAGACGATCAGATTTGCACGTGCGGTTTTGAACCGTCCGTACAAGTTCACGATCGTGCTGCTCGTCGCAAACCTGTTCGTGTTTCTGTTGATGTGGGACTCGAGCGGCATGACCTCGACCATTTTATGGTCAGTGTTTCCAGAGCGCGTGCTGGAGGCTTACGGCGCCAAGCTCAACTACCTGATCGATCCTCCAAACTATCAATGGTGGCGCTTCATTGCGCCGATGTTCATCCACATCAACCTGCTTCACCTGCTGGTGAACATGTACAGCCTCTTGATGGTTGGACCATTCGTCGAAAAACTTTATGGCTCGGCAAAGTTTGTGGTGTTTTGGGTGGCGACTGGCATCGCCGGAGTTGTAGCGAGTTATCTGACCGTGCGTCCGCAACTCGCAACCGGAGCTTTCGGCCGTTTCATTTTCAAGAACATGGACGTGCCTTCAGCCGGCGCTTCGGGGGCGTTGTTTGGTCTGGTTGGTGTTCTCTTCATTTTTGGCATCAAGTTTCGTCGGGAACTTCCGGAAGGTTTCAAGCGAGCCTTCGGCACCGGCATGCTTCCGATAATCTTTATTAACCTCGTTATCGGTTTTGTAGGACGTGGATTTATCGATAACGCCGCGCATCTTGGTGGACTTTTGTCAGGTGCCGCGCTTGCGCTGGCGGTTGACTATCGACGACCTGGCGCGCGCGCGAGTGTTACCGTCTTGTGGCGGGTATTGCAGATACTTGCGCTGGCAGTGGTCGGACTTGGCTTCTACAAAGTTGCGAGAAACTTTAATCATCCGGTGCCGGCGGTTGTGCGCGCATCGCCAAACGGAAGCTCGCAGGTTTTTACAAATTACGTCAGTGCGATGAATCTGCTTCAGGAGAAGGTCTCGGCAGTGATTCATAACGCCGATTTCAGTGACGTTCAGGTTGTAACGGAAAGAGCGACGCAAGTCCCGGCGCCGGATGAGCGAGCGTCCGAGTTGAGGAATCAGCTCGTAATGATTCTTTCCAGGATTTCGGAAGCGTCCGCGGCGGCTAGCCCTTCGGGCGATGGACCACGACGGCCACCTCCGCTGGACCAAAAGCTGGTAGACGAGGTCACACAGTGGCGCAAAGATTATGATGAGTGGTTAAAGATCGCTGTGAGACGTTATGCAGCACCGCAATAATAATTCTTTAGGAGAGGAACATGGAGATTAAGAAGGTAGGAGTTTTAGGTTGCGGACTGATGGGCGCGGGTATCGCGCAGGTTGCAGCGAGCGCGGGTTATGAGACCGTCGTGCGGGAAGTTTCAGATGAACTGATTGCGAAGGGCTTTGCGGGTATCGAGAAATCGTTAGCGAAGTTTGCCGAAAAGGGAACGATAACAGCCGATCAGCAGCGCGAGATTCGTGGTCGTTTGTCAGGCACCACTTCGTTCGCCGAGCTTGCTGACTGCGACATCATCATCGAAGCAATCATTGAGAACCTCGAGGAGAAACGCAACACGTATCGCCAGTTGGACCAGCTGTGCAAGCCGGAAACGATCTTTGCTTCAAACACTTCATCGTTGTCGATTACCGAGATGATGACTGCCACGTCGCCGGAGCGCCAGCGTCGTTTCATCGGCATGCACTTCTTCAATCCGGTGCCGCTGATGAAGCTGGTTGAAGTGGTGAAAACGATTCTTACGGATGAAGCCGTTTATGAGCTGGCGGTGGAGTTTGGGAAGAAACTGGGCAAGGTGCCGGTGCGCGCGGGTGACAAGACAGGTTTTATCGTCAATCGTTTGCTGGTTCCTTACATGCTCGATGCGATTCGAGCGTTGGAGGAGGGCGTGGGGTCGATTGTCGATATCGATAACGCGATGAAGCTCGGTTGTGGTTATCCGATGGGGCCGTTTACGTTGGGAGACTTCGTAGGGCTCGACACGACCTATTACATCGCCGAGATCATGTTCAACGAGTTTCGCGAGAGGCGATTCGCGCCACCGCCATTATTGAAGCGCATGGTGCTCGCGGGCCTGTACGGACGCAAGTCGGGGCGCGGCTTCTACGACTACACAAAAGACCCGAAGAACCCGTCGCCAATGAATTTGGTTTAGCAAATAGCCAGATTCGACAACAAATAGCCGTTATCGGCAAGAGATTCTTATCGCTTAGTGCGCTCGCGGATGTTAGGATCACTCTCAAGGGGGAGAACTAATGAGCGAAGACTTCACAAATAAAGAAGCGCAAAGTGACAACCACGTACTGAGGTTAATCCTCATGACCATGCAGAGCCTTGACACGCGTGTGATTGCGTTTGACACTCGATTCACCAGTCTTGAAACACGTTTCGACAGATTTGAGACTCGAATAGTCTCACGACTTGAAAAAGTCGAGTGGGATATTGATCAGTTACAGAAAAGCCAGGAAGGGATGCGCGGAGAAATACGTGATCTCAACAGCGCAGTAGTCGATCTTAGTCGGGACCAAACAGTCCTCACTGACACCGTTCGCAAAATGGGTCAAAACTTTCAGGACGTTTTCGAACGCCTCCATATAGTCGAAGTCACCGGTCACCAGCCGAATTCAACAACTTGATGCGTCTCCGAGCATCTCCTATACTGCAAAACGTAGTGACTATTCAGATCGCGGAGTCGGATCGCTTGCAGCCTACAGTGCACGAAGGGCGTCTTAACGCTGAAGGATTTCGCTTCGCAATCGTAGCTAGTCGCTGGAATGAACTGATTTCCGCGCGACTGGTCGAGGGCGCTCTCGACGGTCTCAAGCGATTGGGTGCGAAAGACGAACAGGTGAATCTGTATCGCGTGCCAGGTTCGTTTGAGATCCCGTTGCTGGCGTTGCGACTTGCGCAGTCGCGCCGATTTGATGCAATTATTTGTCTTGGTACGATCATTCGCGGCCAGACACCGCATTTCGATTACATTGCTAGTGAAGTAGCGCGAGGTATTTCACAAGCAGCTTTGACAACCGGATTGCCAGTGATCTTCGGCATCGTGACTGCTGACACAGTCGATCAAGCTATCGATCGTGCCGGCGTCAAGTTGGGTAACAAGGGATTTGAAGCCGCCATGACGGCGGTGGAATTGGTAAATCTTTACAAGGAAGCTTTCGAGTGAAGCCACAAAAAGGCACAAAAATAGTTAGCCACAAAGAGGCACAAGAGTCACAAAAAGAATTCGGCGACATTCGTTGTTCTTTTGTGCTTTTTGTGCCTTTTTGTGGCTAACCATTCTGTGCCTTTTCGTGGCTCATGGTAATTCTTTATGGGTTCGCGACGTAAGGCACGTGAATGTGCCTTGCAAATGCTCTTTGCGGCTGACGTTGCCGAAATGCCTGCGGACGACGTGATCCGGAGCTATTGGGCAGAGCTTGGAGAATCCGATCTCGACCAAACAGCTCGCGATTTCGCCACTCGCCTCGCCTCGCAAACTCTCTCCAATCTCGAACTACTCGACGAACGCATCCGCTCGCGCGCCGAACACTGGCGTATCTCACGTATGGCCGTCGTCGACCGCAACATCCTCCGTCTCGCCGTCTACGAATTTCTTTACGAGCCTACGCCACGCACGGTCGCCATTAACGAAGCACTCGAAATCGCGCGCCGCTTCTCGACCTACGAAGCAACGCAGTTCATCAACGGCATTCTCGATGCCATCAAACGCGATCTCGACGAGCAGCAGCCACAAAAGAATGTCGAACCGGAAACGGAAGACACGGATCTTCACGAATGAAGTCGGATTGGGAGATCGAGGAGATAATTGCCGCAGTGGAGCAACTGCGTGCGGTGTCCGGCGATGGTCCAGCCAGACGCAAACTACTCGACCGACTGTTCCGCAGCGTTCACAACCTCAAAGCGAAGGCTGCTGCGAACGGTTTGGGCGGCCTTGCGGCTGCGGCACATGAGTTTGAAAACGTGTTGCAGGAGTTGCGCGCCGCCGGCACGTCCGAAGCGCTTGCGGAAGGTGCGCGGTTTTTCCTCGTCCAGACGAGCTTCAACATAGCAAACTTCGAACAACGGTTTCAGAGTCTAAAAGAAACGTTAAATCAAAGCGGTGAAATAATCTCTATTTCACCCACAATCGACAGCGAGCGCAACGACAAGCTCAACTTCAGGATTCTTTACGCACACACAAGCAATCAGAAACTACCAAGCATTTCTGATGTTACGCTTGAAGAGACTTCACTCCCCGCAATATCAGCTACAAGCGAACAGTTCGATCCGTCCGCGCTTGAACGATGCCTCGAAAACCTGGTGAAGGAAGTCTCCCTACAGGACGCGCCAATCGAGGATCCGTTTCAACAAGCCCTGCGTGCCGGACAAGCAGCTGCTGTTGCTGCCGGCAAAGAAGTGGACTTTGAGCTTCGAACTGAGAATCTCTTACTCGACAAAACACTGCGTGACGCAATCGCTACCCCGTTGATTCACCTGGTGCGCAACGCAGTGGACCATGGAATCGAACACAAAGGCGGCAAAGTCATAATCGAAGCCATCGCCGATAAACGACAGATACGAATCAAAGTCACAGATGACGGACGCGGCATCGATCCTGAAACTATAAAGTCAATCTTTCAGCCAGGCTTCTCAACCGCCCCGAAAATCACGGAAACTTCAGGCAGAGGCATTGGGCTCGACGCTGTTAAATTCACAGTCGAATCTCTCGGCGGCTCCATTACCGTAACCTCGGCTTTGGGCGAGGGCACCTGTTTTGAGATCACGCTCCCAATCTCTCGTGCGCGTTAATCCGTGGCCGAATCGACTTTCGGATGCATCGTGTGCCACTTCGTCGCGCGCTCAAACGTCAGCGCCACGCGCAGCGGCGATACTTCATCGTAAACGCCTCCAGTGAACATGATCGCCACCGGCAAATCGTTCACGAATCCACACGGCAAGACCACTGCCGGATGACCAGTCAGGTTCGTCACTAACAGACTCGCGCTGCCCGGCGCCGGGCTGACAAACACGTCCCACTGCGACATCAGTTTTTCCATTTCACGCATCAACAGCGTCCGCGCGCGTTGCGCTCGCAGATACTCCACCGCTGGGATGAATCGCGACGTGCGGAAGGAGTTGGGCCAATCGCCCGGGCTTTGTCCGGATAGCTGATTGACCCGGCCGTCGCGAGTGATGTCGTCAAACGCAGTGGCGGCTTCGGCTGTCAAAATGAACCGCAACGTTCCCGCGGAGAATTTTGGCAACTCAATCGGCGTCAGTTTCGCACCGGCTTTCTCTAAAACTTCGAGCGCGGTCTTATAAAGGGCACGCCGCTGTTCGGCTTGCGCGCGTTGCTGTTCGTTCATCGTCTGCAACGTTGGCGGCTCGAATTCGGTCTTGAGATAGCCGATTCGCAGCGTGCTGATGTTCGTGTCGGAATTCCAGTTGAACGGCGCGTCGCCGACAGTTATGTCCTTTCCATCAGGTCCGTAGATGGCATGAAGCGCAGCCGCGCAATCCTCAACCCCGCGGCAAATCGGACCGATCTTGTCCATGGTCCAACTCAAACCCATCGCACCGTAACGACTCACTCTGCCGTACGTCGGACGCAACCCTGTGACGCCACATCGTGACGACGGCGAGACTATCGAACCGAGCGTTTCGGTCCCGATTGAGAACCCAACCAAACCGGCTGCGGTAGCAGCCGCTGGACCAGCCGACGAACCGCTCGAACCGGTTTGCGCTTCCTCCGGCTGCCACGGATTTCGCGTAACCCCGCCAAACCATCGTGCTCCCTGTGCCAGCGCGCCCATCGATAACTTGGCCAGGAGCACAGCACCGGCTTCATTTAATCTCTCGACCACGGTCGCATCGTAGTCGATCACTTGATCGCGATAAGGCTCGGCACCCCAGGTCGTTTTGATTCCTTTCGTGGCGAAAAGATCTTTTGCGCCCCACGGAATTCCATGCAGTGGACCACGATACTTTCCGCGCTTCAGTTCCGCGTCTGCCGCCGCCGCTTGTTTGAGTGCCAAATCTTCCGTGAGCGTGACGATGCAAAGCAACCTTGGTCCATACTTCTTCAGCCGTTCGAGATACATTTTCGTCAGCTCAGTCGAACTGATCTTGCGCGTGCGAATGAGCCCGGCGAGTTGCGGAACAGTCGCAAACGCCAGATCTTCGACCGTCTTGAACTCTGGTAATTCAACTCTGCCGAAACGAAACTTCGTCTTCGGTGCGTATAACTCTTTCTTTGCGCGCGCCGGATGAAATGCGATGGCGGGCTCGGTGTCGAGCGGTATATCGATCTTGCGATTCGCCTCATACGCATCGAGATTGCGATTGACACCGCCCAGGGCCATCGCTTCCTGCGCATCGTTGAGCTCGATTCCGATCAGTTTCTCAGCCTGGCGCATCATCTCTTTGGTGATGCGCGGCGCCGGTGTGGGAGACGGACTCGGCGATGGGACCACGGTCGGCGATGCTGTTTGGGCCAACGCTTCAAGCGGCAGTTTGGAAACAGTCAGGCCCGCCGCACCAAGTGCCGGAAGTAGTTTTACAAACGTCCGCCTGCCCACAGTCGTTTTAGTCCTTCGGTTTTTGGAGGTAGTGGTTTTCTTCATAATGTTTGGTGGTTTCCGACTAAGTCTGCTTTGATTATCCGCTATGACGCAGAGGCACGCAGAGATTACCACCGAAGGCATCAAGTATGCAGGCTCAAAACTGAAACTTTTGCCTCACATCCTTCGCCTCGCACAAAAAGTACAACCGCAAACCGTTTTCGATGGATTCTCTGGAACGACGCGTGTGTCACAAGCGTTTGCGCAGGTGGGCTATCGCGTCGTGGCTAACGACATCGCCGTCTGGTCCAAAGTATTCGGTGATTGCTACTTCACGAGTCCCTTTCCGCGCGAACACTACGCAGAATTGATCGAACACTTAAACTCGATTTCGGGCCGGCACGGATGGTTCACTGAGCATTACGGCGGCGATGCCGACCGCTCGAATGGCTTGAAGAAACCGTGGCAACGACACAACACTCTTAAGCTTGACGGGATCCGCGAAGAGATCGAGCGCCTATCACTACCACCAAACGAAAAAGCTGTTGCGCTGACAAGTCTGATCCTCGCGATGGACGAGGTCGATAGTACGCTGGGCCACTTCGCTTCTTATCTCAACGAATGGTCACCTCGTTCCTACCGCTACATGAAATTAAAAGTCCCAAAACTGATTCCAAAAGCCCGCAAACACGAGGTTCATCAGACAGACGTCTTCGATCTTGTTTCAGCGGTAGAAGCCGATCTCGCGTACTACGATCCGCCATACGGATCGAATAACGACAAGATGCCGCCATCGCGCGTGCGCTATGCGGCTTACTATCATCTCTGGACGTCGATCTGCCTGTTCGATAAACCCGAACTGTTTGGCAAAGCGAAGCGCCGCGCAGACACGAGCGATGCGTTGAGCGGTTCTGTGTTTGAGGATTACAGAAGAAGCGACGCCGGCCGATTTGTCGCAGTCGAAGCGATCGAACGTTTGTTGCGACTCACTAAAACACCGCACATCATCCTGTCTTACAACTCGGGCGGCCGCGCAACTGCCGAAGAGTTAAACCACGTGATTACTAACGTCGGAAAGCTGATCGAGGTGGTCGAGATCGACCACAAACGAAACGTCATGGGCGGCATGCGATGGACGAATGAATGGGTGCGCGACGGCGAAGAATCGAATCGCGAGTTTCTGTTTCTGATTCAGAAAAGTTAAGCCGCGGATTTTCGCGGGTGAACGCGGATCTGAATCCGCGTTCATCCGCGAAAATCCGCGGCTTATATGATAGTCTTTAAATACCGAGGTAGAAGAATTGGATAAGACCGATTTATCGCAAGTGATCGCCGAGGAATTCGGCGCGAACGCCACCTACGTTGAAAGTCTTTTGGAACGCTTCCGCAGTAATCCGGAACTGGTCGACGACTCGTGGCGCGCCTATTTTAGTGAGTTGATTAGCGGTGATGGCGCCGCAGTCAGCCAGCAATCTGGTAATGGCGCAGCCGCAGCGCCCGCCCCCGAGCCGAAGCCGGTGCAAACGCCGGCGCCGCAACCCGAGGCCGAGGTCGTTCCACTGCGCGGAGCCGCTCTCAAGATCGTCGAGAATATGGAGAGCAGTCTCTCTGTTCCGACAGCGACTTCCGAACGACGAATCCCAGTCAAACTGTTAGACGAAAACCGACGCATCATCAATCAACATCTCGCCGAGAACGATCGAGGAAAAGCTTCATACACGCACCTGATCGCGTGGGCATTGTTGCGCGCGCTCGAGGCGTTTCCACAACTTAACGATGGTTTCGCCGAAGTCAACGGCGCACCCGCGCGACTGAAGCGCTCGAGCATCAATCTCGGCGTCGCAGTCGACCTGACAAAGAAAGACGGCTCGCGCACGCTGCTGGTCCCGAACATCAAGAACGCAAACACGCTGAGCTTCGCGGAGTTTCTCACTGCGTACGACGATGTGGTCAAACGGGCACGCGAAGGAAAATTACAGATCTCTGATTTCCAGGGAACGACACTTTCGTTAACCAACCCCGGCACCATCGGCACCGTCGCATCGGTTCCGCGATTGATGGAAGGTCAATCACTGATTGTCGCCACAGGCGCGATCGACTACCCAGCCGAGTATCAGGCAATGGCGCCCGAAGCGTTGTCGCAGCTCGGCATCAGCAAGGCGATCTCGATCACCAGCACCTACGATCACCGGATCGTCCAGGGCGCTGAGTCGGGCGCGTTTCTTGCTCGCGTTCACGAGTTGATCATTGGCAAGGACGACTTTTACAAAGACATTTTCCTGAATCTCGGTATTCCGCACGCGCCGCTGCGTTGGAACCTCGATCGCAATCCGTTCTTCCTGCCGGGAGATCAGGTGCGCGAGCAGACGGTGAAGGAAGCACGCGTGATTCAGTTGATCAATGCGTATCGAGTGCGAGGTCACCTAATCGCCGACACCGATCCGCTTCACGCGCTGCCGCTGCTTTACCATCCCGAGCTCGACATCGAAACTTACGGTCTGACGATTTGGGATCTGGATCGAGTGTTTGTTACTGACGGGCTGGCGAATCGCGAAAGCGCGACCCTGCGAGAAATCCTCGACATTCTGCAACGCGCTTACTGCGGTAAGGTCGGCATCGAGTACCGTCACATTCAAAGCAAAGAAGAGAAGCAGTGGATTCGTGAACAGATCCGGCGCGAGCTTGTCGAGCCACAGCCGATACCTGTCGAAGTAAAGAAGCGTTTGCTTTGGAAGTTGATCTCGGCGGAGCAGTTTGAGCGTTTTCTCCACACCAAATATCTCGGGCAGAAGAGATTCTCGCTCGAGGGCTGCGAGACAATCATTCCGTTGCTCGATCAACTGATCGATGGCGCCGCTGCACGCGGTGTTGAAGAGATCACGCTCGGTATGGCCCATCGCGGGCGTCTGAACGTGCTCGCGAATGTCATCGGAAATCTGTGTGAACGGATCTTCGCGGCGTTTGAAGGTTCAGTGCATCCGGAGTTTCCTGCTGACGAAGGCGACGTCAAATATCACCAGGGCGCGACCGGCGAGCGTGCGCTGGCGGATGGTCGCAAACTTCGCTTATCGCTATCGCCAAATCCAAGTCACCTCGAAGCCGTCGATCCCGTGGTCGAGGGTATGGTCAGGGCGCGGCAGGACGAAACGATAGGACAGCGAGGAGCAACCCGCGAGCAGGTGATCGATCTCGCACTGCCTGTGTTGCTGCATGGCGATGCCGCTTTCGCCGGTCAGGGTGTCGTCATGGAGACGTTGAATCTCGCCGGTCTCAAAGGCTATCGCACCGGTGGCACGATCCACATCATCATCAACAATCAGATCGGGTTCACTACGTCTCCCGAGGCTGGGCGCTCGACGATCTATTCGACTGACGTCGCGCGCATGACTCAGTTGCCGATCTTCCACATCAACGGCGACGATCCCGAAGCGGCTTACCGCGTTCTGCAAATCGCACTGGACTATCGTCAGGACTTCAATAAAGACGTCGTGCTCGATTTGATCGGTTTTCGTCGACTCGGTCACAACGAAACTGACGAACCGAGCTACACGCAACCGCTCATGTATGCGCGCGTCAAAGCTCATCCGGGCGTGCGCACCATCTACGCCAAGCGGCTGATCAAAGAAGGCGTTGTAACTGAGGAAGAAGTAAATGGTCTGATCGATGAACGAGTGCGTCGCTATCAAATGGCGCTCGACAATGCCAAACAAAAAGTCGCGGAAGAACCGTCACACCCACAAGCGCGTGTCGAGGAGCTCGATGGTTCGGCAGTGATTCCGACAGGTGTCACAGCCGAAGTGATCAGAAGCATCGCGCACAAGATCGCGGTCGTGCCCGAAGGTTTCCATGTCAATCCGAAAATGGTGGGCCAACTCGCGCGACGGGCGAAGATGGGCGAGGGCAGCACACCGCTTGACTGGGCGTTTGCAGAAGCAATCGCCTTTGGCTCGCTCGTGCTTGAAGGAAGTCGCGTGCGTTTGAGCGGGCAGGATTCAGGCCGCGGAACATTCAGTCAGCGTCACGCCGTTCTATTCGACACGCAAACCGGCAAGGCCTGGGCGCCGTTGTCTGAGTTACGTTCGGAAGCAAATCCTGACGCGCGTTTCGAAGTCTTCGACAGCTCTTTGTCGGAAGAAGGCGTTTTGGGATTCGAGTATGGCTATTCGGTCGTTGCACAAAACGCGCTCGTCTTGTGGGAAGCGCAGTTTGGTGACTTTGGCAACGGCGCGCAGACGATTATCGACCAGTACATCGCAGCTTCGGAAGACAAGTGGAAACAGACTTCACGGCTCGTGATGTTGCTGCCGCACGGTTACGAAGGACAAGGGCCGGAGCACTCGAGCGCACGTCTCGAGAGATACCTGCAACTATGTGCGGAGAACAATCTTCAGGTCTGTTATCCGACGACGCCGGCGCAGTATTTTCATCTGCTACGGCGACAAGTGCGGCCGGGAATGGAGCGTCCGTTGATCGTGATGACGCCAAAGAGTCTGCTGCGGCTGCCGGCAGCATCGTCGAGCATCGACGATCTCACGAGTGGCGGCTTTCAACCGCTGATCGAGGATCGCGAGATAACAGATCCGGCTGCGGTAAAGAAGGTTGTGCTTTGCAGCGGCAAGCTCTACTACGACCTCGTTGAGGCACGGAAGAAGAGCGAGGATCGAAGTGTGGCGATCGTTCGTCTCGAACAGTTCTATCCGTTTCCGTTGCAGAGCATTCGCGAGACGCTCGCGAGATACTCAAACGCTACCGAGCTCGTTTGGGCGCAGGAAGAACCGCAGAACATGGGCGGCTGGACCTTTGTCCAGGACTGGCTCGAAAATCTGCTGCCGAGCTGCGAGCGACCGCGTTACGTCGGACGCTCAGCCTCCGCAAGCCCCGCCACCGGCTCTTACAGCATTCATCAAAAAGAGCAGGCGGAGATCGTGGGCGAAGCTCTCAAAGAAAGTTAGCCAAAGAATTTGGACGCCTCCTTGGACCTTTGCCTCGCAAAGAGCTTGACGCTACTACGCCGCGCCGCTTACCATCTCTCACATGGAACGTATCCGCCTCGTCTCCAAAACCCAAGATGTACCGCCAGCGCTGCACGACCGCGCCATGGACAATCTTCGCTACATCCGCGAGACCATGGAACGCGCGACGCCCTTCACCGGCATCTCCGGTCGCGGTGAGATAGCAATCGGCGTAACCGCACTCGCAGCGAGCGTCATCGCTGCGCAGCAGTCGACGTTCAAAGCGTGGCTTGCAATCTGGCTTGCCGAGGGTGTGATATCAATTCTCATTGCCGGCTGGTCGATGGATCGCAAGGCCCGCGCGGTACAGATGCCGCTCGTCTCCGGCCCCGGCCGCAAAGCAGTCTTCAGTTTGTCGCCGCCGCTCATCGCTGGCGGACTGCTCACGATTGTTCTGGTTCGTGCCGGAATGACCAATGCGATTCCAGGCGTTTGGCTTCTACTTTACGGCACCGGCGTGATCACTGGCGGTATGTTCTCGGTAAGAGCGGTGCCCGCGATGGGTTTGTGTTTCATGGGTCTCGGTGCGATTGCCCTTTTTAGTCCGCCGGCCTTTGCGAATTGGTTCATGGCTGCAGGCTTTGGCGGGCTGCATATGTTATTTGGCGCGATTATTGTGAGGAAATACGGTGGCTAAGCAATCAACAGCTAAGAAAGAAACAACCCACGAGCGCGGCGTGAGCGCGAAACAGAAGAGCGCGGCACCGCATCTGGATCGCTTGATTCACGAGCGTTTGCGTCTCGGAATAATCAGTGCACTCGCCGCAAATGAGTCGCTGACGTTTAGCGATCTCAAGCGCCTCATGAACACCACAGACGGTAACCTCAGCGTCCACGCCCGCAAACTCGAAGAGGCCGGTTACATCTCCTGCTCCAAGTATTTCGAAGGCCGACTGCCCAAAACCGAATACAAGCTGACCGCCGCCGGCCGCAGCGCGCTGGAAAACTACCTGAGCCACATGGAATCGCTGATCAAGCAGATGCGCAACGCCTAAATCCTCACTTTTCCTGTTAATAATCTGGCAGCTCTGGGCGTCTTTAAGAGTTAGCCGCGGATTTTCGCGGATGAACGCGGATTAGATTCATATCCGCGTCATCCGCGTTAATCTGCGGCTCAACTGAACTTCATCGGATTTGACCGCGTATACCGACCCGATCTCAGTGTTATGAAAGCCATTCTGTCCTTTTACTCTGATGCTCTTAAGATCGCGCTCCAGTCGATCTTTGCGCACAAACTGCGCGCGTTTTTGACGCTGATCGGCATCATCATCGGCGTGGCGTCAGTGGTGACTGTCGGCGCATCGATCAGCGGCTTGAACACGTATGTCGTCGAGAAAATCACGAAGGTGCTGGGCAGCAATCACTTCATGATCGCGCGGATGGCTTTCTCGGGTCAGATGGATGACGACGAGTTTGAACGACGAAATCGCCGCAACAAGCGACTCAACTGGGACGATTACGAGTGGGTGCGCGACCATTGTCTCTCCTGCGCCGAAGTTGGAGCGGAGGTAGGAAGCGGCACTGACCTGAGGCAGGACGGCATCGAGTTTCCCGGCGCGATCGTGTTTGGCGCCTCTTCAAACATGGTCGAGATCGAAGACAAAACGATCGAATACGGACGCTTTATCTCCAACGACGAAGTGCAACGGTCCGCGCTCGTGGTGGTATTGGGCAGCGACATCAAAGACAAGTTTTTCCCCAACGTCGATGCGATCGGAAAGACCCTGAAGATCCGTGGTCTGCCGATGCGCGTCGTCGGAATTGAAGAGAAGCGCGGCGCGTTTTTTGGCGACTCTTTTGACCGTCACGTTTACATCCCAGTAACCACGCATCTTCAGATATTCGGTCGCAACGGATTGCAAATTCACGGCAAGAGCCGCGCGCGCGAGACTTTTCACAATGCGATCGAAGACGCTCGCGTGGCAATGCGCATAAAGCATCGTCTGAACGGAAATGAAGAGGACGATTTCGGTCTTGTCAACGTCGAGGAGCTGAACAATCAGATCGACGAGTTCACCGGCGCGATTGCGAAAGTTGTCATTCCGATCACGTTCATCACACTGGTCGTGGGCGGCGTCGTGGTGATGAACATCATGCTCGTGAGTGTTACGGAAAGAACTTTTGAGGTTGGACTTCGCAAAGCCGTCGGCGCCACGCGACGGCAGATCCTGCTTCAGTTTCTGATCGAGTCGGGAATTCTCTGCGCGCTCGGTGGCGTGATGGGATTGTTGATAGCCTGGGGCATCACCACGTTGATCACCACCCTGGCTTCGATCACGATGACGATCACGATTGGTTACATCATTCTGGCGCTGGCGGTCTCGACGATCATCGGCATGATTGCGGGAATCTACCCGGCGTTTAAGGCCGCTAGACTCGACCCGATTCTCGCGCTGACACACGCGACGTAGTTTTAGTAAATGAAGATTCGATTGCCAAAAGGTATGCTGCGGGAGACGGTCGCGATGGCGCTAGACAGCGTTCGTGGACACAAGTTCCGCAGCTTTCTCACCGTCCTTGGAATCGTGATCGGCGTAATGACCGCGATCTGTATCGCGTCGCTGCTGACGGGTCTGCGTCAAAACATCGTCGCCATGATCGAAGAATATGGCACGAATAACATTTACGCTTTTCACCTCTCGACCGGCCCGCGCACGAGCGAAGATCGCTCTGAACGCACGCGCAAACCGCTGACAGTTGCCGACGCCGAAACGATCAAAGCACAAGCGAGCGCGGTCGAAGACGTGGCCTGGGTCGCACCGAATATCGGATACAGCGGCGGACCTTTTGACGACAACATCATGTATGAGGGTCACAACTATCGTTGGGGAAACACGCAAGGCGTTTCTCCGAATTACGCCAGCATCACGAACATAAATCTCAAAGAAGGGCGTTTCATCACGGATTCTGATGACCAGCAGCGCGCCAACGTGATGGTTATCGGCGTGAATGCCGCTGACGCTCTCTTCCCAGGCGCGAATCAAATTGCCGGCGCGCAAGTGCGCATGGGTGGCTACAATTTTGAGATCGTCGGCGTGCTGGAAAAACGCAAAGCGGGATTCTTCGGCGAGAACGACGAAGACAATGCTGTTTACATTCCGTTCCGTACGGCGCAAAAGGTCGCGCCCGCGAAAGGTTATTTGCTCATGGTCATTCGCGGTCGCTCGGGCCAGGTTAATGAGGCACTGACGCAGGCGGAAGAGATCTTGCGGCGTCGCCGGCTGGTGAAGTTTGGCGACCCAAATAACTTCGATATCAAAACTGCGGACAAGTTTATCGAACAGTTTGACAGCATCACGGCGATGGTCGGCTTGATCGCGATCGCTATCTCGAGCCTGGGTCTGCTCGTCGGCGGCATTGGCGTGATGAACATCATGCTGGTCAGCGTGACGGAGCGCACGAAAGAGATCGGTGTGCGCAAAGCGATCGGCGCGCGGCGCAGAGACATCGTGCGGCAGTTTCTGTTTGAAGCAATGATGCTGACTTTTCTCGGCGGTGTGCTCGGTGTGCTTCTCGCGATTGGCGCCAGCAGGCTGATCATGCTTTTGATTCCGAGTTTGCCTGCATCGATTCCGTCGTGGGCAGTTGTCACGGGGCTGACGGTGTCGATCGGCGTCGGATTGATCTTCGGCGTGTGGCCCGCGCGCAAAGCTTCACGACTCGATCCGATCGAGTGTCTCCGCTACGAATAATCCACAGATTACACAGATTTAATGGTAATCTGCGTAGTCTGTGGATCGCGACCACATAAAAGAATTCCTGACTTACATCCAGGTCGAGAAGGGCCTCGCTCGTCACACACTCGACAGCTACAAACGCGATCTCGATCGACTTCACGCCTGGTCCATCGGCAACGGAAAACAGATCGCGGAGCTAACGCGCGGTGACTTGCGCAAATGGATCGCGAGTCTTTCGCGTGAAGGATTGGCGCCTACTTCGATCAGACGCGCCGTCAGTGCCGCACGCGGTTTTTTCAAGTTTCTGATGCTCGACGGCCACATCAAGTCGCATCCGGCGGAGGATCTCGACACGCCGCAGCGGTTCAGTTACCTGCCGAAGTTTTTAACTGAAGACGAGATCAATCGACTGTTTGCAGCGCCCAATGTGGCCACTGAAGAAGGCATACGCGATCGAGCGATGCTCGAGATTATGTATGCCGCGGGTTTGCGTGTTTCTGAACTGGTGGCGTTGAAACATGACGACGTGGATCTGCTTGCGGGTCTAGTCGTGTGTCATGGCAAAGGAAGCAAAGAGCGTCGCGTGCCGCTCGGTAAGAGTGCGATTCATTGGTTGCAACAGTATGCGGCGGTGAAAGCGGGTTATGGCAAGCCGTCGTTGCCTTACGTTTTCTTGCATCGCGGGCGGCCATTTACGCGACAGCTCGCATGGTCCATCATCAAGCAGCACGCTGAGAAGGCTGGCATCAAAAGCGTTTCGCCGCACACGCTGCGTCACAGTTTTGCGACGCATCTTCTGCAACGCGGCGCTGATTCGCGTTCCGTTCAGGCGCTGCTCGGACACAGCGACATCTCGACCACGCAGATCTACACCCACATGACCGACCTGCATTTACGTTCGGCTTACAACCGGCATCACCCGCGCGCGCGTATCAAGTCGTAGATTCACGAATCACTTGCGCAAATTAACCGCGTCATCCGGGGCTAAAGACTTCTTCGCCGTGTCACACGGCGGAGGATGCTTGCCGAGTTTCCGAAACACAAGATCAACGCACTCTTCCGCAAGGCTCCGATAAGTCGTGAGCTTTCCGCCCACGATTGAAAGCAGATTTCGAATTCGCGGATGCTCTCTAATGAAGTGCCTGCGCGTAATACTTTGCTCTTCTTTGTCGCTCGTTCGAGGAAGCGGTCGCACGCCTGAATACGTGAAAAGAATGGTGTCGTGCGTAAGGCCGGCTTCTGGAAATGCGAGATTCGCCTCAGCGAGCAGATAGTCCATTTCCCACATTTCGCAGCGGACCTCGTCGGGGTCGCCTTCAAAGCGAACGTCAGTAGTACCGATCAGATAGCTTCCGTTCCACGGAATGATGAAAACCGGACGACGATCACTTTGCGCCTCCACATAGATCGCGGTCGCCGGTGCACCAGGGAACGACGGCACAACGATGTGACTTCCCTTCGTGCCACCGATCAGTTGAGGGCTTTCAACTGGCGCTCGCGCGAGCACGCGATCAACCCATGGTCCAGCAGCGTTAATTACGATTTTCGTCTGGACGGAGTGACTGTTGCCTTCATTCGGAAGAAATTCAACACCCAGCAACGAATCGCCTTCGACGATCAACTTTGTCACTGGTGCATTCGTAAAGACTTCGGTCCCATGTTCGCGCGCGGCGAGTATGTTTGCGAGGACCAGCCGCTCTGGAAATTCCACCTGCGCGTCGAAATAGAGTGCTGAGCCGAGCAAACCCTCACTGTTCAGGCCCGGCAGTCGTTTGAGGGTTTCCGCGCGAGAAAGCATTTGGTGGCGCGGCAAGGATTTGCCGAGCGACAGCAGGTCGTACACGATCATGCCGGCGCGAACGGTCGTCTGTCCGCGTTTGTTCCGTTTGTAAATTGGAATCACGATCGGCAACGGCCTGACGAGGTGAGGAGCGATTTTCAGCAGTGTTTCGCGCTCGCGAAGCGACTCGCGCACGAGACCAAACTCAAAATGTTCGAGGTATCGCAGACCGCCGTGGATTAAACGGGTTGAAGCGCTGGTTGTGCCACTGGCGATGTTTGCCTTCTCGATCAGCAGTACCGTCAGACCGCGCATCGCGGCGTCGCGCGCGATTCCAGCGCCGTTGATGCCCGCGCCGATAACGATCACGTCAGGATTCGTTCGCACCATATCGTGTCAGTCGTGCACTGTCTCAGGCAACGCTAGACAGCACCGATTCGCGAATAGACCTCATGCGTTTGGCCCCTAAAAAATTTGAACTTCCTCAAAGACGCCTCCAGCCCACGCTAACTTTTGTAATTTTTGTGCTTCTTTGTGGCCCTCTTTTGAGAAGGCTCAATTCCTTTGCGTCGCCCTCATAACGCATGTTCGCAGGCATGACCTTTGCTCCATTCCTATCAACCGCACTTCAAGAACACGAAGGAGCATAACAATGCGAGTCTCCCGACCAAAAATCAGCCTTCTGCTTTCTCTTCTACTCACCCTTTTCTCAACAACAATAACCGCCTTCGCCGACGATGATGAGCCCGACGATTACGACGTCAAAGCTCGCGTCGTGCGAGTCAGTCTGATTGCCGGCGAAGCGAACCTGAAACGCAACGGCAACAAGGATTGGGAACCAATCCGCCTGAATTATCCACTGGTCGAAGGCGACACCGTAGCCACCGGCAAAGACAGCCGGCTCGAAATCCAGATCGATTCGCGTAATTTTGTGCGACTTGCCGCCAGCTCGGTTGTGCGTATCGTGACTCTGCGTGACGAAGGCGTCGCGATGAGTGTAATCGAAGGCACCGCGACCGTTCGCCTGGCGAAATTCGAACCCGACCGCGAGTATTTCGAAATCGATGCGCCGAAAACAACCCTCGCCGCCGAAAAGAAAGGGCTTTATCGAATCGACGTCTCGAACGAGGGCCGTGTTCGTTTGACTGTTCGTGACGGTGGTACCGCTCGCATCTATTCAGACACTTCAGGTTTTACTTTGCGCGACAACCGTTCCGCCGAACTCGTCATTAGCGGCGACAATGCCGGCGATTGGGACTTGTTTGCCGCAACGCAGCGCGACGCCATCGATGACTGGGTGAATGAGCGTGAGCAATACCTCGCGCAACGACTCAAATACGACGTTAAGTATTTCGATGAGTATGTCGTGGGCGCGGAAGATCTTTACGCCTACGGCGACTGGATAAGTACGGACGATTACGGCTGGATCTGGCGTCCGCACTCGAGCGTGATCTCCAGTTATAGCGATTGGGCGCCGTATCGTTACGGTAACTGGGTGTGGTGTCCTCCGTACGGCTGGACATGGATTGGTTATGAGCCGTGGGGCTGGGCGCCTTATCACTATGGCCGTTGGGTCTACTACAACAATTACTGGGCGTGGTGTCCGCGCAGCAGGTTTTATCACAATCGCAGTTGGTGGCGACCGGCGCTCGTCGCGTTTGTATCTCTTAACTTCTCGTTTGGAAATGACGTCTGCTGGTATCCGTTGTCGTATTACCAGCGCGATCCACACTCGCGCCATTATGGTAATCACGATCGACGACCGGGCTACGGCGGACCACACGACGGACCAAACGAGCGCTACGGTCACGACAAGACATGGCGTGGCGTGACGAGAGTGCCGCGAAAGGACTTTGGCAATACTGACAAGCGTGGTGAGGCGGCTGATGAACCGATCGCGCGCAGAGTGATCGACTCTGAACCTCAACGCGGAGACCTGCCGAGTAAGACTCGAAGCGTGAGACTGCCGGTGGTTCAGATTCCTGATCGTCCTACTGGCGCTGCGGCGCGAGAACCTGACGCTGCGCTGGATGAGGATCTACGGCGCTCGCGAGTTTTTCGTGGACGAGACCCGCGGCCGGTGCAACCACCCTCGGAACCAAGAAGGTCAGAACCGAGTACGAATGCTAATACGAATACGACTCCGAGTGATCCGGAGCCTCGACCGACTGGCGCCGTGTCACGACCGGAACCTGCGCCTCCGGGCGATTCGCGTCCTGAAGATCGTCCAGGGCGGATGGTGCGGCCAGTGATGTCGCCTGACGGATCGCAAAAGCGCGGAAGGAGTCAGCAAGCGATCGAATCAACTCCACGCGATGCGCCAGAGCCGCGCAGAGAACAGCCGCCCCCCGTGAGTCAGCCGGCACCGGAACCACCAGGCGAGACTCCTCGAGTTGATCGACACGAGAAGGCAGTACCGCGAGCGGAACCAATACGAGAACCACGCTCTGAGCCAAGGTCTGAACCACGATCTGAACCACGGTCAGAACCGCCGCGCTCTGAGCCGAGATCTGAACCACGGCCAGAACCACCGCCACAATCTGAATCACCGAGATCGGAGTCGCCACGTTCTGAAGCGCCGCGATCTGAGCCGCCAAGATCCGAACCAAGATCCGAGCCACGATCCGAACCGAGATCCGAACCGCGATCAGAGCCACGATCTGAGCCGCGCTCGGAATCGCGGCCTAAGAAGCCAGACGATCCGAACCGTTAACAGGATTCGGTACCCTCCTTGGAGTGCGGTGCCTTGGCACCGCTTTGTTAAGCGAAGCGTTTTTTACCAAAGCGGTGGCAAGCCACCGCACTCCAAGGAGGCTCTGTCTGACAAGTCAAGCAATAATTCTTTGCCGACGCCTGTTCCTATAAACGCGGGCAACACCCACATCTGTTCCAATTCAGCCTTGTCTGCCGAAAGCGCATAAAAGCCGCGGATCTCACCGTCTTCTTCAGTTACGTAAACGTGATTGTCCCGAATGAATTCGGACGAAATGGTGAGGTCTGATTTCCAGTGTTTGATCCAGTGTTCGGGATATCCCCAGTAGCGCGTCGCATCGAGTGCGATCTGCGTCAGCGTCGCCGCCTCATCGGGTAATGCACGCCTGATGGTCACTACTTAGGATCCGACTTCGTCGTGGTGCTCAGTGGTGTACAGACGAAGGATATCCTGTCCCTGGCGGGAGCGTGGATCGATGGTCCGCAGGTGCTTGCGTCCCTGCATTTCCCAAATGGCCGTAACTACTCCGTCTTTCTCCACTGCGTGGTAAGTGATCTCTTCAGTGTTCGCCTCAGGCGCGGTCTCATTTGTTTTGGCTGCGCCTGCTGCGGTTTCATTCTCAGACATACAAACTCAAACACACTCCAATCTTCTGCGGTAGGTTTTGATGTGCGGCGAATTGTTGCACATCAACCACGGTAACGCAAAGCCATCGCAACTGCCTTACGCGGCACAACCACGCCCCAGCCCTGCCGGTCGACTTCGACTCCGTCAACGCGCTCGGCCGTATCCATCAGGATTCGTTTGACTTGTTGCGGCGTCAACTTCGGATTCGCTTCGAGCATGCACGCAACGATCGACGAAACGATCGGAGCGGCGAAGGAAGTGCCGTCAACAAACTTGTAGTGCTGGTTGATGACGTTGTTTTCACGCAGCTTGATCGTGATCAGTTGGCGCAGCAGTGGCACTGCAAGCTCGCGCGCCTCGTCGAGATCTTTATCGACGCCGGCGTGTGAAAGAATGATGTCGCCCAGCTCATCGTCGGCCGCGTTGTCGAGCTCTGCGTACAGATGCGCTTCGACGGCAGTCGGCGTGTAAGGCAGTATTGGACCAGCAACCCAAATTCCCGGCGCGATCACTTCCGGTTTTTGCAAACCGTCGATGGTTGGTCCATACGACGAGCGATACATGCCGCGCCGCGCTCGATCGAGTGAGTTTTGATCGTCGAGACCACCAACCGCAATGCACGACGGAGCACTCGCAGGCGGCAACACTGGATGCCCCGGCGCGAGTCCTGCATTGCCGACAGCACACACGACCGTCACTCCCGCTTTTACCAACTCTTCAACTAACTGGCAGAGCGGATTGCGGAGGTACGATTGTTCGAAGTCTCCACCGGCGGAGATATTCACGATGCGAATGTCGTACTTCTCTTTGTTTGCAAACACCCAACGCAGGCCGGTTTCGATGTTGCTTTCGGAGATGCGACCCGTCTTACCGATCTTGACCAACACGAGATTCGCTTCGGGAGCGATGCTGCGATAAAAACCTTCGGAAAGATAGCCGTTTCCCGCAGCAACGACTGAAGTCATCATGCCGTGCCAGCTCGCGACATCGGACGTTTGCAGCGATGAAAGATTGTGTTCGGGCGCGAAGATGTTGTGATAAGCGACGATGCGGTTGACCGGCTCAGTTAGATCTTTGTGAGCATAAAAACCGGAATCGAGAAAGGCGATGGTGATGCCGCGTCCGGTGTAACGTTCATCGGCGTCCATGCGCACCGGCACGGGTAGCGCCCCTTCAATTGTTTCAGTTATATTATCCATTCACTGATTACACAGATTACAGGAGATTTTGTAGATGAAGAACAGAAACTTGTCGATTCTCGTGGCGGCTCTTTTCGTGATTGCGGGCGCCGTTTTTGCTTCGGGCGCACGCGCCGAGGGAGAAGTCCCCGCGCCACCCGCGATCGGCGCCACCATAGAAGACTTTACGCTCCCCGACGTCGATAACAAGGAACACTCGATCAAGTCGCTGGCCGGCAAGAACGGTACGGTTCTCATTTTCATCGCCGTGCAATGTCCGGTTTCCAATGCGTACAACGAGCGCATGGAAAAACTCGCTGCCGACTACAAAGCCAAGGGCATCGCCGTCGTCGGTATCAACTCGAACGTCGCTGAAGACGCGGCAGCAGTAAAAGCTCACGCCTCTGAGCACAATCTGACCTTCCCGATCTTGAAAGATCCCAGCAACAAGATCGCCGACAAACTCGGTGCGAGTGTCACGCCCGAGGCTTACTTCGTCGATGCGAATAACAAGCTTCTCTATCACGGACGCATCGACAACTCCCGCAACGCAGCGCAAGTAGAATCAAACGATCTGCGCAATGCGCTCGACGCAGCGTTGGCTGGTAAGCCAGTCGAAAAGACCGAGGCGAAGGCGTTTGGATGCAGCATCAAACGGGCGTAAGAAAAATGCGTTTTTCAAGAGCAATAATTGCAGTTGTAGTGTGCATCATGTTGGTGAGTCTCGCGGCGCCGGCCCAAAAGCGAAAGGGCCCCGCCGCGAAACCAGGCAAGCCGCCGGCAGTCGTCTCACCGATTGATACTGAGGCGCTCAAGAATCTACTGACGCAACAAAGGCAGCGCCCGCTGCTCGTCAACTTCTGGGCGACGTTCTGCGATCCGTGTCGCGATGAGTTTCCCGATCTGGTGAAGATAGACAAGGACTACCGTCCGCAGGCGTTGGAGTTTGTGACCGTGTCGCTCGACGACATGAGTGATATCAAAACCGAAGTGCCGAAGTTTCTCGACGCGATGAACGCCACGATGCCGGCCTACCTGCTTAACGTGTCGGATCCGGAGCCTGCAATCAATGCCGTCGATCCGAAATGGCACGGCGACCTGCCCGCGACGTTTCTCTACAACGAGAAGGGGGAGGTTGTTTACAAGCACTTCGGACGCGTCAATACCGCCGAACTGCGAGAGGCGATCGAGAAAGTGGTGAAGAAAGGCGACAAGAGTTGAGCCGCGGATTTACACGGATTAACGTCGATCTGCAAGTGAATTTGCCTTGATCCGCGTTTATCCGCGAAAATCTGCGGCTAACATTAGTCCCCAATGATTACTTCCGAAGTTATCGCCGCCCATAACCTCACGCAGCAAGAATTCGAGCGAATAAAGGAACTACTTGGCCGTGAACCCAGTTTTGCCGAGCTCGGCATCTTCTCGGTCATGTGGTCGGAACACTGCTCCTACAAATCCTCGCGCGTTCATCTGAAACGACTGCCAACTACTGGATCACGCGTGATCGTTCCGCCTGGAGAGAACGCTGGTGTTGTCGATCTCGGCGACGGCTGGTGCGCCGCTTTCAAAATCGAGTCACATAATCATCCATCGTTCATAGAGCCGTTTCAGGGCGCCGCAACCGGCGTCGGCGGAATTCTGCGTGACATCTTCACCATGGGCGCGCGGCCAGTTGCTTCGATGAACAGCCTGCGCTTTGGATCGTTGGACCATCCACAGCACGGGAGGCGCAATCGCTCGTTGCTCGCGGGCGTGGTCGCGGGCATCGCGCACTACGGAAACGCATTTGGCGTCGCGACTGTCGGCGGCGAAGTCGCATTTGACGATGCTTACGCGTTGAATCCGCTGGTGAATGCGTTTGCTTTGGGGCTGGTGCGTCACGATCAAATCTTCTTCGGCAAAGCGACTGGAATCGGGAATCCGGTGCTTTACGTCGGCGCCAAGACCGGACGCGACGGCATTCACGGGGCGACGATGGCATCGGCTGAGTTTGATGAAGAGGCTCTCGAGAAGCGGCCGACAGTGCAGGTCGGCGATCCTTTTCTCGAAAAGCTCTTGTTGGAAGCTTGTCTCGAGGCGATGCGAAGTGGCGCGGTCGCCGGAATTCAGGACATGGGCGCGGCAGGTCTGACGTCTTCGTCATGTGAAATGGCTGCGCGTGCCGGCACCGGTATCGAGTTAGATCTTTCGCTCGTTCCGCAACGCGAGCAAAACATGACGGCTTACGAGATGCTGTTATCGGAATCGCAGGAGCGCATGCTGATCGTGGCCCACTCCGGTCGCGAGCGTGAGGTCGTCGACATCTTTCGCAAATGGGACCTCGACGCGGTGGTTATTGGTCGTGTGCGTGACAGCAGACGCATGCAGGTGTTTCACGACGGCGAGATCGTTGCTGACATTCCTGTTGCAGCGTTGACTGACGAAGCGCCGCGCTACGAACGTCCAATGTCTCCGCCGTCAAAGATCGAAGCTCAGAGTCCACAAACCCAAGCACAAAGTACAAAGCACAAAGATCACACCAACCTGCTCATGTTGTTGTCGTCGGGCAACATCGCCTCGAAGCATTGGGTCTATCGTCAATACGATCACATGGTGCGGACCAACACCGCGATCCTGCCAGGCGCCGATGCGGCTGTAGTTCGAATCAAAGAAACCCGGCGCGCGCTCGCGATGACGCTCGACGGCAACGGTCGTTATTGCGCTGTAAATCCTCGCGAAGGCGCGAAACTGATCGTTGCCGAAGCTGCGCGCAACGTGGTGTGTGTGGGAGCGCGACCAATTGCGATCACGAATTGTTTGAACTTCGCCTCGCCCGAACGACCCGAGGTGATGTGGTCGTTTTCCGAAGTCATCGACGGCATGGCCGAAGCATGTCGCGCGCTCGAAACGCCTGTCGTTTCGGGCAATGTTTCGTTTTACAACGAGACTGAGGGTCGCGGCATTCTGCCAACGCCCGTGATTGGTATGGTCGGACTGATCGAAGACGTTCGGCGCGTGGTGTCACCTGGTTTCAAGAAGGAAGGCGACGTGATTGCCTTGCTAGGCACGACGCAAGACGATTTGTCGATCAGTGAATACGCGGCGAGCGTTGCAGGCATAGCGACTTCGGAGATCATCGCGTCAGGAGAAGTTCCTAAGCTGGATCTCACGCGCGAGCTTGCAGTGCAGAAAACCTGTCTCGCCGCTGCGGAAGCAGGACTGCTGCTCGCCGCGCATGACTGCTCTGACGGTGGATTCGCTGTCGCGCTTGCCGAAATGTGCTTCTCTTCACTCGGACGAGACGCGATCGGAGCGGAAGTGGATCTCACAGGAACACTCGATCCAACATCGCTACTCTTCAGTGAATCGCCATCGCGCATAATTCTAAGTTTTGCTCCTGCCGAGGCTGCGGCCATCGAGGAAATCGCTCGCAGTAACAATGCTCCGTTTGCGGCGCTCGGTCGTGTCGGCGGTACGCGGCTAACGATTTCTGTGAATGGGCAAGAAGCCGTCGATGCCGAAATCTCGGATGTCGAATCTGCGTGGCGAAGTGCACTTTCAAGTAAGCTACAGGCTGAACTCGTAGCCTGATCCGGGCAACGGTTACAAGACCCAATGAGAGGAACAAGAAATAAAAGAACAAGTCAGGAAGAGGGGCTTGCCCCCGCTGTAGGTTGGGCCAGAGCGGGGGCAAGCCCCTCTTCCTGACTTGTTCTTTTCTTCATGGCTTAGCCTTATCTAATTTTCTGTTGTCTGGTTCTTCTTCGCTGAAGACTTAAGCTGGGGCGTGAATCTTCATGCATCCCGTCATCTACCTCAACAAGACCATGGTTGAGGCGACGACAGCGCGCGTCGCGCCCGTTTCTTCCGCGATGCTTTACGGTCGCGGCGTGTTCACCACTCTCGCCGTTTACAACAGCGAACCTTTTGTCTGGTCCAAACATTGGCAGCGCTTAGCATCGCACGCTAAAAAACTCGATATCGATCACAGCGGTTGCACCGAGAAGAACGTCGGCGACGCGCTGCACAAACTGATTGCTGTCAACAACGTGAACGAAGGCCGCGCAAGAGTAATACTGCTTGCGCGGAGCGGCCGCGACATCTGGAAAACTACAACCACCGGTGCGAAGAAAACGGATCTGCTGATAATGACCGGCGATCCGCAGAAGGTTTCGCAGAATGGTTTGTCGCTGGCCGTCTCTCCGTACCGCTCGAACACCTTTTCGCCGCTTTCAGGAATCAAGAGTTTGAACTATCTCGACCACGTGCTTGCGTGGGAAGAGGCGCAGAGTCGAGACTTTGATGAAGCTGTGGTCTTAAATGAGCGCGGCGAGATTGTTTCGGCTACGACAGCTAACATATTTTGGACCAAGGACGGCACGATTCACACGCCGGCATTGAGCACGGGCGCTTTGGCAGGCATCACGCGCGAATGCGTGATCGAGATCTCGGAAAAGCATTTTATTCCATTGCTGGAAGGTGTTTACGAGATGCCCGATCTGACTGACGCTGACGAGATCTTTCTGACGTCTTCAAGCCTCGGCGTTGCGCCGGTCACGACGTTCGACTTCCGCCGTTACGCAGTCGACGCCGCGATTACAACGACAATCAGACAGGCTTTTGAAAAATTGACCAGAATGGTGTAATGCGATAAGTTGCAAACAGATATGAGCACTGTAACCCAGGAAACCCCGGAAACAACCGAACCAGCAACAACCAAGTGGGTCTACCTTTTCGAGGAAGGCCCCGGCGACGACAAAGCCCTCCTCGGCGGCAAAGGCGCCGGACTTTGTGAAATGACACAGGCCGGACTGCCCGTGCCTCCCGGTTTGGTAGTCACCACTGAAGCCTGCAACGCGTTCTTCGACAACGACAAGAATTTTCCAGAGGGCTTGTGGGAACAAGTGCAGGAAGGTTTGAAGCGGATCGAGGAGAAGGTTGGCAAGCGTTTTGGCGATCCGAAAAATCCGCTTCTCGTGTCGGTTCGCTCGGGTGCAGCCTTCTCGATGCCGGGAATGATGGACACCGTGCTGAATCTCGGTCTCAACGAAGAAACGGTTCAAGGCCTCGCAGAACAGACCGGCGATCTCCGCTTTGCACTCGATGCGTATCGCAGGTTTGCGTCGTTGTTCGGTGAAATCGTGATGGGCGTTGCTCATGAAAAGTTTGAACGAGTGCTCGATCGTTTCAAGGCACAGACGCAAGGTGGTCGCGACACAGATCTCAAACCCGATCACTTGCGTGACATCATTGCCGCTGAGAAGCAGATCATCCTCACGGAACGATCTGCGATTCCTGAAGATCCTTACGAACAACTGCGCGTGGCAATTGCCGCAGTGTTCAATTCGTGGATGGGCCGTCGTGCTATCGACTATCGCCGCGTGAATCGCATTGCCGATTCGTTAGGCACTGCCGTTAACGTGCAGGCGATGGTTTTTGGAAACATGGGCGCGGGCAGCGGTACGGGCGTCGCTTTCACGCGTAATCCTTCGACAGGCAAGAAAGAACTCTACGGCGAGTATCTGCTGAACGCACAGGGCGAAGATGTCGTCGCCGGCATTCGCACGCCCAATCCGATCAGTCAACTCAAGAACGAATTGCCTGAGGTCTACGATCAATTCGCTTCGATCGCGAACCTGCTCGAACAGCATTACGGCGACATGCAGGACTGCGAGTTCACCATCGAACGCGGCAAGCTCTGGATGTTGCAAACGCGCACCGGCAAACGCAGCGGCGCCGCGTCGGTACGCATCGCTGTCGATATGGTTGACGAAAAACTGATCGACAAAGCCGCCGCGGTAAAACGCGTCACGCCCGAGCAACTCGATCAATTGTTGCATCCGACTGTCGATCCCAAAACGAATGCAACCGTGCTCGCCACCGGTCTGCCGGCAAGTCCTGGCGCGGCGCAAGGTCAGGTGGTTTTCAGTCCTGATGAAGCGGAAGAGATGGCGCGCGAGGGTAAACTCGTCGTGCTCGTTCGTCTCGAAACCAGTCCTGATGATTTCCACGGCATGGTCGCAGCGCAAGCGATTGTCACCGCGCGCGGTGGCATGACGAGTCACGCCGCCGTTGTCGCACGCGGCATGGGTAAAACGTGCGTTAGCGGCGCCAATGCGTTGAATATCGACTACGGTCAGCAACAGTTCACCGTCGATGGAACCGTCGTGACAAAGGGTGAGTGGATTACAGTCGACGGTTCGACTGGACGAGTGTTTCTGGGCCAGGTGCCGACGATTCAACCGACGCTCGGTAACGATTTTTACAAGCTCATGAGCTGGGCCGATCGCTTTCGTCGTCTGCGCGTGCGCGCAAATGCCGACACACCGCTCGATGCCAAAACGGCGCGTCAGTTCGGCGCCGAAGGAATCGGTCTTTGTCGCACCGAACACATGTTCTTCGGCGACAAACGACTCGCGGCCATGCGCGAGATGATTCTCTCGGAGGGCGTGGGCGCCCGTGAAAAAGCCCTCGAGAAATTGCTGCCGTTGCAACGAAGCGACTTTATCGGGATCTTTCGCGAAATGGCCGGACTTCCGGTAACGATTCGCTTGCTGGATCCGCCACTTCATGAATTTCTACCGAACGCCGAAGAACTGAGTGCCGAGCTCGCCGAGTTGAAAATGAAGTTGAAAGAGGCGGCGTCGCTCAGCGAGATGGACCACGTGCTCGACGAGATCGATCACAAGCGAGGATTGCTTCGTCAGGTTAATCGCATTCGAGAAGCGAATCCGATGCTCGGTTTTCGTGGTTGTCGTTTGGGACTGCTGTTTCCGGAAGTTACCAGAATGCAGTGCCGGGCCATTTTCGAAGCGGCTTGCGAAGTGCAGGGAGAGCGCCGAAAAGTTGAACTCGAGATCATGGTGCCGCTTGTGTCCCTCAGTGAGGAGTTGCGACAGCAATCAGAGCTGATTCACGAAGTCGCGCGACAGGTAATGGGCGAGCATGGCATGACGATCGACTACCTGGTCGGGACCATGATCGAATTGCCGCGCGCCGCGTTGATGGCGGATCGCATCGCGCAACATGCGCAGTTCTTCTCGTTCGGTACAAACGACTTGACGCAAACTACGTTTGGATTGAGTCGAGATGATTCGAGCCGCTTTCTGCCAAACTACATCGAGCGAAAGATCGTTAAAGACGATCCGTTCCAGGTGCTCGATCGTGATGGCGTGGGCCAACTCGTGCGCATGGGTGCGGAGCGCGGACGGAGTGTGAAACCGGACCTCAAAGTCGGCATCTGTGGCGAGCACGGTGGTGACCCGCAGTCAATCGCGTTTTGTGATGAGATTGGTCTTAATTATGTGAGCTGTTCCCCGTTTCGTGTTCCGGTCGCGCGCCTCGCCGCCGCCCAGTCTGCCCTAAACGCCACCGGCCCCGCGGATAAATAATAGACCGCAACAGCGGGGGCAAGCCACCCTTCCTGACTTGTTCTATTTTTGCTCTTCACAGGGTGACTAAGAAACAGCCCATCTGAAGGGTTGATAGCAAGAATGGAACAAGTCAGGAAGGGTGGCTTGCCCCCGCTGCTAATTCTCTTATCGCTTTTGATAACTTTTCTTCATCATCGGGCCACCACCAATCATGATCAACAGCTAGCGGTTCGTTGGAGTTGAAATAAAAAGCCCTGAAACTACTCCATGGATAATCTTTTACTGAAATCACAAGGCGAGCCTTCACTGGATTAGCATGAATGTAATTGATTTTCTGCCAGATCATCCAGAGGCTCCATAACGGCAACGCCTTGAAACTCTCCTGCCAAACTTGATGCACCGAGCCATCTTTGTCAGGCCTTTTCCGTTGTAATCGCCGATCGTCACTTATGTCGATAATTCGCCCAGCGGCGAGGCTTTTTAGCGCTCCGGCAAATCGCCGGATGTCACCGTCCCTCGGATTGACAATCATATGAAAGTGGTCTGGCATGACTACAAACGAAATCAGCTTGCATGGCCACTTACGCAAAAGATCAGCACATACTTCGAGAAACACTTTACAACGCGCTTCTTGCCTGAAGATGGGAATACGATGCAGAACATTGCCGGTTAAGAAGTGTAAAGCGCCAGGAAGGTTCTGGTTGGACCATTTCTTAGTCATGAGGAAAGCTCCGTGAGTAAGCTCGACTTGTAACTGGAGGGTACAACTAAAAACGCCCTCACACAAGAGCGGGGGCAAGCCACCCTTCCTGACTTGTTCTGTTTTTACTGACTCCACTCTTCTGTGCAGTTTCTGTTGTGCTGAGAGTGGGGGCAAGCCACCCTTCCTGACTTGTTCTATTTTTACTGATTCCACTCTTCTGTGCAGTTTCTGTTGTGCTGAGAGTGGGGGCAAGCCACCCTTCCTGACTTGTTCTGTTTTTACTGACTCCACTCTTCCGTGCAGTTTCTGTTGTGCTGAGAGTGGGGCAAGCCACCCTTCCTGACTTGTTCTATTTTTACTGATTCCACTCTTCCGTGCAGTTTCTGTTGTGCTGAGAGTGGGGGCACATGTTCCATTTTTGCTTTGCTCATCAGAATTGAGCGACTAAAAAGAGAACAAGTCAGGAAGGGTGGCTTGCCCCCGCCCAAGCGATACAGGTTAGTCTTTAGAGTTCTGCCAGACGCGGCCGTCGGCGTACTGAATGCGCACGAGGACGATCTTTTCTGAGAGGCGATCGCGTTCTTCCAAACTCAATGACGTGACGCTGATGGTGCGTGTCGGTGGGGAGGTGATCCTGACCGTCAATTCGCGCGTCTTGCCTGGTCCAATCTGTTCCTCACTCGTGAATTGCTGCCTGCCGAGTTCGTTGTCAGTGCCGCGTTCGTAGAAAACGTAGTCCCAATCGATCTGAGTGATGGCGGCGGTGTAGTTGTTTTTGATCTTGGTCTTGTAAATGAAATAGTACTTCGGCGGCGCCTTCTCTCTTTGCTTCGCGAGGTTCGCTTCGTCTGCTTTAGCTTCACGTTTGGCCCGCTCGCCACCGCCTTGTGCAACACGTCTCTCGTTCCGTGCGCGCGAGCGCATCTCGTCGAAGTTCTCGAGTGGGCCACCAAACGGATCCCGTTCCCACCCGATGCGTACCTTGCTCCAACTGGCTTTGACGACTTCAACTCCGCTCGGCTCCTGACTAAATACCATCGACTTGGTCAGGAGAAATAACAAAAGCAAGCCACAGATCCTCACGGATGAATACAGATTTAATCCATATTCACCCGCGAAAATCTGTGGTCGTACCACGTTAAAATACATAGCGTAGGCCAACGATTATACGCCGGTTGCCGCCGTCCGTCCCCCACTGATTCAGGAAGTTTGCAGATGTAACCGTCGAGTCAGGAATACCGAAGTCTCGAGAGTTAGTGAAATTGAAGAAGTCGGCGCGAAGCTGCAAGCGTTGATTCTCGCCGATGCGCGTGTTCTTCAAGATTCCGAAATCAATGTTGTTGATTCCGTCGGAGCGCAGAATGTTTCGCCCTGCGTTGCCGACTCGCTGCGCAGCAGTGATCGTGCTGAACAACGATCGACCACCTGCCTGCAATATCTCTTCGACACTCATCGACGAGAGATCCAGCGTCGTGTTCAGGTTCGGACGAATCGCGTTCCCCACGAGCGACGAGATGCTCGCGAGCGCTATCGCCGGATCCGAACCATTGAGCGGCGTGAATGGCGAACCACTCTGCAACGAGAACTGCGAGTTGAGCTGCCAGCCACCGAGAACCAAACCAGTCGTACCTTTTTGCTCGCGGAACCACGGCAATTCGTACACAAAGTTTCCTGCCAGACGGTGCGGACGATCGAAGCTCGACCGCGCGCGATCCGCTCGCCGGTTGTACGAGTTTTGCGCTACCGCGATCTCTCCTGACGACACGTTGAAAATTTCTGACATCGTGTCGATGAAGGAGCTATAGGTGTAGTGAAGGCCCGCACTGAACCCACTGCTCAAACGCTTTTCAAGACTGGCTTGCAGCGAGTGGTAGATCGACATGCCGGAGTTCGTGCGCAGGCGTGTCGGTCCCTGATTCGGTATTGACCGGCAGAAGTTATTCGCAGCCGTCGCAACCGTGCAGCCGACGAGGGTCGGGTTCGCGTCAACCGATTCAAACAGACCCGTTCCCTTCGTACCGACGTAACCAATGCGCAACACCAAGTCACGCGTGAACTCGCGTTGCACTTCGAAGCTCAACGAATCGTAAACAGGCATGTGGAAATTCTCGTCCACGATTGTTCGGTTCACTGTGTTCGGATTGAACGGCGGGTTCTGTAGCACCGTGAACCCATTGGCGACGACGTTCACAGTTTGACCCTGGAGGTTTGTTGCCGCGATCGTCGGGAATGACGATACCGCGGCGACGAACGGGAATGAGCTCCAGATATTCAGCGCGATGTTTGTGTAAGCGTAGTCGTGCGTACGCGTGTAACCACCACGCAACACTAACTTGTCGCCACCCGTAAGCCAGCCGATAACGCCGCTGCTGCGCGTTTGCGGATTCCAGTTGAAACCAATGCGTGGCTGGAAGTTGTTGTTGTCTCGACCAGGCACAGGCCGCAACTGGAAACGAGGATCGTTGTTAGCCGCCGCCAACACAGGCTTATTGAAGTCGACGAGATCCTGAATCGGCTGGCCCGGGTTCTCGTAGCGCAATCCGAGCGTCAGAGTAAGGTTTGGTCTAACTTTCCACTCGTCCTGGCCAAAGAAGAAGAAATCGTGCCAATCGTTGTGAAGCACCCGCGCGGTTCCCGGCAAGTCCTTGTTGATGTTGGCGCGCGTGGCGAGGTCCTTCACGAGAAAATCCAGCGAAGCGTATTCGAGCAAACCGCGCGTTGTCGGTTTGAAGAGTTGGTGAAGCTGGTTGCGACGAATATCCGCACCAAACTTCCAGGCGTGATTGCCGGTTGTGTAAGAGACGTTGTCCTGAAGTTGGTAAGTGTTTCGCACCTGGTTTTGCGGCAGGTTCACTCCCAATCCAATCGCAGTGCGAGTTGGACCAGCATTGAAACCACGCAAACCGAGCTCGACTACCTCGATTGACGGAATCGACTGCGAACGCGGATCGAGCGCGAGCGTCGCCGAAGCGCTACGCAAAAACGCGCCGCGAACTTCATTGATCCACTTCGGCGAGAGCACGCTGGCGAACTGCAAATTCACACCTTGTGTTCGCGCAGGCACGATCGACGAGAATCCAGGCGGCGTGATCTGCGAAGCCGCGACGTTTGGAATACTGCCTAACGCTCCGGAATCCTGGTAAAGGTAACGTCCGTTGAGAGTGTGCTTATCACCGAAACGATGATCGATGCGAATCGAGGTCTGCCAGTCATCGTAGGTCGAAGACTGCGAACCAGTTAACGCTCCAACCGGCACGACGAACGTTTGCCCGTTACGCACGAATCTGACGGTTAATTCAACGGCGTCTCCGCCGCGGGAAGAAAGTCGAGCAGCGCTCGGACTTGTGGCAAGTCACCCGCGGCTTGACGAATGATCTCCTTGCCTGCCGCAGTCGGTGCACCGTTCAACGTTTGGCCGATGCCGAGTTGACGATCCCACCAGCGTTGCAGCGAGAAGAAGAAGAACGTCCGATCCTTGCCGCTGATCCAGGATCGTCCACCTTCGCCGAAACTCGGCAGATGAAGTGGACCACCAATCGTTCCGCCCAACTGATTCTCAATTCGGAATGGTGCCTTGCGATGCGACGGATCGACTGCGTTTGGATTGCAAAAACCATTGGCGCCGGCTTTCTGCACGTTGCTGCAAGCATTCAACGCATTGTCGTTGTGAAACCAGAAACCCGAGCCGTGATAATCGTTCGTTCCACTGCGGGTGATGGCGTTGAATACCGCGCTCGAGTTGCGGCCGTACTCGGCACTAAATTGGTTAGTTACTAATCTAACTTCTTGAATCGCATCTGGATTATTCAATGGAATGGTCGAGCCGGCGACACCGAAGTTGTTGTTATCGCGAGCGGCAGCTCCGACAGACGCTTCTCGTCGAAACGCGTGCCGACCTCGGGCGACGATGTATTCAACATCGATGCGTTTTCGACGACGTTCACAACCTCCTGCACCGCGCCAGGTTTCATCGTGACGTCAACCACCGCGCTTTGATTTAGCGCGAGTGTAATTCCCGACTGTTGATACTTGGCGAAGCCCGTGCTCTCGACTGTGATCTCGTACGCGCCGACTGGGACACTCGCGAAGTGATACCGACCGTCCGCGTTGGTTTGCGCAGTGCGTGTCTCGTTGGTCGAGATGTTGCGCAGCGTCACTGTGGCAGCGGTGATCACGGCCTGCTTCTCATCTCTGACTTCACCGGAGATGGAACCGGAAGTTTGGGCCAACACAGGACAGCAAAAACACGCGACCAGTGCTGTCAATAAAATTAGAAATCTAGTTGCTTTCATCATGGGCATTCTCTCCTTCTGAACGACCGGCGACCTGTCGTTGTTGGAATTCTGGAGTGGCTTAAGCGTGACGGCCCGGAGAACGCAGATGAAGTTTTGTACTAATGTGCAAAACTTTGGAGACGAGTTGGGTCGTCTGTCATGTGAAGCAATGACTATTCCAAGCGTTGAGTTGTTTGAGTGTGGATCGTTAAGCGTGTGGCAGTGAGTGACTTAACTTCGTGGATGGGCCAACACCTCAATTTTTCGCAGGCTGAAATTCTAAAGTCGATTCAAATTCGGCAACTCTCAGCCTGCGAAGCAGGCGAAAGCATAAAGCCTGGGGTGGAGCGAGGCTTTGCGAGCGTAACCCCAGGTAACTTGCGGTACAAAAAATTTCAGCCCGCAAAGCGGGCGACAGATGCCGCAGTCTATCGCCCGCTTCGCGGGCTCACAATTCTTAATTACGATTGGTCCTGGGGTTTCGCTCGCAAAGCCTCGCTCCACCCCAGGCTTTATGCTTTCGCCTGCTTCGCAGGCTACCTCGGAGATGAAGCGAACGCGACATCGGTGATCAAAACGCCGCCCTGAAGTCGGTCGTCAAAAGTGAACTGCACCGATCGAACGTTGTTGAGGTTAACGCCGCCAAAAGCATTCAACGGCAAGCGCACCGTGTTCAAGACGACTTTCGGAACCGGTCCAACTTCGCCCGGTGGAAAGAACAACGCCGACGAAAAGTCACTGACTCTTACCGAAGCACTCAAGCCAGAGGCGTCAGTCAGTTTTACGCGAAAGTTCTGAGCCAAGCCGGCCAGGTTTCGTGCGTCCGCGAAGTTCACACTGACACGAAACTGAATCGCCTGAAATCCTGACACGTTGCCTAAATTTGGAGGCAGATCGTTGCGGTAATTGCCGGTCAAGTCGTTCCAACCGGTCTTCAGTTGACTCAAACCTCGCAAAGGCGATCGCGCACTCGGAGTCGTGTGTGGCTGTCGTGCGTTCGGTTGATCGGGCAGACATCTCTGCGGTTGCGGTGCCGGGCCTCCGCACAACTCGTACGGCGATAGAGCAGTTTGTGTTGCCGCAGCGCCCAACGTGTTGACTGAGAGATTTGTGTTGTTCAGTAGCCTGTTAACATCCAAACGCAACTCCGGATTGTCAGGTGCATGATAGGAAACGAACAAACTGCTCGTTTGCGCCGAAGGTGGTGGTGGAGCATCGCCGGTGAGTATCGGTAGAAACTGAGTTTCACCGCCTACATAAGCACGGAAGAATGCGGTCATGTAAGCCAGACCGGTGCCACGTTGCTGCGCTTCAGTCAGGCGCTGATTACCTGGCCCACTGCCACACTGTGAATCAGAATGACCACCGGGCACGAACGCGAGCCAATCGTTTGCAGCGCCGGGGAACGGGCTCGAAGGCGACCAGATCGTGTTGTAGAAATTGTGATTGGCGCCCATCACGAGCTCATAGTGCTTCGGTGCTTGGTCGCCGGGCACGTTGTAGCGCGCGTCGTCGTAGAAGTGAACGCCTTGCAGATCGCTGACGTCGCCATCGCAATAAGGCAACAGCACGTTCAGCGCAGCGTTGTTTACTACGAAGCGATTGAAGTCTACGGGTGCGAGTGGAAATACTGCCTTGATGCCGTAAGGCGCACCCAATGAGTTATTCAGAACGTAATGTCGCACGACACCCTCGCCACCGCGCGAGTGGCCCATCGTTCCGATCTGGCTCATGTTGAATTTGCCGACGAACTTGGTTCCGAAAGGCGCGCCGCCGGTGGTGTTGAAAGTGCTCAGGATGTCGAGATGTTTTTGAATCAACTCCGCTCGGGCGAGCGCGCCGAGATCACGCACGCTGTTGTCGACCGCGTTAACTCCGTTTGCGCTGATTGAGACAACAACGTAGCCATGGCTCGCGAGAACTTGTGAAACGTAGTCGTAACCTTTGTAACTCGGAATCGGTTGGCTGCCAGCTATCGAACACGGCCACTGTAGAAAGGCGGTTCCTCCAGTGAAACAGGTGGCATGACGACCGTGCAGAAAAATAATCACCGGATAAGGTCCGGCTAGATCTGTCGGATAGTGAATCGACGCGCGCAACTCTACCGGTCCAGGAAAGTTGCTGGGTTGAAACGCTGTGTCGCCGAAGTCGTATTCTTCGCGCGTGACGGCTAACGGGCCCGGCGTTCCAGGATCGGGAACTTGCGCGAAACCGACACTTACTCCAACAGTGATAAGGAGCAAAAACAGACCAAGCGTGCGAACGTAGTTTTTTGTTGAGACTGTCATTGGTTTTCTCCTTCACGCTTCAATTGGAGTTTCTGCGAAAGCTTGACACGGTCTTCTTTGTTCTCACCGTAAGAGAGTGAGACTGTGCCGCCTTCATGTATCAACGAGCTGTCGAACGTGATGGCAGTGATCTGCGACAGCGTTTCGTTCTCGATACCGTTGCCGACCATCTGATCGTCGATCCAGATAACCGCGGGCAGTGCGCGAACGGGGAATGGGCCACCCTGCACCGTAACTCGCCACGCTTTATCAACCACGACCTGCTGCCCTCGCAGCTCGACGGTCAGGTTTCTCGGTAGCTGCAATTCCTCGATGCGATAGCCGGTGAGTCGTAAGTCTCCGACGGCTCGCGCAGACTTGGCCTCACTGATCAACTTACCTGGCGCTTTGAGTAATTCTCGCAATGGCACCTCCCTATTCGAGGCAGCGTTTGTGTTTCCTTGTGCAGAGGCGTGGGAAGCGCTTAAGAACAAGAGCGGTAGCGTAATGAGAGCAATCGCCAGCGGGCGATTTATCAGACTTCGCTTCATTCTTTGAATCTCCTTTGAATGGATAAGCAAGCACGAATTGTCGGGATCGTTGCGTGCGAAGTTCTCCTCTGAGAGAGGAACAACGGGGGAATCGCGATACCCTTGGATCTTTAGAAAGGGAGGTTATTTCTTTTTACTGGGCTGGAGGCGATACCTTAATCACAATTGCGAGTGGTGTCAATCGGAGGACAGGTTCTGTCTCTTCGGCGTTATCGAGAAAGAATGGCGCGGCGCAGCCACGCTTTGGCAAAGGTCCAATCGCGCATCACGGTGCCTGGCGAGACCGCCAGGACTTCCGCCGTTTCCTCGATACTCAACCCGGCAAAGAAACGTAATTCCACTATCCGGCTCTGGCGCTGGTCGATGTCGGCGAGACTGTTGAGCGCATCGTCAAGCGCCACAATATCGCCGGCACGCTCGTCGGACACTATCAGCCCCTCCTCGAGTGTCACGCGATGGGCGCCGCCTCCGCGCTTTTGATAGCTTCGTTTACGCGCATGGTCCACCAGTATGCGCCGCATCAATTGGGCCGCGATCCCGTAAAAGTGCGCCCGGTTTTGCCAACGAACGTCCCTCTGATCTATTAGCCGCAAATAAGCTTCATTAACGAGTGCCGAAGTTTGCAACGTATTTCCCGGACGCTCTCGCCTCATGTACTGGCGAGCCAGACGACGCAACTCGTCATAGACCAACGGCAATAACTCGTCCAGTGCGGATTCGTCGCCATCGCCCCAGGCGATGAGGAGTTGAGTTACTTGATGTGACGGGGGATTCTTCATGGTTATCCCAGTCGGCAATCCGCTTAGCTAACAGGACCGAAAATATTTGCTCTGATCGTTAGAGGTTTTCAAGTCAGTTCTCGCGTTAGTCGGTGCAAGTCAGAATAACTTATATGAAACTTGAAGGAGGAAGACTATGCCGACATTTGAGAGCCCCGTGATTTCGTACGGCGCTTTAGGAGCCTTCGGACACAACATTAGTCAGGAGTACGGTCTTGCGGATTACGCAGTACTGGCTGACGCTCTGATCGGTTGCGCCGTGCTCGGTACTTCAAATACCGGCTTCGGTGCGGTAGGCATTACCGGCTTTGTTCCGAGGGACATATTGTCTGGGGAAATTGCCGGTGTTTGTGGCGCTGCTTCCGTCACGACCGGTGTGCGTGGAAAGAGCATATCCTACTTTGGTGTGCACGGTCAGAGCAGTAATGCCGCTGGCGTGCTGGGGGAAAGCGTTAATTCTACCGGTGTATATGGAAAGGGCGCTCTGATCGGCGTGGAAGGACGAAGCGCTGGAAGTTTTGGTGTACTTGGAACGAGTGACACGTCGGTTGGTGTGTGTGCTAAGAGCCTGCAGGGGAGCGGTGTTTTTGGCCAGAGTAATACGGGAGCAGGCGTGTATGGTCAATCCGCCGCCGGCACAGGTGTCCATGGCCGCAGTTCCACTGGGTGGGCCGGCGTGTTCGAGGGTAATGTCCTGGTCACAGGCACAATCGTGAAAGGCGCCATGGGATTCAAGATAGATCACCCGCTCGATCCCAAGAACAAATACCTAAACCATTCCGGAGTCGAATCACCGGACATGAAGAACATGTATGATGGCATCGCCGAACTGGATGCGAAAGGTCAGGCCGTGGTTAAGCTTCCAGCTTGGTTCGAAGCGCTGAACAAAGATTTCCGCTATCAGCTTACTCCGCTCGGCGACTTATCACCCGACTTGCATATCGCAAAAGAGATTGAGGGAAATCGCTTTGTGATTGGCGGCGGGAAACCGCGAATCAGAGTATGTTGGCAGGTCACAGGCATTCGCCAGGACGCGTTTGCCAACGCCAACCGACTTCCGGTCGAAGAAAACAAGCCTGCCAAGGAACGTGGCTTGTTCCTGCATCCGGAGTCTTTCAAGCAGTCAGAAAAGAAAAGGATACCTTTGGGAGGTGAGCCGGAAGCTTTTGACAAGGCCGAGAAAGAATTTGCCCAAATCAGAAAAGAACTGGCCAAACAGCCAAAGCTGCCAGAGTTGCCAGAGCCTAAATCTCAAAGCAAACCGAAGAAGGGCAGTCGATAACAACCTTGACAGACCAAGGGTGCGTAACTGAGAGCTCTGCTATTTAAGATCGCTGATAAGCACGAGCGTCGAGGTGAGCGTACCCTTGGTGTATGCGAGTCGTTTGCCGTCAGAAGATATATCGAACGAGAACAGTTCTTCCGCGCCGTGTTCGACTAACTTTCGCGGCGCACCGCCAGCCAGCGGCAACAATTCGAGATCGCGACTCTTGCCACTGATGAAGACAAGTCCATGGCCGTCTGGTAACCAGCGCAAGTTGCCGTAGCCGGTTGAAAGATCTTCGAAAACTTTAAGAGGTCCACCGCCGGCCAAATAGGCGATCACGACTTGCGATTGGATACTGTGTGGTGGTCTATGCTCGTATGCGAGCTGCTTGCCGTCAGGTGAAACTGCGGCTTTGGAAGCCAAAGCCTGCACGACTTGCTCGGCAGCCCCGCCAGCCAACGGAACTTTCCACACGCCTTGATGCTCGTATATCGGATTGGTATAGAAGACCCATTGTCCGTCAGGCGAGATGGCCGGCAACGTCCCGCCGTCGTTGGTGAGTTGCACGAGATTGCTGCCGTCGCGATCCATCCGCCAGATATTTAGACGTCCGCTGGCACCCGACGCAAACACGATGTGACGTCCATCAGCAGTGACGATCGGATATGCCGGCAAGCTGTTATCGATCAGGAGTCTTCGTCCGCTGCCGTCGGCGTTCGTCTCCCACAGACTCGGTCCCTCGTCGGAGATCAACGTTCCCTCAGGCGTCCAGGCGATGTGGTCGAAATCGACAGGTCCCGGTATTACCGGTCGTGCCTGGCCCATATTTTCCAGTGGTCCAACCCAGAGACTTGCGGGCCTGCTTCTCATCGTTGCGAGGATCTCATTGCCATCACGAGTGACACTGACGTAGAGGTACTGATTCAGATCGTGCGTTAGGCGCCGCATCTCGCCGTCTCGACGAGACAGCAGCCAGATTTGGGTCAGGCCAGTTGCTTCATCATCAGCAGTCAGCAGCAACTGCTCATTCGACATGCTTACAATGCCGCGCAGCGGACGACTGGAGGGTTGCGTGATCCGTTTCTCCGGTCCACCAGTCGCCGGAATTTCTGCGACATACCAGTCTGTAGTTTCCCCATGAACATCAGGGTTGATGTATACGAGTGCTTTGCTGTCCGCCGACCAATCGACACTCCAGAACAGAGGCCCAACGCCTTGCGCAACAACATGCTCGTCGTGCCCTTCCACATCGGAGGTCAAGAGTTGCACTTGATCACTGCCTTGTGAACCAGCACCACGCTTGAAAGCGAGACGCTGACCGTCGGGCGAAACTATTACACCTGTAAGCTTCGAGAGAAGTTGGCGTGGAATGCCTCCGAGAATGGGTACACGGTAGAGGACACCGCCGCGGTCGTCGTCGTATCCAACCACGTAGTAGATGAAATTGCTGTCGGGCGAGAAGTCCAGCCCCCAATAACCAACCTGTGCTGCTGGTACGAGCTGCACGCTGCGATCAGCGGCGACTTGCTTGATCCAGAGGCTTTGCCCTTCAGGTGACAAGGAGATGTAGGCGATGTATTTACCGTCCGGCGATATAGAGCCCGCGTAGACCTGCTGAGGAACTGTGACTTTCCTGATACCGATGTTTGCAAACGCAACCGGGTGACTGCTCCTCACCCAGTTGTATATGCCTAAGGCAATGGCTGCTGCGACAATCAGCGGCACGATTACACCCAGATTAATCGCGCGTTTGTGGCGTCCGATCCATAGCGAATAGTGTGCGCGTCGCCGTTTAGATTTAGAAATCTGTTGGTCACTGAGTCCGCGCAGATCACGCAGCAGTTCGTTCATAGTCTGGTAGCGTATCTCTGGATCCTTGCTTAAAGCCTTTCGCACGGTCCGCTCGAGCTCGATAGGTATCTCCCCAACCGGCGGGGGATCATTCTCGAGAACCGAAACGATCACGTGACTCGGTGTAGGGCCATCGAATGGCGCACGTCCGGCCAGCATTTCGTAGAGCACGACGCCCAGCGACCAGATATCGGTGCGAGCGTCGACCTCCGACCCGCGTGCCTGTTCAGGCGACATATACTGCGCTGTGCCCATGACGATTCCCGGGTTGGTGGTGACGTGTTCATGTTGCGCGGTAGCTGATTGTTGCCCCGTGAGTTTTGCGAGACCAAAGTCCAGGACCTTTACTATTCCGTCTCGGCGAACCATAACGTTTTCGGGTTTGATGTCGCGATGGACAATGCCTGCCTCGTGTGCGGCACTGACTGCGGAAGCAAGCTGAACAGCAATGTCGAGGGCAGAATAGACATTCACAGTGGTTCCGCCCATTAGTTCTCTTAACGTTTTGCCATCAACAAACTCGGTCGCGATGAAGTCGCGCTGTTGCCACTGACCGACGTCATAGATCGTAACGATGTTTGGGTGATTGAGAGCTGAAGCGGCGCGGGCCTCTTGTTCAAATCTACGCACACGGCCGGCGTCGAAAGCGGAATGCGGCGGTAATAGTTTGAGAGCAACCTTACGGCGTAGTCTTGAGTCCTCTGCCAGGTACACTTCACCCATGCCACCCTGGCCCAACAAACTGATCACCCGGTAAGACGCGATCATCTGCCCCGACACGACTTCAGGGTGCTCGCAGGCCAACAACTCCGCTGCGACATCTGCCGCGCCGGTTTCAATGAATTCTCCCGATTCTTCGTGAGTTGAGATTAGTGATTCGACTTCCCTGCCGAGGGCTTCGTCATCTACACATTCTTGTGCAAGGAAGGCTTGACGTTGCTGCGGCTCATGCTCGAGCGCCGCGTGAAATAGTTGATTGATCTTCTGCCAGCGTTCGGGAGTCATAAAGCGATGACGGCTGAGCCATGAAGATAATTCAGAATGAAAAGAGTCGGTGAGGGTCGCTAAAAGAAAGAATGGTGCACCCGGCACGACTCGAACGTGCGACCCCCTGATTCGTAGTCAGGTACTCTATCCAGCTGAGCTACGGGTGCGAAGCTTGTAATAGTAAATGGTCGGCCGAAAATAGTAAAACGCGCTTCACTCAGCGTGCGTAATAACCCGGCTTCGTGCGCGCAGTCAGGTCGGAATTCGCTACCTCGACCTTAATTTCGTGCCACTTGCCACGCGGCCTGTCGCCCTTCGCCTGATACGCAACCGTGTAGAGTGTGCGCAAGTTCGCCGCGACTTCGCGATAGAGCTGCGCCATGTGCTCCAACCGATTGATCTCGTTCAAATGCCCGCCCGTGCGATCGGCAAGCGATTGCAGACGGGCTCGGGCCGCGGCATAAATGCCGATGATGTTGGGCGTCGGTAAAGGCAACCGCTGCGGATCGCCGGAAGGCAACGCCAGCGGATAAATCGTCACGCCCTGCCGATCCGCCGCTGCTAACACACTGCCAAGATCTTCGCTCTTGTCCGGTTGGATCGTTGCGAGTGCTTCTTCATTGGTTTGCGCTTTCGACAGAGTCGCGCGATCCGCGTTACGCAAACCCGTGTCCAAGCCGTCGGTGAGCACGACGATTGCTTTGCGTCGCTTGCCTTCCTTCTCCAACTCTTTTAACGCGTACTTCAACGCGTCATAAAAATGGGTTTCGCCGGCTCCTTGCGCAATCTCGATCGCATACGCTGTCTTCTGGCGATCCAGAGAAAACCCCGTCAACGATTTTACTTTCGCATTGAACTGAATAACTGCAACTCGGTCCTCGGGCGCGAGTGCGTCGAGAAAACGCTGGCTCGCGAGTTTCAACTGCTGGCGGAAGTTGATCGTCGAGCCTGACATGTCGAGCAGCAACACGAGACTGAAAGGCGCGTCAACCGGTTCGAAGTGTTGAATCGATTGTTTGACGCCATCTTCATAGACGACGAAATCGTCTTTCGTTAACGACGTTACGGCGCGGCCTTGTTTGTCCACGACGCCGATATTCAACTGCACCAGCGAGGTTTCGGTGCGGATAATCTCGTCAGGTTCCTGCGCGTTTGCTTGAACGACGGTAAACAGCGCCAAAAGTGCGACAGACAGAATCCAGTTAAAGTAGGTCTTGAATTGCATGGATAAATCGGCCTGAAAGTATGCCCGCCCGTGTTTACTTTTTCAAACGTGCTGATTTCGGACGCCGCGGAGGGCGAATCGGTTGCTTTTGTTAGCGGTGGCTTATAATGGGGGCAAAGCGGAAAGGACCTCATAAACCTGTCGCTCCTCACGAATTATCGTCCCAACTTCTGTTGCGAATGCGGCGACAAGATCGTGCGTGTGCGCTGGCATGTCTGGACCAGCCGCAGGTTCTGCGACAAGTGCTCTTCTCGGTTCGTGAGGGCGTATGCGTTACGGGGCTCATGCGGCGCGCTCGCTCTGTTCTTAGTCGGAATGCTAATCGGACTCTGTTGGCGACACGAACGACCTCCACTGGTGATCGAGCGCACTGTCAGCCCTCTCGCTCAAACCTCTTCACCAGCTCAATCACCAGTCGTCACTGAACAGCTTTACACCTGCGGCGCACGAACAAAGAAAGGCACACCCTGCTCCCGACGCGTGCATGGTCCAGTACGTTGCTGGCAACACAAAGGCCTGCCAGCCATGTTGCCGCAGGAGAAGTTGAGAATTAATTAGCCACAAAAAGGCACAAGAAACACAATTGATTTATTGTTTGTGTCTTTTGTGCCTCTTTGTGGCAAAAACATCTTGCCCATCTCTAATTTTGTGAGGCTTTCGAGGTCGATCGGTTGTTGATCGTCTTCACCGGTGGCGCGGGCTTCGGAGGAAGCTTCACGGGTTGTTTGAGCTTCGCCATTACCTCCGCAATCGCGCGTTCGAGCTGTGGATCTTTGCCGGCGATCACTGACTGCGGATCGTTATCGACTTCGATGTCGGGATCCACACCGTAACCTTCGATAATCCACTCGCCATTCTTATTTGTGAAACCAAATTCAGGAACGTTCACCACGCCGCCGTCGATCAATGGACCACGATTCGTAATACCAACTACACCACCCCACGAACGCTTGCCAATCAATGGTCCAAGCCCGGCTTCACGAAACATTGCCGGGAAAATGTCGCCGTCTGATGCTGAGTTCTCATCAAGCAAAGCCACCATCGGACCGATGAAAACTCCGTCAGGATAAGTGCTCGCATCGTCGTTCGTCCGCGAGTAATTCAAAGCCAGCACCTTTCGTCGCAAACGCTCGATGAGCATGCGCGAGACGTTGCCACCACCATTCGCACGCACGTCGACGATCAACGCTTCTTTGCGCAGTTGCGGGTAGTACCACTTGATAAACTCGCGAATCCCGTTCGCGCCCATATCTGGCACGTGAAGATAACCAACGCGCCCGTTTGTCGCTTTACTTACCTTTTCGCGATTGTGGTCCACCCAATCGAGATAGATCAGGTTTTGTTCGTCGGTGATCGGGCGATACGAAACAGTCCGCGCACCCTGCATCGACGGAACTTTGTTGAGAGTCAGTTGAACTGGATTGTCAGTTTTGTTGCGCAAGAGACGATATGGATCGTCGTTCGCTTTCAACTCCTCGCCATCGATCGCCAGCACGTAATCGCCGACGCTGGCATTCACGCCCACTTCCGTCAGAGGCGAGCGATAGATGTCTTCACCGTTCTCGCCATCGAAGATTTTTGAGATTCGATAACGACCAGCCTGCTGGTCGAACTCAAAACGTGCACCAGGCAAGCCATAGCGCGGACGAGGCGGAATCTGAAAATCACCACCATCGATGTATGCGTGCTGCACGGTGAGCTCGGCGATCATTTCACTGATCACGTAATTAAGATCCGAACGATGTCCGACATACTTGAGCAGCGGCTTGTACTGTTCGCGCAGGGCGACCCAATCGTATCCGTGCATGTTCGACGCGTAGAACCAGTCGCGATAACGCCGCCAAACTTCATTGAAGATCTGGTTCCACTCTTCGACCGGAACTCGATCGACGTACAAGCCATTTGTCGCAACAGCTTTGCGCGTCCTTTCGCCGACCGGCGTTGCATCGTAAAGGTTGTAACCAGGTCCCTGGCTCACTAACACCTTCGATCCATCGTCAGAAAGAGTGTAGCCACGGACGTCGTCTACTAACGTCGTTTCTTTACGATCCTTCAGCGCGTAGATCCGCAGCGACGTATTTCGATCGCCCTGGCGGCCGTAGTAGCCCGCACCGCCAACGAGGTAAAGCAGATGGCCCGTCTTCGCCGACAACCCAAAATAGTTGTCTGCTCCGACCGGCACACGCGCGATGCGATTTGAAAGACCATCGAAGTCGATCGTTAGAGTTGCCGGCGGTTTCGGCGCTACTTCCGGCTTCGGTTCGGCGGCAGCAGCAGGCGCTTCGGCGGGCTTTTCCGGAGCAGCCGCGGGAGAAGCTGCCGGCTTCGGCGATTCTTCTGGTTTAGCGATCGTTACCTCATCGCTCTCCGGCGGAAACGGATTCTTCGTGTCCTTCCGCAGCGCCAGTGCATAGATGTAAGTCGGACGATTGGTCGCGTAATTGAACTCGATGTTTGAAAGCTGCGGCGCAAATTCCCTGTCACTCAGAAAGTAGAGATAGTTGCCCTGTGGATCCCAGGCTGGATTGTACGAGTTGAAGGAGTCGTCAGTTACACGGCGCAACTGTCCATCACTCGCGCTCCAAATGAACACCGAAGCAAACTGATTTGGGTTGACCATCGTGAACGCCAGAAAGTTTCCTCTTGGCGACCACGTGTAATCACGAATCTGACCGCGCGGCGAATCTGTAACTTCAACGATCTTGCGATCCGCCAATGTCAACATGTAGAGCTTGCCGTCCTTGTCGCTGAAAGCGATTCGCTTACCGTCCGGCGCCCATTCCGGCGCGTAACGCATCGCCGAACCGCCGCTGGTGATCTGCTCCGCCGGCTTCGAGCCGTCCTGCGCGATAAGATAGAGCTCTTCTTCACCACTCTTATCTGAGATAAACGCGATCTGCGAGCCGTCAGGAGACCAACTGGGCCACTTGTCATGCGCGCCTGATGAATCAGTCAAATTTCGCGTTGGACCTTTTTCTATGGGAGCGGTGAAGATATCGCCGCGAGCGGCAAACAGTGCACGTTCACCCTTTGGGCTCAGACCAACTGATTCGATCAAATTCGCTGCTGACACTCGGCTCGGCCGTCGTGAATTACCTTCATCGGGAACGTTGATCGATATCGGCGTGCTCTTTCTGCTGCGTGCATCGAGCACTTGCAACTCGCCGTTCAACTCATAAACGATCTGCCCTTCGTTGTCTGAGCTGGGCCAACGCACGTCCCACGGCTCGTTGTTCGTCACTCGCGTCGTCTTGCCGTTGGAAACGTTGTAAGCGTAGAGATTGAAGTGACCATCGCGATCGGAGTTAAAGAAGATCGTGTCGCCAATCCACATCGCATCTCGCGTCGGCCGCGGACCTTCGGTGATGCGCTTGGCTGTGTTGCTGTTGAGATTAAAGATGTAGAGCTGATTCGCCTGGCCGCCGCCGTATCGTTTTTCAGATCGGAAGTCGCGCGACTGCGGCGAGTAAACGATCTCATCATTATTCGGTGAGAAGTCGCCCGAGCCGGCTGTTGGCATCGGCAACGCAGTGGCTGGACCCCCGTCAATCGAAACTGTGTAAAGCCGCGCGATCGGAAGTGACCACGAGTCACGGAGCGATCGGAAGATGATCCTCTTGCTGTCTTTCGTCCAACCAAACACCTGATTGTCCCAACCCCACCGTGGCGCGAGCGGTCCGCGCGCCGGATAGAAGGTCAGTTGCCTTGGCTCGCCGCCGGAAGTGGGAACGACGTAAACCTGTTCGTCGCCGTCGTATTGGCCGGTGAAAGCGATCCACTTTCCGTCGGGCGAGAATTTTCCGAACACTTCGACGCCCGGGTGCGAAGTCAAATGCACTGCGGTTCCACCGTTGGAAGGCGCCGTCCAAAGATCACCTGCGTAAGTGAAGACGACGCGATCACCGCGAATGTCAGGAAAGCGCAAGAGCTTGGTTTGTGAATAAGCGGTGGTCGAGAGGATAAAAACGAGTGCAACTATGCGTGTAAACAAGCGGAACCTCCTCGAAATCTGCGTAAACTGTGGATTGTATTTACTTCCGATTTTTGAACGCGTCGTTCAATTCTGTGTGTCTACTGCTTAACACCACCGGACGGCCGTCTATGAACAAATACTTTATGTGAGAGCGAATTTCGAGCAGATCGCCGTCAGTAACCACAAGATTCGCCATCTTGCCGACTTCGATCGAGCCTAGTCGATCCGCCACATTCAGAATTTGCGCCGGATAGAGCGTGACTGCCTTCACTGCGTCGGCCTTCGAGAGCCCAAAAGCCGCCGCCATGCCCGCATACAGCGGAAGATTTCGTACTTCAGCTCCGGCGTCGCCAGTGGAAATACAGAAACGTACGCCGGCCTGCTGAAGTTTCGCCGGTAGTTCATAAAGCATGTCGTACGCGTCGTCTTCGCGGTTCGGAAGTGAAAAGATGCCCGTGAGAATTACCGGCACATTCTTGTCCTTCAACAGATTGGCCACTTTCCACGCGTCGTCGCCGCCGAGGATGATCGGCTTCAATTTCATCTCTTCGGCGAACTTGAGCGCGCCCCGAATTTCGGCTTCTCGATCCGCGCGGAGGATCACCGGCTGTTCGCCGCGAACGTACGGCACGAGTGATTCCAGCACGATGTTTCGATCCGGTCGCGGCAGTGATTTGTCTTTGGCGTAAGCGTCCTGCGCACGTCCGTAAGCTTCGGCGTCGCGCAGCATCTTTCGGATCTGTTCGACCTGTCGTTCGTTGGCGGTCAGTGTTTCGGTGAGACTCGCCGGTTGTTGGAAGCCGCCAAAACCGCCACCGCCACCACCGATGCGCGGGTAATTGATCACGAGTGCGGCATGGGGCACGAGTGCCATCTCGCTGGGCGCCGTGCCGAGCAAGTTGATCAAGGCCGCTTGGCCGGAAATCAAACCTCCGGTAGGCGCGCTGAGCGTAGTGGTGATGCCTTCAACACGCGTGACGGCGATGTGTGCGCTGTGTGGATTGACTGCGATGATCGCTTTTGCGTTTGGGTTCAGCTCGCCAACTTCGGAAGTATCGACTGTGCCATTCGCGCCCTGGGGAACTTCGACGAGTCCCATGTTTGTGCCCGCATCGATCATTCCGGGATAAACTGACAAACCACTTCCGTCGATCGTTTGCGCGCCGGCAGGTACAGTGACGTTTGTGCCAACTGCGTCGATCTTGCCGTCGCGAATCACGACGGTGCCGTTTTCGATATCCGGGCCACTGACGGTGACGATGCGCGCGTTGCGAATCGCGAAAACGCCGCGAGCGGGAATGACGCCCTGCTGCGTCGTCGGATTGCCGATCTGCTGGGCCAACACCGAGCCGCCACAAATAAGTAATGCAACTAAGATCCTCATTTTCCTCTCCATTAATTTTCGCCACAAAAAGGCACAAACAGCACAAAAAAGCTCATCTTCCTTTTGTGTTTTTTGTGCCTTTTCGTGGCCAATACTTTGTGCCTTTTTGTGATTACGGTTTCTCGATCTCAATGTCGTCGTCCACGTGTCCGCGCGGAGTGCGGCGAGGTCTCTGCGGCGACTGACCCTGGGCGGCTGGTTTGTTCGGATCAGCTTGCTCGAGCGTCGTTCGTTCTTTTGCGAGGTCGGCGCGCCGGGCAAGATCCTGTTGGCGATCGAAGAAAACTTCACCGTCGACGAACGTGGTGTCCACGCGCGAGTAGACGCTGAACGGGTGTCCATTCCAGATCGCGAGGTCAGCGTCTTTACCAACCTCAATTGAACCGACACGATCTTGAATGCCGAGTTGAATCGCAGGATTGATGGTCACGAGCCGGAGCGCCTGTTCTTCCGTGAGGTCGCCCCAGTGCATCGCTTTCGCGGCCTCGATGTTCAAGCGGCGCGCGCGCTCGTCGGAATCGGAGTTCATCGAAACAACCACTCCGGCGCGCGTCATGATTGCCGCGTTGTAGGGTATCGCGTCGTAAGCTTCGATCTTGTAAGCCCACGAATCGGCAAAGATCGAAGCGCCGGCTCCATGTGCCGCGATCTCTTTCGCGACTTTGTAGCCCTCGAGCACGTGCTGAAAAGTCTTGACCTTGAACCCAAACTCATCAGCGATGTTGATCAGCATCAGGATCTCGCTGGCGATGTAGCAGTGCGCGTGAACGTACCGTTTACCTTCGAGAACTTCGACGAGCGGCTCGAGCTGAAGATCGCGGCGTGGCGGGATCAGGTTCTTGTCGTTCTTCGATGCTGCGCGATACTCGTCCCACGTCCGCTTGTAATCACGCGCGCGCGTGAACGCGTCGCGAATCACTTCTTCAACACCCATGCGCGTGCTTGGATAGCGACGCGTAACGCCGGGCAGCGCCGGCGTGCTGGATCGTTTCACGTTTTCGCCCAGCGCAAACTTGATCCCTGGCATCGCCCCGGGAAAGATAAACTCACTCGCCGGCCGGCCATATTTGATCTTCACCACCGTGTTTAAGCCACCGATTGGATTGGCCGAGCCGTGCAGCAGATTCAGCGTAGTGACGCCGCCTGCAAGCTCACGATAAAGATCGGCGTCAGTTGGATTCAACACGTCCGCAGTTCGCACCATCGAAGTCACCGCCAGCGTGCCTTCGTTAATCGTGTCGAGCATCGAGTGGGAGTGACAGTCGATGATACCGGGCAAGATGTACTTGCCCGTCGCGTCGATGATCCGCGCGTTTGCCGGCGCGTTTAGGTTCCTGCCGATCGCTGCAATTTTGCCGTTGCGCAAAAGCACGTCGGTGTTCTGGAGCGTACCGCGTGTCACGGTGAGCACCGTTGCGTTGCGAATGAGCGTTTCGGGCGCGGCTTGTCTTTGCGCGCGCGCCGCACCCAGCGGAAGGCTGCCAATAATGGCGGTTAATAGTAGTCTGGCAATGAATCTCTTCATTTTTTTGTGCCTCTTTGTGGCAAAAATCAATGTGCCTTTTTGTGGTGTCAGTTTGGCTGACCTGCGCGTGTGGCTGTAAACGTTCCCGGCGCAACACCGACAATCGTCACGCTGCCACGAATCTGGTTGTTCTCGAGTCGTCCGTTGAATGTGGCTTCCTTCGTCTGTCCCTGAACATTCAGGGTGACAGTAAAGCGAACTTCACCCGCAGTAGTTATCGAAGCATTCGAGATCTCGCCGGCTCCGAGCGGACCAGTAATGGAGCCACTGAGACGATCTCCCTCCTGCTGCAAATTCAAAGTGATAGCGGTGTCGCCCTGGCCCAGATTCACGTTTACTGACCACTGCCCGCTGACACTCGTTCGACCTGGACCACCGCCAGCGGCGGGACGCAGATCGACCGGCCGGCCATCGATGAAAACGTGCGCAACGCGACTGTTGCGATCGAACAGATCGCCGCGTGTGACAGTGAGATTGGCGATCTTGCCGATCTCGATCGATCCGAGTTGATTCTCGACGCCGAGAATCTGCGCAGGCCAAATCGTAAACGCACGCAATGCGTCGGTTGACTGAAGGCCGTTGTCAATCACGCGACCAACGTTGACCATGAGATCGGAAATATTTGTCAGCGAGCCCGACTGAAACGCAAAGCGAACTCCCGCTTTCGCGAGTTTGCCTGCTGTTTGTTGTGCCTCGACGCGTTCGCGCAACACCCGCAACGGTTCCGGATCTGCTTCGGGAATCGCAGCGGTCGTGCGACGCGGCAAGTTGAGCGATAGCAACACCGGCACGTTCTGTTTCAGTAAACGGTCGGTGAGACGATCCGATTCGCGGCCGCCCGCGATGATTAATCGCAACTTGAACTCGGCTGCCAGATCGAGCGCCCGCGCTATCTCGCGTTCACTGTTAGCCAACATCACCACCGGCATGCGCCCTTCGAGGACGGGCAACAGCGCCGCAAGCGATCGATCAACTTCGGGACGGCGCATGCCGCGCGGCGCACGATCGTAGAGCTGCACTGAATCGCGATAACGCTGCGCGTCGAGCATCATCTGTCGCAGACTCGCAAACACGCCCATCAGCGATCCGGGATAACCTCCACGAAGCGGCGTGAAGCCGACGTGCATGGCGACTGGCGAACGCACGATCATCTGTTGCGGCGTGTCGCCGGCAAGGTTAATCAAAGCCGATTGGCCCATCCAGATGCCTGTGCGCGGCACCGTCAGCGCGGTGGTGATGCCGATGTTTCGCGACGATTCGATCTCTGTGCCGCCGGGTCGAATGATCTCTTCAACCATCACCTCGGGTTGCAGACCGGGCGGCTGACTGGAGTTTGGGCCAGCAGCCGGTCGAGGCTGCGGCGCCGCGAAGAAGATTGCTCCACCGCCGCCCCCGGGAGACGGTGACGCCGCAGCTTCGGGTAGTGCGAGATTCGTGTAGGAATCGATTAATCCCGGATAGACGGTCAGGCCAGTGCCGTCAATGATGCGCGCGTCGGGCGGCGCAGTGACGTTAGTGCTTACAGCGTCGATCAATCCGTTACGAATCACAACCGTGCCGCGATCGATCGTCGCTCCGGAAACGGGGACGATGCGCGCGTTCGTGATCGCGTAAGTGTCGATCGCGCTACGCTGCGCGTTTACAATCGCAATCAAAAGAAGAGCGAATGTGGCGACAAGAAGAACTAGACGCAGGCGGACTCTTGGCATAAGCAACCAAATCCCATCGTTGTATTTTGCGAAAAGCTAAGGAAAGAGAGCGAAAGCTTAGCGTAAGAAGGGGTGATTTGTCATTTCGGGAGGAATGGGTCGAATAGGTCGTATAGGTCCTATAGGACCTATATGACCTATAAGCGCAAAATGCTATCGATTAAGGCCGGCGTCGGTTGGCGTTAGCATTTGCGTTGGCGTTAGCGTTGGTGCTGGGCGCGACCTTCAGCTGGTTCTTCACGCTCTTAACACCCTCGACCGACTTCGCCACAGCTTCTGCACGCGTCTTCTGAGCAGCGCTGGCAACCGTTCCCGTCAACGTGACAACAGCTTGATCGACGTCGACGTTGATCGTCGAATCGCGCAAGTCGTCCGCTGCGGCGAGGTCAAAGCGCGTTTTCACCCAAAGCCAACCATCGTTTAACCCAGTGCCGACGGTCCGGCCAGACTGCTTGGCTTCACGCTGATACCTCTCCTTGTTGCGTTCGTACTCCTCGCGCGTCGGAGCACGGTTGCTATTGGTATTTGCGACGGCGGCCGGCGTCGGCGTGGCTGTTGCGGTCGCGTTAGCATTCGCGTTTGCAGCTCGATTGTTGTTCGCGGTGTTATCACAACCCGCGAAAACGATTGCAAGCGCAGCGAATGCTATAAGTCCTGTAATTCTGCGTCTCATGCGAATCCTCCTTGCAGTGATCCTAAAACCAGTTCGGAAAACGTACGTTCTCGATGGAGGCAGCAAACGATGGACCACAAGGAAGGGAAGAAAAAACCGGGGACAGGATTAGAAGATTTACCAGATTAACAAGATATTTACCACTTGACCGAGCCCTCTTTGGTTGTATCGATTTCGGCGGTTTGAGGGACTTCGCCGAAGAGGTATCCCTTAATGTTGTCAAACAGAAAATTCTGAGCGTCAGGATCAGTTAGGTCCAGGCCATAGTGATTGATGATCTGTGTTTGCTTTTGCAACCAGTCGCTCCAGCAGGGCTGGCATATTTCGGCAGCAATTCGTTGGCCCAGCGCGTTGGGGAATGGAGGGAATGCTAATCCCGGACGCTTCTCACCACAATGCGTGCATTTGATCTCTGCCATCTCTAGCCTCCTTGTTGCGCTGCTCGAATAGCTGCAATGGTAACATCATCTTTCGGCTTCAATAAGCCGAGCGGGCGCACGTCGCTGTGGCGTAGAATCCCCTGCGCGTCGATGACAAAAACCGAGCGCGCCACCTTGCCAGGAATCAACGACCGCGCGCCATAGAGTTTCGATACTGCGCCATCTGAATCCGACAACAGTCGCAAAGGAAGATTGTGATGCTCGGCAAACTTCCGATGCGACTCGATCGAATCGGAAGAGATTCCAACCACCTCAGCGCCGGTCGCCAGATAGTCGTCCCAACGATCGCGCACCGAGCACATCTGCCTCGTGCAAACCGGTGTTTCGTCGCCGGGATAAAAAAGCAACACGACGACCTTGCCGTGGTGATCGGACAGACGCCAGTCCTGGCCATTGCCGTCTTTGAGCGTGAAATCCGGCGCAGGCGCGTTGACGGTTAGCTTGCTCATTGTGCGATCAATTCCCCGAGGTGACCCAACGCTGCTTCTACCTCTTCGTCGGTGTTGAAGAAATGCGGCGAGATGCGGAGTCCGGCGCTCGGACGCCAGTCGACAAACACTTTTCTCTCCGCCAAACGTTCGACCATGAGAGGCGCGTTAGCCACACCAATCATCACCGAGCCGCCGCGCTCTTTCTTTTCCGGAGGCGTGTTTATATTCCAATCCAACGCGAACGCCAAATCAATTATCATCTGTGTTCGGCGTTGTGATTCAGCAGCGATCTCGTCGACGCCGACTGCCTCGATGATCTCGAGTCCCGGAATCGCCGAGTAAAGCGCAGGAATACTCGGCGTGCCCTGTGCGAAACGTCTCACCGACTTTGCGTACCGCATCGGTGCGTGTGAAAAGTCAAACGGCGAATCATGAGCCACCCAGCCTGTCAGACGCGGGCGCAGATCGTGTTGCAAATCAGGTCGCACGTACAGATAGCCACACGATGGACCACCGCAAAGCCACTTGATCGTGCCGCCGATAAGGAAGTCGACATTCCAGTCAGTCGCATGCAGTTGCAACACACCGGCCGATTGATACACATCCAACAACACCAGCGCGCCCTTTTCGTGAGCGCGTCTGACAATCGGCGCTACATCGACGCGATACGAGCTACAGTAAGAAGTGTGCGCCAGCGCGACGAGACACGTTTCGTTATCAATCGCCTCTAAAAGTTGATCGAAGGCCACGGAGATGCCGTCAGGCGATGGAACAACTTCGACCCTTGCGCCAATCTGTCGCTGCGCGTCCCAAAAGTATTCCATCGACGGAAAATCGAGCGCGCTGGTGACGACTTTGTTTTTGCCGGTCTTAAAATCAAAACAAGATGCGACGGTCGCGAGCGCGAGTGAGGCGTTCGGTTGGATTTGAACTGAGCCGGGCGCGCCGCCGAGAACACGCGCGATGCGATCGCCGACGTGTCGCGATAGCGCCCACCAACTCGTCGCCCATGCATCTTCGCTGGTGTGGTATTCCCACGCGTCGATGTAAGCAATCATCGACTCGCGCGCAGCCCGCGGCACTGGACCGAGGCTATGACTGAGCAGATGAATGCCCGAGGCCAGTGTGGGAAACTCGTCGCGATGTCGATCGATAGTCATCACTTTCGCCACAAAGAGGCACAAAAAACACAAGAAAAACGGCTCCGTTCTTTGTGCTTTATGTGCTTTTTTGTGGCCAAAACATCTTTTCCAAACCAACAGGATCTTTCGAGAGTTGTTCGAGCACGCCGATCGCCTCGTCGCCAATGGGCGGATCGTGTCGCTCTTCACGAATCGCCGTCAGAATCTCCGAGGCAACAAACTCTTTCGTCATCTTCGGCACGTCAGCGCCGCGACTCATGTCAGTATCGATCGTCGTCGGCATCACTGTAATCACGCGAACGCCGTGCGGCGAGAGATAAGCGCGCAAGGCCTGGCCCAACGACAATAACGCCGCCTTCGTCGCGCAATAGGTTCCAACAAGCGGCAAGTTGACTTTGGCAAACGCCGTCGCGACGTTGACGATCATCCCATCGCCCTTCGCGATCATTGCAGGCGCGACGGCTCGCGTCACGCGCAGCACGCCAAGGTAATTCACCGCCATCTCCTCTTCGGCAGCCGCAAAACTCATCGTCAGTGGATTACCAAAACCTGCAACACCGGCGTTATTGATCAAGATGTCGATCGCGCCCATCTGCGCAATGGCCGCGACGTCTTCATCACTCCTCACCTCCAACCGCACCGGCGTGACGCGTTCTGACTCCAACGCCTCCAGATCTTCGCGTTTGCGCGCTCCAGCCAACACTTCGCCCGCACCGGCATCGACAAACGCCGACACGAGCGCGCGACCGAGTCCTCTGCTCGCGCCTGTGACAAGTGCTCGTTTGCCTTCAATCTGCATGTGCGTCGACTTTGGAAACTCCATTGCGGCGCTGCGAGCGGGCGAGTTGATAAAGTATCAACCCGACAACGCCCCAAACAACCATCAGCTCAATGCTCGTCAGCGACTGTCCGCTTATTCGTTGACTCAGCGTCTGCGTTCGCAGCACTTCCGTGTCCTGCTGCAACTGAATCACGATCATCAAGCCCATCGAAAGCAGCGAGACGACTGCTGCTGTCTGTTGCAGGCGACGCGGCAGACTGATGTCGATCTCGCTCGCCAGCGAAGGATTCAGCCGAGGCAGTAACAGAAATACTAAGCTGTGGATGAAATAAAGCACGACCAGCGCGAAGACTGCAACATTTAGCGCGAGTGAAAGCTGTCCGCTCACGAGCAACACCGCGCAACCGATCAGCGTCAGCGTCAAGCCGCGTATCGGAGTCGCGGTCACTTTATTGATAAGACCGAGCCAGCGCGGCGCCAGACGATCTTCCACAAACATGATTGCCAAACGCGATGGAACGAGGATCGTGCCATTGAGTGCGGTCATGATCGCTGCGATCGCACCGATGGTGACAAATGTCGCAGCGCCCAACGGAAGATAGAGCGAGGCGACTTCAGCCATCGGCGCGCTGCTCGCTTGCAACCGCGCACCGGGCAACACGCCAAACGTAACGATGGAAGTGAAGACGTAGAACAGCGCGGTGATCGTGATTCCTTTCAACAAGATCATTGGCAGGCGTCGCGTGCTGTCTTTGACTTCGCCGGCCGTTTGCGCGACAGATTCAAAACCTGCGTAGGCGAAAAACAGTGGTAGCAGACTCACGCCGAAACCGCTCAATCCGTGCGTGAAAAACGGTGTGTAGTTTGACGACTTGAGCACAAACAAACCTGGCAGGATCAGCACCAGCAACGCCAAACATTTCAGTGCTGACATCACGACTTGAAAGCGCCCGAACCAGCGTATGCCGATGACGTGAATTGCGTAGAAGATCACGAGCGCGGTTAACGCCAATGGTAGCTGAAATCTCTGCGCGTCGATGCGATTGCCGCTCAGCGCGATTAGATAACCGGCCATCGCGTTGGCCAGGTACGCGCCCGCGCCGATGTACGAAATGATCTTCAGCCATGCGCCGACGTAGGCCAGGCGAAAGCCTTTCAGCGTTCGCGAGATGTGCAGATACTCGCCGCCGGGTTCGCGACCGAGCGGAGTTGAGAGATAGGCGGCGTATGGAATCGAAGTCGCGAGGATCGCTGGCGTGAGAAGGATGTAACCGAGAATCACGCTGGGGCCGGTGATGGCCCATGCGCGGCTTGTTACTTGAAAAATCCCGGCGCCGATGAGGATGCCGATTACGGTGGCGTACGACTCGAGCGTGCCAAGATCGCGGCGCAGTTTCATAGACAGTTTCTCTTAGCCACAAAGAGGCACAAAATACACAAAGAAAAAGATTGTTATGTGCCTTTTTGTGGCGAGGGTAGCTTTGGATTGAGAACCTTCTCCGCACTCTCGACACCGGCCACCGGCAGCTTCTGTGAATCGATCAAACCGAGTTGGGCCAGCACCGAAGCCTGGTCCCAGTAGATGTGCTCATGCGCGAGCTTGCCGTCGCGGAAGTGAACAATTACCACGAGCGCTACTTTCACGTGCTTACCAGTTGGCTCGACGCCCGGCAACATCCAATCCATCTTGATCGTGTGCGTGAACTCAAACACCATTTCATCGACGACTCGATCCACACCGATCGTGCGCGAGACTGGCGTCATACTCGTGTCAGGCGGCATCTGCGGAATGAAACGTTTTGAATAAAACTCGCGCAGCTCGTCGTGGCCGACACCGCCAGTCATCACCGGCACGTGATTCACATACGCATCGGCGACCATCGTTTCGAGCGTGTCGTCAGTGTTGCGCGTCGCGAATTCATATTTGACGTGATCGTCCCAGCGCGCGGACAGCGTTTGTTGCGCAGACGCCAGACCGCCGCCAGCGAGATTGCGGACGAAGAACTCGAGGCTGCGAAGATTCGCGACTTCCGCCGCGGCAGCATCGTAGTGCTCGCCATCCGGCCGGCCAAACGCATGCTCGAGATTCGGGTAATCGTAAATCGTGACGAGCGGATTCGAATCGAGTGTGGCGTGAATCTGCGCCTGTGCCTCAGGCGGACAGAATTTGTCTCGCTCGGCGATGTGCAACATCAGGGGCGTCGTGAGGCTCTTGGCTTCGTCCAAAGTCTTCTCGATGCTGACGCCGTAATACCCAACGGCACAATCAGGCTTGAACCGCACTGACAACAGGTAAGCAAGATTGCCGCCCATGCAGAAGCCAACTGCGCCGACACGACCATTACAGGCTGCGTGGTGTCGCAAGGAGTCCACTGCCGCAGACGAGTCCTCTACCGCCTTGGCCTCATCGATTTTTTGATAAAACTCAATCGCCTTGTTCCAGTCGTCGCCTTTGTCGGTGAGTTGCACGCCGCGCTCGATGCGCCAGAACAGATCCGGACAGACGGCTACAAAGCCGTGCGCGGCATACCAGTCAGCCACGCTGCGAATGTAGTTGTTGACTCCATAGATCTCCTGGAGCACTACGATCCCTGGACCATATCCGCTCGCAGGAAGGGATAGGTACGCGTCGAACTCATCGCCATCGAAAGATTTGATCGTGATCATCTGTGTAATCTGTGGATCAGTTATCGCGCACCCATTCTTTACCCGCAGTGCAAACGCGCAGGAAGTTACACATACGGCAATGCGGCGCGGTCCTGACCGGAAAGTCTGCCGGGTCGGAAGAGTAAATAGTGCGTTGCATCGCTTCGTCAACTGCTTGTTGACAACGAGCCGGTTCGAGCAGCTCGTCAGCGAGATGGACCTCGACATTCGGATCGAGAAAGTGGAGCGTAACACGGATCTTCGCGCCGGCGAGCGACGGAAGCAGCTCACGCACGGCGAGCGCATATCCCTGCATCTGAAGTTCGTAGTCTTCAGCAGCGGTTTGCACCGTGCCTGTCTTGTCCGGATCTTCAAAATTAAATGCAAACTGCTTGTTTTTCGGCGTCACGCGAGGAGCGGGCTGCTCAACTGAAGCAGACGACTTCTCCGGCCTGATGTGGTGCGTCTTGAAGTCGATAATCTCGATCTGTAAAGCATCATCCGGCGCGCGCGTGATCAAAAGCTTGTCGATAATGCCGAAGAGAATTCCTAGTGGGCGACGCAGACGAAACCCGATCTCGCTCCACAAGCCAGGTTGACTGCCTGGTGGTGGAGAATCTTCAGCCAGCGGGGGCAAGCCCCCCTTCCTGACTTGTTCTGTTTTTGGAACTGCTTGTCCTATTTTTGGCACTGCTTCGACGCGCTTGAAAAGGTCGCTGGCTAAGTAGTTTTTCGCCAGCGGCAGCAAGTCTTTGATCGCGGCGTTGACGTCGATCTCAACCAAACGATCTGCGAGCTGCGCGTGGCGCAAGCGAACCACGTCATCAAAACTGCGGCGCAAACATTCTTCGATACTTTGTTCTGAAGTGTATCGCTCACAGAAGTGATGAATCACCGCACCTTTCAGAGTGGCCGTCAAATTCGCGGGGCCTTCAGGCGCTTCTGCGTTGTTCCAAACTGACAACTCCTCCGATGTCGGCACTTGCAACACGCGATCGAAATAGTATTGCCGCGGACAACGCCGGTAGTTGATCAGTTGCGTCACACTGAAACGATGAATCGCATTTCCGCTTTGTCGACCAATCGGATGGATTAGTGGAAACGCAGCTTGCAGGGAATCAGCCGAGGCGAGATTTGTCTGCGGCTCAGTATCAACGGGAGGCTCAAACTCTTCAACCGGCTCATCGGCGAGGTTGACCGTCAACTGCAACTGAACGTCGGGAGCAAGTTGAACGACGCCGCTGCGCGATCTGTCTTGCAGTTCCAACTCCTGCCAGATCCACTTCAACCAGCAATCGTTACCTCTACTCAGCGCCGCAATCTCTTCCGTAACACCCGACAGTATCAACCGATCCTCAGCGCGCGAGGCCGCGACGTAAAGCAAACGCATGCTTTCAAACTGTTCGCGCCATGCGTGCCGCTTTTCGAAATTCGTAAACGTGCAGCCGGCGACGAGATTGCCGCGACCGTCGGGCACCTTCAGAGTCAGGCCTTGATGTCGATCGAGCAGCACCCACGTATCAGTCGCAACGCGCGAGAGGCGCTGGAGATCGGGAATGATCACCACCGGAAACTCCAAACCCTTCGCCTGGTGGATCGTCATCAACCGAACTGCATCGGCAGCCTGATCGATCTGTCCTTCACTCTCGCGACTGCCAATCGCCTCAAACTCTTCGACGTAACGCACGAAGTCGCGAATCAAATGCGTGCCTGAGCTCTCGAAGCGCGCGGCGAGCGTGAACAGTCGTTCGACGTTGGCCAAACGTTGTGCGCCGTCGAAGTTGGCGGCAACCACCGTCATGTACTCCGATTCTTCGACAGCAAAACGCAGCAGATCATGAATCGTGTAGTGATGGCGACGATCGACGAGTCGACCAATCAACTTCGCTGCACGATCGAGTAGCTCGTGCTCGTCGGCGCTGATGTATGCGATCTCGCGGTGGCGGCGCAGCGCCGTGTAAAGCGGGCGCGGCGCGGAGAATCCACGCAGCGGATCGGCAGTCTCAACTTCCTGCAACCACGGCGCGCAACGCAGCGCGAGAAGACCGTTGTCGGAGATGCCACAAAGAGGCGAGTGAAGCACTGCCGCCAACGCGATCTCATCGGTTTTGTTATCGAGAAAACGCAGCAGTTGAATCAGGTCGGTAATCTCTTCGCGCTCATAGAAGCCACGCCCGAGCACTGTTTGATACGGAATGTTAGCGCGGCGAAAAACCGACTCGTAAATCTGTACCTGCGTCATCGCACGAAACAGCAACGCGACGTCTCCGTAGTTGACTTTCGGAGACGCAGCGCGCGTCAGCGAGAGAATACGTCGCGCGACCTGTTGCGCGTCGAGCACGCGCGAGTCTTGTTCGGCGCGGGGATCGTCTTCGAGCGACGGTTTGGTGCTGACGAGAAGCTCGACCAGCGGGCCTTCGTCGCGCAGCTCGCGTTTCGCCTCGCTCTGTTCATGCTTCACATACCCCAACTGGTCCAGGTTTTTTCTTTCGCTGGGCGGCACATCTTCGGGCACCTGAAACAAGCGCGGGAAAAGATGGTTGAAGAAAGCGATCAGCGGCGGCTGGCTGCGAAAGTTCAGTTGCAGCGGCTTCTCCACGCCGCCGGCAGCGAGCAGCGTGGCCGTCATCTGGCGAAACACGTCAACGTCCGCGCCTCGAAAGCCGTAGATCGACTGCTTGCGATCGCCAACGATGAAAAGGTTCGCGGGCCTGCGGCCTTTGCTCAACGCGAGTCGTTCGAGCAACACGCGCTGCACTGGGTTCGTGTCTTGAAACTCGTCGACAAGGAAGAACCGATAGCGCTCCGAAGTGCGCGCGATCACTTCAGGCCGTTCCAACAATGAGAGCGTGCGCAGCTCGAGATCGTCGAAGTCGAGCGCCGAGATCTTCTGCTTCTCTTCGTTGAGACGCTGGTCCACACGCGACAACAGGTTGATCATCTCGAGCGCATACTGCCGCGCGAACAGATCCAGCGCGACCTGCGGCACGCGCCCTTGAAGGCTCTTTTCCCAAACGAGCAGGTCGAGCGTTTTGACGTGCTCAGCTACCGGCGCTCGCGCCTGCGGACGATGAGCGCGAAAACTCTCAACCAGCCGGCAGTAATCCGCGAGCGTTTCGTGCGAAGGAATCGACTTTAATGACCTCTGCGCCTGCGCCCATGCTGAAACAACGTCGGCTTGGTTTGTCATCGCGGCTTTTGTTGTGCGACGAACGCCGACAAACTCGGCCATCGCGCGATCCAATTCTTCCAGTGCACTAGCGTGATCTTCTTCGGTTGCATGCACGCGTGCGGTCGCCACCGCCAGCTCTTCGAGCGACAAACCCTGGCCGCGCGCTGCGCGATAAAGTTGCGTCAACGCGGCGGCGAGGCGGCTGCGACCTACGCCCAAAGTCAATCGCGAGATCTCGACGTGGCCGTTGCTAATGAACTCTGAAAGTACTTCCTCGACGATCAATTCCAGCATCATCGCCGCGCGGTGCTCGTCGAGCAGCAGAAACTGCGGATCGACGCGCGCCTCGATGGGAAACTCGCGCAGTAGTCGAGCGCAAAAGCCGTGAATGGTTGTGATGACAGCGCCGTCGAGAGTGCGCTTGTAGTTCAGCCAGCGGCGGCGCTCTTCGTCGGTCGAGATGCGCAGCATCAGGTTGAGCTCACTGCGCAGGCGCTGGCGCATCTCGTTGGCGGCGCGGTTGGTGAAGGTGATCGCGACGATCTGATCGATCGAGAGCTCGTGTTCGCGGAGGATATGAATGTAGCGCTCGACGAGGACTGTCGTCTTGCCAGAGCCCGGCCCCGCCGTCACCGAGACGTGTTTTTTGATCTCGTATGCAGCTTCAGCTTGCTCCGGTAATAGTACGCGCTGCTCTTCCATTAAAACTGGCCGCGGATTTACGCGGATTTACGCGGATCTGCGTTCATCCGCGTTCATCCGCGGCCTTCTTTCTATCAATCCGATCTCGGTCGTAACGGCAGAGGGCGCCGTAGTCGCAAAAGCGACACGTCTTCAGCTTCTCAGATGGATCGACGATGAACTTGCCGGCGCGCATACCGTCGAGAAACTCCCAGATGCGGGCGACTACTTGCGCGCGAATCTTTTGCCAATCTTCATCCGTGAAGACCGAGTTTTTCGCGCGCAATCGCAGGTAATCCAACTGACTCGCGCGATACAGTCCTTTGTTCCGCCGATCCTGCGCGCCGCGAATCACGTAATAACCGCCGCCGGCAATCGGGTGATCCGGCAGGATCAATCGTTCGAGCGCTTCCAGGTAGATCGGCAGTTGCAAACTTCTTCCCGAGATGATGTCGCTTCTGCTCGCGCCGGTCGAGAGCTTGTAATCGTAAGCAACGACAGTGTCATCGCGCGCGACGTCAACCCGATCGATCTGGCCGCTGATCTTGATCTTCTCTTCGCCGACAAACGTTTCACGGCTCAATTCGAGCGGCTCTTCCTTTGAATCCGGATCTTTGGCCGACGATCGCGTTCCGCCAAATGCGACTTCGAAATATGTCGGCAATACTCCGCGCGCCTCAGCCTCCTCCTGAATCTCCAACTCATACAACAGCACCTGATCCAACAGGATCTTCCGAATCTCCCGATCGATCTTCCAGATCTGCTTGTTGAGCGGCGGCACAACGCGCTCGTGTTCGTCAAACACGCCGTCAGCAATCGCAGCGAGCTCTGCTTGCAGTTTCTTGCGATCCAACTCGTGCAGCGCTTCACGACGATGGCGTTCAAAGAAGCGACGCAACACGTCGTGCAACAGCTTTCCGGCGTCGATCGCCTGTAAATCGAGCGCAGCCTCACCGCGCGGCTCAAACCTCAACACGCGCTGCGCAAAGAAGCGATACGGACAGTTGCCGTAAACACTCAAACCACTCGCGCTGTGAACGAAGTCAGGACCAAACTTCTGATGCAGCAACTTGAGCAGATTGGGATCGGTAATCTCGCCATCGTACGGACCAAATCGCGGACCGGCGCGCTCGCGCTCGATCTCGATGCGACGCAACGCAGCGTCACTGAGAAATCCGTCGTTGCGCGCAAGCGTCAACAGTCGCGTGATTCGTGGTTGCGGCAACAAGCTCTGTTTTGGACCACGATGGAGATGACGCTCCTGCTGTCGCACGAGACCGATCTTCATCTCGGTAGGCGTTGCTACGTCCGCGACGTTTTTGCCGTCGTAATCGCGACGGATCGTCTCAGTCTCGATTCGCAATGGCGCAACCGCACGTCGCAGCTCGTCGATGTAATAAGACGCAACTGTTTCCGAATCGTCGCCGAGCAGCAACGGCCGCGTGAGATACAAACGCTCGATCGCACGACACGCCACCTGATAAAAATAGTGCTCTTCTTTGAGCAGCGTGTTGGGTGAGATGTCTTCAAGCGTCAGGCCATACTCTCGCAATCGATCGCGCTCTTCGTGCGGGTAGATCCAGTCGCGTGACGCGCTCAGCGGAAAACCACCTTCAGTCATTCCGGCGAGAAAAATGGCGCGAAAACGCAGGCCGCGAACGTCAGTCGCTTCGAGAATTCGCAAGCCGTTTCGATCGGGCGCGCCGAAGAGCTGCGACTGAAAACCAAGCGAGCGACGCACCTCTTGCAAGAACGTCGACAGGCGTGCCGTCGTCGTGTTGTTAGAACCGATCTCGATGCTCTTGATGGCTGCAACAAAAGCACGGCGCAACGCTTCGAGCGCATTAAAGTTGAGCATCACCTGCGGCAACTGCTGTTCGTCAGTCGCCCGCCTCGCCGGCTCCGTAATTTGATCTCGAAAACCGAAACGATCGAGCAGTCGCATCATCTCGACGCGCAACTCCGCCGGCTTGCCCTGCCGAGGCACTGCCTGTAGCAACTCGGCGAATCGTTGGACCACGAGCGAGGTCCAGACTAGTGCTGACGGATGAATGTCGCGCGACGGGCGTCGCTTCCTCTCGGCGCCTTTCTCGTCGAGCTTTGCTGTTTCGGCGTTTTCGAGATTGTCTGCGATGTCGGTATCGCGATCATGCGCGCCGGGATCGATGTTCAGGATCTCTTTCGTCGCCGTCGCGCCGGGAAGATCGGTGAACAGTTTGTGCGCGCGCGCTAACCATGCGGTCACCATCAACTCACTGCCGACGTACGCAAACGCATTTTCGAGCGCATCGGCGTCCCAAAAACCGATGCTGTAGCGATTCTTCAGACGATGTATTGTTTCGGCTGTAAGCAAGTGGACATCGGAGCGCAACAACTCCAAATGACGCTCGTCGAAACGCGTTGAAAGAACGCGCAGCTCATCATCGCTCAAACGAAAGTATTCCGACTTGATCAGATCGGCGACATCAGCGATCCGCATCGACTGATCGTCATCCGTTGAAAGCCCTTCGAGAAGCATCAGGAGCTTCAATGCAGCGCGATTGGCAGGCACGTCCGCGGCGTCGACGCGCAACTCGAGATTGCACGGAATCGACTCTTCAACCATCACGCGCGAGATTGTCGAGGCGTAAGTCGCGCGTTGGCGCACGACGAGCGCGATATCAGAAAGCTTGAAGTTCTCCGTCAGAACTAAACGTTTTACTTCGCGCGCGATGGTGCGGATCTCGGTGTCGCGATCGCCGCACTCGAGATAGTGGATCTCGCGAGCGACCGACTCTACGTCGTCAGAAACTTCGTCAGCCTCGTCAGTCCTCAGGGGGTTGAAAAGATTCTCGCGCAGCACTGATAACGTACCGTTCGTGGTCGTGTAATCCTGCGCGTGCACCGTGTCGAAGGTAGCGATGCTTTGAAGTTGTCCGATCGTTTCCTGAAACGGAACGAAGATCTCGGGATTGCTGTCGTCGTGATTCAGGTTGACGATCGTTTCCGGAAAACGCGGAACCAACTGGCGCAGAAGCTCGCCCTGCACTGGAGTGAAGTCGAAGAAACCATCGATGACGAAGAGATTCACCTTCGATAGCCACGGCAGGCGCACGAATCGCTCGTCGATCATGCCGCGCAACACCCAAAGCGCGCGCAATTGCTCCGCGTCTTCCTCGGTGAAGTGATTCTGATTCAGCAGCTCGCTGTATGTTGAATAGATCAGTGAAACTTCTTTGTCGAAATCAAGTTGCGTGATGCCTCGGCTTTCGCCCGCTTTCTCGAGGTCGCGCGCGCGGGCGGCGAGGATGTCGGCGAGCTCGGCCGGTGTTCGGGCGGCGCGCTGGATCTCGCCGAGCAGTGTGGAAACACTGTTGACGCATCCTTCGCGCGTGGCGAGTGGTGCAAAAGCTTTGAGCTGGTTTGTCGTCAGTAACTGAAGCAGGATTTGCGAAATCAAACTGCGCTTCAGTGGCAACTCGTCGCGATCGATCGGAATGCGCGGGGAGAGTCGTTCGCCATTCTCATCGACGGCGGAATACAGCACACGCCGCGCAAGGCCACGGAAAAGGTAGATCGGGAGCTCGCCCCAAACGCCGCGATTGCGCGAGCCGTCGAGGATGTTTTGCGTGACGCGTTCGAGCAGCGGTAATGACGCCGCAAGGTAGATGAACGAGTCGCTTTGATTGTTTGCAACGAGGTTAGCGCAGCGCTCGATGAGTTGCGCGCGATTGTCGTTGAGCAGAGGACCTAACCAGATTTCGTTCAAAGCCGTATCCACAGATTACACAGATTACGCAGATCTTTTTCGTCTGCGTAATCTGTGGATGTTTTATCTTTTAGCACTTCGTGCTTTTAGCAGCGGCATGCCGTTGTCTTCGGGGAAGAGGCCGCCTTCGTCAAAGCTCAGGGGCCGGGCTGCTTTGTCGATTGGTTCGAGTATCTCGATCTCTTCACCGGCGATGGCGCCGCGCTCCTTGAAACGTCGCGCCGTGACCAGCACGCGACTTTCGAGTGAGCGGACGCCTTTGTTGTAAGACTCGAGGGCACGATCGAGATTGCGGCCGATGTCGTCAAAGTGGCCGGTGAAGACGCGCAGTCGATCGTAAAGCGTCTTTGCGAGGTCACTCACTTCCTGCGCGTTCTCAGCCATCTGTTCCTGACGCCAGCCGTATGAAACAGCTTTCAGCAATGCGATCAGTGTCGTTGGCGTGGCAATGATTACTCCCTGGCTGACGCCATCTTCGATCAGCTTCGGATCGTTTTCGAGTGCGGCACTGTAAAAAGTCTCGCCCGGCAGAAACAGCAACACAAACTCCGGCGTCGGTTGCACCGTTTCCCAATACGATTTTCGGCTGAGCGAGGTGATGTGACCTCTGACGAGCCGCGCGTGATCTTTCAGCCTGTTGGCGCGCACTTCTTCGTCAGTCGTCGAGATCGACTCGTAAAAAGCATCGAACGGAACCTTCGAGTCGACTACGATCGTGCGATTGCCCGGCAGACGGACGATCAGATCGGGCCGGATGCGGCTTTCTTCGGTCGCCACGGTTTCCTGTTCGACAAAATCGCAATACTGGAGCATGCCTGCGAGCTCGACTACCCGTCGCAACTGGATCTCGCCCCAGCGCCCGCGCACGTGCGGTGCACGCAACGCTTTGACGAGGTTGCCGGTCTCCGATTGAAGTTGTAAGTGCGACTGTGCCAAAGTTTTTACCTGTTCGCGCAGCTCGGAATATGCGCCGACTCGCGTCTTCTCCAGTTCACCGATCTTGCAGTCTACTTTCTCGAGCGAGTCCTTTAGCGGTTTTATCAACTCGTCGATCGCGTTTTGCCGTCGTTCGAGCTCGCCCCGTGCGGTCTGCTGAAACATCTCGAGATTTTGCTTCGCCAGATCGAGAAACGAACGATTGTTGTTTCGCAGCGCGTCGGCTGAGAGTGCTTTGAACGCGTCTGTCATTTTCGCTTCGGCGCTGCTCAGGATAGCGAGCTTCTCCTGGCTCGCTTTTCGTTCTTCTTCGAGTCGTGTTTGCAGGGCGGAAAAGTTTGCCAGCGTCTGCGCTGCTTCCGCGCGTAAGCGGTTACCTTGTTCAATTTCACGGTCCAGGGCGTCACGCAGTTCGCGCACCTGGTCTTCCTTGCGAGCGAGACGCTCGGTGAGCGTAGCTCGCTCGGTCCCGCCCGCCGCGCGGCCACGATCAAATTCGTATTTCAGCTTGGTCCTGGTTATGAGCCAGAGGGAGACAGTGCCGACGAGGAGACCAATGGCCAGCATCGTCGCAGGGAAGACAATTTCCATGCGCGGATTCTAACATCGATGTGGCCACAAAGAAGCACAAAAAACACAAAATAGCTGACTCGGCGGCTGGAGAGTCACTATTCATTGTGCTCAGCGGCCGAAGCTGGCGACCATGCGTTCGTAAACTTTGCGCGTTACCCGGACGTCGTTGAGATTGTATTCGCGAATCAGATCGAGCTTGCCCGCCTGATACAAATCAAACACTTTGCTGCCCTCGACCTCCGCCGTCTTGCTCGACTCGATACCCAACGCCCAGGCCAAGTCGTCAAGACTTACGTAACGCCGCGCGCCCAGCCACCAGCGATGCATCGTGTCGAATACGCCACGCACGTTGTAGTCGCTCAGATTAACAAAAGGTCGCACCTGAATCGAGTGCACGAGGCAGCGCTGGAAGATGAACGGCAGATCGAAGCCGATGATGTTGTGTCCGACGACCTCGTCGCAATCGGCGTCGAAGTCTTTCATGAAGTTGATAAAGTCCTGGAGAGCTTTCTTTTCGCCCTGCTCGAAGCCGTCGCGATCGATGCCAAATACGTGTTCGCTCGTTTCTGGTCCGAGACCGGGAAGCTCCAGGCCTGGAATCGCACCGACATGAAGCGCGAGCGACAGCACGCGGCCGGAAGTTGCGTTCAACGAGCCCAGCGCGTAACAGCGCTCCTCTTCGGCGGCGATGTCTTCGAGGTAACGCTGCTGTTGCTCGACGCGCATGTTGCCGAGGCGCATCAGGCGCTCGAGCTGCGGGCCGACGCGCTCGCGAAAATCCGGTAGCGTTAGTGTTTCGATGTCGAGCGTGTAGGCGCGTGGGAGTCGCGGGTCGGAGTTTTGATACTCACGATATTGCTCGATGGTGATCGGTCGGTATTCGCTGACGACGAACTGCGACCGATCCTGAAAAATTTCGAGCTTGCCGGTGATTCCCCACAGGCCTGGTTTGATCTCTTTCTGCGCTTCAAGAACTTCGCCCCAGATCTTTAGAGTAATCGAGCCGGTCGCGTTGCGTGCAGAGCCGTCGCAGAAAAGACGGCCTTGCTGCGTGCGGCGCTCGCGGACCGAGGTGATGAAGACCATGAGCCACAGATCCTCGCCGAGCGGGATTTCAGGGATGGGGATATTGCCTCTCATGGTTTGACTTTCCGCCCGGTTAGCATCAGCGCGATCATCTTGTAATCGCCGATGAATGACCAAACCGGATACTTGAACGTAGCCGGTCTGTTTTTCTCGATCAGAAAGTGTGCGAGCCAGGCGCAGCCGTAGCCTGGAACGAGGCCGAGTGGAAACAGCCACCACCTGGCAGTGGCGATGCAGTAAACAACGATCCCGAGCCCGGCTATTGTGCCGATCAGGTGAAGCCAGCGCGTCCCCGGCTGGCTGTGCTCAGCGACGTAGAACGGCCAGAACTCCGAAAATGATTTGTAGCGCTGCTCGGTCATTTTTATTAGCCGCGGATTTTCGCGGATAAACGCGGATTTAATGCTGATCCGCGTTTACCCGCGTTCATCCGCGGCCAAATTCTGTTCGACGTGTTCTACGCGGCTCATGCCCACGAGCGCAGTCGTGATCCCGGGAGTTGAGCGAACAAACTGAATCGCAGCTCGCGGATCGGGAACGCGGCCCTGCAAGATCGATGCACTCGCAACCACCGTCACACCCAATCCCTGCGCTTCGTTCGCAACCGTAATTCCTTCCTGCATTGCCAAATTAAATGGCAACTGAATGAAATGAAACCCGTGCGAATCACCCCCAACTTCGCGCGCGAGCTCAACCATTCGCCCGAGCGAATGATGCCTGCCTGATTGCTCCGGCGCACGAAAACCATTCCAGGTTGCCACACCGTAATGCGCGATCTTGCCCTCGCTGCGATTCTGTTCGAGCTTTTCAAACGCCAGCCTCAGCCGCGAGTAAAACTCCGGCTCAGAAACCTGCCCCAGTTGCGATTCCGGATTGTGAACGTAATAGACGTCGACACATTCCAGGCCCATGTTTCGCAGCGACTGGTCCAACTGGCTTTGCAGGTATGCCGGCGTCATGCAATGGCCGTCGACGAAATCCTCAAACGAAGCAATGCCGGGTTTGACGAACGTCTCTAAAACGTACTCGCGCATGTTTCGCGGCGGCGATCCATCGAATGGCAGATAGCCACCCTTGGTGCAGATGACCAGTTCCTCGTGCCCGATGCCGTTCTCGCTCGCAAGTGTTTTCAAGGCGCGACCAATCGACCGTTCGCTTCTTTGAAAACGATAATTCGCGGCAGTGTCGATAACGTTGCAACCAAGCTCAACCGCTCGCACGATTGCGCGGGTATAGTTCTGATCTGTCGCTTCGTCGGCGTGACCGAGATACGTGCCGATACCGATCGATGAAAGGACAAGCCCCCGCTGTTCGCGAAAATGATCCGCAGCGCGATCCGCGAAGCGTTCGCGATAACGAGCGGTGCCTTCAGTTGTGGCGCATCTCTCCGGCATGTTTGAAATGGAATATTAACATGTTAGCTTGTGACTCATAATGTCACTGAGAACTGAATCCTCTCTCGACGTCTCCACGGAGGCGCTCAACGAAATCTCATTACAGGCGACGAAGCTCGTCTTCGAGTATCTAGCGACAATCTCCGAGCGGCCTGTTCGGGCCGAGAACTACGCCGGTAAGACCACCGAATCGATTGACGTCGAACTTTCTCTTGAAGGAGTGCCGCTCGAGCAACTGATTGCCGAATGCCGCCGCGTCCTGGACCTCAGCCGGCACAACGGTCACCCGCGATTCTTTGGCTACGTCGCTTCACCATCCACTCCCATCGGCGCGTACGCCGACCTGATCGCGTCGGCACTCAATGCAAACATCACCTGCTGGCGTTCAGGGCCTGCCGGCACCGAGATCGAACGCATGATCGTGCGTTGGCTCGGTTCGTTGATCGGCTACGACATCGACGCGAAGGGTCTGTTAACCAGCGGTGGTTCGATGGCTAATATGATCGCATTGTTGGTGGCGAGTCGTCGCAAGTCAGGCGCCGCTATAGCGCAGAAAGGACTCTGGAATTCCGGCCCGCCAATGACGCTGTACGCGTCGGATGAAGTTCACATGTCGGTCGCGAAGGCAGCCGATATTCTCGGCTTCGGACGCGATCAAGTGCGCGTCATTCCGTGCGATGAACGACAGCGGATGCGCGTCGACTTGCTGCGACAAAAGATTCACGAAGATCTCGGCGAGGGATTGCGACCTTTCTGCGTCGTGGCCAGCGCCGGCACCGTTAACACCGGAGCAGTCGATCCACTTGCAGACGTCGCCAACGTTGCTCGTGAGTTTGATCTTTGGTTCCACGTCGATGGCGCGTATGGCGCCCCGGGTGTTCTGGACGAGCGAAAGAAACATCTCTTCGCCGGTTTGGAACGCGCCGATTCAGTTTCTCTTGATCCACACAAGTGGCTCTACGTTCCGGTTGACGCGGGCTGTCTGCTCTTTCGCGACGATGCCGCAGCGAAAGCGGCTTTCAGGACCGAAGACGCGGATTACATCAAAACGCACGGCTACACGGATGAAGAAGCTTTTGCGTTCTGGGATTATGGCGTCGAGCTCTCGCGGCGCTTTCGCGCATTGAAGGTGTGGCTGACGGTGCAGTATTACGGAAGCCGTCGCATCGCGGAGGCGATCAGCGGTGACATTTCCTTGGCTGCATACCTCGGCGAGGTTCTAAACAATGCGGACGATTTCGAACTACTCGCGCCTGTTGAGTTGAGCATCTGTTGTTTTCGTTACGTGCCGAGACGCGGCCTGACCGATGCCGAGCTGGATCGACTGAACGAACGCATCATGGAACTAGTGCAAAAAGGTGGGCGCGCCTACTTATCAAATGCGACTGTGAACGGGCGCTTCGCGTTGCGTGCGTGTATCACAAACTTTCGCACGACGAAGTCGGACATCGATGAAACCATCAAGGCAGTTCGCGACGCCGGCGAGGAGTTGTCGCATGTATGATCGCGAACTGCGCGTCGCGTGCGAGCTCGCACGCACAGCCGGCGCTGCAATCCTCGAGCATTACGAGGGGCCTCTCAACATCGAACAGAAGAACTACGACAACGACGTCGAGCCCGTCACTCAAGCCGACACCATCGCGAACGAGCTGATCGTCTCGGGCTTGAAGCGCGAGTTTCCGAGCGACGGCATCCTCGCTGAGGAGTCCATAGACACAAAACGCCGACTCGGAAAGTCGCGCGTCTGGATGGTCGATCCACTCGACGGAACCAACGGTTTCATCGACGGTAACGGCGATTTTGCGGTCCAGATCGGACTCGCCGAAGAAGGCCAGTGCGTGCTGGGAGTTGTTTATCAGCCTCTGACTGGCGTTTTATATCGTGCGGTACGTGGCGAAGGAACGTGGATCGAGCGGCCGCAGTTTGAACTACAAAAAGCACAGGTTTCGACGAGGACCACGCTATCCGAAATGCGATTGGCGGCGAGTCGATCGCATCGCAGTCCGAGAATGAACAAAGTCGTGGCGCGGTTTGGCTTTCGTGAAGAGGTGCAACGTGGCTCGGTCGGAATAAAGATCGGACTGCTGATCGAGCAGCAGTGCGACGTTTACATTCATCTGTCGCCGCGAACAAAGCAGTGGGACACGTGTGCTCCGGAAGTTATCCTGGCCGAAGCGGGCGGCCGCGTCAGCGATCTTTTCGGGTATCCTTTGAACTACAACGTTCCTGAGGTTCAAAATCGGAACGGACTCGTGGCAAGCAACGGCGTGGCCCATGATGAGATAATCGAAACGCTCGCGCCGCTGCTGGAAGAGTTTGGCCGCGAGCGCGTTTGAGCCGCGGATCTTCGCGGATAAACGCGGATCTGCGTTAATCCGCGTGAATCCGCGGCTAAAATTGCTTTTCTATGATGCGCCCTAAACCCTTTCTCACCTACTTTCTCCTCTGCGCCGTTCCGCTCTTGTTGTTGGCTGGTCTTAATTACTGGAATGGCGTTCGAAGCGTTAACTCCACCATCGGCGCGATCGCGCAGGACGATCTCAACTCGTTCAACTTCGCTGTAGCTGAAATCATTAGCGACAGACGGAACGCCCTTTTAGGACTCGCCGTGACCCCTGCCGTTCGACAAGCCGTTGCCGATAAGAGCAAGCCGTATCCTGTAGTTAACCTCGACGGATATTTCCAGAATTTGACCCTGTTCGATCGGGACCGGCGGCCACTGTCCGGCGACAATCAATCCGCCAACCCGTCGCAAGCCGATCCACAAGTTTGGGGCTTGCAGGGAAATACTTTGCTTGAGCGACCTGGCAACAAGCCCGGCACAGTTGAATTCAGTGCGCCGGTCCACGACGAAACTGGTGCGACCAACGGCGCCCTTGTTGGTGTGCTCGATCTCGATTCCGTGTTCGCCAATGCGTGGCGAGGCTTGAGCCCGAGATCAAACAAAGACGCGATGGTCGTCGTGCTGGATAGCTCTGGAAACGTGATCTATCACTCCGATCCGCGACTAAAAGGCCGGCCCGTCAACGAAGCACTACCCGAATTCACTTCGATCGCCAATCCGATGACCGCAAACCAAAGCAGCCTGGGCCAATTTCGTTCAGCGGCAGGTTCGTACGTCGCCGCCTATGCGCCGTTGCCGCTGTTGAATGTCGCGGTAGCAGTCGCGCGCAATCGTTCGCCGTCAATGTCAACAACTCATCTTTGGGGAATCACGGGTTTGGTGCTGGCCCTCTTGATCGCTCTCGCTGCCGCATTTGTTTTAGAACGCCACGTGCAGCGACGGTCGCGCGGCATCGCGCGTGTGACGGAAGATCTGTCAGCCATCGCAAAAGGTGAGTTTGACCGTCGTATCATTCTCCAGTCGAGCGATGACGCTCGCGGGCTCGCCGACAACATCAACGTCGTCACCGAACGTTTGCGCGCGCAGATTGCGCGCGAAGAAGAGTCGCGACAATTCGATTCCTTCGTTCGTCTGTCGGCCATGCTGACTCACGATCTGAAGAATGCGATCGAAGCGCTGTCGTTGACCGTCGGCAACATGGAGCGTCACTTCGACAATCCGCAATTTCGCGCGGATGCTTTGAAAGGTCTCACCACTGCTACTGACAAATTGAAAGCTCTCGTGGCCCGACTCTCCAGACCAGTCAGCAGCTTGAGCGGTGAACACAAGCGGCCGACAAACGTCGACCTGGTGCCGATTCTTCAACGCGTGATAGCCAGGACTGCCGAGCCGTCGCGAAGTAAACACAAGATCGTGATGAAGCTACCGCCGAGTCTCTTCGCGCTGGTTGACGCCGCGCGGATCGAAGAAGTGATTGAAAACCTCGTGCTTAACGCATTGGAAGCCATGGGCGATAAGAGCGGCACGCTGACCATCGAAGCCGGTCAAACAGCCGATGGCACGCCCGCATTTTCCATCAGCGATACCGGTCGCGGCATGAGTCGCAGCTTTGTGGATAACCGACTTTTTCGCCCATTCTCAACCACCAAAAAAACCGGCATCGGTCTCGGACTCTACACTTGTCGCGAGGTGATAACGGCAAGCGGCGGTTCGATCAAAGCCGAGTCCGTCGAAGGCGCTGGAACGACATTTCGCGTCGTGCTACCATCCATTCCACACGACAGGCGTAACTAAGAAGGGTGCGGCAAAGGACCTTCTAAAGCATACCCGTTACGCCCGTTCCTCTAAGCAGTACCTGCCCCGGAATTTCAGCGGCGCACGTGTGCGGCTCAGTCTGTAGGTGTGGAAACTGAATTTCGAGAGATGAGCAGTCAAACCGAACCAAGAGGCACGGTACTTGTTGTCGACGACGACGACGCGGTGCGGAGTGGTCTTTACTGGGCCCTGACCTCCGACTATCAGGTGCTGCAAGCCTCGTCTCGCCAAGAAGCATGTGCGCTCATTAACGACGACGACATTCAGGTGGTCGTCAGCGATCTTCACTTGCCGCCGAATCTTGACGACATTTCCGAAGGACTGGCGCTCATCGACGTCGCGCGTGCACAGGACCCGCCGCTTCAAGTCGTGGTGATCACCGGCAGTGATTCAAAGCGTGGGGCTTTGGAAGCAGTAAAACGTGGCGCTTACGGTTTTTTTGAAAAGCCACTCGATGCTGCGGAGTTGTTGCATATCGTGAACCAGGCTGCGCGCATGCGACAGCTCGAGATCGAAAATCGCAGGCTGCGCGAAGAATTGTCGCGACCGCTGGGCTTCTCACATTTGACGGGAACGAGCCAGGCTCTGGAACGAGTACTGAAGCAGGCGAGGTCTGTTGCTGCGACGAGCGCGACGGTGTTGTTGACCGGCGAGAACGGAACGGGCAAAGAGATGCTCGCGCGCGCGATTCACCAGGAAAGTCCGCGTGCTGCTGGACCATTCGTGGCGGTTAGTTGTGCGGCACTGCCGGAGGCGCTCATTGAATCGGAGTTGTTCGGTCATGAAAAGGGCTCGTTTACATCGGCGACGCAGATGCACAAGGGCCGCTTCGAGCTCGCAGATGGCGGAACGCTTTTCCTCGACGAGATTGGAGATCTGAGTACGGCAGTACAGGTAAAACTGCTGCGCGTGTTGCAGGAGCGAGAGTTTGAACGCGTCGGCGGCACAAAAACATTGACCGTCGACATCAGGTTGATTGCGGCCACGAACCGAGACCTGGAAAAGGAAGTTGCGCAGGGACGATTTCGTCAGGATCTGTTTTTCCGGCTCAACGTGGTTCCGCTGGTGCTGCCGCCGTTGCGCGAACGTCTGGACGATATTCCGATACTCGCTGCGCATTTCGCGGCGAAGTCGGCGCAAAAGTACGGGCAGCCGACGCCAGAGCTCGAGCCGGCGCTGGTTGAGATATTGTTGGACTACAACTGGCCCGGCAACGTGCGCGAACTGGAGAACCTGATTGAAAGATTAGTGGTGCTGAGCAACACTTCAACGCTCGGGCTCGAGTTTGTGCCGGAGAAGATGTTGCGCGCGCTGCCAGGGACGACGCCGGGAGACGAAAGCACGTTGGAAGGCGCGGTAGAAGCAGTAAAGCGACGAATGATCGTGAGTGCGTTGCAGTCAGAAGGTAACAAAGTCGCTGCCGCGAAAAAGTTGGGAATCAGTCGATCCTACCTGCATCGGCTAATTAACGAGTTCGATCTTTAGCCGCGGATTAGCGCGGATTAGCGCGGATTCTCACTTTCAGCTTACTATTATTATGTGGCCAACCTGCAACAACGTTTACCCGAGAATGTGCCGGGTGATTTCTTCGTAGATTCAACCTGCATCGACTGCGAGACGTGTAGCGAACTGGCGCCTTCGATCTTTCGCGATCATGGCGACCAGTGCAGCGTCCATCATCAACCCGAAACCGACGCCGAAGTGCAACGCGCGATGATGGCGCTCGTCTCTTGCCCGACCGGATCGATCGGCTCCATTCAACGACACGACGCTCACATCGGCATCGACCCCTTCCCGATGCAGCTTGAAGATAACGTGTACTTCTGCGGCTTCACTTCCGAATCCAGTTTTGGCGCCTGGAGTTATCTAATCGTTCGACCCGCAAACGAGGGAGGCAACATTCTCATCGACTCGCCGCGATTCGCGAGTCAACTGCTCAAACGGATCGAGGCAATGGGCGGCGTCAGTCGTATGCTGCTCACGCACAAAGACGACGTCGCTGACCATGAGTTGTTTCACAAGAGATTCAACTGCGACAGATTCATGCATGCTGAAGACGGCGCTGCTCGTCTCGGCGTGGAGCAAGTGATTCGCGGCACGGAGCCGGTTCCAGTCGACGATGACCTGCTTGTGATTCCAACGCCGGGGCACACGCGCGGTCACGTCGTCTATTTATATCGAAACAAGTTTTTATTCACGGGCGATCACCTGGCGTGGTCACCTGAGCGACAAACGTTGACTGCCTTTCGCAGTGTGACGTGGTATTCATGGCCCGAGCAGACTCGCTCGATGGAAAGACTTCTGAGTTACGACTTTGAGTGGGTGTTGCCGGGCCACGGCGACATTCATCACACCGATATCCGAGACATGCACGAGCAGCTCGAGCGCTGCGTTTCGTGGATGAAGACTGTCAGGTAAGTTCACCAGGCTCTTACAAGTCCAGTTGCAGAGGCAAAAACGATGACCCGAAATCAGAAGATTGCTCTCGGTTGTGGCGGTGCAGGATGTTTGGGACTGATTGTGGTGGCGATTGCAAGTGTTTTGATCTATTTGTTCGCTTATCCGGCTGCCAGAGCTACTCGCACTTACAACGTCAACGTCGATAATGCGAACTCGAATGCAAACTCCTCCAAATCCTCGTCAACTGCCGCGAGCTCGATGTCAGAGGACGACAAGCACAAGCTCTATCAAGCTGCCGCGCAGACAGGCGATGGAGAGCTGATTCGACGCGTGTCCGTGGCCATCGGCCTGATGAGCGAAGACTACACACCGGGCGAGAATTATCAGAAGTTTCTTTACGAACACGTCGAGTGGGGCGCGCGCAACAGCGATTTTATAAACTCGATTAACACACCCGAAAAGGCGCGCGCCTACGTGAACGAGCATTTTCCAGAGTAAAGGATTTTTAGCGGCTAACAATACAAAAATGGATCCTACGCGCATTCGCAATTTCTCGATCATCGCTCACATCGATCACGGCAAGTCGACGCTCGCCGACCGGCTGCTCGAGCTGACCGGTGCTTTGTCAGAGCGCGAGATGGAGAACCAGGTGCTCGACGACATGGACCTCGAACGCGAGCGCGGTATCACGATCAAGGCCCACGCCGTCAGGCTCGATTACAAAGCCCGCGATGGCCAAAAGTACGTCCTCAACTTGATCGATACGCCCGGTCACGTCGATTTCTCTTACGAAGTGTCGCGTTCACTTTCGGCGTGTGAAGGCGCACTGCTGGTAGTCGACGCTTCGCAGGGCGTTGAAGCGCAAACGCTGGCGAACACGTATCTCGCGATCGAGAACAATCTCGAACTCATCCCAGTGATTAATAAGATCGATCTGCCTGGCGCCGAACCCGAGAAGGCGATCGAACAGATCGAGCATTTCATCGGTCTGGAAACTCACAACGCGATTCTCACCAGCGCGAAAACCGGCGAGGGCGTGTCGGAAGTTCTCGAAGCAATCGTGCGCGAAATGCCACCGCCAAAAGGCGACACGCACGCGCCGCTGAAAGCGTTGATCTTCGACTCGTGGTACGACTCTTACCGCGGCGTGATCGTTCTGTTTCGAGTTATCGACGGCACGATCCGGCCGGGAATGAAAATCCGGTTCTTCAACGTCGGTCGTGACTATCAAGTCGAGACGCTTGGCGTAAATCGACCTGTGCCGACGCCGATCGATCAGTTGGGTATGGGCGAGGTCGGTTTTCTCACCGCGTCGATCAAAGCTGTCGCCGACGTGCAGATTGGCGACACGATTACCGAAGCTGCGCGGCCAACGAAACAACCGTTTCCGGGTTACCAGGAGATCAAGCCGATGGTGTTCGCCGGTTTGTATCCGGTGGATACCGCGCAATACGAAGAGTTGCGTGACGCGCTCGACAAGTTACGACTCAACGATGCCTCGTTCTTTTACGAGCCTGAATCTTCCACGGCGCTCGGTTTTGGTTTTCGTTGTGGATTTCTCGGGCTGCTGCACATGGACATCGTGCAGGAGCGTCTCGAGCGTGAGTTCAATCTCGATCTGATCACTACCGCGCCGAGCGTGCGTTACATCGTTACGACCACCGATGGTGAGGTTACGGAAATTGATTCGCCGGCAAAGATGCCCGATCCGGCTCGTATCGCGAAGATCGAAGAGCCGGTGATCCGTGCTGTCATCCTCACTCCTGACGAATATCTCGGCGGGATTCTTCCGTTGCTTGAAGAGAAGCGCGGAATGCAGAAAGGCTTTGAATACATCACCTCAAATCGCGTCATGCTGACTTATGAATTACCGCTCAACGAGATCGTGCTCGATTTTTACGATCGACTGAAATCCGTTTCGCGCGGTTATGCTTCGCTCGACTACAACCTCGCCGGATACTGGGAAAGCGATCTGGTCAAGCTCGACGTGCTGGTGGCGGGCGAGCCGGTTGATGCGTTGTCGTTGATTCTTCATCGCGGCACCGCGCAACCGAAAGGTCGTGCGTTGGCGGAAAAGATGAAGGAGTTGATTCCGCGACAGTTGTTTGAAGTTCCGATCCAGGCGGCGATTGGAAACAAGGTAATCGCACGCGAAACGGTGAAGGCACTTGGGAAGAACGTGATTGCGAAGTGTTACGGCGGCGACATTACGCGCAAGCGAAAGCTGCTCGAAAAGCAGAAAGAAGGCAAGAAGCGGATGAAGAAAGTTGGCCGCGTTGAGATTCCGCAGGAAGCGTTTCTAGCTGTGTTGAAAGTGAATGAGTAGCCACAAAAAGGCACAAAAGTCACAAAAAGTTGCTGAACAGGAGTTGGTGCTTTGTTGTGCGCGGACGAATGCGGCTGCTGAGGTTGTGGCGCGGATGCGCGAGTTGGCGGCGGCGCGGATCGATTGGGAGTATCTGTTTCTGCTCGCTCGTCGTCACGCGATTGTGCCGCTCGTTTATCTACAATTGGAGCGGCATGCGGCCGATCTCGTTCCTCCCGAACATCTTTTTAAACTGCGGCAACACTATCTCGAAAACTCAGCACGCAATACCGTGTTAGCGGCCGAGATGTGCCGGTTGATCGGTCTACTAAATGATGCCGGCATTGAGACGATCGCCTATAAAGGTCCGGCGCTGGCTGTTTTCGCTTACGACAATCTCGCGTTGCGCCGTTTTGTGGATCTCGACGTGATCGTGAACAGGCCCAACGTGTTGCAGGCGAGAGAAACTCTGCTGGCTGAAGGCTACACTCCGGCCAAGTCGCTTTCGCTCAGTCAGCAGGAACTCTTGCTTCGTACGCAGCACAACATGCAGTTCTCGCGTGAGAATCATCGCCTAATCGTGGAGCTGCACTGGGAAGTTGCGCCACAATTGTTCGCTTCGTCGGTAAATGCCTGCGAGCTCTGGCAGAATTCAATAACGATCGATCTCAACGGCACGCCAGTCAAAACTCTCTGCGGCGACGACCTGCTCTTTTCACTCTGCATTCACGGTTCGCGGCATCTGTGGGAGCGCCTGAGTTGGATTTGCGACGTAGCGGAATTACTCGCGCGACACAGCTTTGATTGGACCACCTTACTTCAACGAGCGGCACGCGCAGATAGTGAGCGAATGTTTCTCCTGGGTTTGTATCTCGCAGAAAAACTACTTGCGGCGCCGCTGCTAAACGAAGTCAAGCAACGCTGCCACTCCGACGATCGGCTGAAATCACTCGCCGATAAGATCGTCGAACATCTTTTCAATGGGACAACACACGTTCCCGCAACCTCGCGCGAGATTCTCAAATACAATCTCAATGTAAGAAAAACCATAAGAGCGCGTGCGCGTTATCTCATTTACACATTGCGCCCCACCGATCGCGATCTCAGCGCACGATCATTGCCCTCTGTTTTGAACTTTGCTTACTACCTCACGCGCCCCTTTCGTTTACTCGCTCGGCAACGCATCAACCAGGTCGCTACCGCTCCCTGTACTGACCCGCATCGACGATCCAGAAATAACTGATCGCACTTGGACAAGGTCAGTACAGGGAGCGGTAGCGACCTGGTCGATCTGAATCTACGATCCTTGATTGCACTTCAAGATGCAAAAATTTGACGGATCTTTTCTCACGTGTTAGTTTCACGAGAATCAAAGGCGAGGTCAGTCGCCCCGAGCAGAACTGCTCATCACCGCAAAGAACAAAGGTAGGATAAACGTTGAAACGCACAGTTTTCTGTCACGCGATTGGTGCGACCCTGGCTCTCTTGATCTGCCTCGGATCGCCCGTCACATCACTGTGCCAAAAGCAAGCACGAGCGGCCAACAAACCCGCGTTTGTGTTGAAGGTAACGACTACGCCGATCCTGAACATTTCGCTGAAGGCGGAAAAGGCGAAGATGTCTGAGGTGGCCCAGGAGCTGTCAAAGCAGTTAAAGACTCCGGTGTTTCTTGGACCAGAACGACAGAAGGAAACGATCTCGATCGAATTCAGCGAGCTGACGCTTGAGCCTGCGCTGCAACTGCTGGCACCGACGGTTTATATCGACTACGAAATCGACACCGGCTCTGTTGGACCACCAAAAGCTCTCGGGATCTATTTCTACGACACTAATCAAGGCGAGCCGCCACTGACCGCAGTAATAAATGGATCAACTCAATCGCTTTTGGTCGAGGGCAATACCGAAGACGGAGTCGAATCGGAATCTGACGGCGAGAAGAAGCAGGAAGAAGAACCTCTACGCGTCTCTTTCCAGAACAACAGTTTGAGTGTCAAAGCAAAAAAACAACCGCTGCCGTTAGTGCTGCTCAAGATCGGAGAAGAGATCGGCATTCCGGTTGATATTCAGGACGAAAACCTTGCGCTAATCGATACTGAGATCTCTAAACTTCCTGTGGAGGATGCAGTCCGGCAACTGTCTCCACATATTCGACTGTTTCTTCGCGCCGATCTCGCACGCGCCGAAAGACGAGCTTTACGGTTGGTTCTTACTGCGTCGCCAAAAGCGACTCATCAGAACCCTTGACATACGATCAACAAATATATTTATTGACAATGATTCAGGAGGCCGCCAAAACCTTGTCTAAGCAAAACGAGATCAACGAAGACCTTGCTAATTCGCACGATGGTAATATCACCACCGGAGAACACGGCGAGAGTAAGAAGGCTTTTGTCGAACCGGCAATCTCGGCTCCTGTTGATGTTCTTGAAGCAACCACGTTCTTTCAATCGGCTACCAGCGGCCCGACCAACTAAACACAGAATTCCGGTTACATGAAAGTTATTCAGGTCTCTGACCGGCCGGCGTTTCGCAAGTTCTACGCGGTCGCCGGCCGGTTGTTATTTATTGAGAGTTTCGACGATCGATTAGACGGTTTAGTCGAACGGCTGTTTGCTGGGTGGCAGCTAACGCCGGTTCCTTTTGCCGAGCGCAAACCGGATGTTCGCATTAACTTCTTTTGCGGCGATGCAGCACCGCAGGTTCCCGAGAATCTCAATCAATTCGAAATCGCTGATGGTGGACGATGCTTCACGACTGGCGATGATTACTATGTCTCGCTCGGCGACGCGTTGGTCCATCTGCAAAACAGTCGTCCGGTGGCGGTTGACGTTTGGCTCGCGGGGTTACCTGGTCTGATCGATCCGGTGTTTGCGCGGGCGACGTCATTTGCCGTCTGTGCTGCGTTACGACGTTTTGGATTGTTTGAGCTTCATAGCGCGGGAGTGGCCAATCCGGACAGTGAAAAAGGTGTGCTCATTGTTGGTCCGTCGGGAAGTGGCAAGTCGACGCTCGCGCTGCGATTGGCGATAGCAGGCTGGCCGTATCTTTCTGACGATGAGTTGCTGCTTAGTGTTGTTGATGGCGAGGTGGAAGCGCGAGGTTTTCGCAGTTTCTTTGCGGTGAGAGAGGAGCGGACCAATCCGTTTAAGACCTGTTTTGAGCCCAAGGTTGTAGTTGGATCTGGACGACAGACGAGTGCGGTGGCCGGTGCACTGCTTTTTGCCAGTGTGACTGGAGACGAGAAAACCAGGCTGCATCAATTAACACAAGCGGAAGCGATGGCGCGGCTGCTCAGAGCTTCTCCGTGGGCCACTTACGACACCGCGGTTGCGGCTGCTAATCTCGAGCTTCTTTCACGACTCGCACGCCAAACGAAGGCTTTCGATCTCTTCGCGGGTCGCGATCTGCTTGCACCAGGCGTCGCGTCAGATTTGTTGTCTCATGCCATAGGTTTTGACTGATGGACGACAACAGCATGCTCAACGGTGATTATGGACCACGACGTTTGAGTGTGGAACTGGCCAACATCTGCAATCTTCATTGCAGCTATTGCTTTCGCGCTGACGACAACCTTTACAGTCCTCACGCTGAGTTCTTTCCAGTCGATCTTCTGCGGCGAGTGATCGACGAAGCGCGGGATATCGCGAACATCACTCGGATCAATTTCACTGGCGGCGAGCCAACTCTCCATCCCGTCTTCGCAGACACGCTGCGAGCGATCGCTGATGCTGGTTTGACTGTCAGCTTTGTTACCAACGGCTGGCACTTCGATCGTGTTTGGCCTGCGATTCAGGCTAATCGTGCTGCGCTCTCGCACGTCGCTTTCAGTTTGGATGGAGTAACACGAGAGAGTCACGATCGTTGGCGCGGCAAAGGATCTTTCGATCGTCTGGTGCAGGCGTTTTCTCGTTGTTACATGTCTGACGTACCGTTTGGAATCAAGATAGTCGTGCGTCGTGATTTGGTGGAGCAACTCGAACAGATCGCGATCTTCGCTGCGCGCATGGGTGCCGCTTCGTTGCACTTCGCGCACGTGATGCCGACGTCAGATGTGATGGCTGGCGAGTCGGCGTTGACTCTCGACGAGCAGCGCGTGGTGGAACAGGAGATTGCGATTCTCGCGCGTATCTTCAAGATGAAAATCGGTATTGATGTTGGTTATTACAATATCGACGAGGAACGTCCGCCGTGCGCGCCGCTCGCAGGCACGAACATGAACATCGATTATCGCGGTCGATTGTCGCTTTGCTGCAATCTCTCCGGGTTTCGTGGCGGAGTTGATGAACAGGATGTCGTCGCGGATTTGAATGTGGAGTCGTTTGCTTCGGCGTATGCGAGGTTTCTGGAATTGGCCGGCGCGCAACTACAGAAGAGAAAAGAGGCGTTGACTGCGTTGCGTTTGCAAGAAGTAACACCGGATCTCTATACCGGATCGCCGTGTCTGTTTTGTCTGCAAAGTTTCGGGAAGATTCCATGGCACTAGACCCGCCATTAGGTTGGTTGCCGGTGGATGCTGTCGTTGTCGATGGACGGCCTGGGCTTTGGTGGATGGACATGTCGGGAGTGAGTCTCACCGAACCGTTTTTTCAGCAAACAGTCGAGCGCGCAAAAGTAAAAGACCATCGCCGCGAATTATTCACTGAGTTTGACGTTCTGCTGCAACTGGAAAAACGGCTCGACAGCGTGCCGCCCACCGGTTTCATCTTTCACTCCTCACGCTGCGGCTCGACACTACTTGCCAATGCCTGTCGCGCCATCGCCAGTTCAATCGTGCTCTCCGAAGCGAACGCCATCGACAAACTCATTGCCCGTTTTATCACTGACGCCGAAGACGATAGCGTAAAGGAGTCTCTCTACTCCGTGTTCCTGCGCGGCACGATGCACGCGCTCAGTCAACGCAGAATCGGAAACGAACAACACCTGTTCGTGAAGTTTGCTGCGTGCAGCTTTGCGCAATTTCAGCGCATCAAACGCATCTGGCCACGCGTGCCTTCGATCTTTCTTTATCGCGATCCGATCGAAACCATTGTTTCCAATCTCGCCGGCCTGCCACCATGGTTAATCGACAATGATCGGCGCATTCTCGCTTCGATCATCGGCGTTGCGCCTGCTGTTGTCGCCGAGATGAGACTCGAAGAGCTTTGCGCGAGAACTATTGGAAGCCTTTATTCGTTGGCCCAGCGCGTTGCGAATGATAACTGTCTGTTGCTTAATTACAACCAGTTGTCTTTACCGGTAATATCCAGTGCATTAAATTTTTTCAACGTCAATCTGTCGGCTGAAGAGATGAAGACGATCGAGCATGTAACTGGAATCTACTCGAAGGAAATTGCCGCGACGCGCCGCTTTGTCGCCGACGCTGACGTGAAACAGCAAGACGCCTCCGCAGGCGTCCGCGAGATGGCGGAAAAGTGGGCCAGCGAACCTTATCATCGCCTCGAACAGAAAAGGCTTGAACAGGCTTTGCCCGAACCCTGCTTTTAGCCTGCGGAGCAAGCGCTTGGTTTTAGCCTGCGGAGCAAGCGCTGGTTTTAGCCTGCGGAGCCAGGCGCTTGGTTTTAGCCTGCGGAGCAGGCGCAAGCATAAAGCCTGGGGTGGAGCGAGGCTTTGCGAGCGAAACCCCAGGAACTAGAAGCAATGGAATTTCGAGCCCATGAAATGGGCGGCAGTCCGTGCGCTGCAAATTTGTTGGCATTTTCGCCGTATCTGTTCTGTCGCCCGCATTCGCGGGCTTGAATCTTTTCTGATCCACATTGACCTAGGGTTTCGCTCGCAAAGCTCGCTCCACCCTAGGCTTTATGCTTACGCCTGCTCCGCAGGCTAAAAAAGGGACTTTTCCGGCAAAGCCACTTGAACACCTGAACACTTGAACACTTGAACACTTGAACACTTGAACACCTGAACACCTGAACACCTGAACACCTGAACACCTGAACACCTGAACACCTGAACACCTGAACACCTGAACAATCATGAATGCAGCCAATCCTGCGCCTGGCAAACACGTTGTCGCCACAGATTTTGACGGCGGTGAAGGAATACTCGTCGATCTCAATACGAAGAAATATTATCAACTGAACGAGACTGCCATGATCGTGTGGCGGGGCCTGGAACAAGGAAAGAGCACGCCGGAGATCGCGGCTGACATCGCTTCAAACTATGAAGTCGAATTAGACAGAGCCACGCTCAGCGTGGAACGAATCATTGACAACTTCCAAACCTACAAACTTCTCAGCACCAAATGAACGTCGCGAACGGCGCCTGAAGATCAAGTACGCCGTTCTCACCGTCGCGATCTTCCTGCCGCTCCTCTGGGCCTTCCTCTTCGTTCGAAATGTTTATCCATTCGCCGCCTGGAATGTGATGATGGCCGGCGGCGATCTCGAACGCGGCCGCAGCTATTGCATCCTCCGCGGCGAAACAGTTTCGGGAGAGACGATCGACATCCAACCCATCAAGCTAACCAACGCTCTCTACAGCCGCACCTGGACCATGGTCAACGCCACCATCGACAATCAGAGTTTCAAGCTCAAGTCGATTCATCCTGACAATGAAGAGATGCTGCGCCAGTTTGGCGGGATCGAGAATCTCCCACCTGGCGCGCGCTTGCCCGATCTTTTGCAGGCCTGGGGTGAGCTCTACAACAAACAGCAGCCACCGTCCTCACCGCACCGTTTGAAAGCGATCCGTCTGGATATGTATCGGTGGGAAGGCGGCGGCTATTCCGATTACGACAAGTTCATCGAATCGTGGCGCAAGAATTTGTAAATCGCGTCGTTCCGTCGAGCGCTTTCGCCCTGGGCGTGGTGCGTTCGATCGTGCACGGCACGTTTTTGATCTCCGTTCTGCTCACTTCTTTTTCCGCGTTGGGCACGCTTCCTGTAACGGTCCTCCGGCCCACCGGCGCGATGAAGCTTCTGCCGTGGAGCTTTTACGATCAACTGCAAACACCGTCAGGAATGGTGATCTTGAAAACGGCGATGGTCGTGTCGTTGTTGCTGAGCACGGCGGGAGTTTTCACTGTTATCTCAACAAAGACGTCGCTATTGTTAGTGCTCTTTTACCAGGGGCTGCTGCGCAGTTTCGGACATTTCAATCACGACGAGATGCTGGCCGTTTACTATCTCGCGGTGCTGGCTTTCACTCCGTGCGGCGACGCATTTTCGCTCGACAGTTTGAGGGGGAAAACCAGGACAGAGCGTCCGTTGTTCGCCTATGCATATCCGATTCTCCTGATGCAGTTGCTGATGGCGTGGACGTACTTTAGTTCGGCGTTGATCAAGTTGCGAGTCGCAGGATGGAAATATCTCAGTCCCGACAATCTGCCGGCGTTGGCGATCTTTCATTCGCTCGACAACTTGCACGACACGCACTTTCGATTGGCTTTTTGGTTGCCGCAGGTGCGGCCGTACTTGCCATTCGCAGTGGGGCTGGTGCTCGTTTGGGAGTTGCTATTTCCGTTGGCGATCTTCTTTCGGCGCGCGCGTTGGTGGATACTCGGAATGGGAGTCGTGTTTCATATCTCTACATTGTTTCTGATGAACATCTTCTTCCCGCATCAACTCGCGATGTATCTCATCTTCGTTAATTGGGATTGGCGAAGACGGACAGGATGCGTATCTTGTCCATCATGACTAAAGCGACTAACTTGCCCAACAACCACAGCCCTATTTGGAGGAGAAGATTCGATGCTTAGGTCTACACGCAGATCTTTGCTTCGCGGTAGTCTCGCGTTGCTTCTGGTCCATGCTCTCTCGTTTTCAATCGTCGCGGCAGTCGCGGTGAACGATAACCAAACCGCGACACCCGTCAAAAAATCATCAAAGAAGCGCAAGAAAAAACGTGCACGTCATGTGTTGCTTCCGGCCCTGCTGCCGATCTCGTCACCGCGAGCCAGCGCGCCTGTAGCCGTTGCACCAAGCCCGTCCGCGCCGCGCCGAACTGCAAGAGCCCTTCGGGTGCCCAGCGTTCACATCCTGCCGATAAGAAACAATGTCGTCTCAAATGCGACGACGTCAGTCTTTTCAAATAACGGCTTCATCGACATCAGCGCCGTGAACGCGGGACCGGATCCGGAACCTGTCATTCCCTACTCTTCCGATATCGACGTGCTCGGACTGACCGGTAGTGTCACCGCCGTCTCGGTAACCATCAATGGTCTTACGCACTCTTCACCGGACGATCTGGACATGTTGCTCGTTGGTCCAAGCGGCCAAACTTTTCACTTCTGGTCTGACGTTGGAGGCACCGACGCCGTAAACAACATCACCGTCACAATCGCCGACAGCGGTGTGACAACCTTGCCCGACTCCGCCGCGCTGGTTGACGGGACGACCTACAGGCCATTCAACGCGGCGCTCGACGACAGCTTTCCCGTGCCCGCTCCGGGTGGTCCATACGGCGAGCCAGCGGATGCAGGCACCGCTACTTTCGCGAGCATCTTCAACGGACTGACGGCCGATCAGGTTAACGGCACGTGGAGTCTCTTCATCACGGACGATACTGACGGTAACGGAGGCTCGATCGCTCAGGGTTGGTCCCTCAGTATTTCGACGGAGATTCCAGCCACAACGACTGGCCAGCTGAACATCAGCGAGTTTCGTCTCAGTGGCCCATCAGGAGCAGATGATGAGTTTATTGAAGTTTATAACACCACCGGCGCGCGACTGACAGTCCAGTCAGCCGACGGTTCGAGTGGCCTGGGAATCGCCGCTTCAGACGGGATTACGCGTTGCATCATTCCCAATGGCACGTTGATTCCGCCAGGCGGACACTACCTTTGCGCCCATACAAGCGCTTCACTGCCGGTCGCGGCCGACAACACTTACAGCACAGGCATCAATGAAAACGCCGGTATTGCGATCTTTAACAACTCGAGCGGTGGATCGAGTTACTCACTCGCAAATCGCGTCGATGCCGCAGGCGCTGCGACTGAATCGGATCCTGTCTACAAGGAAGGAACCGGTTATCCCGCAGTGGCTGCTTCCGGTTTGAACTACTCTTTCTATCGCGATTTGCGCCCGAATGGTTTACCAAAAGACACAAATGACAATGCGGCGGATTTTCTTTTCGTTGACACGGCGGCAACATCGGCCGGGGCCGGTCAGCATTTGGGTGCGCCCGGACCCGAAAATCTTTCGAGTCCAATTCAGCAAAACGCGAACATGTTCGTAACCTTAATAGCGCCTTGCGTCGGAGCGACTTCTCCACCTAACCGAGTTCGGGATTTGACCAGTGATCCAGAGAGCAACTCAACCGTTGGAACGCTCTCAATCCGCCGGCAAGTCACCAATCTCACTGCAAACGACGTCACGCAGTTGCGATTCCGAATTATCGACATCACCGCTGTTCCCGCGGGACCAGGCATCGCTGATGTGCGCGCCCGATCTTCGATCGATTTGTCTGAAGTAGATCCTTGTAATACCGAGGGACTGATTGACGTACTGGGATTGACCCTCGACGATGGTCAACCGTTGGGCGGTGGATTCAATTCAACACTTTCAGCCGGAACTGTGAATCTTTCAAATCCGCTGACGCCTGGTTCGTCCATCAACGTCAACTTCCTGCTGGGCGTGCAACAGACCGGCCACTTCAGATTTTTTGTCAACGTTGAAGCGTTACCCTGATTAACTATTTGCGGTCAGTCTTGCGAGTTCAGGCCCGAAGCGATCGTTTGAAGGAAAACTGTAAGTCACGACGTATTCGGGAGGCGTTTGCTCGAGGATGGGTTGTCCGTTCGCTTCGAGCCAGGCGTGACCACTCACATTGCCACCAGTTTCGTTGCGCACGCCGAAGACGATGCGCGTCGCAATTCCGTTGATTGAGAGATAGCGATGAAGCACAGCCGCGCGCTTCCAGCACACTGGCTTGAACACGAATACATCCGCTGAGAGGAGCAGATCGATCGCGCGTACTAGATCCTCCTGACCTGTCACTGACTGTTTGCGGCTTTTGGTTCCCGCGACGATTTGCAGCGCGCGTGGTAGCGAATAGCAGCGCGCGGTCACCGACAGAACAACGACCCACCATGCCATCCGGCACAGCAGCCACGCCTCACGCGGACGTGAGATGAATTTGCGGGTGATTTTGTAGACAGGATTTACAAGTCTCACAAGATTTACAAGATAAGGGTCGGCGGGCTACCTTGTAAATCTCGTAATCCTGTCTTAGTCTTGATTTCCATAATCTTTAACTCAAATCCGCAATGTAGTGGACAGGAGGATCTGTGGCGGTCATTCGTCCCTTTCGTGCTTTGCGCCCGCGACCTGAACAGGCCGAATTTGTGGCCAGTGTTCCTTACGATGTTGTCAATACTGAAGAGGCGCGTGAGCTAGCCAAAGGCAATCCACTCAGTTTTCTGCACGTTTCGCGCCCTGAAATCGATCTGCCTCCAGGCACCGATATTCATAGCGACGCAGTTTATCGAAAAGCAGTCGAGAACTTCGAAAAGTTGATTGCCGCTGCTCCACTCGAAACAGAAGCGAAGCCAAGTCTTTATCTCTACCGGTTGATCATGGGCGACCACCAGCAGATCGGAATTGCGGCGGTTTGCTCGATTGACGAATACGACAACGGCACGATTCGTAGACACGAGCGCACGCGACGCGACAAGGAAGACGATCGCACCCGTCACATGCTGATGTTGCGCGCGCAAACTGGTCCAGTGTTTCTGACCTACAGGCGGCGTTCCGAGATCGACGAACAAGTGTCTGCTGCGATAACAGCGGCGCCTTTGTTTGACGTGACCGCGCCGGATGGCGTGCGTCATACGATCTGGCGTGTCAGTGAAACTGAACAACTGGTGAAGAGCTTCGAGTCAGTTCCGTTGCTTTACATTGCTGACGGGCATCACCGCGCTGCAAGTGCGGCGCGCGCGCGCGCAGAGTTGAAGGAGCAAAGCTTCGCGCATACCGGCAAGGAAGATTACAACTATTTCCTCACGGTGATCTTTCCGGATTCGCAGGTACGCATACTCGCGTACAATCGCACGGTCCAGGATCTCAACGGACTCTCGAAGGAAGAGTTTCTCAACGCTATCCGACGGCAATTCACGATTACGGAGAACGCCAAACCGCAGCCGCAGCAACGCGGCCAGTGGAGCATGTATCTCGACGGCAAGTGGTATGGATTACAACTGTCTCCTGATTCGACTCTGCCGGTCGGTACTGTCGCGCTGCTCGACGTGAGTGTTCTTCAGGAGAGACTGTTGGATCCGATTCTTGGCATTAAAGACATTCGGACCGACAAACGCGTGGATTTCATTGGCGGTCTTCGTGGAACGAGAGAGCTCGAACGTTTGGTCGACGAGGGCAAAGCAGCAGTCGCATTTTCACTTTATCCGACGACGGTTGAGGAGTTGTTGATGGTCTCCGACGCAAACGAGATCATGCCGCCGAAGTCAACATGGTTCGAACCAAAATTGAGAGATGGGTTGTTGATACACACAATCTGAACTTTGAGCCGGTGTGCTTGGGTCGGGTCAGTACCGGGGGCGGTAGCGACCGGGTCAGCCTGAATGCATCGGACCAGGTCGCTACCGCTCCCTGTACTGACCCGACCCAGGCATAACGCAAAAACGGAACGAATCTATGCGAGTTCTCATAGCAGACAAATTCGAACAATCCGGACGAGATGGCTTGCAGGCACTAGGCTGCGAGATTTCCTATCAACCAGATGTCAAAGACGACGCGCTCGTTGAAGCGATTAAAAAAGAGGCGCCGGATGTTTTGGTGGTTCGAGGGACGAAAGTAACCGAGCCGATGCTCGACGCTGGACCAGTGAAGCTCGTCGTCCGCGCCGGTGCGGGTTACAACACGATCGACGTCGCTGCTGCTTCGAAGCGTGGTATTTACGTTTCGAATTGTCCCGGCAAGAATTCGATCGCCGTTGCCGAACTCGCGTTCGCATTGATTCTCGCGCTGGACCGTCGCATCGCCGATAACGTTGTGACGTTGCGACGAGGCGAATGGAACAAGAAAGAGTTTTCCAAAGCGCGCGGACTTTTTGGTCGTACGCTTGGTTTGATCGGCGTGGGCAAGATTGGGCAGGAGATGATTCCGCGCGCGCGCGCGTTTGGCATGCCGGTCGTCGCATGGAGCAGGAGTTTGACACTCGAGCGAGCGGCGCTTCTCGATGTCGAGTTGAAGGAGTCGCCCAAAGCTGTGGCCACGGCGGCCGACGTTGTCAGCGTTCACCTCGCACTCAATCCCGAAACTAAAAATCTGCTCAGCACGGATTTCTTCAGCGCGATGCGCCCGGGGGCTTACTTCATCAACACCGCGAGAGGTGAAGTTGTCGATCAGGCAGCGCTGGCCGCGGCCATGAGAAATCGCGGCATTCGCGCGGGTTTGGATGTCTACGCAGTCGAACCGACGAGCAGCAGCGGTGAGTTTCACGACGACATCGTGAAGGAAGAAGGACTCTACGGTACGCATCACGTCGGAGCTTCAACGGATCAGGCACAGGAAGCGATTGCCGCCGAGACTGTGCGTATCGTGAAGGAATTCAAGGAGACGGGCAAAGTTCCAAATGTCGTGAACCTGGCGCAACAAACTCCGGCCACGCACCGGCTGGTGGTCCGTCATCTCGATCGACCGGGTGTGCTTGCCGGCGTTCTCGATGCGATCAAAGCAGAACAGATCAACGTGCAGGAGATGGAAAATATCGTTTTTGAAGGCGCGGCCGCGGCAGTGGCTCGTATCAACCTCGATAATGCTCCATCAAAAGAAACTCTCAAGCAGCTTGAAGCGAACAACCCTGACATTATCGAACTCGATCTGCTCGACTTGAAGTGATCTAGTTCCTGTTCTTTAACGTCGTAAATGAACACGACCCTCATCACCGGAGCATCGTCGGGCATCGGAGCCGCCTTCGCCAGAAAACTCGCTGCACGCGGACGAAACGTTTTGCTTGTCGCTCGCTCTGAAGACAAGCTGATCACGTTGTGCAATGAGCTCGGTCGCTTGACGAGCATTCGCGCGCAATACCTGACGCTCGATTTACAACAACCGGATGCCGGCTCGATTCTCTTTGAGGAAACAAACAAACGCGGACTCGAGATCGAGATGCTCATCAACAACGCTGGCTTCGGCTCGATGGGTGATTTTGGAAAGCTGGATCTCGATCGCGAGTTGGAGATTATTGAACTTAACATTAGAGCGCTAGTGGATCTCACGCATCGCTTTCTTGGCCCGATGCGTGAACGCAAGCGCGGAACAATAATTAATGTTGCTTCGACTGCCGGCTTTCAAGCTGTGCCTTACATGGGGACGTACGCTGCGACGAAAGCATTCGTGATCTCGTTTTCTGAGGCGCTTTGGGAAGAGAATCGTTCGCATGGAGTTCACGTGATGGCTTTGTGCCCGGGAGTGACCGATACGAATTTCTTTGCAGCAGCGGGAATGGAGCGCCCGCCCATGCGCATGATCCAAACCCCTGAAGAGGTCGTGGACACTGCCTTGCGCGCACTGGGGCATCGAAAGCACCTCGTGATCTCAGGCTGGACCAACTGGTTTGCAGTGGGCGCTGAACGTTTTTTTCCTCGTTCGCTGGTGACGAGGTTTGTGGGTAGGGCATTGCGTTCGCGGTTTGAAGAATGAGCTTTGATTGGGGAGCGATCATGACCGAAAGAATCTTTAATTTCAGCCCGGGGCCGGCGGTGTTGCCGGTCCCTGTTTTGGAAGAAGCTCAACGCGATTTGCTCAGCTTGCCGGGCGTTGGCATGTCGGTGATGGAGATTAGCCATCGCTCGAAAACATTTGACGAGATCATCGCGGGTGCCGAGTCAGGCTTGCGCGAGCTTCTAAACATACCGAGCAATTATCACATTCTGTTTCTACAGGGCGGCGCGAGCTTGCAGTTTTCAATGGTGCCGATGAACTTCCTGCCCGCCGACGGAAGCGCCGATTACATCCTCACCGGAAGCTGGGGGAAGAAGGCGCTGAAGGAAGCAAAGAAGGTGGGCGCAGTGAACGTCGCCGCGACTATGGCTGACGGAGGCTTTACGCGCGTTCCTTCACGCGAGGAGATCAGTCTGAGCCCGCATGCTGCGTACGTTCACATCACTAGCAATGAAACGATCGAAGGTGTCGAGTGGAAGCGTGAACCGGAAGTCGGCGATGTGCCTCTCGTAGCCGATGCTTCGTCAGATATTTTGTCGCGGGCAATCGACGTGAGCAAGTACGGGATCATCTACGCAGGCGCGCAGAAGAACATGGGACCAAGCGGATTGACCGTGGTTATCCTGCGCGAAGACTTGTTGCAGCGTGCTCCCGAAAATCTTCCGACGATGCTCGACTATCGCACGCACGTCGAAAACAAGTCGCTTTACAACACGCCTAATACCTGGGGAATTTACATCTTTCGACTCGTTTGCAATTGGCTCAAAGACAAAGGCGGCCTCGCTGCAATGGAGCGTGAGAACGAGGAGAAGGCGCAACTGATTTACGACGCCATCAATGTAACCGACTTCTATCGCGGTCATGCGGATGCCGATTGTCGCTCGATCATGAACGTCACGTTCCGTTTGCCCGATCAGGAGTTGGAAAAGAAGTTTGTGACGGAAGCGACGGCGCAGGGGCTCGACGGCTTAAAGGGACATCGCTCTGTCGGCGGAATTCGCGCGTCGATTTACAACGCCTTCCCGCGAGCCGGAGTCGAAGCATTGGTCTCGTTTATGAAAGAGTTCGAACGTCGCAATGGCTAAATCTGTGGATGGATCTGCTTAACTTCAAGATTTCATCTGAAGAGGCTGGCATTCGCCTCGATGCTTTTCTCGCCTCACAGATCGAAGGATGGAGTCGTGCGCGCCTGCAACGGCTGATCGAAGCCGAAGACGTGCTTGTTAATGGCAAACCGTCCAAACCGTCTTACAAACTCCGCGAGCACGATGAGATCGACGTTGAGCTCGTTGCTCCTCCGGCAGACACCTTCACGCCTGAAAACATTCCGATCGATATCGTCTATGAAGATACGACGCTGATCGTGGTGAATAAGCCCGCGGGTCTCGTGGTCCATCCAGCAGCCGGCACACCTTCGGGCACGCTCGCCAACGCGCTTGCATATCATTTTCAACAACTGCCTGACGCTGGAACCGGTATTCGCCCGGGAATCGTTCACCGTTTGGATCGTGATACTTCAGGTTTGCTGGTGGCCGCGAAGACTGAAGCCGCGCTTGAAGATCTGTCGGATCAGTTTCGCGATCGAACTGTTTTCAAGTCTTACGTGGCGCTGGTCCATGGGCGCGTTGCCGCAAGTTCCGGACGAATCGATCAACCGCTCGCGCGCGATCCGTCGAATCGAACACGAATGGCAGTGGTGCGTGGCGGCCGCAACGCGCTGACGCTGTATCGCGTGAAGCGATCTTTTCAACGGTTCACACTGCTTGATGTGGAATTGAAAACCGGAAGAACCCATCAGATTCGCGTTCATCTTGCGTGGTTAAAGCATCCGGTCGTAGGTGACGAGACTTACGGAGGAGGCCGCGACAACACGATTCAGGATCCTCGATTGCGCGCGCGAATTCGCAATCTCAACCGCCACTTCCTTCACGCCGAGAAACTCGCGTTCACTCACCCCGAGACACACGAGCTCGTAAAATTCGAATCCCCGCTCCCCGCTGAACTATCCGAGCTGCTGGGTTGGATCGGGTCAGTACCGTAACGCGGTAGCGTCGGGTAGCTCGCTCACCATGTCGACCCGACGCTACCGCGTTACGGTACTGACCCGATCCAAGCAAACGAATCTCAAGGTATCGGCTCGAAACGCTTGATCAACTGCTTGAATCGCTCGTCTCCACGCAGTCCATCAAACATCGGCTCGATCCGTACGAGCACCAGCCCTGGATGTCGCGCATCGAACGCCTTGTCCAAATACTCAATCGCCTTCTCGTTATCTTTCAACCCCGCGTACACAATCGCGAAGTAAAGCGGAGAAACATAGCGCCGCTGCGACAACGCCTGGAGTTGCCTGAGAATCGCCCGCGCCTCCGGCCCCTTTCCTGCCATGCCATACGCAAAACCGAGCGACGCCGACGCTTCCGACTCAGCTTCAATCACTCGATCCGGAACTGGACCACTCTCCGGCGCCTTGATCAACTTCCGCAATTCCGCAATCGCGTCCTGGTACATTCCCTTTTGCACGTAGGCCAGCGCGAGATAATGACGCGCCACCCAAAAATCTGGATCGCTCTGCAAAGTCAGCTTGTATTTCGCGAGCGCGTCGTCGTAGTTGTGCTCGTAGTAAGAATACAGACCAGTATTGGCGCCGATGATCGGAGACAGAGGATCGAGTTTGTGCGCTTCTTCGATCTCCTGCTTCGCTAAACTGAACTTGCCCATCTGCATCAGGTACGACGCATACCACTGATGAGCCGTCGGATACTGCGCATTCAACTTCAGCGCCTGTTGAAAATCGCTCTGCGCGCCGAGCCAGTCCCAGTCGTACGACAGTCTTACAAACGCGCGCGAGGTGTAGGCCTCGGCCAGCGTTGGATCTGCATCGACCGCTTTCTGTGCCGCGGCCTTCGCTTTCGGCATTTCGTCGACGGGCCTGGCTACGCCAATGTCACAAAGAAGCGCGTACGAGTCCGCGAGTCCTGAGAACGCAAGTGCAAACGTCGGATCTTTCTCTTCGGCGCGTTTGAAATACTCGATGCCGTTGCGAAAGCCTTCCTCGTTGCGCTTGTTCCAGAAGTATCGCCCCTTGAGATAAAGCTGATACGCCTCCGCATCTTTGGTGTAACGCTTCGCGAGCTTCTCCTCATCTTCACCCGACAATCGAAGCCGCAAACTCTGCGAGATCTTTTTCGACACTTCGTCTTGCACGGAAAAGATATCAGCAAGACTGCCTTTGTATTCCGCGCCCCAAAGTTGTGAGCCATCCTGGACTTTGATCAGTTCTGTCTTGATGACCAGGCGATCGTCTAGCTCCATGAGCCGGCCGGTGAGTACCGCGCCCACGTTCAAATTTCGACCAGCCTCGAGAGGATCGACATTAGATCCTTTGAATCTGAAAGTGGCATTGCGCGACATCACTTTCAGAGTCGGCAATTGCGAAAGACTGTTGATGATACTTTCCGTCAGGCCGTCCGACAGATACTCGGCGTTTGGATCTTTGCTGTCGTTCACAAACGGAAGAATTGCGACCGAGTTGATCGACGGTGACGATGCTTTGTAGAACACAACGCCTGCGATAACTACCACGGCCAGGAGTCCAAGCACGGCGGAAACGAGCCAGTTAGTACGCTTCTCATGCGGCTTTGAATCGACGGTAGCAACCGTCGCACTCTCCGTGACGGTTTGTGTCCGCGACTTCGCAACAGTCGGTACTGACGAGGGCATGTCGAGCTGTGTCGTGCGCGTAGCTTCACTTGTCTCAGGACTCTCTGAATAGTGAAGCTCGTCGCGGAGTTGTTCGAGATCGAGTTTCAGATCGGTGATCGTCTGATAGCGTTTGAAACGATCCTTGGCCAGCGCTTTCGAAACAATTCGTTCAAGCTGCCGCGGGACATTCGGCACGTGCTGGAACAATGGAGTTGGCTCGTGATCGATGATGGAAACTCGAGTGTGGCTTTCAGTCTTGCCTTTGAACGGCGGCTGGCCGGCGATCATTTCGTAGAGCACGACGCCGAGACTGAAAATATCGGAGCGCTCGTCGATGCTCTCGCCCTGCGCTTGCTCCGGCGACATGTAACCGCTCGTTCCCATGATCGCGCCCGGACTGGTTCCCGATCTCGGTATCGTGACTGCTTCCGGATCAGAGCCGAGCGTATCTCGATCGGTTAGTTTCGCAATACCGAAGTCCAGGACTTTCACGAAGCGATCGCGAACAAACTTGTCCTGTCGCAACATGATGTTCTCAGGCTTGATGTCGCGATGCACGATGCCCGCCGCGTGAGCTGCTTCAAGTGCCATCGCGACTTGAATGCCGATGCCGAGCGTTTCGTCGAGTTTCATTGGACCACGCCGGAGACACTGGCGCAGCGTTTCGCCTTCGATGTATTCAGTGGCGATGTAGTAACTGTCTGCGGCTTCGCCGATCTCAAAGACGGTGAGAATGTTTGGATGATTAAGTGCGAGAATCGCGCGCGCTTCCTGTTTGAAGCGCCGCAGACGACTCTCGGAGTGGGTCAATTCCTGTGGCAGTACCTTGAGCGCTACCTTGCGGCTGTGCTGTTTGGTGTCTTCACCGAGAAAGACTTCACCCATGCCACCCTTGCCCAGCCTGCGTAAGATGCGATAATGGGCGATGTACTCAGGCAGTGGATTGGTGCTGGGTGAATCTGTATTGTTCGGGCTGTCGGGCATGAAAGTGATATTGTATCAGTCTGCACAATTCTCGCGGCCTGTTATAGGTCTTATAGGCCTATAGGAAGGGCAACAAGTTCGGGATCGAGCGCATCGAACCGCCGTGCCAAGCAGACTCCGGTCAGCTCCCGAACTATAATCCATATAGCATGTCATTAATTCTAAAAACGTTTTTATTCAAATACTTGTCGGTAGCTTTCATAATCGTTGCGGCCGCGCTGACTGTCTGTGCTCAGAAGCCGAAGGCTTCTCCTACGCCCCCACCGCCCGAAGATACGCAGGGCAGCGTCAGGATTCCGATTCGACGTGTGCGATTGCCAATCACCGTCACGGATAAGAAAGGCCAGTTTGTGCCGGGCCTGACCAAAAACGACTTCGTTGTTCTCGAAGACAAGATTCCGCAGACGATCGAGACTTTCTCCGACGATCTCTCGCAAACCACGCCGCTCTTCATCGCCGTGTTGATGGACACCTCGCCGTCAACTGCCGGCAAACTGAAATTCCAGCAGGAGTCGGCGATGAATTTCATCCAAACGGTGGTGAAGCCGCGCAAAGATCGCGTGCTTTTTGGTACGTTCGACGACGAGATCACCTTGCTCCAGGACTTCACCGATAAGCTCGACCTGCTCGACAAGGCTGTTTACGGCGTCAAGAAAATGGGTAAGCAGACCGCGCTTTACGACGCAGTGTGGCAGTTTTGCGACGAGAAGATGCGTTCGGTTCCTGGTCGCCGCGTGTTGCTTCTCGTGACCGACGGTGAAGACACTTACAGTCGCGCAAATATCCGCGACGCGATCGATATCGCGCAACGCACAGAGACAACGATCTTTGCGATCTCGACCAAGGCTGGATTCCTCGCGACCGTGCCTGGCGTCGAAGCGGGCCAGGTCTCCGACAAAAAAGATCGCGATCTACAAACCTTGGCTGAGGAAACTGGTGGGATGGCGTTTTTTACAGGCGACATGCTGTCGCTCGAGCGCTCGTTCACGAAAATCTCGAAGGAGCTCAGAGCGCAATACCTCGTCACTTACGATCCCACCAACAAGAGTTACGATGGTACGTTCAGAAAGATTGACGTCAAACTTTCAGACGGTCATGGAGATCTAAAGGTGAGAACGAAGCGAGGCTATAAAGCCATCGCCGATAGCGTGATGCCGTAGGTCAGTACCGTCTGCGGTAGCGGATGGGTGGGAAACAAAGATGCAGTTTCGCGAAATGAGTCGTCCGGTTTTGTTGTTGCTCCTGGTTTTCGTCGTCTTGTGTGGAAGCTTCGCGACGCGCAAGTTGTCTGCGCAAAACCAAACCGGCGTGACTCCAACCGCGTTTGCATCGCCATCGCCGACGCCGCGCAACCGCGAAGAGGTGCCGCAGGATTCTGACGAAGTAATCAAAGTCGAGACCAATCTCACTAACATCTTCTTCACCGCCGCCGATAAGAACCGGCGCTTCATCACCAATCTCAAAGCCGAAGATATTCGCGTTTTAGAAGACGGCGAGGCGCAGGAGATTTTCACGTTTCAACAGAACATCGATCTTCCACTCTCGCTCGCGATACTGATCGACACCAGCGCTTCAGAAGAACGCACACTGCCCGACGAAAAAGAGGCCGCGCGCGCATTTCTCGAAAACCTGCTGCGACCAAACAAAGATGAAGCGGCCGTGGTTTCATTCACGGGAGAAACGACACTCGAACAGGGCTTCTCCGGAAACATCGAGCGACTGCGGCGCGCGATCGATCGGGTCGAGTTTGTGCCGCCGTCAGGTTATATCGGTGGTGGAGTCGTGGTGAATGGAACGCCGCCAATTTCGGGCACTAATCAGAGTCTTGCGGGTTCAACAGCGATCTGGGATGCGGTTTGGGCCACGTCCGAGGAGTTGATGAGTTCGTCCGCCGAACATACACGGCGCGCAATCATTCTCTTGACGGACGGCGACGACACCAGCAGCCGCATGAAAATGCACGAAGCGATTGAACGCGCGCAAAAAGCTGACGCACTCATCTATGCGATCGGCATCGGCGACCGTTACTCGTTCAACGTTAACGAGGGCGCGTTGCGCAAAATTGCCGAGCAGACAGGCGGACGTGCTTACTTCCCACGTCACGAACGAGACCTTCGCGACTCTTTTGCGCAGATCCAACGCGACCTGCGAGAACAGTACCTCGTGGCTTACTCGCCGAAAAACAAAGCCCGCGACGGCTCATACCGCAAAATCGAGATTGAAATAGTGAATCCGGATCTGCGGCAACAAAACCTCAAGCTCAACTACCGCGCCGGCTATTTCGCCAAAACCGGAACGGAACCCGCTCGTAAACGCGGCCAGGATCAGTAACCTCCTTGGAGTGCGGTGCCTTGGCACCGCTTTGGTATTAGGAGGTAATCAACAATTACCAAAGCGGTGCCAAGGCACCGCACTCCAAAGAGACGCCCAGTGACAAACTTTTGTTAAACCTGTTATACTCCTACGGCCGCGGCGTCCAGCCTCGGGCCTTGTAAGAATTCCCGCATCTATCGCAATTCGACCCTCCCTCGAGGTTTTCTTACTCAAAAACGGCCGGAAAACGATTAATGAGCATCAGCACCTCAGAGCGGGGCCGCGTCCTGATCGTCGATGACGACAGGAAAATACTCGATCTCCTTGTAGACCTCCTCGAATTGGAAGGCTACGAAATAGCCACCGCACTCGACGGCGCCGAAGCCATAGAGATGGCCCGGAGCTTCGATCCGGACATCATCGTCAGCGACGTCGTGATGCCGAATGTCGGCGGTCTCGAGCTCTGCCGTCGCCTAAAAGCAGACGCGCGTACTGCTTACGTTCCCGTGCTTCTGATCAGCGGTCTCATAACGTCAGACGACGCGGGCATCGAGGGTCTCCACGCGGGCGCCGACGACTACCTCGACCTTCCATTCCGAAACGAAGAACTACTGGTGAAAGTCGCTCGACTGGTCGAACGCCATCGCCTGCAAAAGCATTACAGCGAGCTCTTCGAGAACGCTAACGACATCATCTACACTCACGATCTAAACGGTAACTTCACTTCCCTCAATCGCAGCGGTGAACGTATCACCGGCTACTCCCGCGAGGAAGCTTCAACGATGAACATCGCCGACGTGATCTCGCCCGAGTACCTCGATTTCGCCCGAAAGATGATGGCTCAGAAGGCCGCCGACAAGACCCCGACAGTCTACGAAATCGACATCATCTCAAAGCCGGGACGACGAGTCAGACTCGAGGTCAGTACGCGTTTGATTTTTCGCGACGGTAAACCTGTGGGCATCCAGGGAATCGGTCGGGATCTGACCGAGCGTAAACATTCTGAAGAGGCATTGCGCCAAAGCGAGGCGTTCCTGGCCCAACAGGCACAGCGCGAGGCGATGACGCGTCGCATCTCGCAAGCGATTCGGTGTTCGCTTGATAGTCACGAGATTTATAGAACAGCCGTAAGAGAGTTGGGTTCGTACCTTGACGTAGATCGTTGTTCGCTTTTTATGAAAGACGAGCGAACCAAGTGTGCCAACAACGTCGCCGAGTATCACGCTGAGGGCGTACAACCAGCGGCGTCAAACTTTGCGTTGGACCATTTGAAATCGTTGATCGCTGCTTTGGATAAGACTGGCGTGCTGGCCTTCGCTGATGCCGCCAAAGACCAACGTATCGCGGACCTCTACCAGAACATTCTTTCAAAAGCGAATGTGAAGTCGATCATGTACGTCGCCATCCGCGTCGGCGACGACGTACCGGCGGCATTCGCGCTTTCCACTACCCGACAAGTCAGACAGTGGAGTGAAGCTGACATTGCTTTGGCCAAGGCAGTCGCGGATCAAACAGGCATCGCAATTCGCCAGGCAGAGTTGTATCAAAAGGCAGAGACGACCTCGATCCGCGAAGCGCTGCTTAACCGGCTAACGATGGCGATTCGCGCTTCGTTGAGTCTGCCGGAAGTTCTGAGCACGGCGACAGTCGAACTCGGGCGTGCGCTCGCGCCGTCGAGAGTTCATCTCTTCCTGCACAACAGTGACGAGGTAGGTTCACCGTTGGAACACGAATTCGTGGCGGCCGGAGTCAAAAGTATTAAGAACTTGGGTGTTGATTACGATGATCCTATCGGGCAGCGACTCTCAACCTCTCTTCAGCCACTCATCATCGAAGACGCTCCAAATTACGACGCTTCATCCACGCTGAGCGATTACGTGCGCGCTCAGGCGCAAAGATTCGAGATTCGCTCGCAGATCAACTACCCAATCGTCGTGAAGGGGCAGTTTCGCGGTGCCCTGTGCATCCATCAAACAGATCGACAACGACTCTGGACGGAGGATGAAGTCTCGCTCGTCGAAGCTATGGCTGAACGACTGTCAATCGCCATCGCGCAGGCAGAACTGTTTGAAATGGTCTCGCGTGGCAAGACCGAGTGGGAAACGACTTTCGACGCGATGTCTGACGGTATCTTCATCTTCGACCGTGCCGGCGAGTTGAAACGCGTAAATCGCGCGGGCGCTGCGATGGAAGCTGTTCATCCGCGACTTCTGCTCGGCCGGCAGTGTTGCGACATACTGAGGACCAGCGAAGAAGATGAAACGTGTGTGGTCGAAAAAGCACTTGAAACTGGCCGCAGCGTTACGATTGAAATCACTCCCAGTCGTCTCAAGCGGCCTTTGCTGGTCACTGTTGAGCCGGTGCTTGACGAAAGTAACAAAGCGATCGCAGTTGTTTGTACCGCGCGCGATCTTTCGGAGCTGCGCAAGGTTCAGGCAGTCGCGCGCGAGCATCAGTCGTTGCTAACGAACATTCTCGAGAGCGCACGCGAGTCGATTTATGCAGTCGATCCTGATGGCAACTTCAAGTGGTGCAACACGGCGACGTTGAAAGGTCTGGGTTATCAACGCAGCCACTTCATCGGACGCCCGCTGTTGAGCATGGTCTATGAAGCGGATCGGCCGCTGGTGAAAGAGAAGCTGGAGCTCGCTTTGACTGGGTCGCCGCAAACTTACGAGATGCGCTATTTCGCTCATGATGGTCAGTTGCGCTATGCGCGCGTAGATAATTCACCGCTCGTGGTCGAAGGAAAAACAACCGGCGTGCTGGGAATCGCGCGCGACATCACCGAGCAGAAAGAAGAACGCGAGCGCGCCGCACGAGCTGACAAGCTGCGTGCGCTGGGCCAACTGGCGTCGGGCGTGGCCCACGATTTCAATAACTCGCTGGCTGCAATTCTCGGGCGCGCGCAGTTACTACGACGGCAGGTGCAAGACCCGGCGCTGATCCGTAACCTCGATATTATTCAAACCGCAGCCGAAGATGCGGCTGCGACTGTGCGCAGAATTCAAACCTTCGCGCGCAAATCGCCTGTGACGGAGTTTGAACTGGTCGACGTCGGCAGCTTACTCAACGACGCGGTTGAGATAACGCGAACTCGTTGGCAGAACGAGGCGCGCGTTCGCGGGCTGGAGTACGAAGTCACGCTCGATACTGAAGCAGGTCATCACACCTACGGCAGCGCCTCGGAACTGCGCGAAGTGTTCGTCAACCTGATCGTGAATGCGGTTGATGCGATGCCGCGAGGAGGTCGGCTGGAGATAAGCTGCCATCGTAAAGACAATTACCTGCAATTACATTTCAGTGATAACGGAATGGGAATGCCGGAGGACGTGCGTCAAAAGATTTACGAACCGTTCTTTTCCACGAAAGGCGCGCACGGTACCGGCCTCGGATTGTCGGTCAGTTACAGCATCATTGAACGTCACTCCGGCTCGATAGCAGTTGACTCTGAGCCGGGCAACGGCACTACCTTTATCATCGAATTACCGGCTGCGATGGCCCAAACACCGTCTGATGATTTAGCGGTGACAACCAGTGATGCACCGAGTCTGCGCATTCTCGTAGTTGATGACGAACAACCCGTGAGAGAAACGCTCGCCGAGATGCTGCTGGCAGTTCATCATAGAGTCGAATTGGCCGGCAGTGGTCAGGAGGCGGTGGAAAAGATGCGGACGGGCGAGTTTGATTTTGTGTTCACCGATCTGGCGATGCCAGAAATGGATGGATGGGAAACCGCCCGCTTAATCCGTAAAGACTGGCCCAACATAAGAATCGTGATGGTTACGGGTTATGGACCAGCAACGGCGCCACCGGCTGGCGAAGAAAACCTGGTGGACGCCGTAATTGGGAAGCCATTTGATTTTGCGCAAGTCGGGTCGACGCTAGCCGCTCTTGCGAGAACTGCTCAGTTGCAAGCACAAGTGTCTTAGGTGCGCTATGTGCCTCTTTGTGGTCGCCCGTCTTAATTGAAATTCATCACTCCAGCGCTGGCAGTAAATCCAACACCAAAACCAACCACGATCGCCGGACCAGACCATTCGTTTTTCTCAGCCAGCATAAAACCAGTCGAAGCACTCGACAGATTGCCGTAGCGCTGAAGGACTTTGTAGGAGCCATGCACTTTGGCGGAGTCAGGCTCGAGATCGAGTTGTGAACAAACGCCGTCGAGAATCTTCTTGCTGCCGGTGTGGATGAGGCAATTATTAACTTGGTCCAGGTCTGACACGGGCGAGTCAGGATGGCGAAGAACATTCTTGACGGTCGTTACGGCGTAATGTGCTCCGCGCGATGGGACGCTCGGCTGCATGAAGTATTGCGGACGTCCCTTCAAAAAAGGATGTGTGCTATTGCTGACCATCGTGAGCAGGTTCATATCGTTTGGTTGGTCGTTGGTCAGGTGGGAGATTGGTCCAAACGCAGGTTTTCCTTCTTCAGTGCCGACAAGCAAAGCCACCGCGCCGTCGCCGAAAAGCATTGATTGGATTACGAAGGTGGTATCCAGCCTCTGTTGTTCAAATCGCTCCGAGCCGAGCTTGCCTTCTTTTCTCAACCGAATGAGCTCGCGGTAACCGAAGTACTCATCGCTGAGCAGGGGCGCGACGTAAGGTGTGTGCGCTTCGGCCATAACCACGATCGCGAGTTGGCCTGGATTTGCCGCGAGATACCATTGAGCAACTTCAATTGATTTGAGTAATACGGAACAACCTTGCGCTTGCATGCTGACGGTGCGCAACGAGCGCGAAAGCAGGCCGTGCGTTTTACCCATAATCTCCGAAGCCAAACACGGCAACATGTGATCCGGTGTGTTCGTGGCTGCGATGAGCAAACCTATGCGCTTTGGATCGCCACCCCATTCTTGAATGCATCGCTCGGTGGCAGCCACGCTGAGTTCGGTTGTTGAGCTGGTCGAAATTTTTGGTTTGCCGCAAAGAAAGTCAGGATAATTTGCGAGTGTTGAGTATCGCTGATCTACGCCGAGAGCAGTGATGGTGTTGATAAGCTCCGGGGAGAGCTTATGCATGAGACCTCCCACGAGTTCGGTAGTCTTGAGGGCATTACCAGGCACCGCAGTCGCTGCGGATAGCAGGTTAATCATCGTCGTTATCTTTTCCAAAACCGGGAGGGGGGTTTTTGCCGCTGAGATTTGGTCTACCCGACCGTTCCTAACGCTGATGGCTTGTACAATCCCCGTGCCGCGGTCTTCGACGACGCTGTTTGCGACTTAAGTACTTATTTTCAATTGAATTTACAGGATCTGAGGCAGGCTTTGAGCGCTGGCAAAAACCAGCCCTACTGGATACCAACTAATCAAGTTTGGAAAAGGGACAAATTTCCCCAACTTTTCAGTAAAACGCATGAGTAACGGCTTGGTACAGAGATATACACTGCTTAATTTGTAAACGGCTGGCCGGCCCTGGGCTTTGGCTAAATAGGCTCGTTTGTCCAAAAAGTCGCGAGGCTTGCCTAAAACTTTCAAAAAGGTCCGAACATAACATTTAGCCGGTCGAAGATCACAGCTCTAACTTGTTCCCTTATACGACTAACAAGTATAGGAACACAAAAGGCTGGGCGATTACAAACGCGATCACGCCGAACGCCTCAAAGAAGAACTTTGTCGTTTTGCCTTACTTCAGCGTTACTTGCAGTGCGCCAATATATCGAATCCTTGACGCTTCAAGAACCACAACTCGCCTAGAGTTAACAAAACAAAAAGGGACCATACAAAGCACTTGCGTTCCTTTATCCATGGATTCGGCCTTTCGTTGAGGTGGGTAAGTGTCTTTTGAGGGGTTGCCAAAAGTGAAGGCGTCACCGGTACGTTCCAGTGCCGCCTCATTCGGCACGAATATACCATCAGCAAAAGATTGCTTTCTTACATAAGTAACTGTAAGGCCGGTCTATTCTTTAGGCTCGCTCTGGTTGTTCGCCCTCTGGCTGTTCTTCTCTCGCTTCAGCCGGTGCAGCGCCATTCGGCCACCAACGCAGACCATATTGCCGCTTCCATGCAGGCCAATTTTGAGCCACCTCCCGCGCCTTCTCTAAGTGCCTTGCGAACGCCTCTTCCTCACGTCGCTCAGCTTCGGCCGCTATCTCATCCTCTGGTTCCATTGCGTTTCTCCCTTGGCCTCCACTTTTCTTCGAACATTATGCTGGCATCAACTTCCGTCTCTAAATAAGACTTGTGTGCCATTTGAATTCTCAACTGTGCGTTTTTACGTACCCACTCAATAGCATTGCTCTCCGGATCTTCTCTTTTTATGCGGTATCCCGAACCGATGCGCATAGAAAACAAATCTAAGAAGTGACGCGGACCTACTCCTACGAAAGGTTCAAAACGCACGAGCTTTTCTTCTTCGATGGGCGTTTCGGAAAAACCGACCTTCATCGCATCGCTGTGCAGGAGTTCGGCCTTACTCTTTTCGTAGGGCTCTATAAAGACAACACGGTGAATCCCCGCAGCGATAATATGTTTTGCGCAGTTGTGACACGGAAAGGTAGTGCAATATAACGTTGCGCCTTTCGCACTGACTCCCGTTCGTGCGCAGGCTAATAACGCTTCCATCTCAGCGTGAACAGCCCGTCCAAATTCAGTGAGTGCCGTAATTCTGCTGCCCTGTAACACTTCAAGTAATTTATTTGTGTCAAGTTTCTTTTCTTCACCACAAAGCTTCCCTTTTTCAGCGCCTTTTAAGATTTGTTCGATTATTTCCTGCTGCTCCACCTTATTCAGATCTTTTCCCCGCGTGTAGTCTCTGCCATCCGGTTGGTCTTCTATATTTTTTGTTGATTTGTCGTAATCCGGCCAATACAATCCACCACCGAAAGTTGGACAGTCATTAGCTCCTGTAGAAATTATTTCCTGATCCTTGGCTATTACTGCCCCGACCTGGCGAGACATGTCGGCAGATCGCAACGAACTGGCGAACGCCAAAAACATGGCATATTCATCGAATGTTGGCGTCTTATAAGGCTGGCCAAACAAGATTTCCAATAACCTTCCAAGCTCGTTTTTAATTCGAACCCTATCATCGACCAGACGCACAAAGAAATCTGAGAGATGGAAAGTATCCTTAACGTTTTGTCCATAATCTAAATGCTCATCCTCATCCCTTAGAATTAACGCGTCCGCCTCTTCGTGTTCCATTCCCTTATCACGCAAAACCGTCTTTCGATGACCCTTTTCCGAATGGATGCCGACTGCGTAAAAGCCCAACGGATATATCTCTCTGAGTCTATAAACCTCTTCTGGACGCTTTAAAGAAGTGATGATGTAGGCGGTCCGGGGCGCTGGTATCGGATTTCCTTTTTCGTCTTCACCGCGTAGCTTCGCGATTTCCGATGCAGCACCGAGAGCTAAGATAGAGTTGTCTCCTGATCTCCTTCTTGCTTCGTCACCGTCAGTCATTGCCCAACTTATTCTTTGGAATTCTCCAGAATGTTTTTCAGATCGGGGCAGTAGTCGTGCAATGATGTCGGTAGATACTCTTATTTGCTTGACGGTGTAATTCGCTGTAGTCAGCCAGTTCGTTAAGATTTCATTGACAGCCTCAAACTCAGTACCCACAGCTCCAATCAGGCCAACAACTATTTCACTGTCGCTATACGAGCCGAGATCGGCTGCCGGGGATTGCTGGTTATTTGAAACCGGTTCGACTAACTTCTCTTTAACCGACTGATTTGGTTTCTCTTGAAGACGGTGCGGTTCTTCACTCACTTTGGTCCTCTTCCGTCGTCGAAACAGATGACCTGCCCATTCAAAACAAAACTTCAAAGGCTAGTCTTTTCCTGTTTCTGGTGTGGGAGTCGCAGAAGAAACGGGAAGCCAATCTAACACCACTTTACATACAGTCAATATTCTTAGGATGTCTCGTTCGATTTATTTTTTGCTATGAATCTCCTTGTCTTCTTCTTCTTTTACGTAAACTAAAAACTCCGAAGGTTGGCAATCAAAAACCTTGCAGATGGCATTGAGTGTTGCAAAATCGATCCCCGTTCTTTCCTTCTTGAAGAGCTTGCGAATAGTCGCTTCCGACAACTTGGCGGTCTTTGCCAACCAGTAGCGCGACTTCTTACGTTGATCAAGCAACTCTTCGAGTCGAACTTCTATCACACAGTAGGTATACCCATGATTCACCTACCCCATAGAGCACGTATCCCGTTAAATATCTATCGTAAGCAGTAGCCATCCTACATAATAGCTATTGTTTAGAATAGATATCTTAAAAGATACGTTATCTATAGAATACCTATCTTTATTAAACACCTAGCCCCATGAGACACGTATTATCTAGAGCAGCTACCTCATAGAATAGCTATACCGTGGATACGGGTGGCGATCGCCTTTTGTTTCGTTCTCGGGATGAACGTATCATCCGTGCAACAGGCGCACAACGTAAGGATCTGCCGTTGTCGATAGCGGATTCCTGCCATAGCTAATATCCCACAGTTTAGGTTGTGCTTTATCGATCAGCCCACTCAACAGATACGTTCCTAGCCTTCCACCGAGTAACGGTAATGGATTAAGTTCCCGTATTCTGTCTCTGACAAAAACTTCCATGAACATAAACATTTCAAACTTTAGAGATTGGGCGCGCCACACACAATGGCTATTTTTTGTCGGAAGCGGCTAAATTTTGTCGTAAGTGGTCACGGGTGGAGGCCGAATTGAATTTTCCTACCGCCAACGCTTTATCAAATGAACTTGAGCCTTCCCGACGAGCCTCAGAAGGAAATCCCCCACCGAATAAACGCCCACGAAGGTCCTTCCCTGATCCGAAGATGAAACTTCGGGTCAGGCATCTTCTGCCAAAACTAAACCATCCTGTCCAAAGAGTCAGTCCTCAAGCAGGGTTTTTAGGCAAAGCCCGGCGCCGGCCTGCCGGCGTCAAAGAGGTACCAAAAACTGGCAAAGTATTTGTGCGTTGCGTTGTGTGCTTTATTGCTGCCAGACGAAGTTCGCCGGTGGCATTGGAACATTCTGGACTCGCCACCGCATCCTTGCTTGCAGTAGCTCATACACTAATCTCACCCGGAATGGTTCACCACGCGATGGTGCGTTTCGTCCTGCGCGCCAAATAGTGGTATTAGCATCTGGATTGTAGCGTGCTTGAAGCATTGCATTCGGCACACACGCGACAGTGATGCTTTGAAGGCGAAACTGCTCGGTCGTGAGTTGTTCATAGTTGTATTTAACAAAGATTGTAGTTGTCAGATATTCATTGCCAGCCAAAGTTAGTATGGGTGGTAAGGTACCCTGTTCATCGACTGGCACTCCCGCTCTAAAGTGCATGATTCGCAGAGAAGTCTGCGCAGTTTGAAGCGTAGCGGTTCCCCTGCCGGCGAGGTCCTCCGCCTTCGAATCCACAAACAAGGCTTGTCTGATAGCGTAGTCGGGATGGAAGACATATCGAGAGCGCTTATAGTCCATCTTGCCGAATAAGCGTTGGTCAATTTTTGATACCCCCAAACGATCAAGCGCCTCACGAGTGATGTCCTCACCTATATCTTGAGCCTTGTCCCTTTCGTTGGCGTATATGTTTGCTGCTTCTTCTCTGAATGCAACCATCGCTTGGGTCACCAGGCGCATAGACGCCTTCTCAATTTCCTCAAGGCGATCAGGATCCGTAGCTAGACTTGTCGGTTCGATGAACACTTGCGATTCAGGTTTTCGCCTGTGAGAGTTGTTTGATCTTACGATTAGCTAAGGCGATGTACTGTTTCTGAATCTCTATTCCGATGAATTGCCGGCGCTGCTGAATGGCCGCGATCGCGCTTGTACCGCTACCGATAAAGCAGTCAAGGATGGTTTCGTCCTGGTCGGTAAACAATTTGATAACTCGGGTGGGGAGCTCGACCGGAAACTTGGCTTCGTGGTCATCGTTGATGCGGACTGAAGGGAACGTCCAAACGCCACGATAGCCCCAGTCGGCCCATTCTTGTTTGGTGAGTCTCTTTCGATCCACGCGCGTGACACCAGGTTTCCAAAAGATGTATATGTACTCAAACTCATCGACTGACCGATAGGATAGGGTGCTCCATTTGCTGTTTTCCCAAGCCGCGTCTTTAACCCATACTCGCCGGTCATAAGGATAAAAGCCCGCTGCCTCGGCCCATTCTTCAACCAGGCCACCAACGATTTTTACCCGTGTCTGAGTATCGTACTTCCCGCCTCGAATATTGTTGCCATTCAAGCGGCGGTCGATAGTTTGCTCACTGCATCCCAAGTGCTTTGCTAATTGATAACGGTTAAAGGCTGGGTTCTCTCTCTGCGCTCTTAACACATCCTCTCGTGTCACCTTTGAGCGGCGCATTGATAGATTCTCCGCCTGCACTTTTGGCATGGCAGGATCTTTGAAACAGAGGATGTCAGCTATGTTGATGGCAAGAAAGCCACCGGGTTTTATGATGGGGTAATGCAGCTTGATAACGTCTCGCAGGAGAGATTGCCAGTTTTCAAACGTCAGGTGAGATTCGTACTGTTTACCCACGAAATATGGTGGAGACCAAACGCTCAGGGCCACACTGTTAGGCGCAATGCGGGGCAGCAGCTCAGTTGCGTCTCCGTGATAAATAGAGTTTGGTAAAAGGCAGTCCTGCGGAACGGCTACGGGATGTTGATAATGAGCAAATAGACCGTTCTGCAAGTGTTTCGGCAGGCGACCATAGTTGACGGCCATTTCGTCTCCAGACACCGTTACGTGACTCCGAATGTTTTTCCGGCTCACAATTTAGCTATTTTGCCCTTTACATACAACAATAATCTCTTGTTGGCGAGATTGCTTTAGAGAGCGATTTCGCTTCAATGCAGCACGTAGCGGCCGATGGTGTCTTCGCCGATGCTGCCGAAGTAAAGCGCGCCGTTGTGTTCGACCACGTTCGCTATCTCGGCGTAGCAGTCGGAGGAGCCGTTTTGGAGGTTTTGAACCACGCGACCCTGGCGGTCGAGGCCGAGCACGAATGAATAACGTTGCGGCGCGGGTTGAAGAAACTTAGGCAGACGCATGACCATCTTCCGCATGAATGGATAAGGCTGCATGCGATCAAACATCGCCTGACGAGGCGTTACCAGCGCCAGCCAAAATCGATCGCGGCCATTCGAAGAAATGCCGTCAGGAAAACCCGGAAGGTTGTCGATAAAAATGTCGCTCTGGCCCATCTTCGGCTCTTTCAGCCATACACGTCGCACGCGATACATGCCCGTCTCCGCTACCAGCACAAACGTTTGATCCGGACTCACCGCAACGCCATTTGCAAAATAGAGATTGCGCAGTAACGTTCGTGGTCTTTGACTCCGTGGCTCGAGCGCTAACAATCGACCGTTGGGCTGATGCTCGAGCAGATCACTGGTAAACTGCGACATCGGAAACTTCTTCGAAGCCTCAGTAAAGTAGATCGTGCCGTCAGCGCCGATGTCGAGATCGTTGAGACAGCCAAACTTCTCCCCGTCAGCTTCCGTCGCCAACACTTTCACCGTGCCTGACTTGTCAACCGACAATAACCCCTTAATCGCATCGGCGACGATCAGATTTCCTTGCCGATCGAAAACGAGCCCGAGCGGCCGCCCTTCGGTGTTGGCAAATACGCGCGGCTGTGTCCCGTCCGGTTGAACGACTATGATCCGGCCGTCGTCAAAACCGGCGTAAATCTTCCCGTCAGCATCGATCGCGACATCTTCCGGCTTGTGTCCGTCGCCGATGAAAAGTCGCTGGATGCCGGAAAGTAGCGTGTTCTGTTGATACTGACCGGTCAAAGCCGGCGCAGCAGGCGGCGTCCAGGCAGCAGGAGTTATCGACACTGGAGCAAACACCAGATAAGCAAGCACCACCGCCAGGATGAGGATGATAAGAACTCCAAAATGTTTTTTGAAAGACATTTTGAGATTTGACTAACGCTCGCCGCGTGACTTCTCAACCGCGCTTTCCAATGCCACAACCAATTTGCGTATGCCTGCCTGGTCCATCGGCTCGATCAGCCGGAGCGCTTCGTCGAGAATGCGTCGCTGATGTTCCGGCCAGTTTGGTAAACCACTGACTGTGCCAAACTCGCCATCATAGAGCGCCACTCGAGGCGGTCGTACAGATTCGACGACATCCTTGACCACCGCCAGAGTCATCGTGGGAACGCCCGCAAACTCAATCCCGCGCGCCAGCAAACCAACTGATTGATGACACAGTCTCGAAGCAGGCACCAGCAACGCAGCCTGAACTTCATATCGATGCACTCGCTCGACGAGCTTCGGCAGGAGCTCATCCACAAACCTTGCGGCGTCAGGAATGAACCCAGAAAAACTCCAGAACACCGGATTCAATTGCCCAATGATCCCGTTTGACTCGAACTCAAGTAGTCGCTCGACAGGCAATTGCGCGTTCACATCCTGTTGCACAGCGGCTGAATCGTAACCACGCGCTGCAAAACGCAGATCTGACGCTTCAACCTCGATCGGTATCTCTCTAAACGTGAGATCACCCGTTGAAGAAGTTGTGTCGAAAGGCTGTGTGCCGTCAATGTAAGCGCCCGCCGACGAGATCAACGCGAGATTCAACATCGGCAGTGCGCGCCGCGCAGGCATGAAAGGCGCGCGACGATTTCTCACCCACGGATAATCCGCCAGGTCGTCACCTTTTGGTCTCCAGTCGGCAAATCGCCGCCGCCACTCTTCAATGTCTTCAATAATATCCACGGCTTCGTCCAATTCTGAGAATCTCAATGGCGCAAGCTGCGGGTCATCAGGACCATCGCCACGAGCGCCGCAATCATAGCAAGCCCGAGCGCGTTGACCGAATAGCCGTGCAGGTTGTTGAACGCAACACGACGAGAATCGTCCGCCGCGATCTGATCGATTGGCAACTCCATCGCCGCTCGCAATGCGCGCATACGCGCCGCGATCAGCCAATGGCCCACGCTGGTTGTCAGCGCAATCACGACAAGACAAATACACTCGAGGATAAAACTCGCTCGTCCAGAACTTTTACGGCGCAGGATTAGGGTCACGAGCAGAAGCAGCGCAATCGCAAAGCCCGCGAGATTGATCACCGAAAGCGAGCGCGTCACGATCGATCCGGCAATCTCGTTTGCGTTTGGCAAGTCAAACGATCTCAACACGCTAAATGCCGCAGGCGCCACAACTGCGCCAAAGAACAACGCGGCGCCAAACCAGCAGGCAAGCAAAATGAGTCGCGTGAAGTTCAGGACGGTCCAACCTTTCTAATCAAACTCATCGATCGTCTCTACCAGGCGAATCTTTGGCGGAGTGATCTCAGGCCAGATCAACTCTCTCGGATCGGCGACAGTCAACAACCACGACAACGCAGCATCGAGTTGAGATTGATACTCCTCCAGATCGAGCGACATAAACACACGCACTCCGAGCCGCGCAAACTTCTGTTTCGCTCGCAAATACATCTGTCGCGCGGCTCCAGGTCTGCCGATTTCGAGATGATGAAACGCCACCGCCGATTGGATCATGGCCTGAAGAAAGAGCTTCTCTTGTGGACCAACTTCGCCCATCCAGCGTTCCTCCCAAGCATCGTGCGCCGCATGAAACTCGCCGGCGTTATAAAGATCGATTCCGGCGATGTATTCAACTGGGTACGCGGAAATATGTGCGTCAAGATAGGGCGACATCGATTTAGACAGGATTGACAAGATTTTCAGGATTTACAGGATTAAGGCGCGCGGAGATCACCTTGGCGGCAGTCGCGCCGGCGCCTGTGGCGCTACTGATCGTCGGCGCAATTGGATTTGACACGTCGCCAACTGCAAAGACCATCGGCACGCTCGTTTCCTGTTCGCTGTTGACGCGAATAAAACCCTTCTCATCCGTTTCGAGTTGGTCCTTAAACAACTCGGTGTTTGGTTCGACGCCGATGCGGATTAGAACGCCGCGCACTGCAATCTGAAACGGTTTCAGTCCGTCTTTGCGCAGGATCTCAACTGCCTCAACTGCTTCGTCGCCGATGATGCGCGTCAAAACAGATTCGGTGAAAACAGTGACGCGGTGACTCGAACGGACACGTTCCGAGAGCTCGCGCCTGGCACGCAGCTTCTTTCCACGATGGACCAGCGTAACTGTCGGACAAACCTCCGCCAACAACAACGCGTTCTCGACCGCCGCATCTCCACCGCCAACGATGCAAACATCCTCGCCCGCAAAGAGCTGCCGATCTCGCGCCGCAGATTCTATCATTCCCTTTCCAACAAATTCTGTTTCACCCGGAACGCCCAGTTTTCGAGAACTAACTCCAGTAGCGATCACGACTGCGATCGACTGAAGAGTCTCGCCGCTCTGCAATGTAAATCGCTTCGCTTTCAAGTCGATCGACGCGATTGTTGCCTGGGTCCAAAGATCGAAGTCCGCCGCCTCGACGTCTTTTGTAAAGTATTCGAGCAGCTCTTTGCCGTCGCGGGTTTTTAGCCCGAGATAATTGTGGATCGGGTTGTAGACGCGATGAAGTTGTCCGCCAATCTCTTCGGCCTGCTCGAGCAGGAGCGTGTCGAGGCCCAACTCGTCGCACCAGAAAGCTGTCGATAGTCCTGCGGGTCCAGCGCCGATGATGATTATGTCGTGCATTTCTATCGGATCGAACTGGCGACCTGTAAGCTCGACGTTTGCAGCGCGGCAACGACTTCATCCGGCTTAAGACGAGAAGGCGCGAGCGTGCCGCTACTGTCAAGAAACTTCACCGCGGAAGTCATTTCACGATTATCAGTCTGCCAGCGTCCCTCGCGATTCGTCTCTTTGGTGTTGAGCAGTTGGAGCGCAGCCGTCAACTCGCGACGCTTCACGCGCGGACGCACGATAGTCTCAGCCCACGAGTAATAAGGATAATCGAGACGATAAAACCAGCCGCCACTGGTTGGAATCGCGACCGCGAAGAGCTCGCCGCGAGCAAACTTCGAGATCGCCGTGTAAGGCGCTGCATGTCTCGTCGGACTGAAACCGGTGCCGTCAAAAAGTTCGGGTGCCAGCGTTACCAGCGAGATTCCATCATGCTCACTTACGCGCGACTCGCCTCGCTCGAAGCTCTCCACAGCAGTAACAACCCTGTTCCAACCCTCGCGCCAGAGTGGCTCGTAGTCGTTGACGTTTGTAAGCAAACGCTCGACTTGAGGCAACACTAACTCATACGCGCGCGCATCGTCATCGACTTCTTCACCGGCGAGCAAACGCGCAAGCGGCGAGCCGTCGTCGTTGTTTGGACTCGCCTGGTCAGAGCCTTGTATCGCGATGCTGACGCGCACACCATCGTCGTCACTCGAGTATTCCGAAAAATCTCCCGCTTCGGCGGCTGCAATTAACAAATCTCGATACGGAAGCGCGCGTTCGCCGTTGAGCACGGTCCAGACTGACAGAACACCGTCAGTATCGAAATGATTGTTGGTAACGAGCTCAATGCCGTTCGTCAGGGCGTCGCGGTTTGGAGAAGCGACAAGCTTCAGTGCGATCTCAGTTGATGTGTCGGCCTTCACTGCCGCAGCTGTGTTGTTACCTTCCCAGTGTGAGAAGTGAATACTGTTATCGACGGTGCCATCGACCGATAATTTCGGAACGTCGTTGATCGCGTCACTGTAAAACTCAAATCTCATGGCCTGACCTTTCGTTGTTGGGAGGTTTTGGCAAAGTGTAGTTTAACGTGTATCTTGACTCAAACCGCTATGATCAATAAGCCGGAGTAGAAGTTATGGAAGAGATTACCTCAACTGAGCTCAAGCAACGCCTCGACAATGGCGACGACATTCAGATCGTCGACGTACGCGAGGATAATGAAGTCGCGATTTGCCGCATTCCGAACTCCATTCACATTCCGCTGGCGCAGATCCTGACGCGCATGGATGAGATCGATCCGAACCGCGAAACAGTGGTGCACTGCAAGATGGGCGGTCGCAGCGCCCGCGCAATCGACGCGCTTCAGCGTTCAGGATTTACGGGAAAACTGATGAACCTCAAGGGCGGGATTATTGGATGGTCGAATGAGGTGGATCCGAGCGTTCCAAAATATTAGCCACAATAAGGACAAAAAACACAAGAAAGCCAAAATCTTCGTGCGTTATGTGCTTCTTTGTGGCGGAAGCTTAACTATTTAGTGATGCCCTCGAGTTGGATGAACTGGCTCAATTTCGTGATCACCATGCCCTCTTCACAAAGCAGACGACACGATAACGCGGGCCGGTCGTTCTGCTCGTCCTGGCCTTTCATGTGATACCAGATCTGGCAATTGGTGCACTCACCATTCCAACAGAAGTCACCGTAAGAGATCGTATTGATCGATAAGTATTGAAAACAACGCAGCAAACGGTTGTTCTCCGGCACGCGGACTTCCTTGCCCAGTATCTCGACACTGACGAGTTTCTCGTAAGGATCGAGGAGATCCGACGCGCCTTCTTCCAAGCCGTTGCGTGCGCTTTGTTCACTCATGGGCAGCGGCAGTATAATCCCTCGCTGCTCAAATTTGCTGCAAAAAATCAGGGGGTTAGTGAACTTGGCCTTAGTAATCTACAGCAAGCCGGGATGTCCTTATTGCCAGCAGGCACGCGAATATTACGATTCCAAAGGTATTCCTTTTCTCGAATACGACGCGCAGAACGACAAAGCGCGACGCGCCGAGATGTTTTCATATTCAGGCGGCGATCCCACGGTGCCATGCATCGTCGAGGATGGTAAGTATGTTGGTTCCGGTTGGGGAAATCCGCCTCGCGGTTGAACCGTCCACGATTAACCGGCCGTGCGCCGGTCAGATACAAAAACAGTCTCCCCGATTGAAACTGTGTTTTTACGAGGAAGGTGTTTATGAGAAACAAGTCCCCTTTGCCTTTTCTGCTGCTCTTACTTTCATGCGTTCTCTCAATCAATAACAAAGTCACAGCACAATCAAATGGAGGAGCCGGCGCGCCTCAACCACCAATGGCAGAAAAGAAACCAAAGACCACGAACATTCACGGCGTAACACTTATTGACGACTACTTCTGGCTGCGCGAAAAGGCAAATCCCGCCGTGCTCGCGCACCTGCAAGCCGAAAACTCGTACGCCGAAACAATGATGAAGCCGACCGCCGCGCTTCAGGAAAAGCTCTACAACGAGATGCTCAGTCATATCAAACAGACTGACACCAACGTTCCTTATCGCTGGGGCAACTACTTCTATTACACGCGAACCGAAGAAGGAAAACAGTATCCGATCTTCTGTCGCAAGAAGGGCAGCCTCGACGCGGCGGAAGAGGTCGTCATCGATCAAAACGAACTGGCGAAGGGCCAAAAGTTCATGAGCATCGGAGTCTTCGCTCCAAGCGACGATGGAAACCTGCTTGCCTACAGCACTGACAACACCGGTTATCGACAGTACACATTGCAGATTAAAGACCTGCGAACCGGCGCGATCTTTCCCGAACGAATCGAACGAGTAAACAGCCTCTCCTGGGCTAACGACAACAAGACGTTTTTCTACGTCACTGAGGATGCGGTTACGAAACGGAGTGACAAGTTCTTCCGTCATGTGCTTGGCAGCGACAAGAACGATTTGGTTTATGAAGAGAAAGACGAGCTGTTTGATATCGGCACCGGTCGCTCTCGCGACAAGGCAGTGATCTTCCTCGAAGCGTTTAGTAAAACTTCGACCGAAGTTCGGTATCTTCTCGCATCCGAGCCAAACTCCGAGCTCAAGGTGATTCTCCCGCGACAGGCTGACCACGAATACGACGTCGCCTATCGCGACAAACTCTTCTACATCCGCACGAACAAGGACGCGAAGAACTTCCGCATCGTCACCGCGCCCGTGAACGATCCATCTGAAAAGAACTGGAAAGAGTTTGTGGCCCATCGACCGGCGGTGAAGATCGACGGCGTCGACCTGTTTGCGGATCACGCCGTGCTGTCTGAGTGGGAAAATGGTCTGCAACAGCTCGAGGTTGTCGACTTCAAGAGCAATAAGCGGCGCCGCGTCGAGTTTCCTGAACCGGTTTACTCGGTATTTCTGTCCGCAAACCGCGAATTCAATACGACTGTCGTCAGGTACAGCTACAACTCACTCGTCACTCCAAATTCCACCTTCGACTACGACATGAACACCGGCAAGACGACATTGCTGAAACAGACGGAAGTGCCCGGTGGTTTCGATCGCATGAACTACAAATCCGAGCGCGTGTTTGCAACGGCTGCGGATGGAACGAAGATTCCGATGTCGATGGTCTATCGCAAAGGTATCAAGTTGGATGGCAGTGCGCCGCTGCTGCTGTACGGCTACGGATCGTACGGCGCGTCCATCCCGCCAACTTTCTCTTCGACACGTCTCAGTCTCCTCGACCGCGGCGTGATCTTTGTCATCGCGCACATTCGCGGTGGCGGTGAGCTGGGCGAAGAATGGCGGCAGGCCGGCAGGATGATGAATAAGATGAACACCTTCACTGACTTCATCGCCTCAGCCGAAGCGCTCGTCAAGATGAAATACACGTCGAAGGATCGACTGGTTATTCAAGGCGGCAGCGCCGGTGGGTTGCTAATGGGCGCTGTTAGCAACATGCGTCCGGATCTTTTCAAGGCAGTCGTTTCGCAAGTGCCGTTTGTCGACGTGCTCAATACGATGCTCGACGCGAGCTTGCCGCTCACGACGAGTGAATACATCGAGTGGGGTAATCCAAATGACAAGCCTGCGTTCGAATACATGAAGCAGTATTCGCCTTACGACAACATCACGAAGAAGGATTATCCGGCGATGCTCGTGAAGGTTTCGTTGAACGACAGCCAGGTGCCATACTGGGAGGGCACGAAACTCGTCGCCAAACTGCGTGCGATGAAGACTGATTCAAACCCGCTGCTTTTGAAAGTTAACTTCGGTGCAGGTCATGGCGGAGCCTCGGGCCGCTACGATGCGCTGAAGGAAGCGGCGTTTGATTACGCGTTCATGCTCTGGCAGATGGGCATCTCGGAATAGTCTTCACTAGATTGGCTCTTTCTCTGTGCAACCTCTGTGGGCTCTGTGTCTCTGTGGTTAATAATCACCACAAAGACACAGAGAACACAGAGGTTGCACAGAGCTTTTAAGATGATTGGCTCCACGCTGGGCAATTACAAAATCCTCGAGAAGCTCGGTGAGGGCGGGCAGGGCACGGTCTACAAAGCGGTCGATTCAAAACTTGGCCGCACCGTCGTTATCAAAGTCCTGCCCGCCGAGCTGACCGCACGCGAAGCAAACCTCAAACGTTTCGAACGCGAAGCTCGTCTCGCCTCTGCACTCGATCACCCAAACATTTGCACCATCTTCGACCTCAACGAAATCAACGGCATTCACTTCATCGTGATGCAGTACATCGAAGGACGAAACGTGAGACAACTGGTCAACGGTCGTCCTTTGTCACTCGAAAGCGCTTTCTCGATCGCACTGCAAACCGCCGACGCACTCGCCGCGGCACACACTCGCGGCATCATTCATCGCGACATCAAAGCCGGCAATGTAATGGTCACGCCGACCGGCCAAGTGAAGGTGCTCGACTTTGGTCTTGCAAAACTGCTCGACGAAGAAGCAGCGCGCACGTCAGGAATTCATCACACCGAGATCACTGAAGTCGGTATTCCTTACGGCACTGCGACCTACGCAGCACCGGAACAAGCGCGCGGCGATCGCGTCGACGCGCGCGCTGACGTTTTTTCTACCGGCGTGTTGCTTTACGAGATGCTGACCGGCACATGGCCTTTCCGCGGCCAGACTGCCGTCGAAGTACGTCACGCAGTGTTGCACGACGAGCCCGCGCCGTTGTCACAGATGCGACCGGGCCGTGTTCCTGCACGCTTGCAAACAATACTCGACAAGGCTCTCGCAAAGGATCCGCGCAACCGTTATCAAAGGATCTCGTACTTCGCTGAAGATCTTCGCGCAGTCATTCGCGAGTTGGGTGCAGATTCGCTGCCGGGTCTTGATGAAAGCACCACGCCGGTCGCTCCGCGACATTTGAAGCAGCAGAGCCCGGTCACGCGCGCTCTTCGTTGGCTGACAGGAAGCAAGAGCGGCGGCGAAGGGTCGTCCAGCGCGAGATCAGGTGGACGCAGTGCCGATTCACAACCGAGCCCGCTGACCAGTTTGGGCGACCGCGATCGCAAGAGTGTCGCGATTCTTCCGTTCAAGAACGTCGGTAACGATCGGGAGATCGATTTCTATCAATTCTCGCTGGCGGATGCTGTGATCACAGAGTTGGCGCGCGTTCGTTCGCTCGTGGTGCGACCATCGTCAGTGATCGTTAAGTATCAAAACAAAACTGTCGATCCGGCGATGGCGGGACGCGATCTTCTCGTCGACGCCATTCTCACTGCGACGTTTCTGCGCGCCGGCGATCGTCTGCGCGTCACTGCGCAATTGCTCGACGTGCGAACCAGCGAGATTCTCTGGAGTGAACGAATAGACGCCGATGCGCGCGACATCATCGGCGTCCAGGACACGATCGTGCAACGTATCGTTGAAGGACTGCGGCTCGAGTTGAGTCCTGACGAGAAAGTCGACCTGTCAAGGAAGACTACCGCCGATGCCGCAGCGTCGGAAGAATACCTGCGCGGACGCGACTGCCTTGCGACGTTCATTTATCACACAATCCAGCGCGAGCATCTCGACTCCGCAATCGAACACTTTCGCCGCGCACTCGAAATCGATCCGCAGTTTGCGCTCGCCTACTCGGCGCTTGGCAGTTGTTACGTCAATCGCGTCTTGAAAGGTCTCGGCCAGGCCGGCGATCACGAAAAGGCGAAGAATGCGTTTCGCAAAGCACTGGCGCTCGATCCGAAGCTGCTCGAGGCGCGTATGCAAATGGTGTTTATCTATCTAACCGGCGGGCAGAAACAGAAGGCGCGTGCGGAAGTTGATCTTTTGCGCGATGAATATCCGAACGATCCAGGCGTGCAGTTTGTGCGTGGCGTGGTAGCGCGGCTCGATAGCGATTACGAGAAAGCTTTGCGTAGTTACGATCGGATGGTGCGTTTGAATCCGGGTGAACGCGTGTTGGCGAGTTACAATCGCGCACGCATCTTCATGTACCAGAAACAATTTGAAGAGGCGCTGCACGAGCTCGATCAAGGCGCGGAGCTCGAACCGGAACATCCGATGATCCAGGTCATTCGTGCGCGCGTGCTTTACTATCGCGGTGAGATCGATGCGGCCGCGAGGATCTTGCATCAGGTTTTACAACGCCATCCGCAGATGGATGGTGTGCGGCCGATTCTTGCGATCTGTTTGAGCGCTCAAGGTCAACACACGAAGGCCAACGAGCAACTCACGCCGAAAGTCAGGCAAGTGGCCGAGGCAGATTACGACATCGCTTACTGGCTTGCCTCTGCTTATCTTTTGCAAGGCCGGCAAGTCGAGGCGCTGCGATGGTTGGAGACCGCGATTAGACTCGGCAATGAGAACTACAATTGGTATGAGTCCGATCCAAACTGGACCGATATGCACGAGGATCCACGATTCGTCGAATTGATGAATCGCATCAGAAGCCAGCGTGAATTACCACTCGGGGACCAGTCTGAATGAAAACATTTATCGTGGGTGACATACACGGTCGTTGCGCGCAACTCCTCAACCTGCTCGACATGCTGCCGCGCGATCCAGAGACTGACACGTTGATTTTTCTCGGCGACTTGATCGATCGCGGCGCCGATGCGCCGGGTTGCGTCGCACACGTGTTGAAACTGTGCCGCGAGAATCCTGAGCGAGTTATCTGTTTGCGTGGAAATCACGAACAGATGTTGCTCGATTTTCTTGAAGGGCGAAGCAATCTCTGGCTCGCGCCGGTTGTTGGCGGTGAGCGTACGTTTGAGCAGTACACGGGGCAATCGGTCAGAGTGGAGAGTGAAAACGACCTGGAAGAGATGAGGGGCGCGTTTGAGCGTTCATTTCCGCTCGAGCACCTCACGTTTATGCAGAATCTGCCGCTTTACCACGAGGACGAGTACGCGATTTATGTTCACGCCGGCCTCGACGAAGGAAAACATCCGAGCGAGAGTTCATCAAATTCGCTCTTGTGGATGCGCGACATGGATTTCTACAAGAACTACCACGGCAAGCCTTGTATCTTCGGACACACACCGACGCCGCTGCTGCCTTTGCGAGGACGGCTGGGCCGTCACGGCATCTACATCTCCCACAGCGCAGTCGGTTTGGATACTGGTTACAACCATCACTCGCCGCTGAGCTGTCTTTCTCTGCCGGATTTCAATCTCTACCAGACCTACGCTGACGGCCGTGAAGAGAACTATCAGATCACCTCATTCATCCCCGAGCCGCTAAAAGAAATGCAACGCAAAGCCGGCTTGATGTAGGAAACAGCGGAGGCAAGCCACCCTTCCTGACTTGTTCTTTGCCCTTGAGCGCCTCGAAGAAGAACAAGTCCGGAAGAGGGGCTTGCCCCCGCGGCTGGAACCAGCCGTCTAATTGACGCGCTCGTAATCATAATGCCCAATGATGTGCTTGTGCATGTATTGACCAATCGATTCAGCGCTCATCAGTCCTTCGTATTCAGAAACCGGCACCTCCTTGTACTGGTATCTGTCGCCGGTATTGAAGACAACCTCCAATACGTGCTCTCGGGCGTCGTAACCGACCAATCTAAGCATCTCTGACTGCACCGGATTTAGCCTCATGGTAAATCTCACCACCTGAACTCTTGAACTCTTCCGCCTTTTCATTCAGCCCAATTATCAACGCCTTCGATTCATCAACCTGCTTCTGCGCTGCATATTCGCGCACGTCCTGCGTGATCTTCATCGAGCAGAAATGTGGGCCGCACATCGAACAGAAATGCGCCAACTTCGCCCCCTCCTGCGGTAACGTCTCGTCGTGATACTCGCGCGCGACCTCCGGATCGAGCGAGAGGTTAAACTGGTCCTCCCAACGAAACTCAAAACGAGCCTTCGACAACGCGTTGTCACGATACTGCGCACCCGGGTGTCCCTTCGCCAGGTCTGCCGCATGCGCCGCGAGCTTGTAAGCGATCACGCCGTCTTTCACATCCTTCTTGTTCGGCAACCCGAGATGCTCTTTCGGCGTGACATAACACAACATCGCCGTTCCAAACCATCCAATCATCGCCGCTCCAATCGCCGATGTGATGTGATCGTATCCTGGCGCGATATCAGTCGTCAGTGGTCCAAGTGTGTAGAAAGGCGCCTCATCACACGTCTCGAGTTGCTTGTCCATATTCTCTTTGATCAAGTGCATCGGCACGTGCCCCGGCCCCTCGATCATGACCTGACAATCGTGTTCCCACGCGATCTTCGTCAACTCGCCCAACGTTTCCAGCTCAGCGAATTGAGCATCATCATTCGCGTCAGCAATCGAACCGGGTCGCAATCCATCGCCCAACGAAAAGGAGACGTCATACGCAGCCATGATTTCGCAAATCTCGCGAAAACGCGTGTAAAGAAAGCTCTCTTCGTGATGCGCCAGGCACCACTTCGCCATGATCGAACCACCACGACTGACAATTCCCGTCGTCCGTCGCGCTGTTAATGGAATGTAGGCGAGTCGCACACCGGCGTGGATCGTGAAGTAATCAACGCCCTGCTCCGCCTGCTCGATCAAGGTGTCGCGAAAGATCTCCCACGTCAGATCTTCAGCCTTGCCACCGACTTTTTCCAGCGCCTGGTAGATCGGAACGGTGCCGATGGGCACGGGCGAGTTGCGAATGATCCACTCGCGCGTAGCATGTATGTTTTTGCCGGTCGAAAGGTCCATCACCGTATCCGAGCCACAGCGAATGGACCAACGCATCTTGTCAACTTCCTCGTCGATCGACGAAGCGACTGCCGAGTTTCCGATGTTTGCGTTGATCTTTACGAGAAAGTTGCGCCCGATGATCATCGGCTCAGATTCCGGATGATTGATGTTTGCTGGAATGATCGCGCGCCCGCGCGCCACTTCCGAGCGCACGAACTCAGGCGTCACGAAGCGTGGAATCGCCGCGCCAAACGATTGACCCTTGTGTTGATGCAGCAACGAATCACGCGGCGCATCACCCGCATCCAATGCTGCTTCACGTCCGAGATTCTCGCGGATGGCGATGAACTCCATCTCCGGCGTGATGATTCCTCGTCGCGCGTAGTGAAGCTGCGTTACACACGCACCCGGCTTCGCTCGCAACATCGAGCGCCGCATAACCGGAAAGTCCTCCAGTCGACCAACGTCCTTCACGCGCGCACGTTTCGCTGCGTCAAACGTGAGATAACCATCGTCGATTGGTTGCGGCTCACGACCTTCATACTCTTCCACGTCGCCGCGCCCGATAATCCACTCGCGTCGCAGTTCCGACAGACCATCGCGAACGTCGCAATGCAGATCCGGATCGCCCCATGGTCCACTCGTATCGTAAACACGAACAGGAGGATTCGGGCTCAACGATCCGTCGAAATCCCTTGACGCGCTCTGGCCTATTTCCCGAAATGCCACTCGCACGCCGTCCTGTTTGCCGTCAACGTAAACGCGGCGAGAGTTAGGTAGTGACTTGGTTTCCGAGCTATCGTTTTGTGTAGGTTTGATTGCTGTGCTCATAGTTGAAGATTCTCCGATTAGTACAGATGTAGTCTATAATCTCCATCGCTTGTAATCCAACCCATCTTCTCCCGGAGACACTAGATGCTGAAACGACGCGTTGTCGCCCTGTCACTGATCTTCTCGCTGTTCTCGCTTCCTGCCCTCGGGCAAAACGGCAGCGGCGACATGCTGAGCCGCGTTCGCAAAGAAGCGATGGAACGTTCGCAAATCATGAAGACAATGCACATGTTTACGGACGTTTATGGCCCGCGACTTACCGGCTCACCGAATCACAAGGCCGCCGCGGAATGGGCAGTGAAACAGATGACCGCGTGGGGACTCGAGAACGCCCATCTCGAACCGTGGGACTTCAAACATCCAGGTTGGCTGAACGAGCATTTGACCGCGCACCTGATCTCGCCGGTAAAGGATCCACTCGTTTGTGAAGTGCTGGCGTGGACACCGAGCACGAAAGGACCAGTTCAGGCAAAAGCGTATCAATTGGTTCTGCCGGAGCGTCCGACGCAGGAACAGCTCACGATGTTCTTCTCGACTCAGAAGTCAAATGTGCGCGGACGAATCGTGCTCGCCGGCAAGCCGGCCGTCGTGCCGGTCAATCTCAATCCTCCGGCGAAAAGACTGAGCGACGAGCAGGCGTTGCAACGCTATGGTCCAAACGCGCGCCCGTTTTCATTTCCAACACCGTCGCCGACGCCGACGCCTGCTCCCAACGCGCCGCGCCCGCTTACCAATCGTCAGATCAGCGAACAGGTCGACACGTTTCTCAAAGATAATGGCGCGCTGGTTAGAGTCAACGATGCTGGTCGTGAGTTTCGACAGATCCGTGCTTTCAATAACCAAACGTTTGACGTTAACAAAGTGATTCCGACAGTGGTGATGAGCAATGAAGACTTTGGCCGCATCAGCCGCATTCTCAACGACGGCACTGACGTCGTGCTCGAGTTTAATATCGTCAATCACGTCTATCCGGAAGGCACTACTTCATACAATACGATCGCTGAGATTCGCGGCAGCGACAAAGCTGACGAAGTAATCATGCTTGGTGGACACCTCGACTCGTGGCATGCAGCAACAGGCGCGACTGACAACGCCATCGGTTGCGCGATCATGATGGAAGCTGCGCGTATTCTGAAAACACTCGGCGTCAAACCCCACCGCACGATCCGCGTGGCACTGTGGAGCGGCGAAGAGGAAGGCTTGCTTGGTTCAATTGCTTACGTCAAACAGCATTTCGGTTCTTTCGAAGATCCGAAACCCGGCTACGAAAAATTTGGCGGTTATTTCAATATCGATTCGGGCACCGGTCGCGTACGCGGCGCCGCTGTGTTTGGACCACCTGAGGCGGCAAACATCCTGCGCGAGATTCTCGCGCCCTTCAAAGACGATGGTGTGGTCGGTGCAGTTACGACACGAAGCCGTCGTCTCGGTGGTTCTGACAATACATCGTTCAGTCAGGCCGGTTTGCCAGGCATCGGCATGGGCCAGGATCCAATCGAGTACAACTCGCACACGTGGCACACGAATCTTGACACTTACGAACGCATTCTCGAAGACGACGTGAAGAAAGATGCGATGGTGGTTGCGTGGTCGATTTATCAGTTGGCAATGCGTGACGATCTGCTGCCACGGTTTGCCAAAGCCGACATGCCACCGAAACCCGCGGAGGAAACAACTTCGCAACCCGCAACGCCCACGACGCGTACAGACTCGCAAGCAAAGCCTCGGGCCAAAACAGCAAAGCCGAAGTCGAACGGTTCGCGACACAGAGGACGATAATTGATGTGGCAATAACTCGCCGCCAGTTTTTAAGGCGAAGCGCGGTCGCACTCGCAGGCGCCGGTCTGAATTCAACTGGCGTGTTTGGAGCTGTAGTTTTACGAGGCCCGGCCAGGAAAGTGCTCATTCTGGGCGCTGGAATGGCCGGGCTCGTTGCTGCTTACGAACTCACGAAACTCGGTCACGACGTGACGATTCTCGAAGCTCGCACGCGTCCTGGCGGTCGCGTTCACACGTTGCGCGAGCCTTTTTCTGATGGCTTGTATGCAGAGGCCGGCGCTGCGCGCATTCCAGATAATCACGATCTTACGCTGAAGTATGTGAAGGAGTTTGCGCTTCCACTCGAACCGTTTTATCCGAGCCGGCTGAATGCTGTGAGATTTGATCGAGGCCGGCGAGAGGAAGTGCCGATCGATGGTTTTACGGATGCGATGACTCGAAACTATGGTTGGGATTTAGGTGGCAGTCCTGAGCGCTGGCACAAGATCAAAGGCGGCTCTGATCTGCTTCCCAAGGCTTTCGCCGAGAAACTGGCCGGCAAGATCCACTATGGTTCGCCTGTGGTAAGAATCGAGCAGGATGCGAACGAGGCGCGCGTGGTCTTCCTGAATGCTGGACGCAAAGAGACCGTCACGGCCGATCGTGTTCTGTGCACGATTCCGTTTTCGGTATTGCGAAACGTCGAGTTGCCGGCATTGTCGGAACGCAAACAGGAGGTGATAAGAAACGTTCGCTACGATGCGGTCGCACGCGTTTACCTGCAAACGAAGAATCGCTTCTGGGAGGAGAAAGGGTTGAATGGTTTCGCTTTTACGAGCGGGGCCGTTGAGATCTGGCAGCCGGCGTGGAGCCAACCTGGACCACGCGGAATCTTGATGACTTACGCGCGACCCGGCGAAGCCGAAAGAATCACGAGCCTGAAGGAGAACGAACGCATCGCGACGACCGTGAAGCAGTTAGACGGGATTTTCCCGGGCGTGCGTGAGAATTTCGAGCGCGGCACGACGAAGTGCTGGACGGACGATGAGTGGTCACGCGGCGCGTGGGCTTTTGTCGGCTTCAGCGATTTCGCGACTGCGGTAACGCCGGAAGGGCGCATTCACTTCGCGGGCGAACATCTCTCGCCGTGGTTCTCGTGGATGCAGGGCGCGCTCTCGTCAGGATTGAGAGCCGTGAAGGAAATCGAAGAGACCGCTTCGCCACAAAGAGGCACAAAAAACACAAGAAAAGCGGCCTAGCCAGGGAGTCTTATGTGCTTTTTTGTGGCGGAAACAGATCGTCGCCTTGCCCTCGACCGTGTAAAGATCTTCAATTGTGGCTTCGACTTTAGTGCTCATACGTGTTGTCTCTAACCGCCGATGAAGCTCATGGTGCGTGAGGGGGCGACGAAACCGGGGTCGTTGATGAAGTGGCGTGGTTCTTTTTTCAGTACCACTGATTCGATGTATTCGACGATCTCATCGCGCGAGGCTCCGCTGCGCACGACGTCGCGCAGCGAGTGTTCGATTGTCGAAAACAAACAGGTGCGAATCTGACCATCCGCAGTTAAACGAATACGGGAGCAGGCGCCGCAGAATGGCTCGGTAACGGGCGCAATGATTCCGATTTCACCTGGCGCTCCATCCGCGAAGCGGTAGCGCGAAGACGTTTCCGAGCCTCGCTTCACCTCCAGCCGAACGAGCGGAAAGCGCTCGTTGATTCGCTCGCGAATCTCCTTTCCGGAAACGACGTCTTTGCGTGACCATTCGTGGCCGGAATCAAGCGGCATGAATTCGATAAAACGCATCTTCACATCGTGCTCGCGCGCAAACGCCGCGAAGTCGGCAACCTCGTCCTCATTGTGACCGCGCACGATCACCGCGTTGATCTTGATTGGATAAAGCTGTGCCTCTTTCGCGGCTGCGAGTCCTGCGAGCACTTTGTCCAGCACATCAACACCAGTCATGCGTTTGAAAACATCGCGCTTCAAACTGTCGAGACTGATGGTGACGCGATCGAGGCCTGCTTCTTTCAGACTCCGCGCACGCTCTGGAAGATAGTAACCGTTAGTTGTGAGAGCCAGATCCTGAAGACCGGAGCTTCTCAGTTTCGCGAGCTTTCTGATGATGGTCTCGATATCGCGGCGCAGCATCGGCTCGCCGCCGGTTAGCCGGATCTTCTCAATGCCGAGCGCCACGAAGATCTCGCAAACGTATTCGATCTCTTCGTAAGAGAGCATCTGCTCTTTCGGCGCGATGGGTGGCTCGCCGTGAGGCAGACAGTAAAAACAGCGGAAATTACAGCGATCCGTCAGCGAAACACGAAGATCGCGAATGGGCCGGCCATATGAGTCGCGTAAGACGTTCATACAGGATTACAGCATTTTACAGGATTGACGGGCTATCCTGCACATCCTCCTGAGTCTGTAGAGCGCGGGCGTTGCGTTGCAGACCTGAGAGTTTCGCGCGCTTCATGGCACTACCGCGAAAGCGGGCAGCGTAAGTTTCCGGCGTGAGCTCGAGTATTTCGGAGAGCTCGGCGTTGACGTTTCCGGATCGTGGAGCAAAGCGCGATTCACCAGTCTGCCCTTCAAAACGATTCCACGGACACACATCCTGACAAACGTCACAACCGTACAACCAACCCGCAAGATCCATTTGCTCCGGTAACTCAGATGCGCGCAGCTCGATCGTCGCGTACGAAATACACTTGTTTGAATCGACAACGTAAGGCTCCGTGATCGCCGCGGTGGGACAGGCATCGATGCACAGCGTGCACGTGCCGCAATGATCTTCAACGGGTTGTTCGTCGTGATCGAGCTCGAGATTCAAAAGCAGCTCGCCGATGAAAACCCACGAGCCATACTCTTGAGTGATCACATTCGAATGCTTTCCGAGCCAGCCCAGCCCGGCGCGTACAGCCCATGCTTTATCCATCGTCGGTTGAATATCAACACAGATCTTTCCTTCCGCCGACGGCTCCTGCTCACGAATCCACGCAAGGAGAGACGACAGTTTGGTTTTCACTACGTCGTGATAGTCGTCGCCCCACGCATAACGCGACACTTTTCCCGTTGTTGGAGTTTGCTGATGCTGATGTGGCGTGAAGTAGTTAAGAGCTACAACTACAACTGAGCGTGCTTGCGGAAAGATCTCGGATGGATTGATACGTTTCTCGACTTCGCGCGACATCCACTGCATGTCGCCGTGATAGCCGCGAGCCAACCACTGCCTTAATCGGCGCCCCTCGTCTTCAAGCGTGGAGGCGCCGACAATTCCAATCTTGTTGAATCCTTCGAAGAGAGCCCGTCGCTTGATCTCAGGTGCCAGAATCACTGCTGAAACTTTTGGATTGTCACCGTGATAATCGGATTGTCGCCCGCTGTCCGGCTGTACGAAACCCAGTAGCCTGCTTTCGGATAGCGCACGAGTTTATATTTCGATCCGTCTGGTTTGGTCTCGATGTCAGAGCCGAACACCTGTTGGGGCGTGATCGCGTCGCGCGCGCCGCTCATAAAGTCGACTGAGATGGCAGTTACTTTGCTGGTTGCTTTGTCGTAAAGCACCTGAGCGGTTTCTTTTTCGCCAAAAACGTAGAAGTCCTGCTCATCTCCCTTGTTGGCTGGACTGCCCAGTTTTTTGCGCACTTCATCCGCGAGCCATCCGAGTTTGACACCACGATAATCAAGAAAAACCGGCTCTTCTTCTCTGCCGGCCGCGGTGCGATTTTTCGACGATGCCGGTGTTTGGGCGAATGCAGTTCCGGCAATAGTCAAACTAACCACCACAAGCAGAGCTCGATTTAGTAACCAGAATTTTGAGGATCTCAAAACACGCGTCATGGTTACTCCTTTCCAAAAATACGTGTTCACAACAAAAAGGTAGGAAGCAATACTGCCGGAGCAGATCGCTGAGTGGCCAGAGCCGCCCCGGTTTTGCCTGTATGCTCGAACAATAATCCCAAAAAACTGGAGATGTCAATATCCGGAGGGCGTGTTCGAAAAGTTGACTCAAGCGGGCGTTTGGCGTAGAAGCAGAGTGCTTTTTGATCCATCGTCAACCATCGTAAACAAAGGAGTCGAGATTCAATGAACAAAGGCGCGCTCGCGTTGCTTGTAGCGGTAATTGTGTTTGTTTTGGCTGGATGTCAGCCAGCCCTGGATACCAATCGCAATTTGGCAGTGGCAACGAGTTCGACTCCGGCGAAAGAAACGGTCGATAAAGCGGCTATCGAGGCGGAATTGTTGAAACTCGAACGCGATTGGGGAACGGCAATTCAAACTCGCAACGTGGAAGCGGTCAAGCGAGTGCTTGCGGACGGCGCGATAATTCACTACCCAGACGGAACGCCAGGAACGAAAGCTGACGAAGTGCAGAGCATCGAATCCGGCGCCGCTACTGCCGAAGCATTTGAGATCCTGGATCCGAAGGTTACGGTGATTGATGCTGATTCTGCGTTTGTCACCGGTCGCAGTGTTATCAAGAACGGAAAGTACAAAGATCCGAAGCAGAAGAGATCGATCGACATCAGCGGGGAATATCGGTTTCTTGATGTTTATGCGAAGCGCGACGGGAAATGGCAGGCGGTGGCTTCGCAGGCGACGAAGATAGCAAAGCCTTAAACAGGATTTTCAAGATTTCCAGATGCCGGGGATGACGGTCGAGCAGGTTGGACAGCGACCGTCGCCAGTCACGTTTACCTGTCGAATCAAATAACCATAACGCTCAACTAACAACTCGTCGCACGACGGGCAATAGGTGTTTTCCCATCGACCAACTCTGCCCGGAAGATTCCCGGCGTAGATGTAGTTGAGTCCTGCTTCACTGCCAATCTCACAAGCACGGATCAACTGCTCCGCGGTCGTGTTCGCGTTTTCAGTCATATGATAGTCCTGATGAAACGCCGTCACATGCCACGGTATATCGGGCGAAACTGAAGCAATGAAATCAGCAGCGCGACGCAACTCGTCTTCAGAATCGTTAAAGCCGGGAATCACAAGCGTCACAATCTCTTCCCAGAAACCACGCTCGTGAACCATCTTCACCGTCTCGAGAATGTTGTCGATCACGCCACCGAGTTGCCGGTAGTTCTTATCGTTCATCGACTTCAAATCGATCTTGTAGCAATCGGTCCACGGCCGCAGGTAATCGAGCACTTGCGGTGTCGCGTTTCCGTTTGAGATGAACGCGGTTCTAAAACCTGCCGGACGCGCTTTCTTAAAGACCTCGACCGCCCACTCAGCCGTAATCAATGGCTCGTTGTAACTGCTGCCGACCATTGCCGCACCGTAAGCTTTCGCCATGGTCACGAGTCGTTCCGGTGAAACTATTGTCGGATTGGTGCCGGCAGCGTCGTCGCGCAGCGCTTGCGACGTGAGCCAGTTTTGGCAGTAGGCGCAATGGAGATCGCAACCCAACATGCCGAATGTTAAAGTGTCCGAACCGGGTAAAACGTGGAAGAACGGTTTTTTCTCGGTTGGATCGCAAGCGAGTGCCGCGACGTAGTTCACCGGCACGCGAAGATGACCGCCTTCGTTGAATCGCACTTTACAAATGCCGCGCTTGCCGGGTTTGATCAAACAGCGGTGGCCGCAGGCGTAACACTTCAGCGCGCCGCCTTCGAAGTGCTCGGTCAGTTCAGGCGCACCTTCGGCAGTCATCGAATCGAGGACGGCTGCGAGCGGTGCTGATTGAGCAGTGATGGGCATTGTGCTAAGTATTATACAAATCTAATGATCATCGAAGAAATCACTGTCACTGCTTTTCAGCAACACACACGCATCGTCGGCTGCGAAAAGACGAAACAGGCGATCTGCATCGATCCCGGTGATGAGGCGGAACGAATTGTCGAGATTTTGGAACGACACGGTCTCACGCTACAGGCAATCGCTCTTACTCATGCTCATCTCGACCACGTTGGCGGCGTCGCGGCGCTCAAGAAACTAAAACCTGAAGCCAGGATCAACCTGCACAAGGATGACGAATTCATGTATCAAGCACTGCCGGAGCAACCGGCGTGGATCGGCATTCCGCGTGCGCAATGGGCAGCGCTAGGATTCAGTTTTGAAGAGCCGCCGCCGGTGGATCATTACTGGACTGACGGTGAGAAGTATTTCGTGGGTGAGCTGGTTTTTGAAGTGCTTCATTGTCCTGGACACACGCCCGGACATGTCGTCTTGTACGAAGCCAATGAACGAAAGGTGTTTGTCGGCGACGTTTTGTTTGCGGGCTCAATTGGTAGAACTGATTTACCCGGCGGTTCGACTGAGCAGTTGCTGAGCTCGATAAAGAACAAGTTGTTGACGCTTGGAGATGATGTGAAGGTTTATTCTGGACACGGGCCAATCACAACAATCGGTGAGGAGCGGTTGATGAATCCCTTTTTGACCGGAAGATATGTTTGAAGGATTTTAGCCGTAGGAAATATAACAAGTCAGGAAGGGTGGCTTGCCCCCGCTCTCCCAACAGCGGGGGCAAGCCACCCTTCATGACTTGTTACATTCTTACTCACTTGAGGCGTTTGGCTTTCAGCTCTTCCCACTGATCCTTCTTTTCATCATCCAACTGACTCGGTAACGTATCCACCGGAATCTGATACTTCGCGCAAAACTGTCGCCACAGCACAAAGCGCAGATCATATTGTCCGGTGGAATCCGATACCGAGTTGTCGATTGGTGGTGGCTGTTTCTTCCGCTGTCCCCTGTTCATGACTTCCTAAACCTGCCTCAAGGAGTTTGAGGAAGTGTAACAGCTTTTTAGAATTATTTCTCCACGATGTCCTTCTTCAGAGTCGTGACAAACGCAAGGACCTCGCCCTTCTCTTTCTCCGGAACTTTGAACTTATCGAGCGACGCGACGAGATGCTTTGCGGCTGCGTCCCAGTCGGCGTTTGTGATTCCGAGTCCCTCGTGGGAGGCTTTCATTTCACGTCCCGTGTAAATGCAAGGTCCGCCCGTGGCTGCACAAAACTGATCGAGAATGTGCTGGCGAATGCGCTTCTTCGAATCGGTGCTGTGACCGACGAAAAACTTCTCAAACTGCTTGTCACTAACGAGCCGGCCGATGAAGTCATCGACGACGGCCGCAAGCGCGTTGTAGCCACCGATACGTTCGTAGAGCGATTTCTCCTGGGCTCGGCTCGGTATCGAGATCGCTGTCGTCAACAGCAGGGAAAAGATCACACCCAGGAACGTGATCCGCTGAAAACGTGAGTTGCTTCGCATGTTTACTGAATCTCCTTTGATGAAGTTGTTTATAACGACAGAAATACGTAACTAACTAATCGATTGGATTCACAGCCCGCTGCGCAGGTAGATCGCACTAGTCGGAGCACTGGATCCACCGGCGGGCTCAAGCGTAACCGCAAACACTGCGGAATCCAGTGCCGGCTGCGGCACTTGATCCTTCATCACACCCTTGCCCGCATTGTCAGGCACAAACGTTTTGCCTGGCAGCGGCGGCTTGTTTCCAACGATGAACCACAACTGATATGCCTTGCCTTGCGGCACATTGGGAAGTTTGTCGGCCACTAACATTGCGCGCCCATTTGGGTCGTAAACGAGTTTTGCAGTCGCACCGGCGCCCACGTCGGTGCCTTTGAGCTCAGCCACCTTCGCGCCAGGTGTGGTTACGAGTTGGAGAAACTCATTCGCGCGTGCGAGATCAGCTTGTGCAGCGCGATTCTGTCGCCAAAGAACTATCAGCCCGACTATCAAAACTACAAAGAGGACAACCGCCGCTATCGCGCCTAACGAACCCAACGACGTCCAGAAGTTGCGTGGGTTTGATCTGAACGGAACTACTTGCGAGGCAGAGGAATCGTTTCGTATCTCGTTGAGTATCCGTTCGCGAACTTTCGGCGACGGTTCTATCGGCTCGGCGGCAACTGCCAACGCTGCGGCCGTGGTTTGCCAGTCGTCCAATTCCTTGCGGCATTCGGTACAGTTTTCGAGATGCTCGTTCAAGACACGGGTCTCCGCGGCGTCGAGCGCTGAGACAGCGGACGCTGGAATCATCTCTCTGTAGTCGTCGTGGACCATCAAACTAAAATCCAAAACTCTCGTCTTTGCCGGCCAGCATCTCGCGCAGTTTCATCAGGCCGGTGCGCATGCGCGTCTTCACTGTTCCAAGCGGCGCACCCAAACGCGTCGCGATTTCTGATTGCGTGAGTCCGTCGAAATAGGCGAGCATGATTGGCCGCTTTTGCTCGTCGGGGAGTTGGGCGAGGGCGTCGGTCACCAGGCCGCGCTGCTCCGATTTAAACGCATCGCTGGCTGCGTCGGAGATCTCTTCTGAAACTTCTCGCGCGCCCGCCTTAGCCAGTCGCTCGCGGGCTGATAGTGTTCGCACGCGATCGATGCCGCGACTACGCGCAAGTGTGACCAGCCACGTGAACGGGCGTCCGCGATTCTCGTCGAAATCTGCCGCCTTTCGCCAAACCTGAAGAAACGCTTCCTGTAGCACGTCTTCCGCTTCTTCGCGGTTGTTCAATATACGCATCAACAACCCGAACAGGATGATGCGATAGCGATCGTAGAGCAGCGCCAGGGCCGCGTCGTCTTTCGCGGCAATCGACTTCAGCAGCTCGATATCGTGGATGTCTTGTGCTCGTTCGGGTTGCAAGGGAATCCGGAGAATTTACGGGCGCGGAGGCGAAACGGATTGGGCCACAATAAGGCACAAAATGCACAAAGAGATTATCGAGGCATTTTGTGCCTTGTGTGACTTTTTGTGGCTAACTTGTCTTAGGCCACCGTGATCTCGTCCGCGAGATACACGTCCTGAATGGAATTCAACAACTGCACGCCTTCACTCATCGGACGCTGGAAAGCTTTGCGGCCTGAGATCAGCCCCATTCCGCCGCCGCGCTTGTTGATAACAGCCGTGCGAACTGCTTCGGCAAGGTCGCTCGCACCCTTCGACTCACCGCCGGAATTGATCAAGCCACAGCGACCCATATAGCAGTTCGCTACCTGATACCTCACGAGATCGATCGGATTGTCGGTGGTGAGCTTCTCGTAAACGAGCTTACTGGTCTTGCCGTACGCACTACCCAACGCGGCTTCGACCGCTTTGTATCCACCATTCCGCTCGGGAAGTTTCTGCTTGATGATGTCGGCCTGGATCGTTACGCCGAGATGGTTCGCTTGTCCGGTGAGATCCGCTGACGAATGCATGTCGCCCTCAGGCGTTTTGAACTTCGGATTCCGCAAGTAACACCAGAGAATGCAAGCCATTCCCAGCTCGTGCGCTTCCGCAAACCTCTCGCTGATCTCTGTTATCTGTCGCGTTGATTCTTCAGAACCAAAATAGACCGTCGCGCCGATGGCAACCGCGCCGAGGTTGTATGCTTCCCTAACCGTTCCAAACAGAATCTGATCGAACTTATTCGGCAGCGTCAAAAGCTCGTTGTGATTGATCTTCACGATGAACGGAATCTTGTGCGCATATTTCCGGCCGATCGAGCCCAGCACGCCGAAAGTCGAAGCAACTGCGTTGCACCCTCCCTCGATAGCGAGCCTGATGATGTTCTCCGGATCGAAGTATTCGGGGTTTGGAGCAAACGAAGCGCCGGCAGAATGCTCGATTCCCTGATCCACCGGAAGGATCGAAAGGTACCCGGTGCCTGCAAGCCTGCCGTTATCAAACAGAGCCTGCAGCGACCGCAGGACCCTCGGAGAGCGATCGGATTTCGCCCACACGCGATCGATGAAATCAGGGCCGGGAAGCTGGATATGATCTTTAAGGATTGTCTGCGAGGTGTGGTCCAGTAACTCAGACGCTTTGGGCCCAAGGAGCTCTGCAATCCGTTCAACTGAATTCGAGCGCTGTAGCTTGCTAACCATCGTGTTTCCTCCCGGTACGCTGAATTATACACGAAACGCTGATTCGGACGCGTCCTTGGAGTGCGGTGCCTTGGCACCGCTTTGGTATCGTGGACTTTGCTTTATTTACCAAAGCGGTGCCAAGGCACCGCACTCCAAAGTTTAGTTGAACCACTCACAAACTTTCAGTAAAATCCCACACGCATCAGGAGCCCGGATGCCTCCGGCTTTCCGTTCTCAGCACTAGTACTAATAACCTGATTCCAGCGACGTCTACGAAAGGCAAGTCTGATGAAAATTCATCGCTCGTTTCACCTCCTGCTTGGCCTATTACTGTGCCTAATCATCGTTTCTCCGGCCTCGGTCAGGGCGTCCGGAGACGATTGGAAGCCAATTGAGCCGGCCCATCTCGCGTTAAAGAGCTCGACCGTGGAAAAAGAGGCCGATGCCGAAGCCCTCTTTTGGGAGGTCAAAATCGACGACAACCCCGAAGGCGATCTCATTTTCACCCACTACATCAGGGTGAAGGTATTCACCGAGCGTGGGCGAGAGTCACAGAGCAAGATCGACCTGCTCTACGGCAAGATTTTCGGCAGCGAGATCAAAATCAAAGACATCGCCGCCCGCACTATCAAGCCTGACGGGTCGATTGTTGAATTAAAGAAGGAAGATATTTTTGACAGGACCGTTGTCAAGACTAGTGGTCTGAAATACAAAGCTCGCTCTTTCGCGATGCCGGCCGTCGAGCCGGGTTGCATCATCGAGTATCGCTGGCGCGAAGTGCGTGTTAACAGTGACGCAAACTATGTCCGGCTACAATTTCAACGCGACATTCCAGTCCAACGCGTGCAGTATCTCATCAAGCCGATGAGCTATCCGGGTGCGACTTTTCATTCGATCACGCTTCACGGCCAGCCCACTCACTGGGCAAAAGAGAAAAACGGTTTCTACAGCACAACCATGACCAACATGCCGGCGGTCCATGAGGAATCGCGCATGCCCCCCGAGGATCAGGTTAAGACGTGGATGTTGGTTTACTACCAGGTGGGCCCCGCCGAGAACCCTGATCCCGAGAAGTATTGGATGGACGTAGCCAAAGGTTATTACGATCGGACCAAGTCGCTGATCAAGCCAAACGACGAAGTGAAGCAGATGGCAGCCTCGCTCACGGCCGACGCCAAGAGCGACGATGAAAAGCTCCAGCGGCTGTTTGAGTTTTGCAGGACCAAGATCAAGAACGTCAACAATGATGCCTCTGGTTTGACTTCAGAGGAGCGCGCGAAGGTCAAAGAGAACAAATCTCCTTCCGACACGCTGAAACGTGGTACTGGATCGGGAGCCGATATCGATATGCTGTTTGCTGCGCTCGCCAACGCATCCGGTTTTGACGCTCGCATCGTGCTCGCGCCCGATCGCGGCGACATGTTTTTCGATAAAGGTCTTGCGAACGGCTACTTCATCGGTCCGCAAAACATCGCTGTCAACGCCGGTGGCAAGTGGCAGTTCTTCAATCCCGGTTTCAACTATGTTCCATATGGAATGCTGCGGTGGCAGGAAGAGGGCGAACCGTCACTGATTACTGATCCCAAACAACCGGTCTGGGTGATGACGCCGATGTCGCCGCCGGAGAAATCGCTGGTGAAGCGGATTGCGAAGTTGACACTGAGTGAGGACGGCACTCTCGAAGGTGACGTCAGCATTGAATATACCGGCCACTTCGCGATCGAAAGAAAAGAAGAGATAGATGAGGAGTCTGACACCGAGCGCGAAACGAGTCTAAAGGACGAGATCAAGGAACGGATGAGCGCTGCGGAGATCACCAACGTCAAGATCGAAAACGTTACCGATCACGTGAAGCCGCTCGTCTTCTCATATCACGTTCGCCTTCCGGGTTATGCGCAACGCACCGGTAAGCGGCTCTTCTTGCAGCCCGCTTTCTTCCAGCATGGAGTTGGACCACTCTTTGCAACTACAGATCGAAAGTATCCGGTCTATTTCCACTATCCGTGGTCGGAAGACGATAGGGTCGAGATCGGCTTGCCGAAAGGTTATGCGCTCGATAACGCTGATGCGCCCGCGCCTTTCGGTAGCGGCAGTATCAGTGATTACAAACCAAGTCTCGGCGTCACCTCTGACGGAAAGACACTCGTTTACAAACGAACCTTCTTCTTTGGCGGAGTGCTCTTCCAGGTGGAAACTTATCCACTGCTAAAGAACTATTTCGACCTGATGCACAAGCAGGACAATCACAGCATTGCCTTGAAACAGGGGGCAGCAACAACTAATTGAGCCACAAAGAGGCACAAAACTTACAAAAGAAACCTCAGTTGGGGAGTCGAACATGAAAGTTAGGTTAATCACACTCGTTGGTCTCTTGATCTTTGCAGTGCCGGCCATCGCGGCGGCCGGTGACGAAACTCCGCCGTGGGTGCAACAGGCCGCGGCGATTAAGACTCCCGCGTACGACAAAGACGTGCCCGCTGTCGTGTTGTTAGACGAATCCTTCACGACCATTTCCCCCGATGGCCGGATCAATGAAGTCTACAACTATGCTGTTCGCATTCTTCGGCGCGAAGGACGCGATTACGCGACGGGTCATGTGGGCTACATACCCGACATCAGCAAGGTTAAGGAGTTTCACGCGTGGCTGATTCGACCCGGAGCCGAACCGAAGCGTTACGGCAAAGACGAGACGCTCGATGTCGCGGGCGATCTGAACGACGTCTACAACGAGTATCGCGTGAAGAGCATCTCGGCGAAGGACGACGCGGACGCAGGCGCCGTCTTTGCTTACAGCTATACAACCGAGGATCGATCAGTTTTTAGTCAGGCCGACTGGGCCTTCCAAAGCTCTCTGCCGGTAATTCTTTCTCGCTACAACCTCACACTGCCCGAAGGCTGGCGTGCCGACGGTGTGACTTTCAACTATCCGAAGATTGAACCGAAAATCAGCGGCCCAACCTATTCATGGGAGCTGTCAAACCTGTCGCCAGTCCCTGACGAGCCTTTGAGCCCGAGTCTCAGTCAGCTCGTACCTCGTTTAGCGGTGAGTTATTACCCGCCTGCGACTGCGCAATCGTTGTCGATCAAAACGTTTTCCAAATGGGGCGACGTGGCAGCATGGATGAGTGAGTTGGAAGATCCTCAAGTGATGGTCGACGATGCCCTCGCGCGTAAGGCTTACGAACTGACTGCGCTTGCGAAAACTGAGTACGAAAAGATCCGCGCGATTGCGCATTACGTGCAGAACATACAATACATTTCGATTCAAACCGGTCTCGGACGCGGCGGCGGTTATCGTCCGCATGCTTCGACTGAAGTGTTCGCGAAGTCGTATGGCGATTGCAAAGACAAAGCGAATCTCATGCGCGCGATGCTCAAGGTCGTCGGCATCACGGCGTTTCCGGTGAGTATCTATTCCGGCGATCCGAATTACGTCCAAGCCTCGTGGCCTTCGCCGCAACAGTTCAACCACTGCATTATCGCCGTCAAGGTCGGCGATCAAACCCAGGCGAGCACAATTATTCAGCATCCGGCGTTGGGCCGGCTGCTGATCTTCGATCCAACCGACGAACAAACGCCGATTGGCGACTTGCCTTTTTATCTCCAGGGCAGTCTCGCCTTGATCGATTCAAAAACTGAAACCGATCTCGTGAAGATGCCGACAACGCCGCCGGAGATGAATCAGCTCGAACGTACCGCGACGTTGGAGCTGCTGGCCGATGGAGCCATCAGCGGACAGATCCAGGAACAAGCCAACGGACAAACCGCAGCACGATTTCGCACCGAGTTTCGCCGTCTTTCCAAGCCGGAATACACCGGCATGATCGAACGCTGGCTGACGACTGGAGCTACTTCCGCGCGTCTCAGCAAGATGGAGCCGTCGGACAACACTGTAGAAGGTCGGTTCACTTTGAACGTGGAATTCAGCGCGCAGGCTTACGGTCAGTTGATGCAAAACCGCCTGCTCGTCTTCAAGCCCGCGGTTGTATCGCGACGTGAAGGGCTGTCGCTGACGGCGTCCACGCGCAAGTATCCCGTGGTGTTGCGAGCGAACGCATATTCGGAAACGGTGAGGGTTCAATTGCCTTCGGGATTTGCGGTTGATGAAGTGCCGGATGCAGTGAAGATCGAGACGCCGTTTGGATCGTACGTCACGAGTTATGAAGTTAAGGACAATTATCTGATCTTCAAACGACAGTTGTCGCAACAAGCAACGACGATCGCTCCCGCCGATTACGAGAAGGTGAGAAAGTTTTTCGAGAGCATTCGCGCGGCAGAGAATGCGCCGGTGGTGTTGGCGCGGAAGTAAGGCTTCACGGCTTGACTTGAACAAGCCAAGAGCTTGAACAAGTCAGGAAGGGTGGCTTGCCCCCGCTTTCACCCAACAGCGGGGGCAAGCCACCCTTCCTGACTTGTTCAATCAATATCTGACTTGTTCAATCAATATCTGACTTGTTCAATCAATATATAGATCCTGCAAAGGTGATTTAGCCACCGATCGCGCGGGCGATCGCAAATGCTGCTCCCGCCGCCGCGCTTCCAATCAACGCAGTCTGAAGGGCGCTTCGTACCGGACGAGTTCCGGTGAAGCGTCCTTTTACAAATCCGAAGACCAATAACGCTGCCAGCGTCACGGCGACTGAATACAACAACGCAGTCGACGTCGTTTGCGCGAACATGTAAGGCGCCAGCGGAACCAAGCCACCGGCGACGTACGCCCCTGCAATCGTCAATGCGCTCGTGAGCGCACGGCCCGGTTGAGGCTTCTCGAGACCCAGCTCGAAGCGCATCATGAAGTCGACCCAGTTTCGCGGCTGACGTTTCAAAGCCTGAACGATGGGCCATGTTTCGTCTTCGCTGAGTCCATACGCTTGAAAGACCTCAGCGACTTCGCGCATCTCTTCGTGCGGGATTTCCGCAACTTCGCGTTTCTCACGCTCGCGTTCTTTCGCGTAATGTTCCGCATCACTTTTTGCTGCGAGATAACCGCCAAGCCCCATCGCGATGGAGCCGGCTGCGATTTCCGCGAGTCCGGCGGTGATGATGATGCCGGTGTGATCGATAGCGCCGGTGAGTCCGGCGGCAAGAGCGAACGGCACCGTCAGACCGTCAGCCATTCCGATTACAATATCGCGGACAACGTCGCTCGAGGTGAAGTGGCGTTCGATGTGGGGAGTCTGGGGCATTGAATCTGTGTAATCTGCGGATTAGAACTTTCCTAACAACATCAACACGCCAATTACAATAAACGCCGCAGCCGCGGCACGCTTCACCCAAATAAGCGGAACGTAATCACCAATAACGCTGCCCACCAAAACTCCCAACGCCGACACCGCAGCCAGCGCGAGACTGGCGCCCAGGAAAACTGCCCACGGTCTTTTGGTTTGCGCCGCCATCGTCATCGCCGCCAGTTGTGTCTTGTCGCCCATCTCGGCCAAAAAAATGACCCCAAAGGTTGTCAGCAAAACCCGCAGATCCATTTGCGCGTCATCCAATCGTGTGAAAGCTACTTTAAATCGGTAACCAAAACGGCATCGCGAAACAGATTGCCGCGCGTGCACGCCAACTGCTTCCCGTCGTGCGACAAGGCAAAACCTGTTATCAACATCTCCTTGAAATTGGTGATCTGTTTTGGTGGACCACCTTCGATCGGCTGGCTCCAGATATTTGAGACATTATTGGCATTCATGCTGTAGAGAAGGGATTTCCCGTCCGCCGACCACTGCACGATCGTGGAGACAGTGCGAGTGGAAGCCACCTCGAAGGTCTTGAGCGGCGCACCACCTTCAAAAGGAATCACCGCCATACGATTCGGCGGAGCAAGCGGATCGTGCGAATCGGGATAGCTCAAAGCAATCAATCGACCGTCCGGCGATATCGTCGCCGCTGTCACTGCGTGATCGGTGACCCGAACCGGCGTGCCACCATCGATTGATATTTTCCACAATGTGGGCTTGGCGTCTTCGAGCGCCGTGTAGACAATCCAACGACCGTCAGGCGAAACGGACGGAAAGGACTCAAACAGTCCGGACGTCAAACGCACTGGATTACTGCCGTCGATATTCATTCGCCAAATATTTTTCTTGTTGTTCTGCCCCGAAACAAAAACGATGTAGCGGCGATCCGCAGAGACGACGGGTGAAAAGTTCACCGCATTGTTAGTCGTTAACTGCTTGCGATTGTTACCGTCGGAATCCGCGATCCAGATATCGGCGTTTCCACCTTCGTTCGAAGCGTATGCGATCCTGCCGTCGGATACTAACGAAACGTTATTGCCGCTCGAGGAGTAAAAACCGACATTACCGGTGGGCAGGCTGATCCCCTTCGTCGCATCGCCTTCAGGAACCAACCATAGATTTACCAACCCCTGCGACTGAACTGTCGCGAACATCTTGCCGTCTTGCGTCAAGCCGATTGCGCGATAGGAATTCAGATCGTTGGTGACGCGGCGAATCCGAGCGTCAGGATAACTGACATGCCAAAGCATCGCGGCACCGGCGGTGTCTCCCGCAACGACTAGCAGCCCACTCATGTCCGGCAACCACTGCACACGCGCCGAGAACGGCCACGCGTCCGTCGAGAGATCACGTTCGCTTCCATCGGCGACCGAAACACCAACGACTTTACTTCGTCCGCCGATCGTCGCGACGCTGGCAGCAATAATCTTGCCGTCGGGCGACCACGATGGACCAGTAAAGAAGATCGGGGCAAACCCCTGTGGTGGCTTTTTGACGACCAGGTTGCGTTCACCGCTTCCATCCGTGTTTGCAATCACCAGTGCGCTCTCGCCCGGGTTTGGATAACCGCCGCGAATGAGCACGAATTGCTTGCCGTCAGGTGAAAAGCTGATCGGCCCATCGATCTTCTCCAACACCTTGACGGGAGTCCCGCCGAGAACCGGGATACGATACAGCGTGCCCACGTCGAGGTTCGCTTTGATTGCGTAATAAAGTTCGGTTCCATCCGGTGAGAACGTTATGCCGAAATATCCAACAGGCGCAGGCGGAACGATCAGCTTGTCGTTGGCCGTGCTGACTTGACGAATATAGAGGCTTTGCTGGCTGCGATCGCTCAACACGTAAACGATGTACTTACCATCAGGCGAGATGGTGGCGTCGATCGCGTTGCCGGAGTTAGTTAAACGCGTGAGCCTGACGTCCCAGAAACGTGCCACCGGCTCTCGGCGATAAAGCCACTTGTAAACTCCGAAACCACCGGCAGTCACAAGCAAAACGATAGCTGCGAGTAAAAGAACCGCGCCGGCTTTGTGTTTTTTGATCTCGATGCTGATCGACTCGCTGATGTTACCAATCGCGCTGCGCTGTAGCGTTGCACGTGGTCCTGACAATGTTGCAGTTGGTGCGCCCGGAACGAGCGTCGTAGTCTCTGCACCGTCGCCATCGAAGTTCGCCGATCGATCGAGCTTGTTTTGAAACTCGAGCTCTTGTTTTAGTGCTTTCAGATCCAGCCAGAGATCTTTGACGACCTGATAGCGCTCTTCGCGATCTTTCTGAAGCGCTTTGGTCACGATGCGCGCCAGCTCGCGAGGAGTGTCCGGTGCGACGCGCGAAAGCGGAGCCGGTTCAGTCTTGAGGATCGAGGCGAGCGTGTCACTCGGCGTGTCGCCTTGAAACGGCTTGCGGCGAGCGATCATTTCGTAAATCACCGCACCGAGGCTGAAGATGTCTGATCGATTATCGACACTGAGTCCGCGCGCTTGTTCTGGTGACATGTAGCCAGCAGTGCCGATTACGATGCCGGAACCGGTGCGCACCTGGATCGTCGGCGCTTCGGCAGCGACTGCGGGCGATGCTTGTTCGCTCAGTTTTGCCAGCCCAAAATCGAGCACCTTCACGTAACCGTCGGGCCGCAGCATGATGTTTTCCGGTTTGATGTCGCGATGAACGATTCCCGCTTTGTGCGCGGCCGAAAGCGCGTCGGCAACTTGAATCGCGATGTTAAGCGCTTCCGACAGACTGAGCGACGCTCGACTCAGACGATGCCGCAGCGTTTCGCCTTCGACGAACTCGGTCGCGATGACGTGCGAGCCCGCGGCCTGCCGAATCTCGTAGATCGTGATGATGTTTGGATGATTGAGCGCGGAGGCTGCTCGTGCTTCCTGCTCGAAACGGCGGAGTCTGTCGGCGTCGGTGGTGAACGAAGCCGGCAGCAGTTTCAAAGCGACTTTGCGACCGAGACGCTTGTCTTCGGCGAGATAAACCTCACCCATGCCGCCGCGACTGATAAACGAGATCACTTCGTACGAACCGATGGTCTGGCCCGGCTTGAGCTCGGTTCTCTCGTTCGCCAACAACGATGCGGCAGCTTCGAAGGCAGGCTGGTCGATAAAGCTTCCGCTCTGTTCGTGCGAGGCGATTAACGATTCGACTTCACTGCGCAATTCGTCGTCGCCGGAACACGCCTGCGAGATAAACAGACCTCGCTCATCGGGTCGGTAGTTAAGCGCCGAGTTGAAGATCTGTTTGACCTGTTGCCACCGTTCAGGCGTCATCATGAAGTCCTTCTAAACCAAACGCGCACTGAGCCTCAAAACTCCCTCATCGGCGCCATAAAACCCCTCATCTTCGCCATAACTCGTTCATCTTCGCCACAAAAAGCACAGGGATGCAAAAAATCACTCGTCCTATTTGTGTCTCTTTGTGGCTCTTCTTTGTGCTTTTTGTGGCCCCTTTTTGCCGCGCTATTCGAGTTGGCGGCGGAGCCACGCGCGGGCCATCTTCCAGTCGCGCTCGACCGTCGCGTGGCCAATTCCAAGCACTTCCGCAATCTCCTCAATCGACAGTCCACCAAAAAACTTCAATTCGACGATGCGGCTCTGCTGTGGATCCATTTCGGCAAGCTCATCGAGCGCTTCGTTTAAGGCGAGCAGGTCGACTTCCGGCTGTTTTGCCACCTTCTCCGCACTCGTGATCGAGATTCTTTGTTGCACCGAGCCGCCACGCTTTGCGGCCTGATGCTGACGAGCGTGGTCCACCAGTATCCGTCGCATCAACTGCGCTGATATTCCGAAAAAATGGGCGCGATTCTGCCATTTTGCATTTCTTTGGTCTACCAGCTTGAGATAGGCCTCGTTGACCAGCGCTGTCGGTTGCAGCGTGTGTTCGCCGCGCTCTCGGCGCAGGTAATTGCTCGCTAAACGTCGCAGCTCGCTGTAAACCAGCGGCATCAGTTTTTCGAGCGCCGCCTGGTCACCTTTGCCCCAGTCAATCAAAAGCTGAGTTATGCCTTCAGGCGACTGCATAAATAGTTCTCTGCGTGACCGCAGAGTTTACAACAAATGTTTCGCCGTCGTGAGGGAATCCGGGCCAAACGTCCGCGTGAGTAGATGAGGGCACAGTGCAAAACGAAAGGAGGCCCATCATGAAACGACATCTCAACACACTGACAGCGATCGTTATGCTGGTCGGGATCTTAACCGTGAGTGCACGCGCGCAATCGGCGAGCGGGCAACGAATGACTGCGAATATACCGTTCACATTTAATGTGGGCAGCAAGAGTCTTCCGGCCGGTCGATACACGATCACGACACTTAATCCGACTTCGGATCGAAAACTACTTCAGTTGCGCAGCGCTGACGGGCGCTCGACTGCGATGGTTCTGACGATGCGTGTAAACGCGAAGACGTCGGACGAGACAAAGCTCGTGTTCCGCCGCTACGGTGATCAGTATTTCTTTGCCCAGGCCCAAGTGGCAGGCGAGCAATCCTCACTAGCGACCCTGAAATCGCGCGCCGAACGAGCCCAGGAACGAGCGCTCGGCGCGCGGCGGAATACGCTCGTGACGGTAATCGCCGAGTAGAAGAATCGGCCCGCAGAAGTTGGGGAACTCCTTGCAGGCTCGAAGCAACAACCCGGAGTCGAAAGGCTCCGGGTTCGTTGTCTTTGGCCACAAAAAGGCACATAAGGACACAATGTTGTCCCACTCTTTTTGTATTTTTTGTGCCTTTTTGTGGCTTACAATCCCGCCTCATGGATCTTCGCACCGAAGCGATCGCCGGAATCACAACTTTCTTCACCATGGCCTACATCGTCGTGGTGAACCCTGCCATCCTCTCGACACCCGGCACCGGCATGGCTTTCAGTGGCGTGTTGACCGCGACCGTGCTGGTCTGTTTTGTGATGACGCTGCTCATGGGCGTCTACGCAAAACTCCCGTTTGCGGTCGCGCCCGGCATGGGCATCAACGCGTTCTTCACGTTCACGATCATTCTCACGCAGAAAGTGTGGTGGCAGGTTGCACTCGGAATCATCTTCTGGGCCGGCGTGCTCTTTCTTCTGATCTCGGTGACGCCAATTCGTGAAACGATCGCGAAAGCGATTCCGGCGGAACTGAGAATCGGAACCGCCGCAGGCATTGGCATTTTTCTCACGTTCATCGGTTTGAAAAACGCCGGCCTCATCGCGTCAGATCCGGTTACGTTCGTCCGGCTCGGAACACTCGGCGTTCAAGCTGTGTTGGCGATACTCGGTCTGATCGTGACCGTGGTGCTGATCATTCGTCGCAGTGCTTTCGCCTATCTCGCCGGCATCTTTTTAGTCACACTCATTGCGTGGGCAACCGGACAAATCAAGGCGCCCGAGAGTTTTTTCAGCGCGCCTGACTTCCACACTGTGTTTTTGAAGTTAGACATTCTCGGCGCACTCAAACTCTCGCTCCTGCCCGCGATCATCGGCATACTTTTCACTGATCTATTCGACTCGATCTCGACTTTCATCGGCGTCGCGCACGCAGCCGACTTGCTCGACGAAGACGGCAATCCGCGCAACCTGCGACAAGGATTGATCGTCGATTCTATTGCGACGTTTGGCGCCGGACTGGCGGGAACGTCATCAGGCACGGCTTACATCGAGAGCATCGCCGGTATCAACAGCGGCGGACGCACCGGAATGACTTCGGTGTTCACCGCCCTTTGCTTTCTGCCGTGTTTCTTTCTCGCGCCGCTTGCGGGCATGGTTCCGGCTTACGCAACTGCGCCGGTGCTGGTTTTGGTTGGCGCGGCGATGTTCAGAAGCGTCAATCAAGTCGACTTTCGAAAAATCGAAGAGGGACTGCCGGCATTTTTGACTATAATCCTCATTCCCCTTACCTTCTCCATCACCCAGGGCATACTCTGGGGTTTCATTTCGCACGTTGGTCTTTATCTTTTAGTTGGCCGCAGAAAAGAGATTCACCCGGTGATGTTCGTGCTCGCGGTGATCGCGATTGGATTGCTGTTGCTGGAGCATTCGCACCTGTCAAAGATTTTGGTATGAGAAATACAATCGCTCTTATCCTGTTTTTAGCAAGCACTGCCATCGCGCAAACGCCTTCTCCAAGTCCCACGCCATCTGACAAGCGCGGACTCGGCATTCAAAGCAACACCCAAACAACCACTCAAGCCGATCAGCGCTCGCGCGAAGCGAAACCTGAATTAGTTCTCCAAACCGGCTACAACAACTTCTTCGGCGCTACCCGCATGGTCTTCAGCCCTGACGGACGACTGCTCGCCACTGCCACCTTCCGAAGCAACACGATCAAACTCTGGGAAACGGCGACGAATCGTAAGTTGCGCGATCTTTCGAGCAGTGGACAAAGCGCGCCCGGCCTCGCTCCGGCAATTGCGTTCAGTCGTGATAGTCGTCTTGTAGCTGCATCCGCCGGAGACAACTCGGTCAGAGTTTGGGACGTGATGAGCGGTCGCGAGTTACAGTCGCTGTCCGGCACGCAAGGCTCGATGATGGCGTCGATCGGTGTTTACTTCATCGCCTTCACTTCTGACAACCACCTGGTGACCATCAGTGATGCGATTCGTATTTGGGATCTCGCGAGTGGACGCGAGCTGCGCACGGTTGGTTCGGGCATGCCGCAAGCATCGGGTTTCAACGGTGTCGACAGTGGCATGACGCTCTCCGCAGACCGCAATCAACTTGTTCTTCTGAGCGAAGGCTTGGATCCGGAAGTGCGAATTGTCGATCTGGCGAGCGGGAGTGAAGGTCGCCGGATCAAACTGCCCGAAGATCATGTCGAGAGTGTTCACCTTGCATTCAGTCCCGACGGACATCTGCTCGCTGCGGGCGTGCACAAGAATCGTCTAAAACTTTGGGACCTTACCGCGAAAACAGATCGCGATCTTGGGCCAACTGCCAAGGAGTATCCGCAGGTAAGTTTCAGCCGCGACGGTCGTCTGCTTGCACTCTCAGAAAACTACACCGTCAAGCTGTGGGAAGTAACGACGTTGCGCGAGTTGCCCAGCCTGAAAGCGCCGAATAGCGGCGCGTTTGCGCAAGGCGATGCTTTTGTTGCTTTCAGTGAAGATGGTAAACGAATCGCAACCGGCGGCTTTGATACTGACACGATTATCTGGGAAAGCGAGACCGGCAAGCGACTCTCAAACCTGAGTGGCCGCACAAACATGGCCTACAACGTTGCGTTCAGCGCCGACGGAAACGAGCTTGCTTCGGGTGGTCGCACGCGTTGGGATCTGCGCACTGGTCGAGGTCTGCGCACCACGCCCGACACGAACGAGAAAACTTTTGGAATCGCGAGTCCGGATGGTCGCCTGTTGGCGGTGATGAAGCCCAATCGAAATGATCTCACGATTCTCGAGAGTCCGAGTGGACGGGTTTTGCAAACGCTAACTCCTTCGGGCGATGTCGGCGCAGTGCAACGAAGTCGCTTCAACGCCGATGGAAGTGTGCTTGCTGTTATTTATGGCCCGCGTGACGATCAACCGCTCACTGGGTCATACACGCGCGGCAGTCAGATCAAACTTTGGGACGTGAAGAGCCGGCGCGAGCTGCGTTCATTTACTCCGAGCGAGATGGCTTCAGAAGCAGAGTTTACGCCCGATGGTCGACTCATCGCGACGATTGCGTCGATGGGCCAGATCTCGCTTTGGGACGCGCAATCAGCCAGCAAGGTTCGCGATCTGACTTCGTCGCCGATGAGTTCATTGACCAGTCCAACGATCAAACCCGGCCAGATGCCGACCATGCCAAACATGGCGGACGTCGCGGCCATGATGACGAATGTGATCGGCACGATGTCGGCTGGAACGATGGGCCGCACGGTCACGTCGCTCGCTTTCAGTCCCGATGGTCGCATTCTTGCGACCGGAGGAGTCGAGTCGAAGGCAAACATCGACATCGCTGCGATGATGAGCGGAGCGATGAACCAGAAACCCCAAAAACCAAAGCAGGGTTCAAAACCCGCCGATCCAGCCGACTTGATGAAGGACCTGAAGGTCGAAGCCGTGGGCCAGGTCCAATTTTGGGACGTGGCGACTGGCCGCGAGCTTGGCGCGATCAAAGGTCACGGTCGCGGCGTCAGCAAAGTGGCGTTTAGTCATGACGGCAAGATGCTCGCTTCCGGCGGCACGGATAACACGATCAAGATCTGGGATGTTGCGACGCGCGGCGAATTGCGCACGCTCACAGGCCACACTTCCAACATCGAGTCGCTCGACTTTTCGCCTGACGGCAACCTGCTTGCTTCGGCGAGCGAAGACGGCAGCACGTTTCTTTGGGATACAAAAACCGGCGAGCATCTGTTAACGCTGATTTCGCTCGACGACGGCAGCGAGTGGATGGTAGTCACGCCGCAAGGTCTATTCGACGGTACGCCGGTCTCGTGGAACCAGATTCTCTGGCGTTACAATCAGGAGACTTTCAACGTCGCTCCAATCGAATGGTTCTTCAATGAGTTTTACTATCCCGGCTTGCTGGCCGACATCTTCGCCGGAAAGAGGCCGCGCGTGGCCCAGGACGTTTCGAAGAAAGATCGTCGACAGCCGGTGGTGAAGCTGTCGCTCGTTGGACCAGCACCTGAATCAACGGTCGCGACGCGCACCATCAAAGTAAAGATCGATGTTTCTGACGCGCCTGCGGACAAGGATAATCCGCAAGGCGCTGGCGCGCAGGACGTGCGCCTGTTTCGCAATGGATCGTTGGTAAAGGTTTGGCACGGCGATGTACTGAAAGGCCAAAGCACGGTTGCGCTCGAGGAAGAGATCACGGTCACGGCTGGTCCAAACCGGCTCGTGGCGTATGCTTTCAATCGCGACAACGTGAAGAGCAAGGATGCGCCGCTCGTGTTGGCGGGTGCTGACAGTCTCAAACGTAAAGGCACGGCTTACATAATTGCCGTCGGCGTCAACGAGTATGAGAACTCACAGTACAACCTGAAATACGCAGCGGCAGACGCGCGGAGCTTTGGCGACGAAATGCGTCGCAGGCAAACTCAGCTCGGAGGCTTCGAGCGCGTTGAAGTAATTCAGTTGTTGGACCAGGACGCAACTAAAGCCAACATTCTTACCGCGATAAAACGACTCGCAGGCGATGCTGGACCACCGAGTTTGAAGGCGGGTCCGCTCGATACGTTGAAACGCGCAGAGCCGGAGGACACTGTCGTAATCTATTTCGCCGGACACGGTACCGCACAGGCACAACGTTTCTATCTGATTCCGCACGATCTTGGTTACGCGGGCGAGCGCACCAAACTAACCGAACAGGGGTTGAAGACGATGCTCGCGCACAGCATTTCTGATCTCGAGCTGGAAGCTGCGGTCGAAGGCTTGGACGCGGGACATCTTCTGCTGATCATCGATGCGTGCAACTCGGGTCAGGCACTCGAAGCGGAAGAGAAGCGGCGCGGTCCAATGAACTCGAAAGGGTTGGCCCAACTAGCGTACGAGAAGGGCATGTACATTTTGACCGCGGCGCAGAGTTTTCAAGCGGCGCTCGAAGCCGCGCAGCTTGGTCATGGTTACCTGACGTACGCGTTGGTTGAGGAAGGATTGAAGACGCCCGCTGCGGATACAGAGCCGAAAGATGGTGTCGTAATTGCGCGCGAGTGGCTCGACTTCGCGACCGAGCGCGTGCCGCAGATGCAGGAAGAGAAGATGAGCCAGGGTCGTGGCCTTGGGCTCGAGATCGTGTTTGCGGAGGGTGAGAAGCGGATGGTGCAACGCCCGCGTGTGTTCTATCGCAGAGAGCTGGAAGCTAATCCGTTGGTAATCACGAAACAGTAGTCAGCTCACATGAGTCATCACATCGGAAAACCGGTTCCCCGCAAGGAAGGCCGCAAAAAAGTTACCGGTCAGGCGCTGTACGTCGACGATCTGTCATTCCCCGACATGCTTCACGGCGCAACCGTACGCAGCCCCGCACCGCGTGGCCGTATCGCAAAGATCTCTTTCGAAGGCGACATCCCTTGGGACGAGTTCACTATCGTCACTGCGAAAGACATTGCCGGCGCAAACTACGTCGCACTCATTCTCAACGATCAACCCTATCTCGCCGCCGATTTTGTAAATCATCCTGAGGAACCGGTCCTGCTCCTCGCACACCGGGACAAGTATATTCTCGAAGAAGCGCGTCGAAACGTGCGCATCGAGATCGAGCCGCAGCCGGCAATCTTCAATCTCGACGACTCGCTAGCGAAGAAGGAGATCATCTGGGGCGAAGACAACGTGTTCAAGAAGTTTCTTGTCGACAAAGGTAATGTCGACGAAGCGTGGGCCAACGCGGATTTCATCGTCGAAGGCGACTACGAAACCGGCGCGCAGGAGCAACTCTACATCGAGAACAACGGCGCGATTGCGATCGCGAACCCCCATGACGGCGTGACGGTGTGGGGCTCGATGCAGTGCCCTTACTACGTTCACAAAGCGCTCGTGAAGTTGTTTGATCTATCGGCAGAGAAGGTCCGCATTATTCAGACCGAAACTGGCGGCGGGTTTGGCGGCAAAGAAGAGTATCCATCACTGATTGCCGGTCACGCCGCGTTGCTCGCCTGGAAATCAGGCAAGCCCGTGAAGATCATCTACGACCGTGCGGAAGATATGGTCGCGACCACCAAACGTCATCCGTCGCGCACGCGTCACAAGACGGCAGTTACGAAAGACGGCAAATTGCTCGCGATGGAGATCCACTTTGTGATCGACGGTGGCGCCTATTGCACGCTCTCGCCGGTCGTCCTCTCACGCGGAACGATTCACGCTGCTGGTCCATACTTCTGCCCTAACGTCAGGATTCACAGTCGAGCGGTCGCGACAAACGTGCCGCCGCACGGCGCATTCAGAGGTTTCGGCGCTCCGCAAAGCATCTTCGCGCTCGAGCGCCAAATGAACAAAGTCGCGCATGCTGTCGGATTGACGCCCGAAGAGTTCCGTCGTCGAAACTTCATTCACGAAGGTGAGACGACTGCGACGAGCCAGGTGATTCGCGAGCGCGTCGACATGGACCAACTGCTCACGCGCGCGTTGCAGCTCAGCGATTACCATGCGAAGCAGCAGCGATTCGCACGCGAGAACCACGAAAGCAACGGACGTTTTGGAAAGAAACGCGGCATCGGATTCGCAACGTTCATGCACGGCGCGGGCTTCACCGGCTCGGGCGAAGTTTTTCTTCAATCCGTCGTCTCTGCTGAAGCGACTGTTGAGGGCAAGGTGCGGGTGCTTGCCGCCAGCACGGAGATCGGTCAGGGCACTAACACGATCTTCTCGCAGATCGCGTCCGAAGCCCTCGGACTCGATTTTGATTCGATCGAGATCGTTCAACCAGATACTGGGCTTGTGCCGAACAGTGGGCCAACGGTCGCGTCGCGCACCTCGATGGTGGTCGGCAAGTTGGTCGAATCGGCGGTTACGAGTTTGAAGCAAACGCTGATCGGCAGCGGTTTGTTGCCGCAAGAGTATGGACCAGCAGAGTTTCAGAAGGCGTGCGCTGAATACATCGCGAAGTTTGGTTCGTTGAAGACTTCGTCAACCTACCAACCGCCACCAAATGTTCATTGGGACGATGAAAAGTATCAGGGCGATGCATACGGCGCTTACGCCTGGGCGGTTTACGTCGCCGAAATATCGTTTGACGAATTGACCTATGAAGCGCGTGTTGAAGATTTTGTCGCGGTGCAGGAAGTCGGGCGCGTCTTGAACCCCGTGCTGGCGGCTGGACAGATCGAAGGTGGCGTAGCGCAGGCGATCGGATTTACTTTGTTTGAGAACGTCGTCTGGAAAGACGGGCGAATGGCAAACAACCAGATGACCAATTACATCATTCCAACGCCTGCGGACATTCCGCCGATTCGCGTGTACTTTGAAGAGAACCCCTACGCTTATGGACCAGGCGGGGCAAAAGGAATCGGCGAACTGCCGATGGACGGCGCCGCCCCCGCAATTCTGAACGCAATCGAAAACGCCACCGGCATCAGCTTCAACCACATTCCGCTAATGCCTGAAAGACTAATTGACGCGTTTGTTACTTTCAACAAATCTCCGTAACGCCAAAGGCGTTGGCTAATTTCAGCCCAACGGTTGGAGCGTCAGCGACAACCTTGGGATAGAATATTAAAGAAGGTATCAACGCTGAAAGCGTTAGCATGCGACTGGGAACCCTTTCAGGGTTGATATGAGATTTTTAGGATACAACCCAGGGTTCTCGCTGCGCTCGAACCCTGGGCTGCAATTGGCGAACGCCTTCGGCGTTATATAACGACGATTTAGAGCACCGTTTATTCCTAAAAGTGTCCAACACACAGACAGTCGAGTTTAAGGTGAATGACGAAACACGCCGGCTGGAAGTGTTCCCCATGGCGCGGCTGCTCGACGTGTTGCGCGAGCAGTTGCAACTGACCGGTGTCAAAGAAGGATGTGGTGAAGGCGAGTGTGGGGCCTGCACTGTGATCGTAGATGGTCAGATTGTGAACAGTTGTCTCGTGCCGGTTGCCCAGGTCGATGGCTGCGAGATAACCACGATCGAAGGCGTTGCCCGTGCCGATGAGCTCCACGCAGTGCAACAGGCATTTATCGATCACGGTGGCGCTCAGTGTGGCATCTGCACGCCGGGGATGGTGTTGGCTGCCGTCGATCTGCTCAAACGTAATCCCGAGCCGAGCGAAGATGATATTCGCAACGGCCTTGCCGGAAATCTTTGCCGTTGCACTGGCTACATGAAGATCTTCGAATCAGTAGTGCGCGCTTATCAGAAGTGAGGGCCTTTATTCCAGATTATCAAATCGAGACGCCGGCCTCACTGGCCGACGCTCTCAAACTGCTCGAAAGCGCGCCAGGTGTTTGGAAGCCGTTTGCCGGCGGTACGGATTTGATGGTCCTGCTCGAAGCCGGCAGGTTGGACCATCGCAACTACGTCAACATCTGGGGCTTGAAGGAGCTCCACGGCATCGACACAACCGACACTCAAGTCACTCTCGGCGCACTGACCACCTACACAGAAGTGCAAGCCAATCCGGTCTTGCGTCGCGAGTTTCCGATGCTCTGTCAGGCTGCAAGCGAAACCGGCGGCCTCGCAATTCAAAATCGAGGCACGCTCGGCGGCAACATCGTCAACGCTTCACCGGCAGCCGATTCACCACCGGCACTACTCGCCTACGACGCTGAGATTGAGTTGGTATCAACTCGCGGATCTCGTTGGCTTCCGTATCAAGGCTTCCACACCGGCTACAAACAGATGCACATCGCTCCCGACGAGCTGTTGGCCCGCATTCGGTTACCGCGAAATACAAATGGACTCACGCATTACTATCGCAAAGTCGGCACGCGAAAGGCGCAGGCGATTTCGAAAGTCTGTTTTGCTGCTGTTGGAAGAGTTGATAGTGGCGCCATCATGGAAACGAGAATTGCAGTTGGGAGCGTTGCTCCGATCATTGTTCGTTGCGTGCAGACTGAGAACTTGTTGCGAGGAAACACTGTGGACGATGAAACTATCAAGTCAGCGTGTGCGAGCCTTTCACGAGAGATCTCCCCGATCGACGACATTCGCTCGACAGCAAGATATCGTCTGCAAGTAGCGAAAAACCTGCTTACCGACTTTCTGACGAAATTGTGATACAGGATTTTCAAGATCGTTCATGATCGACAGGATCAAAATCGTAATCCTGCTGACGGCTATGTCGCTCGGCGTCGCGATTCCAACGCGCGCGCAGCAGCAGGAAAGTTTCACGGGCTTTATTCATGGCGTGCGGGCGAATGCAGTCAAAGGTAACGTTCTCTATCAACGCGGCGACGGCAAATTCGATCTCGAAGCCGGTCACAAGTTGGAGGAAGGCGACATCATCCGGACCAGTCGTGATGCGTACGCCGAACTGTTACTCCAGCCTGGAAACTATCTGCGCATCGGTGGCGAAACAGAGTGCCAGATCTTCAGCGATCCGCACGAAAAGATGGGATTTAAACTTAAGGAAGGAACGATCAGTTTCGAGATTTTGTCGAGTGAAGCGAATCTGACGTTCGACCTTTTCGGTTCGAGATATGCCCGTGAGTTGATCAGAGTCATAACACCAAACGCGCAAATCCTGATCGAGCACCCGGGCATCTTCCGTATAAACGCAGTCGCGGGCGGACAAACCGAACTGATCGTCCGCGACGGTACGGCGGCGATAAATGGCCAACGAGTCAAAGCAAAACGCCGTGCAGTAGCAGCAACGGAAGGCGTTGCGGTTACTGAAATTGATTCGAAGCTTGAGGACAACTTCGATGTGTGGGGGCGCGAGCGTGCCAACCTATCCGTCAACGCCAACCGATCCTTGAAGAAACAATCCCCATGGTCCGACAAGCAGAAGCGAACACCGGAAACGTTGATCGATCTTCCTGCAGACCCGGATAACAAAAAAGACAGAGGCATCATTTCCGCGAAACCCGGGGCGGTCAATTTCTTCGAGGTGGGCGTGGAGGCCAGCCGGCCGGCAAAAGAATGGGAACAACTGAGCTACGACTGGGAATTTGAAGCTGGCGACAGATTGCGCACCAATCGGTACAGTTTTGCTGAGCTAAGCCTGTTGCCTGACACGTATCTCCGACTCGACAGCGAATCTGAAATCACGTTTGAGCATCTCTCAAACGACTTAATTTCATTGAAACTCGTGCGAGGATCTGCGATTCTCGACGTGGCCAGATATGAGGGTAAAGAATCACTGCCGATTACGCTCTCTGGTCCATCGACGTCGGTCGGTATAGTCGGTGAAGGAAATTACCGCATCGACGTCAAGCCGAATGGCGATCAGATCGCTGTTCGCGAAGGCAAGGTCATCTTCGACAAAAACGTGGTTAGCTCCTGTCACAAGATTGCCGGCGGCACAGTTTCTGATTGCGGCAAGCAGAAGACTGACAATTTTGATCTCTGGAGTGAACATCGGGGCGAAGGCAAATTTGTCGTCGGGAGAAGGTCGTGGACCAGGGCCACCGTTCTGACTGGATTACGACGAGGGCATTTCAGAAAGGCAGGATTCTGGCTTGAGAATCCCGGCCGAACTGACTACATCTTCCTGCCTTACGGCTCTCCGTATTTCTGTTCTCCATACGGAGGTAACTACTCAACCGTGCTGGTGCCGCGAGACGGACCTGTGAATCGCGTCAACCTCGACGATCATCCCATGTTTCGCGTACGACCACAGCCATAATCCAACGCTCGAAACAATCTCTATTCAGGAAAACACAAGATGGCGACACCCGAGATTCCTTATCTACCACATGCAGTAGAACCAGTTGAGTGCATCAAGGCCGGATGGCAACTTGTAAAAGACCGGTATTGGTTATTCGTTGGTATGTGTGCGGTGGCAGTGATGATCGGATCGGCAGTGCCCTTGGGAATTCTGCTTGGTCCAATGATGTGCGGCATCTACATGACGTTTTTCAAGCGACGGCGTGGAGAGCCGATCGAATTCGGCGATATGTTCAAAGGGTTCGACTACTTTGGTCCGAGCCTGATCGCGACTCTGCTGCACATACTTCCCATCATGGCGATTGTTATTCCCGCGTACATTCTGTTTTACCTGGGATTCATCGTATCGATAGCCGCACAGGGCAACGAGCCGAATCCTGCTGCGATGTTCGGCGTGTTCGCGATGTTTGGACTTTTCTGGATTGTGATGTTTCTCGTGATTCTCATCGTGTCGATTGGGTTCACGTTTGCTTACCCGCTGATCGTCGACCGCAAGCTGCAGGGATTCGACGCAGTGAAACTGAGCTTCAGGGCCGCGATGGCAAACTTCTGGCGCTTGTTGGGAATGGCCATCCTGACGTTTCTGCTGGGCTTTGGTGGAATTCTGCTTTGTTACGTCGGCGTGTTTCTCACATTCCCAATCTCTTATGGAGCAATAGCTGCGGCTTACGAACAGGTGTTTGGTTTGGCCCACGGTTATGAGGCGCCGCCGAACATGCCGCCGCCTCCTCCGGTTTTCAATTGACGTGTCGTCTGTAGATCTCATCATTCGTGCGCGCAGAGTTGTGTTGCCAGACACGATTGCTCCGCGTTCCGTGCACATTCGCGATGGCAAAATTGTTTCTGTCAGTGACTACGATGAGGTCGCGGCGGATTGTGAAGTAGTTGAGGTTGACGATGCGTCAGTGTTGATGCCGGGCCTGGTTGATACGCACGTTCATGTCAACTCGCCCGGCCGAACGGAGTGGGAAGGCTTTCGCACCGCTACACTTGCCGCCGCTGCGGGCGGAGTTACGACGCTCGTCGATATGCCGCTCAACTCGATCCCGCCGACGACAACGCTTGCAGGTTTCAAAGCAAAACTGGATGCCGCGAAGGACGAGTGTTTTATCGACGTTGGGTTTTGGGGCGGTGTCGTGCCGTGCAATACTGCTGAGCTTGCGCGGATGCTTGTTGCGGGCGTGGTTGGTTTCAAGTGTTTCCTCGTGCCTTCAGGTGTTGATGAGTTTCCGCATGTAACTGAGGAGGACTTGCGGGAAGCGATGCCTGAGCTGACGCGACTCGGCGCTTTGCTAATCGTTCACGCTGAGCTGCCTGGGCCAATCACGACGAGCAGCGTTGCTTCTGCTGACTATCAGCGCTTTCTCGCTTCGCGACCGCGCGCGGCGGAGAATCAAGCGATCGAGTTAATGATCCGGCTGAGTCGTGAATTCGACACGCGCGTACATATCGTTCACCTTTCGTCGGCGGAAGCATTGCCGATGTTGCGCGAAGCGCAGCGCGAGGGAGTGAAGATCACGGCTGAGACGTGTCCGCACTATCTTCACCTCGCCGCGGAAGCGATTCCGGCGGGCGCAACGGAGTTTAAATGTTGTCCGCCGATTCGCGAGCGCGAGAATCGTGAAGAGCTCTGGCAGGGTTTGGCGGATGGAACGATCCATATGATCGTTTCCGACCATTCGCCATGTCCGGGAGAGATGAAGCTGCGTGACAGTGGTGATTTTGTGAATGCGTGGGGTGGGATTGCTTCGTTGCAACTGAGGCTGCCGATTGTTTGGACCGAGGCGCGTGCTCGTGGGTTCTCGTTGTTGGATTTGACGAAGTGGCTTTGCGCTAATCCGGCGAGACTGGTTTCGTTGCAGGCGCAAAAGGGAGCGATTGTGGTTGGTGGTGATGCGGATTTTGTGATTTGGAATCCTGATGAGGAGTTCACAGTCGCCGCGGAGGCGCTGCATCACCGCCACAAGCTCACGCCGTATGAGGGAGAAGTGTTACGTGGTGTGGTGCAAACGACCTTTCTACGTGGGAGAAAAACATCTGAGCCCCACGGCCACTTGCTTTTTAGACAAGATTAGGCCACAAAGAGGCACATAAGTCACAAAAGAAAGGAAATGATATGACTACCGCTCCTCACAACGGTGACATCTTCACGCTGTGTAATATAGTCAGAGAAACAAGTTTTGAGATCCATAGATATTTGCGTAATGGGCATCGGGAGAACATTTATGAGAATGCTTTGACTCATCGACTAAGAAAAAAGGGCATTAACGTCGAGCAGCAGCAGGAAGTAAACGTCTTTGATGAAGACGGCACGTTGCTCGGAAATCTCAGGACTGATTTGCTCATCGAGAATCGATTAATCTGCGAGATCAAGAGTTGCCGTACCTTGATTGATGAGCATATCTCGCAACTATTAGGCTACCTGCGTGCATCCCGAATTGAGCATGGATTGCTCATAAATTTTGGTGGATCACGACTGGAAATTAAGAAATATATTTTGTGACTTTTGTGCCTTTTTGTGGCTAAATGGATTTCACTGATTTAATCGATCTTGCGTCGGAGCGGCTGGGTGGCGCGGTGCTGGTGGCGAATGACGACTTCTTCGCGCCGAAAGAGAATCTTCTCAAACTAAGCGCGCCCATTTTTGTCGAAGGCAAGTACACCGACCGTGGCAAGTGGATGGACGGCTGGGAGTCTCGCCGGCGGCGCACCCCGGGTTTCGACTGGTGCATCATTCGTCTTGGTCTTCCTGGCATCGTTCGCGGCGTCGTGGTCGACACCAGTTACTTTCGCGGCAACTATCCGGAACACTGCTCCATCGACGGCGCGAGTTTCTCCAACTTACCAACCGAGCAAGAGTTAACGAGCGACACAGTGCAGTGGGTGCCACTCTTGCCTGAAATGCCGCTCGCCGGCGACAGTCAAAATCCTTTTCCAATCCATTACGAAGAACGAGTCACAGACCTTCGCTTCAAGATCTTTCCTGACGGTGGCGTCGCGCGGCTGCGCGTCTACGGCGAAGTGGTGCCTGACTGGGACCAACTCAAACGCGCCGGCGGCTACATCGATCTCGCGGCTGCCGAAAACGGCGCACTCGTCCTCTCGTGCAGCGACATGTTCTTCGGTCACCGCCACAACCTGATCATGCCAGGTCGTGCGCTGAACATGAGCGATGGCTGGGAAACGAAGCGGCGGCGTGGTCCAGGTCACGATTGGGCTATCATCAAACTCGGCAGACCGGGCCAGATCCATCGCGTTGAAGTTGACACGTCTCACTTCAAAGGAAACTTCCCCGAGAGCTGTTTGCTCGAGGCCTGCAACGCCACCGGTCTACCGGCCGAAACACTGACGGACTTATCGACAGCCTGGACCACCGTTCTACCACGCACCAAGTTGCAGGCACATACGCGTCACTTCTTCGATCAGGAGTTGCTCGACGCGGGCGTCGCATCACATCTTCGCTTTAGTATTTTTCCCGATGGTGGTGTGAGTCGCTTACGCGTTTACGGCACGCTCGCAGAGTGAGATGACGCACGATCTGGCATGGCTCAACGCGCTCCCAGCCGATGAAGCAGCAAACGAGTTGCTGAAGTGTTGCGGCTCGAATCGCTGGGCGCGCGCGATGGTAAACAGCCGTCCTTACGACCGTCTCGAGGACCTGATTGCAAAGGCAAATGACGTCTGGTGGTCGTTGCAACCGAGTGACTCGCTCGAAGCTTTTCACAGTCATCCGAAGATTGGTGAGACGAAAGCGGCGAGCGAGTGGTCGAGTCAGGAACAAGCCGGCGTAGCGAGCGCCTCGCGCGAAACCATCGACGAGCTCGCCGCACTTAACCGCGCCTACGAGCAGAAGTTTGGCTTCATTTTCATCATTTGCGCGACCGGCAAAACCTCGGAAGAGATGTTGTCGGCACTGCGAGAGCGGCTTGAGCATGACGCGGCAATTGAGCTGCAGATCGCCGCTGCCGAGCAAAGTAAAATTACCGAATTGCGGCTGAGGAAACTACTCGTGCCCACGACTTAGGTCTTTGCAAAAACACGATTTCATCGGATACTGCGGCAAGTAAGCATTTTTGGCAGTCACAAAGAGGGCACAAAAACTACAAAAAGCCGCCCGAACATGAGCACCATCTCCACCCACATACTCGACACTTCCCGCGGCGCACCCGCAAGTGGCGTGGCCGTTTGCCTTGAGATACAGAACACCGACGAATCCTGGACGGAGTTGAGCCACGCATGGACCGACACTGACGGGCGCGTCAAGCCGTTCTTTCTCGTCGATCGGCCGGTCTCGAACGGAACTTATCGCCTGGTTTTTGAAACTGAGCCGTACTTCTCATCGCTCAGCCTGGCTTGCTTCTATCCTCAGGTGACGGTGGTCTTCAATGTCGATGACGGCTCCCAGCATTATCACGTTCCGCTGCTGATCAGTCCTTATAGCTATTCGACTTACCGCGGGAGCTAATACTTAGAGCACATGACCCTTGACCCGACTCTGAGTGAGTGGCTCAACCTGCTATTCCGCTGGATACACGTCTTTGCCGGCATCATGTGGGTTGGCACCACTTACTATTTCACGTGGCTCGACGCGCGTCTCACAGAAGAAGAAAAAGCAGCCGCGAACACTGGCGTAGTGCCGCAAGTGTGGATGGTCCACAGCGGCGGCTTCTACGTCGTCGAGAGACGCAAAGTACCTGACCTCGCTTCGCGCACGCTGCATTGGTTTCGCTGGGAGGCGGCCACAACCTGGCTCAGTGGTTTCGCGCTCCTGGTCCTCCTCTATTACATCGGCGGTGGCGTGCTGATCGATCCCGACGTGCGCGACATCAGCCTGGGAGCGGCGGTAACCTGGGGCGTCGGAGTAATTGTCTTAAGCGGGTTTGTATACGATGTGATGATGATGTCGCCATTAGGCCGCCACGAAAAGGTTTTTGCGGTTGTAGCTTATGCGCTGATCGTCGTATTGGCTTTCGGCCTTACAAGAGTCTTCAGCGGGCGGGCTGCTTACATTCATCTCGGAGCGATCTTCGGCACCATCATGGCGGCGAATGTTTGGTTGCATATCCTGCCGGCGCAGAAGCGCATGATTGCCGCGCTGAACGAAGGCCGTAAACCTGACGAGCGTCTCTCGGCGCAAGCGAAACTGCGATCGAAACAGAACACGTTCATGGCCGTGCCGGTGGTCTTCATTATGATCAGCAATCACTTTCCTGGCGTGACGTATGGCGAACGTTACAACTGGATCATCTTGTCAGTGCTCGTGCTGGTTGGTTGGATCGCTGCGAAGTTTATTCGACGAGCGTAACGCGGGGTTGAGAACGAATCGTGCCGCGCGCCACCACCACTCACCTCATCGACCAGCTTGACGAGCTAAAAACTCAATTCACTGCTGACAGCGCGCATCGCATTCAACGATCGCTCGCCGAGCTCTCCCGCAAAGTCTTCAACGACATTGGCTCGTTGCTGCGCTATCACGAGATCCTGCTGTTTCTCCGCGCTTACCCGCACAATCCAAGCATCGCGCGCGCCGCTGAAAGAGAGCTGCGCGGTTTTGCAAACAGAATCGCCGCATTACGCGAAAGAGGTGTCGATCTCACACCGCTACAACACCCTGAAGTTTCAGGTATTGCCGGAACTTCAGTCATCGATACTTTCAGCTTCTACATCGTGCGATGGCTGTTGCAGCAACGCTTATCTCGAGTCGAGATCTACTGGGAATGGTTTGAAGACGAGAATCGTTTGGCTGAAACGTGGCCGCGCTTCATGCCACTGCTCGAAGAAGACGCATTCGTTGAAGCTAACATTCCTTATCGTGAGTGGTTGCGTGCCGCGCGCGGACGTGACGGTGAGTTGGCTTGGCTGGTCGACTGTTTTGACAAACTACCGCGACCTGAGTCGGAACGTGCTGAACTTTATGATTCACAACAGCTCTACGTGCGCTGGACACCGGCCTTCAACGACTCGCGCACCGGCATGCGCGTCGCGGCGCGCAAGCCCTTCTATCATCGCGGTCCGTTGATTCAACGTCGCGAGATCGACCTCGTTAAGGAACTGGCCCAACCGTCGCCTCGGCTGCAAAAGTTAACTTTGCAGCAAGGTGAAAAGGCACTCGACCTGGCGCGCGCGGCTTCGACGACCCGCTATCGCGAGCTCTACGGATTCACGCACGGCGATCCCAAACACATCTATCGCGCCGAGTTGGGTCGCGGCGTCGAGCTGTTTCTGATGGGGCTTCCACCCGACAAGCGCCTTCCACTGCGCGCTTATCACGCCGCGATGATCTACAAGAATGGTGTTCCAGTCGGTTACTTCGAAGGACTCTCGCTCTTCGAACGCATGGAGAGCGGGTTCAACCTGTACTACACGTTTCGCGAAGGCGAAACGGCGTGGCTCTACGCGCGCACGCTCAACGTCATGCATCACTTTACCGGCGTGACTGCTTTCTCGCTCGATCCGTATCAGATCGGATACGAGAACGAGGAAGGGATCGAGTCGGGCGCGTTCTGGTTTTATCGCAAACTCGGCTTCCGGCCCACGGGCAGAGAAACCCTGAAACTCGCCAAGAAAGAGGAACAGAAGATCGCCACGCGCAAGGGATATCGCACTTCTGCCGCGTCGCTGCGCAGGCTGGCTGAGAGTCCGATGATCTTCGAGTTGGATGATGCGCGGCGTGGTGACTGGGATCGTTTTCAAGTGCGAAAGATTGGCTTCAAGTCACAGCGACAGAAGCACACGCAGTTCGAAGCAGTTTTATCGTTGATACCGGGTTGGAGGGGTTGGGGCTCAGGCGAAAAGAAGCTGTTGTCGCGTATTGTGCGAGCAAAGACGGGTGCTGAGGAGACGACGTATTTGAGGTTGATGCAGCGTCACGAGCGGTTGCGCCGCGAAGTTATAAAACTCGGTTCTTAGCCGCGGATTTACGCGGATGAACACTGATCGATCTGGTGTTCGAGAATCTTCGACTCGGAAAAGTTTTCGAGCTTGTTGAAATAGGCAGCGTTCCGATCGAGCGCGTCGCGCGGTACAAGTCCGACAATCTCCGCGCTGTCGATCTCGACGCCGAGACGCTCTGCTTCGCGACTCACTGCATCGTAAGCAGCCGCCATTCCCGTCACTTCGTAGTTCACCAGGTTCATTGAGACCTGGACCAACCCGCGCGTCTGCAACCTGAATCCGAGTGCTTTCACAAAAGGCAAACCACCGTTGCGAGCGCGGATCGTTCGCGCAATCTGCCGCGCGATCGCCATGTCGTCGCTGCGCAGAATCACGTTGAACGCTATCAGAAACGGCCGTGCGCCGATGGCGATCGCGCCGGCTGATTCGTGAACCTGCGAAAGACCCTCGTCAGGCGCACGCTCTTGGTTGGTCGTGATCTGTTCGCGCAGAAGTTCCAGTGCTCCGCGGCGCACGTCTTCGAGATTCACTCGTTCAGGACGCAACGCGGCTCGCTCGTAGTAATAAACCGGTATCGCGAGCTGACGCGCAATGACCTTTCCGGCGTCGTGCGCGAGCTTGACGCAATCATCCATCGTTACGCCGCGCACTGGAACAAACGGCAAAACGTCGGTCGCACCGAGTCGCGGATGCTCGCCTTGATGAGTGCGCATGTCGATTAACTCTGCCGCTCGACGCACCGCACTGACAGCCGCCTCGACAACCTTTGCCGGGCTCGCTACGAAAGTAATTACCGAACGATTGTGATCGGGATCGATATGCGTATCGAGCACACACGCCGTCTCAACCGCTGCGATGGCGTCGGCAATCAACCCGACCCTTTCCGGCCTTCGTCCTTCGCTGAAGTTTGGAACGCACTCGACTAAAGTCATAGACGTATCTTAAGACAAAATGTATCTTTTATTCGTGCCGCAGGACCGCTTCATTAGCAACCGCAAACAGGCCTGGCAGCGGCTCGAGGATTTGCTCAAGCTGCTCGACACCGCTACGTTGCGGCGTTTGCGACGCGAAGAGGTTCGCGAGTTGGGTCGTATCTACCGCCGCACCGCTTCCGATCTTGCGATCGCGCGGGCCGAGTCACGCGATCCGCGGCTGATCAACTACCTCAACAGTCTCGTCATTCGCGCGCACGGGCGCATCTATCGCGCCGATGCGCAGGGCGGCAAACGAATTCGCCAGTTCTTCACTCGCGAACTGCCGCAAACGTTCCGGCGCACGTGGCGCTACACCTTCGTTTCGTTCTCCGTGTTTGCCGTCTTCGCGATCTTCGGTTTTGTCGGCACGCATTACGATCCGGAGTTTTCGGAGCTGGTTGGCGTCAGTCCGGCATTTCGCGAGATCTACATCGAAACGAAAACGCCGTGGTGGGAATCGTTGAATCAATCGAACCAGGAAGGCGCCAGCATGATCATGACCCACAACATTCAGGTCACGATCTACACCTTCGCACTCGGCGCGACCTGCGGCATCGGCACTCTGTTTTATCTCGCTTTCAACGGCGCCAACATCGCTTCTGTACTCGCACTAACGTATCGCGCCGGTTTTGGTAACGATCTCGTGACGTTCATGGTCGGTCACGGAGTGGTCGAACTGTCATGCATCTTCATTGCGGGCGGCGCAGGACTGCTTATCGGCAGCGCGATCATCATGCCCGGCGATCTTACTCGCGCTGACGCGCTAAAAACGCGCGGCATGGAAGCTGTTCGGTTGATGATGGGCGTTGCGATATTACTGGTGGTCGCCGGCACGATCGAAGGCTTTATTTCACCGGCGCTGATCGATCCGAGAATCAAGTACAGCATCGCCGCGATCACCGGCGTCGCGCTTTACTCTTACCTGCTGTTGGTCGGCCACGAAAAGTGACGCTAAAGCAGTCCACGTTCCTTCACGCGCAAGTAGGTTTCCAACAAAGCAGGCGCGAGCGCCGCAGCCGTAACGTCCAGCGCCAGACCTCCAAGCGATTCAACCAGTCGCAGTGCTGCTTCACGATGATGGATGATCTCTTCGGCAACTGATTGCGTAAACACGTCGCGAACTGACGAAGGCGTTTGCCGAACGACCGCTTTCAGATCTCGATCGGCAATTGTGACCACGAGCGGTAAATGTCGCGGTCGCAGAATGTGAAGTGAATTCAGCAACTCTTTCGAACCTTCTTCGTCGACGAGATCGGTCAACAAAACAACCAATGCGCGCCGTTTACTATTCGCCGCGATGAACTCAAACGCGTGCGGATAAGAAGGTTCGATCATCTCCGGCTCAACCGCATGCAGCGCCTCGAGTGCTGACTCGATGTGATCTCGCCCGCGATTCGGCGGCAGATAGCTCTTGATCCTGCGTCCGAATACGACCAGCCCGGCGTTATCACCCGCGCGTGCGGCTGCGGAAAAGAGTGCGAGCGTTGCGTGTACTGCTGAATCGAGTTTTGTTTCCTGTTCGATGCGTGCGGTCATGAGACGACCGGCGTCGAGTGCGATCAGAATCGTTTGATCGCGCTCTATCTGATACTGCCGCGTCGTGAGTTTTCCGCGACGCGCGGTGGCAGTCCATGAGATATGTCGCAGCTCATCGCCACGAACGTAATCGCGCATCGACTCAAATTCACGACCCTCGCCGCGCCACGATGTTTTGCGATGCGACGAAACAACTGAACGCGCGCCGAGTGCTTTCAACTCCGCTTCTCGTGCGCGTCGGATGTTTGGATAAACTTTAACTGCAGCCGGCTCGCCAACATTGAGTTGACACCAAATCAATCTGAAGCGAGAGAGAAAGCGCACGGCTGTTTGCCCAAATTCAAAGCGGCCCCGTCGTGGTGGTTTAACCGCATAAATGAGCGTAGCCGTGCGTTGTGCTTCAACCGTCATCGGCCCTTCGCGCAACCCGCTCAAGATCATTTGTGGCGGATACTCGTCTTTGACGATGACTTTGATGGAGCGGTTAGTGGCGTTTTGAATGTGAATTCTAACTTCCGTTTCCGCGCCCATCGCGAAGCGGCTGCCAAAATCGCGCCAGATCGTGACGCCTTTGGGCAGACGGCAAAAACGCGACTCGGCGACGGCGGCGACGAGGAGCAGGGCGTCGTAGGTGAATGCAATCCAGCGCAGCCATGGGTGTTGCCACGACAGCGATAAAGGAATCAGAGCGAGTGCGAAGAGAACGTAGAAGCGTTTCGTGAAGACAAAGCGGCCACGAGTCGTCGTCTCCACTTTATCTCGGCACCTCCGCGGACTTCAGGATGTCCATGATCACCGAATCGGGTGTGACGCCGTCGAGCTCAGCCTCTGCGCGCAACGTCAACCGATGACGCAGCACAGGAAGCGCAATGTCGCGCACGTCGTCAGGTGTTACAAATTCACGTCCGCGAATTGCCGCCAGTGCTTTCGAACAAAGCAGTAACCCAACTGACGCTCGCGGACTCGCGCCGTAGTGAACAAACGGATGCGCGCGTGTGCGACGCACGAGATCGACCGCGTAATGCTGAACGCCCGGCTCCATTCGCGCTTCGGCAACTTCCGCGCGGCAAAGAGGAATCGCGTGGTTGTCGTTTAGTGGTTTTATATCCACCTGGTCCAAACGTTTCGAGTTGAAACCTGCGTCCCATCGCGCGAGCACTTCACGCTCGTCTTCTTCGGCCGGATAGTTGATGAGAATCTTGAGCTGGAACCGGTCGAGCTGAGCCTCGGGCAGCGGGTAAGTTCCTTCGTACTCGATTGGGTTCTCGGTCGCCAGCACTGTGAAGATCGTCGGCAGCGGATATGCTTCACCGTCAATCGTCACCTGACGTTCTTCCATTGCTTCCAACAATGCAGCCTGGGTCTTTGGTGGCGTGCGATTAATTTCATCTGCGAGAAGAATGTCGGTAAAGATCGGACCACGGCGCAGGTTGAAATTCGAAGTGGCGATGTTGAAGACGTTGGTGCCGGTTATGTCGGAAGGCATCAAGTCAGGCGTGAATTGAATACGACTGAAGCTGGCGTTAATGATGCGTGAAAGAGTTTTGACCGTCAGCGTTTTGGCAGTGCCTGGCACGCCTTCGATGAGCGCATGGCCCTCCGCCAGCAACGCGATCAGGATCTGCTCGATCACGTCGTCTTGTCCGACGATAACCTTGTGTAATTCGGTTTTTATGTGTTCGACAGTTGAGGAGACAGACATTTAGTTTGGTATTTTGGTAATTGTGCTTAGTGCTTAGTGCTTAGTGCTTAGTGCTTAGTGCTTAGTGCTTAGTGCTTAGTGCTTTGTACTTGGGTCGGGTCAGTACCGCAACGCGGTAGCGTCGGGTCGGCGTTGCATAGATCATGCCGAGTATTAATGCGGTATGCTGACCCGACGCTACCGCGTTGCGGTACTGACCCGACCCAAGTAACCAGCGTTCAAGGTCAAAGTACAAAGAACAAAGCTCAAAGGTCAAATGTTTTCTGCAGCCTGGCGCACATCGCGCGAACGCATGCGCAGTCCGAGATCGCGTTCGACTTCACGCAGCCGCCGCACGAGATCGATGGCTTGTCGCCAGTTGATCGGTTCGCCGTTGATCGCTTCTTCGCATTGTCGCATCAACGTCTCCAACTTCTGCCGATCGATCGTCGAACGGGCTGCGATGCGCGTGGCGATTTCGGAGCGCGAGCTGTTGTAATCAACGCCCGCATGTCGAGCCAGAACGCGGCGCGTCCGCGTGTAAATATTTTCGATCGCCAGATCGAAGGCGCGCGAGCGTTCCTGAAGCTCCGCCATCGAAGCAACAAACTCAAGGCTCGAACGGCGATCTACTCCTGCCGACGGCAACGGGCGTGCAAACCGTCGTCCTCTGGTCCAAAGAATTAGTAACACTAACAAAACGATCTGTGCGGCGATGGCGAGTACAGGCGTGCCCGCGAAGTAATGCGCAAACGCGTTCTGCGTAATGCCTTTACCGTGATGATACTCGTCGAAAGCGATCAATCCGCCTGGGCCGGAGAGCGTGTTGAGGGCAAGTTGCAGATTATCGTTCAGCCTAATGCCGCCGTTTGCGACGATGTAAGGATCACTCAGCACGACGATGCTGCCGAGACCGTAAGAGTAATCGACCAATAGTGCCCCACTGTAATCAGCCATATGGACGATCGGCGCCCGAGATATATCTTCTGCCTCTTCGTCTGCTTCGTCGACGTCGGGCGTAACAATACGCACTTTATCCGGCGCTTCAGTGTTTTCTTCATCGGGAGCGACGACGTTGAGACGTGAAGCAAAACGCGATGGCAGGATCGAATTGACGTTGCGCGTCAGGACAGTGGGTTGGACCGGCTTCACCGGGCTTACAGTCTGCGTCATCTGCGTCGCGTCAGCCGGATTGACATCAAGATTCGGAAAACCAAACTCTCTCCACTTGACGCCCCAACCGTTCGATTTGGGCAACATCTGACTGTCGGGCCAGCGATCGATGAGAACGAAACGCCCGCCTTGCGCGACCCACTGACGCAAAGCAGAAGCTTCGTCTTCAGTAAAAGCAACCTGCACCGGACCAATCACGACGAAGGTAGCAACCATCCGTCCTGAACTGCTCAGTAATTTTTCAGGCGGCTCACGCCAGCGCATCACCTTGTAGCCCGACTCGTTCAGGAAATCGTGCAGCGCGCGCGTACCTGTTGGTCCAGAATGATAGGTGGAACGATTCGGGTTGATTTCCAAATCTTCATTTTTGTCTTTCTTCACGAAAGTCAACGTGTTGAGAATGACAAGCAGCCCGATTATGACTACGAATGTCAGGATGATGGTGAGTCGCTGGCGCATCTTCAACTAGTTTCCGGTTTGCAGGGCGGCGACGTAACCCGCGCGAAAATCCTGCCAATCATCTGGCGTTGCCTGAACCAGACCGTACCAGTGACGCTCGAACGTGTTAGTCAGTCCTCCCATGCGCGAATGAAGGTGAGGCACGTGACGAAGAGAATTCAGATAGTCGCGATTGGTTTTATGTTGGGCCAAACTGATCAACTTGCGATCGCCCAGCTCAACCAGAAGCGCGATGTAAGCTTTGCGAATCGCTGCGCGGAGATCACCCCGACGCGCGAGTGCTTCTGCTTCAGACAGAAGATCCGTCGCAGTTTGATCGGGCTCGAGCCGTTCACCGAGTACGATTCGAGGTTCTCGTTTTTTGGAAGCCCGGCGTTTCCGTGATGGCTTGAAGCGAGCAATCAAAAACCTGCCTGCATAACCGAGCACGAACAACGTTGCGAGCACTACCAAAATTTCCGCGATCAAGGTGAGATAACGGCCACGATTTGATTGCATCGGAGCACGTTGAGGAAAAAGACTCTGAAGCCAGCGTATGAAATCCTGGATCAAACGAGTCAACGCGTTAGGACCCTGTGCTCCAGTCGCATATTCGGGCCGCGCCAGAATGGTTTCGAGTCTGCTTTGTGCCTGATCCTTATCCTCGCCCGGTTGAACCGGCTTTTGCCGTTCTGCGATGCGAGCCTCGAGCGAGTGAAGAGCTTCGAGTATTTGTGTAACCTTTTTCAGCCGATCGTTTGATTCTTTGAGCTTGTCGAGATCCTTGTGCAGCCAGCGATTGTCGACGTTATAGGTTTCTGCTTCCGACTCGACGGTTTGCTGTTCCGGCAAAGCATGCCGAACGCCTTCGATCGTCTGATCGAAGCGACGCTCGTAACCTTCGCTGCTCTCGTCTTCATCCGATTGCGTCAGGGTGTCGAGTGCGGTGATCGCATTCTTTAGATTCTGCTGATACTCGGAAATCGGAATCGCGAGCACACTGGCGGGAAAGACAAACAAGAGAGCCGCAAGCACTACCAGGCGACCTCGCTTTTTGCAGACTTGAGTCATTAACGATCAGCCGAGATTGAGAACACTACCACTTGCTCTGGGCGCGGGCGGTGGTTGCTTTCGCTCCCCTGAGTGGAGCGCAGTTCCGAATGGTGATGAGACATCGATGTCGGGAAGCTCATTGAGTTGTCGCGCCGCCATCAACTCGATGTCATACCCTTCGTGCCTGACGCGCTCGTCTACGTAAAGTAACGACAGACCAAGCATCCAGACGGGTGTCAACAGTATCGAGCTTAATGGTCCAAGCACGCTGTAAGCGATGGAATACCACGCGGGCCACTGAGCCGAATTCAATGGATCGACGCCGCTGAGATAACCGTACCAGCCGAGTGGAATCAACAGAATCATCAACGCTGAATAGGTCGCAAAGGTCGTAAACAGAGCCATCGCCATCAGCCGGCGAACATTGCCACGCGCGAGAGCAAAACTGCGCGACAATGATTCGAAAACGCCTTTGCCTTCAACCAACATGACCTGCGGCACGTATGCCACTCTTCCCACGATAAAAAAGAAGACCCAAAGCGCCAACGCAGTGGCGACCAGGAATCCGACCGCGCCGATGATCGTTGCCAGCCATGCCGGAGCAACACTCGACAGCGCCATTGAGCCCAGGATGAAGATAAAGATCGACATCTCCCAGCCCACGAACGCAGCAATGAACGAAGCAAAGATCCAGCCGAACACGATTAAAGAAGCACCCAGCAGTCCCCAGAATCGAGACTTGACGGCGCTGTAAGTGGCGCGGGCAGTGACCGCATCGTTACGCAAAAGATGAGCGACGAGAGTGCGTGTGGCGCCCCCCATCACCACCAGCGTGAACAAGTAGCCGGTCACCATGATCCCGCCCGCCAAAATCAGGAGAAATATGTAAAGGAAGAGATCATTACTGTCAGAGGTGACGAAGATGCGTCGCCAACTGATCGAAAAGATTATTCCGCCGGCAGCGACGATGATGACTGGCGGTGCCGCAGTCCTGATCAAAACGAATAGATGCCGGCGATACAGCCTGACTGCGCGATCGATTAGATCGCCGGCGCCGAGAGGCGCGAGAGGAAGTTGAGTTGGAGACAGGATTTGCATACCAAAATAGAAAGCGCGAAGAAAGTCTTCATAGCGCTTTCCAGTTTACAAGATTACAGGATTTAGGGAGGCTAAAAGTTTTGCGGAACACAGATAACGCGGATGAAGACGGATTTAATCCGTCTTTTCCGCGTCATCCGTGGCTAATATTGTTAGAACGTAAACTTCCACGCAAGCTGGAGGATACGCTGATCGAACGTCGAATTGATCTTGCCAAAATCCGTGTCGTCAATGCTCAGCGTCCCCGGCACTGAGAAGTTCGTATGGTTGAAGACGTTGAAGGCCTCGAGTCGCAATTCCAGGCCCAGCCGCTCCTTGAACCGAATCCGCTTAATAACCGCTGTGTCAACGTTCCAATAACCCGGGCCGTCAACCGGCGTCAGGCTTAAATGGCCGACCGTCCCCGGCGCCGGATGTGTAAAGAACGCCGGGTTGGCACGGCCGTCACTCCCGATCAACTTCGGGTCGATCACGAGCGGCGCTCCGGTTTTTGGATCGAAGAACAACCCAATCGAGCTCTGGAGATCGGATAACGTCAACGTCGTGTTTGGCGTGTTGTTACCAGAACGACCAGCGCGATTGAGGGTTCCACGTCCGGAAAGGATCGAAATCGGCCTTCCGGTGCGGAACTGCGCAATACCGCTGATCTGCCAACCACCTAACACTTTTCCGGCGAACCCGCTGCGGTCGAAGAACCTCTTGCCTGGTCCAATTGGCAATTCATAGACGGCATTTGCTTTGAGCACATGCTGTACGTCCTGATTCAGGCGCTTCTTCTCGAGAACATCGCCGACTGCGTTGTCGAGATATGGAGCAAACTCCGCCTGCGCTTGTTCAGAATTAGTGAACGCCTTGCTCCAAGTGTAATTGATTTGGTAGTACCAACCACCAGTAAAGCGTCTGCGAATTTCAGCCTGCAAGCCGTGATAGTTGGACCAGCCGGAGCTGCCAATGTAATCGGTGACGAAAGCATTCTTGTTTGTCGGCAAGAAGAATTCGGCACCGAGAGTCGCGGTGTTTGGGCCCACGCGGAAGTTTGCCAGGCAGCCCTGCACCGGATTCTGAATGAAGAAGGTGCAGCGGCTCGACAAGTAATTGGATACCAACTCTGCAACCTGACCTTGCTTGATCAAATTGAGCACAGTGGAGTTTGTTAGACTTCCACCATTGCCCAATTTCGGAAAGATTGTCAGCGCCACACTGCCGGGAATCGCGGCATTGAACCTCGCGTCCGTGCACTTCTCCAGTGGCGTTCCAGCTCCGGACAGCGTCGCACCTTGCGCTACGCAATTAGCCTGCGCCCGCAGGAAATCAGCCAGGAAACCATTTTGGAAGATAATCACCTGATTGGTGTCCAAACCGCGGGTCAATTGCACGCCGCGATTACCGACGTAACCAATCGATATCGCCGTGTCTTTAAAGATCTCGCGCTCAACACCGAAGTTCCATTGTTCGGCATAAGGCGTCTTCAAGTTGTACTCGGTGGTAAACAGGGTCGGCGTTTGACTCTGCGCAAGATTGTCTTCAATCGTTCGCGGCACCCTGAAGGCCGGCGTGCCAATTGGGACAATGCCGGTAGTACTGACGGTTCCGACCATGTCCGTAGTCACCGTAGACTGCAATCCCGCATTACCGCCGACCGCAGAGTTGTTCAGCACGGTCGCATTGTTGTCGATCGCGTAGGCAATCGAGAAACCGCCTCGGATTGACGTCTTGCCTGACTTGAAAGGATCCCACGCGAAACTGAAGTTTGGCGCGAAGTTGTTCAGATCCTTAGCCAGAAATTCTCGGCCGGTTCCCTTGCCTGCGAAGTCGAGAACCGCTTTTGGATCACTGAGCACGGCCAACGTCAGGTCCTTGGGCATCAAGCCGAGGCCGTCCCTTTCGGTGACCGGACCGATGTACTCCCACCGCATTCCGAGATTGAGCGAGAGGTTCTCTTTCACTCGCCAAGTGTCACCGCCATAAAACGCAAGCGTGTCGTAATCCAGGTGGCGAATCGAGCCAACGCCTTTTAGAAATCCAGAGTCGTGGCTCGTGACGTTGAAGGTTTGGGTGCCGTTATTGACAGCGCCCGTGAGAAGCGCCAACAAGCTATTGGCGGTGGTGAATTGTGTGCTGGATAGGCCGCCTGGGAACGTCGCGGCGTTATTCGTCAACGGTGATGGATTCGTCGTCGTGTTGAAAGCGACGTTGTACTGCGGAATGATTCCGCCATCGTTGAAGTTCCGAATCTTAATGACGCGGAACGAAGTTCCAAGCCTCAATACGTGGTTTCCCGTCACCCAGGTAATGTTATCGATGAAGTCGTGATTTCTCGGCGCGCGACCTTGTTGCAGGAAGTTCTGGACCGGATTTGTGATTAACGGCAAACCTAGTCGAAAACCGTCGGCAAATTTCTCACGATTGAAGAAGACCGGCGTGCTCGAAGAGAAGCCGAAGCGCGCTTCATTCGTGATATTCGAAGTCAGACTCGAAATATAGGCGAGCGCATATCTTGGCCGGCTCGACTCCTGCCCGCCACCCGGCAACCCTGGAAACTGCTCGCCGATATTGTTCAACTGAACATCGTTCGGAAGTTTCGAGAGGAAGTGAGAATAGACCACTTCCACGCGATTTTTTGGATTGATGTCGTAGTCGATGCGGAAACCGATATTTCTACCAGTGCTGCCATTAGGCGTGTTGAAACGAAAACCACCGGTGTTGCGATTGTCACCGACGGAGCTGTTGTTTGACGCGGGCGTCAGCGCGATCAATTGCTGGATGCGCGGATCGACCGAACGGCCGCTCAATGCCAAGAGATTGACTGTGTTGAGCTGGTTGTTGTCGGTGCGAACGTAAGTAAAGTTACCCGTGCGCGCTCCGTTAAGCAAAACCGTACGGTTTGGCGTGAAGTCCTGCGTGGTATCAATGTATTCGTAGAAGAAGTAGAAAAAGAGTTTGTCCTTCTGACTCAGGCGCGGACCACCTTCACCAAACCTCGGCAGCGCGAACGGACCGCCTACGTTGAAACCGTACTGGTGTTGCAGCAGCTTCGGCTTGGCGATTCCAGTGGCATTGTTGAAGAAGGTGTTCGCGTCAAACTTGTCGTTGCGATAGAAGTCGTAGGCTTCGCCGTGATAACTGGTGCCGCCACGTGGAGTGGTGAACTTAACTTGCGAGATGCCCAAACCATCTTCGGCTCCAGCGTTCTGCGTGGTCAGAGTAAATTCGGCAACACCCGCAACGCTCGGCGTGTTCACACCAAACAGCGCGTCGGTGCGTACGAAGTTATCGTTGATCTCGATACCATCCCACGTGATATTCGAGAACGAACCGCGCAAGCCGTTGATCGACGACTGGCGGATGTTGGTGTTGGTGTTGACGCCGGCCATACCGCCCGCGAGATTGATCGGGTTGCGCCCGTTTAGCGGTAGATCCTGAACCTGCTTCACGTCGATTACGGTGGAAAGCTTCGCGTCTTCGGAACGAATCAGCGACTGAGCGTCAGAGGCTGTCACAGAAACTGTTTCGGCGACGCCACCAATCTCGAGCGTCAACCCGTTCAGAACTACAGGAGTATCGACGTGAACTACCACGCTGTTGACCAGTAGTTTCTTGAAGCCCTTGCCCTCGACAGTAACAAGGTAATCGCCAGGTCTGACGTCAGCGATCACGAAAACACCTTCGTCGTTCGTGACTGCGGTTTTCTCATCTTTTGTTGCAGTGTCGATCAAGGTGACTCTGGCGCCGGGCACGGTCGCACCGGCAGTATCTTTGACAGTGCCGTTAACGCGGGTGGTAACTGATTGTGAAAGAGCGATGGAACTTGAGGCACAAAGTACCAGCGCAGTGAGCAGAATGGTCAAGAGATGGATGCGGCGCGCAGAGTTAATCATCTCTGTCGCGCCATTAACGAGAGTGTTTGCAGACGGCTTAAAACTTCTCATCGTGGGCTCCTTTAAATTGTGTCAATCCGCCTGACCGCAGGGCACGGGCAGACAGGTACTCTGAGTTTTGTAGTTAACCTAGAGGGAACTCGTGTGGCTTGGTAAAGACTACGAAATGGTTCGAAAGGCGCTTCGGCAATAGACGTGCCGCTTAATTGAATTAGAAGTTTGTGGTTTTAGGCGAGTTTCGACAGATCTAAGTAAGGCTGAATCCCGTTTTTTGGATCTATCCTGCAAATTAATGGATCGGTTGCGTTGCACGAAAAGTCTGCTCTAGCCTGCGGAGCAGGCGTACGGATAAAGCCTGGGGTGGAGCGAGCTTTGCGAGCGGAACCCTAGGTCGATGTGGATCAGAAAAATTTCAAGCCCGCGAATGCGGGCGACAGAACAAAGGCGGCGAGATACCGACGAAATTGCGGCGCATGGACTGCCGCCCATTTTCATGGGCTCGAAATTCCATTGCTTCCAGTTCCTGGGGTTTCGCTCGCAAAGCCTCGCTCCACCCCAGGCTTTATGCTTACGCCTGCTCCGCAGGCTAACGAGGTCGTTTCTTTGGTTTGTGTTCTGGCTAAGATCCACATTGACCTGGGGTTTCGCTCGCAAAGCCTCGCTCCATCCCAGGCTTTATGCTTGCGCCTGCTCCGCAGGCTAACGACGTCGTTTCTTCGGTTTGTGTTCTGGCTAAGGGCGTGCGGATAACTGTTTGCTCTGTTCGATCACCTTCCGTAAGTTCTCGGCGTCAGGAGCGGTCGGAACCAGCTTCAAGTATGTTTCCAACTCTTCAACGACACGTTGTGACATACCTCGCTCCAGGTAAATAGCCGCGAGCAAACGATGCGCTTCCTTGAACTCGTTTGGGCTGAGTTTTATGCAGGTAAGAAAGGCACTCTCGGCCTCGTCATTTCGACCCAACTTAATGAGCGTTCGACCGAGATAATAATGTGCAACGGCGGAGTCAGGTTTGAGCTTCAGCGTGGTTCGGAGGACAGTTTCAGTCTCCTTGAATTTCGCCATTCGAAAAAGCGTGACCGCTCGATTGACCAATGGCTCATAGGCTTCAGGGTTGATCTTCAGTGCTGCTCGCAGCGCCTCATCAGCCTTATCTAGTTCGTCCAAGCGGAGGTACAGGACACCGAGCCGGTTGTAGGCGTTCACGAATGCGGGGTACTCGGCAACAGCGAGTTTTAATTGTTTGATTGCACCTTGATAGTCCTTCTCACCGACCAGTTTTGAGGCCTTCTCATAAAACTCCAGCGCCCGCTCTGGGACTCCCGCGTTGGCGGCGCTGATGACTGATGGGCGCACCTTCGGATTATGGACGGCTTGCAATCGAATCGTCACTGTATAAGTTTCAGGTACGGTACTGCGGGCCCTAATGATTTCAACTTGCTGCGATACAGGCTCATAATCTTTTTCACGATCTATAGTGATTGTATAGGTTCCTGCTCCCACGCCACTGAAGACAAATTGGCCTCTGTCGTCGGTCACGGCCAAAATATCACCCCACATCGGTGAACTAAGCCGAAGTCTCATTCGTGTGGCGATCGGCCGGCCGTCTGGTGCGAAAACGGTGCCCACAATATAATTATTTCCCCCGAGCCGCGTGTTCGTCGTTTCATTCAACCCACCTGCTATCTGAGCGAGAGCGAGAGCTGCGGAATATAGGATTACGAAATTAAGAAAGACTAGTCGCTGTGTTAAAGCTACTCTTCTTGAAAGCATGACACCCGCTCCTGACGACGGTGGTTTGACAGCTTATCCATTTTGGCACTAACAGATCAATTATAGGAAAAAGGCGTTGCCAATTGCTTGGCAACGCCTTTTCGAAAAACTAACCTTTCGGTTAGAAGTTGATGCGGAGCATGAAATCCAGGATTCGTCCGCCGGGATCGTTTGATCCGTTCGGATCTTGGTAAGCCCAACCGCTGAGCATCTGGCCGAACTGGCCCGTGAAAGTCGTGATGTTATTCACGTTTCCGGTCCAGCCTCCCAGGCGCCAGTTGGTGTGGTTGAGCACGTCAAATGCGGTCATACGGAACTCCACATTGCGCTTCTCGCCAATCTTGAATCGCTTTGCGATTGACGAGTCGAACTTGAAGAACTTCGGTCCGAAGAGCACGAACTTGCGAAGACCGCACTGGCCTATAGTGCGCGACTGACAGTTACCGAATCCGGCGGGGGCGATGAATCGTCCCGTCGGAGCCTGACTGACTCCGCCTACTATCGGATAACCAGTAGCGTTGGTAGCTGACGGAGTTGCGAACGTATTGGCCCTAATGGTGTTCTCAATGATGTCCGCCGGCAAGAAACTGACCGGTACCACAACACCATTGATAGTCTGGTTAAAGTAAACACCGACCGCATCCTGTAGTTCCTTGGCGGTCATCCCGACGGTTTGAATGTTCTCCATCAGGATTGGAGACCCGCTTTGCCAACGAACAACTGGCGTGAGCGTCCATCCACCCAGCACAGTATCGGTAAGCCAATGCGACGACGACAAGTACTTCCGTCCCCGACCGAATGGCAGATCCCACGTCGCGTCAAACTTAAAGGCGTGACGAAGGTCGATCTGTGAGAAGGTCTTATCCAGCGAACGGTTGCGAAGCGAGTTGAAGGCGACATTGCTCTGGTCACCCGCACCTACACCAAAGAACGTGTCACCAGCGGACGCATACGCATTCGAAAACGACTTGGCATACTGATAACTTGCCTCGAAGCGAAGACCGGCAGATAGTCTGCGGCGGACCTCGACTACGCCCGCGTCAAACCAGCTCCGTTCGCTATTGTCGAACAGGTAACAGAATCCAAACGTGCTCGGACAATTGTGAACGAAATTAGCTGGCTTTGCGGCTTGAAACGCGCCCGCGGTTTGCGTATTCGCTCTGAAGTTGAAATCCAGCGTATTGGCCATAGCTTGCACGGCCGGGTTTGCCGGATTCAACTGATTCAGGAACGTTGCGTTCGCGAAAAGTGAGCTGCCATAGCTCGCGGCTAAAGCCGGATTCACACCGTTTCCCGAAAAGTACGACAGAATGATCGGCAGTGGACTGGTGTTCGTACCTGCACCAAAATACCTGAAGTTGGCGCCACGTCCGGCCGCTATGTTGGCCAACAGGTTCTGCTGCGCGAGTGCATACTCGGCACCAAAGCCGTTCTCGATGGCGTTGATTTCATTGATCCGATACTGCGACTGCATCTGCTTACCGCGGTTTCCGACGTAGCGGAATTCAACCACAGTGTCTCGGCCGAGTTGACGCTGATAGCCGAAACTCCAGGAATCGACCCAACCCGAGTGGAAATCCGGCGAGAAGGCAAATACTGCATCGTTCACCGGGTCAACCGCACGCGGGAAAACAGGTGTTGAATTGAACGCCGGCGCCGCCAGGTTCGGATTACCTGGGGTCCTGAAGAGCGTACCAACGGTCAGTATCGTGTTCGAATTACCAGCAGTACTGCGAGCGAGTCCAAACGTACCGCCGGGATTCAGGCCAAGGCTATTCTCGACGGTGAGCGTACCCTCACGAATGAATGCACGCGAGAAGCCACCGCGTAAAACGCCATTACCGTCACGTCCGAAGAGACGGCCCATGAAGCCGCCGAAGTTCGGACTCCAAACGGCACCGACGCTCGGAGCAAAGTTGTTCATGTCGTTCTTGAAAGCTCTTTCTCCCAGCTTGTTGAGCCGGAAAGTCGGCGCCGTGCCGGTCAGTGTGCCCGGAGTGAACAAATTGCCCACACCCGAAACGTCATACACCATGTTTGGATCTGTCAGTATCGAGTAGTTGGTAGTGTTCAGCTTAGCTCCAAGCTGCGGCTGCCATCGGACACCGTAGGTGAGCGTCAGATTAGACCGCGCACGCCACGAATCCTGGCCAAAGAGACCATTCGTATTTTCCTGGATCTCAAAGTGGCGGCTACCGTTGAGGCGATAAGTTCCATCGGCTTCGAGGTAGACCGTTCCCGCATTAAATGCGCTGATACGACCGGTAAGGGTCGCGTAAAGTGCCTGAGCGTTAGCGATCTCAGTCGCATTCGCACCTGGAATAGTAGCTGCTACCAAAGCGCCGGTAGTTTGATCCGTGATGGCCGTGTCCTGTTGTGTCAGTACGCCAAAGGTTACCGTCGAACGTACCGGACTTACAGAGTCCGAAATCGTTTCAATCTTCTTCAGTTGTCCGCCGAATGTCAGCGTATGACTACCCTTTACCCACGTGATGTTGTCCGTGAAGTCCTGGGTCGGCGAGCTTCTGGCACTGAAAGCATTCCGGATCGTCAACCCCGTCAAACCTGAGCCAAGGGCGATGTTGAATCCGGCCTGAGTGGCATCCCAAAAACCAGTTCCACCAACGAGGTCAAACCTCGAGTTGCCTCCAAGCCAACCGGACAATTGCGCGTAGCGGAACTGATTGACCACACTATTGCCGAAGCTTGACCTGAGTCCGAGCGAAAGGGACCGACGATCTGAGTTCTGCGTGCCCGCGTTTGCAATGCCCGGGAACGTGGGATCGACGTTATTCAGAAAGTCAACATTCGATCGGAAAGGCTGATCGTTGTAGATTCCTTCGATCTGATGGTTCTTCGTGAGATTGCCATCCATGCGGAGCACGAGGAACCGGCGGCGCTGCTGGCCGTCATTGGAAAAGGTGAACGGCTGTCGGAACCAAAGATTGCCTGTTCCGAGTGGCTGGAAAGTACCCTTGATCTGCGTTGCAGATCTGATGGTGTTGAGTATGCTCGCGACCGTCGGATCGATGGTGTTTGGAAGACCCTTCGCAGCGGCGAGGTTAAGCACATTCACTGACAGGCTGCCCTGAGGTCCATAACGGAAGATGCCGTTCTGTGCATCAGCCGTCAGAACCTGGCGAGTTCGTATCGGTGAAGTTTCATTCAGGTGAAATCGTTCGTAGTTGACGAAGAAATACGCTTTCCCTTTTCCGGAGCGAATGGATGGACCACCTTCACCAAATCCCGGCAATGGAATTGGGCCACCGAAGCTTCCGCCGAACTGATTCAAGCGGAGTTTGCTCTTTGGTTGGTTTTGGTAGTTGTTTTGGAAGTTTGCTGTATTGAGACCTTCGTCGCGGTGCTGCCAGAAAGCGCTGCCGTGATACTCATCAGTTCCACGACGCGTTGCGAACCTAATACCGACAGCGCCATCGCCCGAACTCTCAGCACCTGGCGTAGCTGTTGAAACCGTCACTTCGTCAATCGCATCGATGCGCGGACGAATGAAGGTGAAAAATCCATCGGACGATTTCAGGAAGTTATCCTGCACGTCAACGCCATCGATCTGAATGGTGAGTGCGCTTTTCGGCAGACCATTTATTGATGACGTTCGGACCACGCCCGTGGTTGTCGTGCCAGGCAACGTGGTGACGAGATCCAGAGCATCACGTGACTGAATTGGCATCTCAAGGATCTGTCGACCGTTGATCGTCGTTCCTACCGTCGCTGTTTCTGTCTGAAGCACTTCGGCGCCCGAAGCCACAACTACTGACTCATTGATATTGCCGGGCTCGAGTTGCGCGTTGACAGTGGCCGGGGTTGCGACGTCGACCTTGACGTTTTGAACCACAGCCGTTTTAAAACCCTGGGCCGTGATCGTCACAGTGTACGTCGGGGTACCAGCAGGAACACCGGGAATCGTATACCCGCCGTCACCCTTCGTGACAGCCGTGTATTGCTGGCCGGCTTCACCCTTGACCGAGACGTTCGCGCCAGGCACAACCGCCCCGGTTTGATCAGTCACGGTACCGGAGATAGAGCCGGTCGTAATCTGGGCCTGAATAACGATCTGGCAAGTCACTAAGACCAGAATCGCCATCAAGATCGTTGTGAACTTTCTCATTTTCCCTCCTCAGAAATAATAAATATCGCGTGGCTACCAGCTTGTTAAAAGAGCCTTCCCGTAATGACGCCGCACAGCCGCTTAGGGAATTCGATTCGCTTTTAGATCGATCGAGGGACCCGACCAGGCTTAGGATTCTGTCTAAATTTCTCGTTAACCTAACTAGACCGCGAGGAGGATCGAGTCTCCTGCAAAACGGAGGACGTCTGCAATTGATTGGACAGGGCAAAAACCATGCCTCCGCCGCGGAATGCGATTACGTCCAGTTTTATAAGTAAATATACGAGTGCTCGGACAAAAGCTGAACCAAAAATTTGTAGAAAAATTTGGATTTCTGAATCATCGGTTTGAGCTGCGCCGCCGGCGCGGTGAGGCGAGGAGCGATTATTAAAGGATATCGGCTGCTGCTTTGGGGCTCTGCACCGGCTCGTTTGACTTGACGACTTCGAATTCAAAGGTGAGCTCCTTGCCGCGAAAGATCGTCGACAAGTAAAACTCCCAAAACTTTCGTGTGAACCGCCACGACGGCCAGCGCTCGTCCAGGTTGACCAGAAACTCAATACCCAACGCACGCCAGAGATTCGCCAGACTGACGTGCGTCTTCAACGGCTTCAGCTCGGCGGTCGTATAAAACGGAAATGGCGTTCGCGAAGGAACGAAGCACGTAAACGAGTAGCTGTTGAAATGATTTCGATGCGTGGGATCAGTCGCCCAGTCCGGGTTCGAGTAGTGAGGCGTAACGATCTTCAGTCGTCCACCAGATTTGGTAATGCGATGTAACTCCGTCACGAAGCCGAGCACATCAGGTACATGCTCGATCACGTGACGGCACAGGATCTCTTGAAATTCGTTATCGCCGAACGGGTATGGAAAGCTTCCTAAATCATGTATGACGTCTGCGTGACTGCGTGGATTGGCATCGATACCGATCGCACCCGGATATTTGTTTTGACCACAGCCGACATCAAGAATCTTCTTTTCTGTTGATGTCGTTGAGGGACTGTCACGCATGCGTTAGTTTTTACTCAGGAGCAGATTTGCAAACTCTTGCAGATCGACAGCGTGAACCGGTTGGCCCAAACCGCGCGAGACTTCATCGAGCTTCATTCCATCCAACATGATCGCTTCATCACTCTTGAGCATCTGCTTCGGTATCAAAACAAACTCACCTCTGACTCGTTCGCGCGCCTGCAACAGATCCTGACCCGTCAGCAAACCGGCAACAGAAACATCACCGCCGAAGTAACTGTTCTCCAGTGGCTCGACAACTAATCGCGTGCCGAATTGCGAATTCAATTGCTCGATCAGCTTCTTCAGCTCGGGCGCGAAGAGTATTCCGGTAAAGATCGTGCCCGGCGTGTTGCTCAACGTGGGCCATCCATCATGTTCAAGTCGTCGCATGAGCCGGCCAAACTCGTTTGCAAAAGATCGGACCATGCCGATCCCGTCTTCGATTTGCGGATAGTCGCCGTAGTGTCGTGTTCCAGGAACGCGACATCCGGCTCGCAAGTAAATCTCATCACCAAGCAAAGCGAAGTTCGTCCCGAGTTTGGCGTGGAGTTGTTTTTGAATTGTAGTGACTTGATCGATCACTTCGCGACAGAACTCCGGAGTCACTCGCGTCAGACGCGGATCACTGTTGTAACGAGTCAGACCAAGCGGCACGATCGCGACGCTCGTGATTCGCGGATACTCAGCGGCGAGATCGAAGATCGTTTTAGTTAAGACTTCCTTGTCGTTGATCTCCGGACACAAAACCACTTGCGCATGCACTTCGATACCGGCATCAAGCAGGCGGCGAAGTTTTGTCGAGATGTCAGCGCGTTGTCGATCGACACCGAGTAAGTATGCTCGAACATCGAGATCCGTCGCGTGCACGGAAACGTATTGCGGCGACAGTCGCTGCTCGACGATGCGACGAATCTCGTCTTCAGTGATTGAGGTCAGCGTGGTGTAGTTGCCGTAGAGAAAGGAGAGACGAACGTCTTCGTCCTTTATAAATAGCGAAGGCCGCGCATCGGCTGGATTGCCGTTACAAAAACAGAAGATACATTCGTTGGCGCACTGACGCGGAACGATCTGCTCGAAGACGAGACCGAAGTCTTCACTTTCCGCGCGTTCGAGCTCGACTTCCCAATCCTCGCCGGTCTTCTTGCGCACTTCGAGCACGAGCTCAGTTTCACCCGCGGTCTGGAAACGGAAATCCAGATAGTCGCGAACCACTCGTCCGTTTACTTTGATGATTCGATCTCCGGTCTCGAGCTCCATCTCAGCGCCGAGGCTGTCGCGAGTTACTTCGCGGATCTCAACGCCACGGCGCCGAATGTTTGTGACTGCCGGAGTTACTGCAAACTCGTACATGACGACATACTGTGCCACAGATTCTCGCGAATCGACACCCGAGTCCCCGACCTCGGCTTGATTCTCGAAAATCTAAGGCTAAAATAAGGAAAACTGTCACAATTGTCTTTTTGATATAGTTGATTTTATGAAAGTATTTATCCCGACAGCTCTCTTCGCTTCATTGGTTCTCACCTCTTTTGCACCCGCATCAGCCCAGGAAACCGCGGGTGTGTTGCCAGTGAATGCCACCGTCACTAACTCCACCAAGCCAGACACTCCGGCGCGCCCGTTAACAGAGATCTATCGCGTGGGCGTTGGCGACGTGCTCGACATCCGTTTACTCAGTTCCGCAAATAATAAATCGACGCTGTTTACTGTGGTTGGCGAAGGCGTGATCGACATGCCAATCGCCGGCGGAGTTATTTCAGTCGTCGGGCTCACACCCGAGGAGATTCAAACGCGGATTGCCAAGGAACTTAAAAGGCGAGCGGTGGAAGAAAATGCGAAGGTGTCGGTCGGCGTGCGGCAGTATATGAGCCATCCAGTGGCAGTGACTGGCCTCGTCGCTAGTCCGGGCACGAGATTTTTGCGACGAGAAATGGTTCCGCTCTACGTTGTTTTGGCGGAGTCGCAACTGCGAAATGACGCCGGACGCGTGACGATCATACGCGGCGGTACGACCAGCCAGACTCATGACCTCAGCAATCCCGCAACGATGAACCTGCCTGTTCAATCTGGCGACGTGATCACCATCACGAGCCGCCCGCAGGAGTTCTACTATATCGGCGGTCGCATCACTTACCCTGGCCAGAAAGTGTTCCAGCCCGGAATCACACTGCTCCAGGCGATTCTTGCCGCAGGTGGTGCAACTCAAAAGGAAAATCGCGTTGAGATCTCACGCGAAGGCACGGATGGGCGCTTGGTGACGATTCGCTACAATATCAAGCTGATCAAGTCAGGCGCAGCCGAAGATCCCAAACTCCAACCCGGCGATCGCATCGAAGTAGCACGCTAAGTATTTGTGCTCTTTGTGCTTTATTGTGGCTCAATTTCATTGACAATCCCCGCCCTCTTTGTTAGTTATTCAAGGCGCTTCGTGCCATTCCAAAATCCACATAAGTCTGGTGCTAGTTCACTTTAAGTGTGAAAGAGTGCAAATCTAATGAATAAACTCAAGCCGGCACTTTTGGGAGGCTTAATCGTAGGATTACTCTCTGCGATCCCTTTCATTAACTACTGCTGTTGTATTTGGGGTATCGGAGGCGGTGCCTTAGCAGGTTTACTTTACATTAAGGAATCGCCGACGCGGGTCGGGCCGGGAGACGGGGCCATGATCGGCGCGCTCGCAGGCGTCGTCGGGGCCGTAATCTATCTTATTATCGGTCTTCCGATCGCCTTCTTTTACGGTGCAGCCGCAATGGAAGATGCCCTAACCAGATCAGGGGTTCAGGTTCCTTTCAGTGGCTTTGTGCTGTTGATTTTAGGTAGTTTACTAGGCGGCCTCTGTCTATTGTGTCTCTCAGTAATTGGTGGACTGATATCAGTTCCGATCTTTGAGAAGCGGAAAGACGAAGTTCTGCCACCGCCACCACAACAGTATCCACCAGCCTAGTATCGGGAAACATTGACGCCGCAACATGCGGCGAACCAGGAGAAACCGAATGGCTCAAGAATGGACTCCCCCGCCCGCAACGGGCCCAGCGGACAAGGTGCCAAACTACTTGATTCCGGCGATACTCTCAGCCATCTGCTGTTTTCCGCTCGGGATAATCAGCATAGTCTTCGCCGCTCAGGTAAACGGCAAAGTCGCTTCGGGCGACATGACAGGCGCGGCCGACGCCTCGAAGAAGGCGAAGCTTTTCAGTTACATCTTTCTCGGTCTGGGAATTCTCGTCTGGGGTTGCTACCTGCTCTTTGCGTTCGTGATCGGTGGCCTCAGTATAATCGGCAGCAGGTAACAGTAGAACAGATTCTGGCTATAGGCCCACATGATGGCCCACATGATGTCCGGAGATTAAAACGACGATGAGCAGATACTGCACCAAATGCGGAGCCGTAAACGATGATACAGCGCAGTATTGTACGAACTGTCAAGCACCTCTAACTTCCGTCAGCACAGGCTACCAGCCAATGCAGTCGGTTAATCCTGGGGCAGTGACAGATTGGAAAGCGATGGGCGGCGACAAGAAGCTCGTAGCCGGCATCCTCGCGATCCTGGTCGGCAGTCTTGGTGTGCACAAATTCATTCTGGGCTACACGACTGAAGGAGTCATCATGCTTTTGGTGACGGTCTTGACGTGTGGCGTCGCCGGAATCGTCATGAGCATCGTCGGTATTGTCGAAGGCATCATGTATCTCACGAAATCTGACGAGGAGTTTGTGAGAACCTATATACAGAACAAAAAGGGCTGGTTCTAAAAACGCCGCAAAGAGGCACTTGAAAGCGCAAACTGTAGTTGTGTTCGCGTGCGTCTTTGCGGCTTAATTGTGTCATGCCGACTGAGTTCATGTATCGGCGATCGACTGTTGTCGGAATCTGGTTGTTATTGCTGGCCGGCGCAGTTTACCTGTTTGTCTTCGAGCCGGGCCGGTCAGGTTTTTTTCCGCCGTGCATCTTCCGGACTCTAACTGGCTTCACCTGTCCCGGCTGCGGCACTACCAGAGCGCTGCACGAAATCACTCACGGTCACTTGCTCGCGGCTTTTATGCTTAATCCACTGCTCGTGCTGGCGCTTCCGTTTTTGCTTTATGCGCTGCTTTGTTACAGCGTGACCGTGATGCGCGGTCGTGTACCGCGCCCGAATGCTTTGCCTGCTGGTTACATTTATGCGCTCTTCTTTGTAATCGTTTCGTTTTGGATTTTTCGAAACACGCCGTTCTATCCGTTTGTTTCTTGAGCCACAAAAAGGCACAAAGTTGAAGGCCACAAAAAGGCACCAGGTCGCAAATGTTTCAACTGACTCTCTAGGCTTTTTGTGCTTCTTTGTGGTTCCTAACTTGTGCTTCTTTGTGGCTGGAGGTTTTAGACATGCGCATTCTGACTCTGCTGGTTTTAATGTTCGGTATGTTCGGCCCACAAACACAAACTCCAACGGCGCCGCTGCGTCCGGTGCACACGTTTTCGATCGTCGCGCGTGATCCGGCGACGGGCGAGTTGGGAGTTGCCGTGCAGTCACATTGGTTTTCGGTTGGCCCGATCGTGCCGTGGGCTGAAGCCGGCGTCGGTGCAGTGGCGACGCAGTCGTTTGTTGATCCGAGTTACGGAAAGAACGGACTCGATCTCATGCGCGCGGGTACGAGCGCTCCCGATGCGTTGAAAGAACTGCTCGCTAAAGACGACGGAAGAGAAGTCAGGCAAGTGGCGATGATTGACGCGCAAGGACGTGTAGATGCGTGGACCGGAAAGAACGACATTCAGGCAGCCGGCCATATCGTTGGGAAGAACTTCTCCGTACAGGCGAACCTGATGCTCAACGAAAAAGTTTGGCCTGCGATGGCGCGCGCGTTTGAAAGTACGAAAGGCGACTTGGCGGAACGAATGCTGGCAGCGCTCGACGCGGCGCAGGCAGTTGGCGGCGACATTCGCGGCCGGCAGTCAGCAGCGATCATCGTCGTGACTGGCAAACCGACCGGCCAACCGTGGAAAGATCGGATCTTCGATCTGCGAGTCGACGACCGTCCGGAACCGTTGCAGGAACTTCGCCGCCTGGTGCGATTACAACGTGCCTACAACCACATGAACGCGGGCGACCTCGCCGTTGAGAAGAAAGACAATGAGGGGGCACTGCGAGAGTATGGAGCGGCGGAGAAGCTGGTGCCTGACAACGCGGAGATGATCTACTGGCACGCGGTCGCGCTGGTGAACATGGGGCGCGTGGACGCGTCGTTGCCGTTGTTTCGCAAGGTTTTTGCGATGGATCGCAATTGGATCACTTTGACGCCGCGGCTGCCGAAATCGGGCTTGCTGCCGGACGATCCGAAGATTATTGAGAAGATCCTCTCTGTTGGGCGGGCCAAATAAATCTTATAGGTCCTATAGGACTTATAGGACCTATTTCCCATTTTCCTTGACGCCCGCACCCCTCTGCGCTTATAAAGAAACACTTTTGTGTCGCGCCCCTGTTCCTCTCGCCTGTTACAGTCGAAATAGAGGCATGAGCATGCAGACCCTTACCCCCGGACAGTGGTATCTTCGTTTCACCTGTCAGCACTGCCAAGTAAAGCAGATTCTCTTCCCCGACCTCTCACGCGGTGAGGCTAAGATCAAAGCCACTTACGTTGTCGAATGTTTGAACTGTTTTCAAAAAGGCTCTTACGACGGCGACGACATCGAGCGTTACCAACACCCTTCAGAGCCTGACACTTGAATACGGCTTCAGTTGATTGGTCCTATCAACCACCAAACACAGCCCCATAATGAAGTAGAAGATCATCACCACTTCAGAGTCGCCCCAGTTGTAATGGACCAAGCCACTCGTGAAGAAGCCAAGCGCGCCGCCTAGCGCGCCGACCGCCAGGCCTCGCGCAAAATCGTCAATCGTCTCGCGACGGCTGATGCGCCAGAGCATGCGAACATAGAGCGCGAGCAGGATCAACCAGACGATCAATGCCGGCACACCGCGCTCGAGCGCGATCTGAAGCAGGTTTGAGTGCATGTGACCGATCGGTTGGCGGCCATTGTCAAACAAGCCCCACTCGCGCCAGTGACCTTTGATCGAGTCAATACCGACGCCCACGAGTAGATGCCTCGGGTTGCTGACCAGTAGTTGAAAGCCTTCTCGCCATACCATCTCGCGCCACCTTGTCGACTGATCTCTTTTGTCGATGAAACCGATGCTGCGTTTCTGCTGGAGTAAAAAGACACCAGCGAGGACCAGTGGTATCGCACACGCTACTGCGATCAAGATCGCGCGGCGCGACGAGGTCAACAAGAGCATCGTGACTGCCGAAACCGCAAACCCGATCCACGACGCGCGAGTCACAGTCATTCCCAAAGCAAACACCAGCCCGACGACCGCAACGATCAGCAACATGCCTGTCGTGTTACTTTTCCGCCTGAGCGCCAGAAAAATTCCCAACGCGAGCGACGCGATGAGTTGCAGCACTTCAGCGTAAGTGACCCAGTGATTGTAAAAACCCGTGGCGCGCCAATCGCGGCCGCGTGACCAGCCGCTTATGCCTAGTTGCTGCAATACGTTCGTTCCGGACAGCAACTGCCCGCGTGGTACTTCAAGCTCCGGCATCCATTCAACGCGATAGATTCTGACTTTAGCGACGGGCGATCCAGAGGCGAGCGCAGCAGCCAACTCTTCGGGACTGTCAACGCGAGCTCCGTCAACCTCCCAAATCGTATCGCCATTAATGATCGGCGTTGGTTGAGTGACGAGTCTCGTGTGAAACACGGCTTTTGCCAGTGGACCCTCCGGCGAAACACCTTGAACCTTCACACCCTTCCCAATCGCTAGCTGACCGGCGGTCAGCAACACGTTCGCCATGCACGACGCGATTAGAGCGATGGCCAGTATGCGCACTATTCCCAGCGATCGCACGTTCTGCGAAACGAGATACACGATCGTGAACAGGCTCGCAGCGCGCATCTTTCCGATCGACATGATTGGACTGTAAGAGAAGATTCCCGAGATACCGCTGAGGACGAAGAACCCAAGCAACGCGTAATCGACCGGCGAACGAAAGAGTGCCGGCCGCGGATAAAAAGCAAACCGCGCGACCCAAAACGTCATGCCGAGCAGCCATGCAGCCTGCGTCACGGCGATCGAATGAGGCGCGAAGACGGCAATGATGAAAAGGCAAACAATGATGGCGCGCTCGAGCCAAGTCGAAATCTGCATACGAGGCATATTAGAATGCCGATGGTCTACTATTCCATCTCAAAACGGTGTTCCATGCGTCGAAGCATCCTGTTAATCTTGTCAATCTTGCTAATCCTGTCTCCTGTTTTTTCACAGTCACCATCACCGACAGATCTCGTGAAATCAATCCAGGACGACCCGCGCGTGAAAGCTGCGCTCGATCACATCGACAAAAATCACGACACTATCCTCCGCGAGTGGATCGCAATCACTGAGATCAACGCGCCTTCAAAACAAGAACAGGAGCGGGCGAAGTTCATCGAAAGCCTGTTGCGCAAACACAAGCTCACGATCCGTTACGATTCCGCCGGTAATCTGATCGCGACGCGCCAGGGAACCGGCGGTGGACCAGTCACGGTCTTCGATGCTCACATGGACACCGTCTTTCAACCCGGTCTCAAGATCAAAGCCACGGTTCGTGATGGACGCGTCTATGCTCCCGGCATCGGCGACGACACGCGAAATATCGAAGCGCTCCTGGCAACGATTCGCGCGCTCGACGCAGCGAAGATCAAAACCAAAGGCGATCTCGTTTTTCTATTTACGACTGACGAAGAAGCCGGAATGAGCGGCGCCAAGCAATACACCAAAGACAACAAAACTAAAACTGACTATTACATCGCGCTCGATGGCGGTTACGAAGGATTCACGTATGCCGGTATCGGCATCAATTGGTATCGCCATCACTTCATTGGTCCGGGCGGTCACACACGTTCGCGCACGCCTCCGTATTCAGCCTCGTTGCCGCTGGCGCGCGCTATCGAACGTATTTACGAGTTGAAGGTTCCGACCAACCCTTCGTCAAATTTGAATATCGGAATGTTGGGTGGATCGGAAGTAGTCAACGCGAAGGCTGCGGACGCGTGGTTCACGGTGGATCTGCGTTCGACCAGCAATGATGTGATCGCAGATTTGGAGAAGAAGATCGCTGCAATTCTTGACGAAGAAGCAAAGCGCGCTGGAATGACCGTGAAGACAGATGTGATCTCATCGTCGCCGGCGGCAGTGCTGCCGGGCAATCGCGATTCGAATTTAGTGAAGGTGGCCGAGGCGGTGCATCGCGCGATGGGTTTTGATCCGCCGATCACGAATGCCGGTTCAAACAATTCGAGCGCGGCACTACTGGAGGGTATCTCTTCAATCTCGACCGGGGCTGGTCCATGCAGCGATTCACATGCGCTAACTGAGAACTGCGAGATCGAACCACTCTACAAAGGAATAAAAAAGATTCTCTTACTCGAACTCGCTCTCGCTGGCTTAGCCCAGTGATCCGCGTTCATCCGCGCAGATCCGCGGCTAAAAACCGCTCAGCATCACGAATCCGGTGCGCAGAATGATTTTGAGATCCAACAGCAGCGACCAGTTCTCGATATAAAACAGATCCAGCCGCACCATCTCTTCAAACGGCAACTGGTTTCTTCCGGACACCTGCCACAACCCGGTCAATCCCGGTTTCATGTCGAGACGCTTTCGGTGCCACAGCTCGTAAGCTTCGACTTCGTAAGGAATCGGCGGCCGTGGTCCAACCACGCTCATGTCGCCAGCCAATATGTTCAGCAGTTGCGGCACTTCGTCGAGACTGGTGCGTCGCAAAAGTCTGCCTATACGCGTGATGCGCGGATCGGACAGCAGTTTGTAAGTTGGCTTCTGATCGTTTCCAACATTGGCTTCCGCTCGACCGGCAATGAATGCGCGTTGATATTCACGATGGAGCTCAGCATCGGCGCCGGCCTTCATCGTCCGGAACTTGTAGAGCAGAAACAATCGCCCATCCATTCCGACTCGTTCCTGCGCGTAGAAAACCGGACCCCTTGAATCCAACTTGATGAGCAGCGCGATCAGCAGCCACAGCGGTGACAGAAGCAAGATCGCAAGCGCCGAGAAAATCAGATCGAAGCTACGCTTCAGAATTCGAGCGCTATTCGACAGTGGCTCGCGAAAGAGACGAATCATCGGCAAGACGCCGATCTGATCGATCTCAGTCTTGCGTGGCAGACAGTTGAACAAGCTTGGCGCGATACGAAACTCCACGCCCCGTCGTCGTCCGCAGCGCATCATCACTTCAAACAGCGCGTCGCCGTTTACTTGCGGATCGGCAATGATCACTTCGTTTGCGCCGGAGTCGCGAATCACTTCCGGTAATGATTCCAACGTTCCGACAACCGGAACGTCCTCATAAGTAATCGGGCTTGGGGTGATCGCTATCGATTCTGTTTCGACGACTCCGATTACGCGATAGCCAAGCGCGGGACGCTCGCGCATTTCTCGAATGAACAATGAAGCTTCCGCACCGCGGCCCACAACAAGCGTCGGAATTAAATTGATCTGCCGCTGGCGGACAAACGTTTGCACCGATCGGATCAGGAGTCGCACGATGCCCACGCTGATGAGCACGAAGATGAAGTCAGTTACAAACACGCCGCGCGCATATGAAAACGCGCGAAACTGAAAACCGCCGCGATACAAAAATGCCGCAGCCACGATCAGCAGCGAACCGATGGCAGTGGCTTTGAAAATGCGGATGCCATCGTCGACGAAGGAAAACTCGCCGCGAACGCGATAGAGGTTGCAGTAACGAAAACTCAGCAGACGAATGAAAACGACAAACAGCAGCAACGCGCCGTAAGGGGCAAATCGGTCGCTCCAGGCGAGACCGCCACCCGCTGCAAACACGGGAGCTCTTTCGCGAACGTAGAAAGCCAGCATGAATGAGAGGGCGGCAGAGAGAGCGTCGGAGATAACCAGCGCGACTTTGACAGAAGGCACGATCCATCTCGGCGCCCGCGCAGGCACACGCACTCGACTGGCGTCGATGATCGATTGTTTACTTCGTTCCGCTCGCACCTAAATTCTCCTCCGTGTCTCTGTGTCTCTGTGGTAAACATCACCACAGAGACACAGAGACACAGAGAACTCTTTACTCAAGTATGTATCGTACGATCTCATCGATTACTTCGCGCGATCGTCGTGGACTTGCGGTTTGTTTCTTACGAATCGGCAATTTCGCCAGATCCGCAGCATTCGTGATTCGCCGTAATCTGCCTTCCTTGACCAGCTCTTCATCTACTGCCGCCCACTTGCCGGCGTAAATGCTCGCCGCTGGCACTCCGAGCGCCGCCGCTTCACGGTTGATTGTTCCGCCCGCACTAATCACGAGATCGCTCGCTGCAATCAGGTTAGCTCCATCCAGCGGCGTCGCGGGAATTATCAAACGGTCCAGCGTCTTAGCTGTATAGCTTCCGCGCTGTGTCTCGTTGCGCGGCAATAGAATCACCTGGACTTTCTCGTTTGCCAACAGCATCGCCAGCGCCTCGTCAAATAACGTGTTCTGAAAACGATGATACAAAGCATCGTGGGCCGGTGGACGCATTAATACCAGCACATTATCCGTGTTGACACCAAGCTCACACAACCGTGCACCGAAAGTTGGATCAGGCTGAAAGTCGGCGAGATAAACATTTTCTTTCGTTCCGTGATAGCGGCGCACTTTGCCCGCACGCGCGCCGTAACGTCGTAAACGTTCTGCCGGAAAACTTGTCGGCACGATTATTCGAGAAGCAAAACGAAACGCGAGATGATTCGCCGGCTGATGTTCGTAATCCATCAGCGTCACGGTCTTAATTCGCAACGCTCGCGCTGCCAGAATCTGTGAATAGGAATTGTGACTGATCGCGAGATCGAAGCGACGGCTTCGTGCCCAACTCGCAAGCGTCAACGAGCGACTGATCAAGTTTGCTCCCTTGGCTGACACAGCACGCCCGGCATTATCGCCGACGACGTGGGCATCGAATCCCGCCGCCCGCGCGAGTGGCACAGTTTCGGCAAAGTCGCGCACAGTGATCTCGATCTCGTGACCTGCGGCTATGAATCTTTTCGCCAGCGCTTTGAAAAACGGAACGTGAGGAGAGTTTGCAAGATCGATCCACAAACGCATCGGTGATCACCACTGGATCTCGACCAATCGGCCGCGGTCTCGCAGCGACGTCTCTGCGGCTTCGATCATGCTCACCATTCGCAGTCCGGCTGGTCCATCTGTCTCTGGCTGTTTGTTGTTCTCGATGCAGTCGATGAAATGCAGCGCCTCAGTTTGCAACGCTTCCGTGTGGTCGATTCGCGGCGCCCACATGTCGCCCGAGCGATAACTAACGAGCATTCGATAGACGTCTTCCGGACCAGGCGCGACACTGATGCCTTTGTCGTAAACCTTGAGCTTCTCGCTCGGCTCGAGGTCGTCGTAAAGAATCATCTTCTCGCTGCCGCCGATTAACGTGTGACGAACCTTCACAGGCGTCAGCCAATTGACGTGCACGTGTGCGATCTGCGCGCTATCAAAAAAGAGCGTGATGTAGGCGACGTTTTCCGGCTGGCCTGGAATGTGACTGATTCCGGTTGCAGAGATCGCAACCGGCCGCGAGGGAAGAACATAGTCCATGATCGAGAGATCGTGAATTGCCAGATCCCAGATGACGTTGACGTCGTGTTGAAACAACCCGAGATTGACTCGCACCGCATCGTAGTAATAGATCTGGCCGAGTTGGCCTGACGAGATCAACTCGCGAATCTTGCGCACCGCATCGGTGTAAACAAACGTGTGGTCCACCAACAAAACCAGATTCCGCACGGCCGCTTCGTCTACCAGTTTGCGTGCCTGCTCTGATCTGGCAGCGAGTGGTTTTTCGACGAGCACGTGCTTGCCGGCCTTCAACGCCGCCATCGCTAAATCAAAATGTGATGACACCGGCGTTGCTATCACTACTGCGTCGATTTGCGGATCGCCGATCAACTCTTTCGAGTCGCTGCACGTCTTGATCGCGGGATAAAGCTTCCCCAGCGACGACAGCCTTTCTTCGCGCAGATCGCAGACGTCGGTGACTGCCGAACCGGGCGCCGCCATAAAGTTTCGCACCAGGTTCGGTCCCCAATAGCCGTAACCAATTACGCCAATTTTGATCATGTTTTCTTGCGAACGTCTCCGATTACACGCGCCGGCACACCGGCGACAATAGCGAAGTCAGGCACGTCTTTCGTGACAACAGCGCCTGCGCCGACCAGAGCTCCTTCACCGATCGTAACGCCGGCGATGATCGTCGCGTTACTGCCGATGCTTACGCGTTTCCTGACCGTCGTTTTCACCACTTGCCAATCGGCTTCGGTTTGAGGCGTGCCGTCGCTGTTGACCGCGCTCGGATAAATATCGTTCGTGAACATCACGCCGTGACCGACGAAACACTCGTCTTCTATACGCACGCCTTCGCATACAAAACTATGTGACGAGATCTTGCAACGTGCGCCGACGCGAGCGTTCTTCTGAATCTCGACAAACGCGCCAATCTTAGTTTCATCTCCAATCGAACAGCCGTACAGATTAACCAGCTCAGGCTGGAAAATTCGCACGTCGCGTCCAAGAATTACGTCGGCTGCGATTGGCATTTCGTCAGTTCAATTCCTCGAGCAAACGCGCTAAAGCGTAGAGCATCCACGCCTGCGTCCAGCGCATGTAGGGTTTGCGAACCGTGTAGAAGCGTCGACGTTGATAATAGAAGAAGCCGCGACTGTCACGCAGATTTTTGATGGTCCATGTGGCGACATTCTGGGCAAGTTTCAAAGCGTCTTTGTCCAGCTCACGGCACTCCAGGAAAGTGACGATGGCACTGGCTGCGGCGTGTGCATCCGCGGGGTAAAGGTCGTCATGGTAGTATTTCGGCCAACCGTCCGCAAGAAAGAAGTTGTTCTTCCAATAGTCGTAGCCGCGCTCAAGTGCTGCTTGAAACTCTGCTCCAAATGGAGTGGCCGCGATAATTCGCTTCAGCGAAAAGAGAACGTAGGCCGTGTGAAAATTATCGATCCACGACTGCTTTGGTTCGGCGCCATACGTCCATGAACCGTCGGGTTGTTGATTGCGAACGACGTAACGAGTTGCGCGCCCGGCTGGGTCGTAGAGATCGTGTTCGCCACTTAATTTAGCAACGCTCGCTAATACTTCGGCAGCAAGCAAACTCGCGTTGAAGATACGCGTGTTGCTGCCTGGAGCATAACTAAAGCAGAGCTCACGATCATTATCAATGCTGCGCGGCACATCTTTCAGTATGAACTCACAAACACTGCGCGCTGTCTCAACTTGTCCACTTTCGATAAATGCTCGCGCCGCAAACGCCGTTGGCACAATCGTAGGTGTATCTCGTGGCGCGAAGAAGTTACGGCTTTGCCAGTCGAAGTTGTAACCCCAACAGACGCCACTGAAACCCTTGAGCTTCATTTCGAGTAATCCCGCCAGAAAACTATTGGCCTGCTTCGCGGATTCTTCTGTTTTTAGTCGCCGATGGTTTGCAATCTGCGCCAAGGCAAACAGCGCAATTCCTTTCGCATTGCGTCCGGCGGGCACGCGCGCCAGCGCGCGAAGGTCGGAAGGAGATCTTTTTACGAGTTGCGTCCAGATGAGACGAGCGTTGCGCGATTGGGCCAGCGGTGTCGCTTGAAAGAACCGGCTGTTCAATGCATCAAAAGGATCGTGGCCGGCGAAGTCATGTTCCTGGCACCATGAGAACAGTTGGTCATACGCGGATTGAAATGTCGTCAATCTTGTAAATCCTGAATCCCGTCAACTAATTCTGTCACCAACAGACGTCTCAATCCGCTTGGGCGTCTCGACAAAGCTCTCGTGCCAAAGCTCAAACATCAATAACGTCCAGAGCAGTTTGCGATGATTCGCAACACCGCGTTCGTGTTCATCCTGCAAACGCGCAACATAATCAGGATTGAAAACGCCCGCGCGACGAACACGCTCCGGCGACAACAGATCTCTCGCGAGTGGCCGCAACTTAAACTTCAGCCACTCGGCAACCGGCACGCCGAAACCCTTCTTCCCTCGTCGAGTCACAAACGGCGGTAATAAGTCGTTTACCGCTTTCTTCAAAATGTACTTCGTTTTTTGACCACGCAATTTGTAATCGCAAGGCAGCGACGCAGTAAACTCCGCCACTCGCGGATCTAAAAACGGCGCCCGCACTTCGAGCGACACCGCCATGCTCGCGCGGTCGACCTTTGTCAGAATATCTTCGGCGAGATAAAGACGCGTGTCGACACTTTGCATCCGCGTGACGAGATCGCTGTTGTCACACTCTTCGGCGATCTGTCGCGCTTGCGCATAGATCTCATCGTCGGTTGCAGCCAGAACTCCCGGAGTGAGCAACTCCATTTGCTCCTCGGGCGTGAACGATCCGAACCAAACGTGATGCCGCGCGACCGTGTCGTACTTCGCACCGGTGACAAATCGTAGCGCCTTGTAATCAAAGGACAGGTTCTTGGTCTTTACCGGTAATAGCCTGATCAACCGCTCGACGACGCTCGTGCGCAACACAGCGGGAATACGTTTGTAAAACTCGGCCCAGCGAAGGCCGGTATACATCGGATAACCGGCAAACAATTCATCACCACCGTCACCTCCAAGCGCGACGGTGACGTGCTTACGCGTGAAGCGCGACAGAAGATAGGTCGGAACGAGAGATGGATCGCTAAACGGCTCGTCCATCCACGAACCGATTTCTCCAACGAGGTTTGCAGCGAGATTCGCGCTCAGGCGTTCCTCGTGATGATCTGTGCCGAGAAATTTCGCGACACCACGTGCATACGCCGATTCATCAAACGACGCTTCCGCAAACGAGATCGAAAACGTCTTCACCGCTTCCGACGATGCGCGTACTGCAAACGCAGCCACGCTCGACGAATCAACTCCGCCCGACAACAGCACGCCTAACGGCACGTCAGAAACCAAACGCATTCGCACGGCATCGGCCAGAAGTTCTCGCAGACGCTCGGCGGCATCGTCTTCCGACGGCACTGGATCGAGCGTTGTGTAGCTGAGTTGCCAGTAACGCTCGACACAGACGCGTCTTTCTTCGAGTGTGAGTTTGTGGGCTGCGGGAAGTTTATTGATGCCTTCGTAGATCGATAGCGGCGCGGGCACGTAGTCGAAAGACAAATACTGACGCAGCGCCTGCAAGTTGAGCGAGGGCCTCACCGAGGGATGGGCCAACAACACCTTCGGCTCAGAAGCAAAGAGCAACGTGTTATTAAAGATGCCCCAGTAGAGCGGCTTCTCGCCGAATCGATCGCGCGCCATCAACAGCCGTCGCCTTTTGCTGTCCCACAACGCAAAGGCAAACATGCCGTTGAGTTTGCCGATCATCCCGTCGCCATATTCCTCGTAAAGATGCGGCAGCACTTCTGTGTCGGAAGCACTGCGGAAGGAATGTCCGCGTGTTTCGAGTTCGGCGCGCAGTTCGCGATAATTGTAGATCTCACCGTTGAGGATGACGGCGATGCTTTTGTCTTCGTTGAAGACCGGCTGCTCGCCTGTTACGAGATCGATGATCGCCAACCGGCGCATTCCGAGCGCCGCGCCGCTGGTTACGAAGAGACCCTCCGAGTCGGGACCGCGATGGACCATGCGCTCACACATCGAGTGCAGCAGATCCCGCGCGCCGTCAGGCGGTGGCGCGAAAGAATCGAGATTGGCCCAACCGGTGATTCCACACATGGCTGTTTACTGAGATCGATCTTTGAACCCGAGTCGTTCGCGCACTGCGTAGATCGCTTTTGCCTGCGACTCGTGGTAAGTGCGCACCAGCATCTCTGCGAGCAATCCCATCAACAAGAACTGCACACCCACTGCAAACATGACGATGCACAAGATCGGCAAAGGCGTCTGCACAAAATCGGCGCGATGAAAGATCTTCAGAAAGACGGCGTACAGTCCTCCTAAAAGCGAGATTGCAAACGCCAGCATGCCAAACGAACCAAAAACGTAAATCGGTTTCGTTTGATACGACGCCATGAATTTTATCGTCATGAGATCGAAGACGACTTTGAGTGTTCGTGAGAGGCCGTATTTCGATTTACCCATCGTGCGCGCGTGATGTTCGACTGGTATTTCCGTGACGCGCGCGCCGGCCCAGGCAGCGTAGATCGGAATAAACCGGTGCATCTCGCCGTACAAACGAACGTCCTGTAACGATTCGCGACGATAGGCTTTCAGCGAGCAGCCGTAGTCGTGAAGCGGCACGGCGCCGATCCACGAGATCAAACGATTCGCAATCATCGAGGGGACCTTGCGCGTGATCATTTTGTCTTTGCGGTTCTTGCGCCAGCCTGAGACCACGTCGTAACCCTCGTCGAGTTTATCTAACAATCGTGCGATGTCGGCCGGATCGTTCTGAAGATCGGCGTCCATCGGAATCAACACTTTGCCTCGCGCGGCGTCGATGCCGGCAGCCATTGCTGCGGTTTGACCGTAGTTGCGTCGCAGCGCGATCACGCGCACACGCGGATCGAGTTGAGCGATCTCGCGCAGGATCTTCAGACTTCCATCGGTAGATCCGTCGTCAACGTAGACTATCTCCGCGGAACGGCCGAGCGCTTTGAGCGCCTCGTCGAGCTTTGCGTGCAACGGCAGGAGGTTCGGCTCTTCATTAAAGACCGGGAGAAAAACCGAGACGTCGGGCGTGTCGCTGGTTTGCGTTGCTGCGTCGTCTCGTTTTAGTTCCTGTTCGTCGAGAATCTTCATGTGGGTGACGGGCGCCGGACTCCAACGAGCATTTTAGACCAGTTTTGCCTGAAACCATTCGACAAAGCGATGCAGGCCGGCCTCGATCTGCGTTTTCGGGTCGTATGCCAGCAAGGCTCGCGCCTTGGAAATGTCGGCAAACGTTTGCGGCACGTCGCCTGGCTGCGGCGGCTGGCGATCGATGATCGCGTGGGCGTCGAGTTCCTTTTCCAGCAGTGAAATCAGTTCCCTGAGCTCAACCGTTCGGGACTCTCCGAGATTGATCACTTCGTAGTTGCTCTTATCGTAATCGATTGCTGCTATCACGCCGTCGATGATGTCGTCGATGTACGTGTAATCGCGGCGCGTTGTGCCGTCACCAAAAACCGGAATGGGCTTGCCCTCGCTTATCAATTTCGCAAACTTGTGAATCGCGAGATCCGGCCTCTGTCGTGGTCCATAGACGGTGAAAAAGCGCAGGCAAATACAACGCAGTCCGTAAAGATGTGAATACGTATGACAGAGCAACTCGCCCGCGCCTTTCGTCGCGGCATAAGGTGAAATCGGTTGGCGAATCGGATCGTCTTCACTGAAAGGTACTTTGGCGTTGATTCCGTAGACTGACGACGACGAGCCAAAGACAAACTGCTTGATGTTCTTTTGCCGGGCGAGCTCGAGCAGGTTCAGTGTGCCGTTGATGTTTGTTTCAGCGTAAAGCACCGGTTCGGAAAGAGAAGGTCGCACCCCTGCTCGCGCTGCAAGATGTACGATGCAGTCAAAGTTGCTCGTCTCGAATACTTGTTCGAGTGCGGCTCGATCTCGAATGTCAACTTCATAGATGTCGTAGCGTGGATCGTCGAGGTGCTCGCGAATGTTGGAGCGCTTGATCGATGGATCGTAGAAGTCGTTGAAGTCGTCAACGACTGTGATGCGCTCCACGTCGCTGGCCAGTAGTCGCTCAACCAGATGTGATCCGATGAAGCCGGCGCCGCCAGTGATGAGAAAATTTTTCATCAGCCTTTTGTAGCATAGATCCACAAATGCCAGCCCCATCTCGCTGCCAGTTGTGATTCGACAGAGCGAGGAAGTAACGGGCCAAGCACCGGTAACCAGCGCTTGTTCAGGAAATAGGTCCGCAGCTCGACGCGCGCGAAGTCCTTGAATAGATCGCGAGCTTCGCTTCGCGAATAGACTCGGGCCAGAGGATTGCCGGCACCATCGGTGTTCCGGCTCAGAAACTCTTCTGAGTTCAGATACTCGGGTTGCGCCTGCAATCGTCGTGCGTGCTCGCGCAACGAGTCTTCGGGTTCACCAGTCAATAGATGAACAAGCTTCACACCTGCGTTCCACCGCAATAAGTGCACACCTGTACGACGAAGCAACGAGATATTGATGCGATAGTTGTAGGAGTTGCGATGGTAGAGCATAACGATCGCGCGGCCGCCAGGACGTAGCACGCGATGAATCTCTCGCACTGCTGCAGCGATGTCGGGCGTGTGATGTAGTACGCCGTGCGAGTAAACGAGATCGAAAGTGTTATTCGGAAAGTCGAGGCGCTCGGCATCGGCGACGCGGAAGTTGCCGGGCAGTTGGTCCAACTCGAAGCGTCGCTTGGCTAAATCGATCGCGGCTTGAGTTAGATCGATACCGGTGTAATCGGCGCCGGCTTTGGCAAATTGGGCACCGTCAGTTCCGAGTCCACAACCAATTTCAAGCACGTGCAGGTTCTTGGAATCTACGAAATCAGCGGCGTTGGGAATGTGCCACTCTTTCTTATAGCGATGCTCTTCGACGAGTTGATAGAACTTAGCTGAGCCTGGCTCTGCGTCGGCAAACTTGGTCCCGCAAGGATGTTCCTGCCAGAACGCGCGGACGCGCTCTTTGAGTTCGGAGTTTGTGTCTAACGTCGATAGCAAAGCAGTGAAGAATAACAGTGGCGAAGGTGGTGGGACAAAGACGGCTTTGATGGGATCGTTCTACACGCGCGAACTTTTTTGTGTGTTGTGCTTCTTGCGGTTACAAACGGTCATCACCGTCTTGCGCCACAGGGCCAGCCTTGCTGGGCGAAGCCGCCATGAGGCGCAAGATCAGCGAAGGTCGTTGGGGTGAGGTACCCAAATCCGGTATCAGGACACCCACCTGTCCCACCAGTTGATTTTGCCCCCTCTCTCAACTGGCCCGGATCAAACGCTCACGCGAGAACATCTCGCTATCTTGCTATTCTTCGGAGTTGCACATAAAATCTCGCAGCCTCGTCGAACAGCAGCGGCGCTTGAACGACGCGGCGAACTATACTCACTCTACAACGAGAAATCCTTAGAAGAATCTCAAAGAGTTGTTAAGTAGTTCTCAAGGGACTTATGCCTCATCACAACGGTCTCTGTTACGAGTTTGGTCCATATCGTCTCGACCTGAGCAGGCGTGTGCTTACGCGCGCCGCTGAAACTATCTCGCTCCCGCCAAAAGCTACTGAGGTTCTCGTGCTGCTGGTGACGAATGCTGGCCAACTGCTGGAGAAAAATGAGCTGCTGAAAGAAGTCTGGCCCGATACGTTTGTCGAGGAGTCGAATCTCTCGCAAAACATCTTCATCCTGCGACGGGCTCTGGGCGACGAACGTGCTGGTCCAAGGTACATCGAGACCGTCACGCGCCGTGGCTATCGCTTTATTGCCGCAGTCAGAGCAGTGGAAGCCGAACTGAGTGCTGAAACTGAGGCGCTCGCAGCCGACCTCACCTCACGACCTATTGTTGCCGTGGTTCCATTTCTCAATGTCACCAGCGATGACCAACTGGAGTATCTGGCAGATGGTCTGACTGACAACATCATCAACAATCTCTCGCGTGTCTCCAAACTGCGGGTGATGTCGCGCAGTGCGGTGTTTCGCCACAAGCGAAATGAAGTTGACCCACAGGTGATTGGCAAGGAACTGGGCGCGACCGCTGTGCTGCTAGGCAAGCTCAGTTCGCGACCGGCTGGTATGGCCATCAGCGTGGAACTAGTTGCTGCCGCGACCGGGTGGTTGTTGTGGGGCGAAAGCTTTGACTGTGAAGGTAAAGACATTCTGGAGATTCAGGACGTCATCACCAGACAACTGCTGGCCAGTTTGAAACTACAGTTAAGCGATGATGAAGAGAAGCACATCACGGCGCGCTATACCGAGAACGCTGAGGCATATCAAGCGTATCTGGAAGGCCGCTATCACTGGAGCAGGTACACACGCAAAGGAATCGAGAAGGCGATTGGGCATTTTCGCCGTGCCATCGAGTTGGATCCTAACTATGCCTTGGCGTATGCCGGCATTGTCGATTGCTATTTGCGTCTGGCCACTAATTATCTGCCGCCGGAGGACGACGTGCCGCGGCCTGAGGCAGAGACAGCTTACCAGCCTGAGGCGGACGAATCCGATCTGCGCGTGAAGCTGAGGTTCGAGTGGGACTGGAAAGGCGCCGAGCGCGAACTGCGCCGCGCCAACGAGCTCAAAACCAACTACCCCTCCGCCCACCAATGGTACGCCGCCTACCGAGCAAGTAAACATCTATATAAGGAGTATTTGTCGGCCAGGCACTTGCAGGGTCCATTTACAACCCGCTTGGACTCAGACTTCAAGTTAGCCTCACAAATACCCTCCGTTCACCTTACACCAGCAGAGGAAGTTCAAATCTTATGCTCTGTTGCACGTGATCAAATCCTAATCGGTAATTTTGAAGCGGCCAATTTAATACTGCGACGGTGGTCAGTCTTAGGAAAATGGCCCAAGCTCGATAATTTAAATCCTTATGCAGCAGCCGATCTACTCTTTACTCTGGGTCTTTTGTTCGGCTGCCTCGCTAGCGCCCGAAAAACTGTTCCTGGCTATGAGCACGCTGAAGCCTTCCTCAATGGATCAGTAGCTCTCTTTGAGCAACTCGGCATAAAGGCTTGTTCCGTTGAGGCCCGCGTCGAATTAGCGCGTTGCTACTATCGCCAGGGATTTTTTGCGATCGCACGGGAGACAATATCAGATGCTTATTGTGAATTACCGGACGATCAGATCGACTTAAAGATTATTTGTCTGACAGTATGGGGCGCAATCGAAAGGGATTCTGGACGTTTGAAGGATTCGCTGGCCAAGTTGCGAGAGGCAATGAGTCTGGACTTGGAGGGGCGCTTGGTACCTGGTTTTTATTATCACGATCTAGCCACTACGCTCAAAGACCTGGCGGTTTCCGAAGGGGAAAAGATGTACTTTGATGAGGCGAAGCTCCATTTTCAGCGGGCTCTTTATGAGTGTGATGCCATCGGTCACCATCGCTTTGCTGCGGTAGTGGAAAACAATTTTGGATTTTTGCTGTTGAGTCTTGGATCCTTTGAAGGGTCCGAAAAGCACCTCTTACGCTCGGAAAGATTATTCGAGTGTTTCTTTGATAATGTCCGGGGAGCTCAGGTGAAAGAAACACTAGCGCGACTATACATCGAAACAGAGCAATACTCGCGGGCACGAGAGAGTATTGAAAGGGCTGTCGAAACGCTGGAAGTGACCGGCGGTGAAGCATTCTTATCCGAGGCTTTGACGACTGCCGGGATCGTGGCGGTGAGACAAGGCCGGTACAGTGATGCAGAAAAGAATTTCGAAGCAGCATACAGGGTCGCCGAGAGATGTGGTGACAACGAGGGTGCGGGCCGCGCCTTATTAATCTTGTTTGAGGAAATGGGTACCCGCTTAGAGGAGCCGGAGAAGCTTCAAATAGCAGAAAAGCTTAAGAGACTGTTTGCGACCTCCCAACAAACAGCACTGCTCATTCGAGTTAATAATTGTATCTCTAAGCTCACCCGTTAAATACGTGGGTTGGTAAACGAACAGTCATTCGTTCTCAAGGACTTATGCCTCATCACAACGGTCTCTGTTACGAGTTTGGTCCATATCGTCTCGACCTGAGCAGGCGTGTGCTTACGCGCGCCGATGAAACTATCTCGCTCCCGCCAAAAGCTACTGAGGTTCTTGTGCTGCTGGTGACGAATGCTGGCCAACTGCTGGAGAAAAATGAGCTGCTGAAAGAAGTCTGGCCTGATACGTTTGTCGAGGAGTCGAATCTCTCGCAAAACATCTTCATCCTGCGACGGGCTCTGGGCGACGAGCGTGCTGGTCCAAGGTACATCGAGACCGTCACGCGCCGTGGTTATCGCTTCATTGCCGCAGTCAGAGCAGTGGAAGCCGCAGTGAGTGCTGAAACTGAAGCGCTCGCAGCCGACCTCACCTCGCGACCTATTGTTGCCGTTGTTCCATTTCTCAATGTCACCAGCGATGACCAACTGGAGTATCTGGCAGATGGTCTGACTGACAACATCATCAACAATCTCTCGCGTGTCTCCAAACTGCGGGTGATGTCGCGCAGTGCGGTGTTTCGCCACAAGCGAAATGAAGTTGACCCACAGGTGATTGGCAAGGAACTGGGCGCGACCGCTGTGCTGCTAGGCAAGCTCAGTTCGCGACCGGCTGGTATGGCCATCAGCGTGGAACTAGTTGCTGCCGCGACCGGGTGGTTGTTGTGGGGCGAAAGCTTTGACTGTGAAGGTAAAGACATTCTGGAGATTCAGGACGTCATCACCAGACAACTGCTGGCCAGTTTGAAACTACAGTTAAGCGATGATGAAGAGAAGCACATCACGGCGCGCTATACCGAGAACGCTGAGGCATATCAAGCGTATCTGGAAGGCCGCTATCACTGGAGCAGGTACACACGCAAAGGAATCGAGAAGGCGATTGGGCATTTTCGCCGTGCCATCGAGTTGGATCCTAACTATGCCTTGGCGTATGCCGGCATTGTCGATTGCTATTTGCGTCTGGCCACTAATTATCTGCCGCCGGAGGACGACGTGCCGCGGCCTGAGGCAGAGACAGCTTACCAGCCTGAGGCGGACGAATCCGATCTGCGCGTGAAGCTGAGGTTCGAGTGGGACTGGAAAGGCGCCGAGCGCGAACTGCGCCGCGCCAACGAGCTCAAAACCAACTACCCCTCCGCCCACCAATGGTACGCCACGTATAGAACGAGCAAGCAGCTATACAAGGAAGCTTGCCTTTCAAGACGCAGCCGACTGCCCGGCGACGCTCTTCCTCAACAGATCGCGGCGCTCGAACTAACTCCATGCGAACAAATCCAAGTCTATTGTGCGGTCGTTCGCGAGCAAATTGATTGTGGCAACTATGAAGCTGCTTGCAGAATACTTCGACCTTGGTGGTCATTCGGCAATTGGCCACGGCTTGAAGGATTGAACCAACAGTCCTGCGCAGACCTACTGTTTACGGCTGGGGAGCTCGCAGGATGGGTGGCTAGTACGACGCAACTACCAGGAGGTCAAAAGCATGGAGAAGAATTATTAAACGGTTCTATAGCACTTTTTGAGCAGTTAGGGAGTCGAAGGCGTTCTGCTGAAGGAAGAATCGAACTTGCCCTTTGCTACTATCGTCAGGGATCCTTCGATATCGGGCGAACAACTCTAAAGCGAGTTCTGGATGAATTGTCGGATGAAACTTGGGAACTTCGCGGTCTCGCCTTAATAAGACTAGCTAGTCTGGAACGCCACGCTGGGCGACTGAAAGATGCTCTAGCCCTGCTGATACAGGCAAAATCGGTCGTCGAATTATCAGGCCCGTGGGCGACAGCACGCTACTATCTTGAGCTAGCCTCGACATACAAAGACTTAGCAATTTCGGAACGCGTCATGGACTACTGCGACTATGCCAAGGATTTTTACTTAAAAGCGCTTTTTGAATTTGAGGCTGTTGGTCACCATCGCTATGTGGCCGCAGTTGAAAATAATGTGGGGTTGCTCTTGTTAACGGTGGGTTCTCATGAAAAATCGGAACGACACCTCTTGCGTTCGCGTCGGCTATTTTATAGTTTTTCGGACAGCGTTCGCGGTGCCCAAGTCAATGAGACGTTAGCCCAACTTTACATAGAAACTAAACAATACGGTTTGGCCCAAGAAGTAATCGAGCAGGCAGTTAAGGCGTTGGAGCTTACCGATAGTGAAGCGCTCCTCGCCGAGGCGCTCACCACGAGTGGTGTGGTGGCGGTGCGACTAGGGCAGCATAGCGAAGCCAAAAAGAATTTTGAGGCCGCTTATAAAGTCGCAGAGAGGTGCGGTGATCACGAGGGAGCGGGGCGGGCCTTATTGCTGATGTTCGAAGAACTGGGCGACCAACTTGAGGCGACGGAACGAAGCCAAATATTGGAAAAACTCAAAAAACTACTTGCAACGACTCAACAAACAGACCTGCAAGCTCGGGTTGAAAAGTCCATCCTGAGATCGCGTTTCGATCAGGCGTAGAATCAGGACAACCAAATTATATATCGAGTATATTAACCGAACTGCGCAAGCACGCTCTCTCAGTCCGCCGGAAAAATGAATCCTTCCAAGGTGTTTATACCCTCAAGCCTTACCCAAGGCGAGTGACTCAGAGTGATTGACTTTAGCATCATGAGCAATCCTTTCTGCGGCATGCTCCTTGCGCGCATTAAGTAGCGGTAGTGTTTTGATAGTTCAAACACTTCAATTTGATAGATTTTCAGCCAAAGGTACGCATTGTGACCGGATTCCTTCAAAACTGACCATTGTTACCATAGATCCCAAACCGTCAGCACGAGTTGAAGAAGGAAAGAGCTGTCAGCACCGAACGTTGAGCTACTGCGAGTAGTCGAGATAAGTCCGCTGCGAGTTGTTGAAATCGTTCCCGTTGTCGAAATAGTTCCGGTTTGGGTGGTTGAGATGGTTCCGGTTTTGGTCGTTGAAATAGTTCCGGTTTTGGTAGTTGAGATGGTTCCTGTTTTCGCAAAGGTCGGGGCCGAAAGAGCCATGACCAACGTGGCTGCGCAAGCGATGGCTTTGAAGTTCTTCATTGTTTTGCTCCTGGTGGCTTAAAACGTCAGGGGTACTGGGTCGGCTCTGGGGTTTCGCCTGCTGAGCATTTCCTTTGGGCCGACCTTAACAAATAACTAATTTCGATTTGAGCCTTTTCAAGGTTCGTGCCAAAGCTGATGAAGCTCCAAAAGCGGGTATTAAATACTTATTACACTTGGACTTGAAGGTAAAGGGATGCTAGATCGGCCCAAACATTTAAAATGCACTCAGGCTGATTAGCGAGTACACAAATTAAGAAAAGTCGAGGGAAACCACCCAATTTTGGTCAAAAATCTCTATAGCCATGCGTTCGTTACCAACGTCAGAGCATGTATATGCAAGTATCCAGTGGATATATCGTATGCAGTCCTAGGGCTTAAGCTAAATCGATGACAAACGTGATGTCCCTCAAAAATCATCGCTGGATGGCAGGAGACCAGTCGGATTCGCTTCGGGAAAGCGAGCGGGTTTTAGGCTGCTGCACAATTGCTCGCGAAAAAATAGAGATTGGAGACTACGATGCCGGATGCGGTGTTCTTGCGCCGTGGTGGAACCTTGGAGAATGGCCCCATCAAAGAGGTCTTGATCGTCTGGCCGCGGCAGAGCTGCTTTTGACGGCAGGATGCTTGACCGATTCGGTCGCAAGAGCGAAGCGCATGTCGGGCGGTCAGAGACTAGCAGAAGCACTTATCAGCGGCGCGATCGCTCTCTTTGACCATTTAGCAGAACATAGCAGGGCAATTGAAGCTCGTATTGAACTTGGATGTTGCTATTATCATCAGGGACTCTTCGATATAGCTCAATCCACATTGCGGTCCTGCATTGCAATTATTGCTGACGACAATTATGAGTTGCGGGCTGTGGCGCTAATTCGATTGGCGATTGTGGAACGGCACTCGGGACGATTACATGAAGCACTGGCTCTTCTGGAGCAGGTGTCGTCTATTGAAAACATGACGAGTCCCTGGACAAAAGGACGCTTTCGCACGGAGATGGCAAATACCCTAAAAGAACTTGGGGTAGCCCAAGGACGAAAGCAGTACTTCGACCGTGCTTTGATTCATTATAAAGAGGCTTCCTTACTATTTGAACAGATCGGAAATATGCGCTACGCCGCTGCGGTAGAAAACAACCGCGGTTATCTATTACTGAGCCTTGGTCGTTTTGAAGAGTCGCAGACCCATCTCCAACGTGCCCGAACCCTTTTTAATGGATTAGGCGATAGGATCGGCTGTGCTCAAGTAGACGAGACATTGGCACAACTTCACTTGGCATCGAAGAGCTACGAACTCGCGGAGAGTGCGATAAATCTTGCCGTAAACACGCTCGAGGGTAGCGGTGAGGATGCCCTCCTGGCTGAGGCCCTTACCACCCAAGGTCTTATTCTCTGTCGCTTAGGCCATCGGCACGAAGCCAAGCCGATCATCGAACGTGCTCGACGCGTTGCGGAAAGATGTGGGGACCGCGAAGGTGCTGGGCGGGCGTTGTTGATTCTTATTGAGGAAATGTGCGAGCAGCTTGCCGATGATGAGCGGCGGGAGATTGGGGCGCAGGCCAACCAGCTACTTGCCAACTCCCAGCAGCACGCCACCCGCGAACGACTGCGCAAATGCCTCGAAATCATTGCCGAGGCGCACACACGCTACGAAGCCCAACGGGAGCAGGAAATTCACGCACAAAAGATGGCCGCACTCGGCGAACTCTCGTTCGGCGTTGCCCATAACGTCAACAACACCCTCACCGGCATCCTCGGGCGCGCCCAACTCGTCCTTCGTAACAGCAACGATCCAACAAAAGTCGAAGCCGGCCTCGAGCTGATCATCAAGAGCGCTGAAGACGGCGCTCACATCATCCGTCGCATTCAGGACTTCGCCCGCCAGCGCCCGAGCCGCGAATTTGAAACCATCTCAGTCGCCGAGCTGCTCAAGGATGCCTGCGAAATGACTCGGCCCCGCTGGGAATCGCGCTCCGAATTCTCCCCCGTTCGCTTTGCGCTTCACGCGAACTGCCAGGCTTACGTCAAGGGCGACTCCGTGGAGTTGCGCGAAGTGCTCGTCAACATGATCTACAACGCCGTCGACGCCATGCCCTCAGGCGGCGAGGTGCGCGTCGCGACTCAGGAAAACCGCGAACGCGTCGTGATCCTCATCACCGACACCGGAACCGGCATGACCCCCGAAGTGAAGCAACGCCTGTTCGATCCGTTCTTCACTACCAAAGGAAAGGCCGGCACCGGTATGGGCCTTGCCGTCAGTTTCGGTATCATCCGTCGTCACGAAGGCTCGATCGAAGTGGACAGCGAACCCGGCCGCGGCACCACCTTCAAGATTTCATTGCCCAAAGTAGTCCCGACGTTGCTGAAAGCTGAAGAAAACGGCTCAACAGAAGCCGCTGCCTCACTGTCTGAAGACAAGATCCGGGTACTGGTTGTTGACGATGAAACGCACGTCCGCGAAGTCTTAATCGAAGCGCTGGAAGCTGAGGGTTGTGAAGTGATTGCAGCGCAAAGCGGCGAAATCGCGCTGGCGCTTTACGACCAATACGAGGGTAAGTTTGACGCAGTCTTCACCGACATCGGCATGCCGGAGATGAATGGCTGGGAACTTGTGACGGAAATTCGCGACCGCTCCAAAACCATGCCCATCGCAATCATTAGCGGCTGGGCTGATGCGATCAGTGTTCAGACGAGGAATGCGGTGAGGGCCGATTGGGTGGTGGCAAAACCATTCGACATCAATAAGATTTCAAGCATCGCGGAAGAGATCTCAAAACGCAGAACCGCGAAACTCACCAGCTAAACACAAAACCTAAGCACTCACGCTCAGCTCGTGGCGCTCGAGCTTGAGATACAGACCGCGACGAGTAAGTCCGAGTTCGCGCGCAGCCCGCGAGATGTTACCGCTGTGCCGGCGCAGTGCGTCGGAAATCATTCGTCGCTCAACTTCCGCAAGCGCATCAGCCAGCGTTCCTCCGGCGCTCTGCACACTCGCGGACGGAATCGTCGCGATGGACGCCGCGCCTGAAGGTGTCGTCGGCGAAGAGGTGCGCTTCAGCTCCGGCGAGAGTTGTTCCGGCGTGATTATCGTTCCATCCTCAGCACGGGCTACAGTGCGCTGAATCTCATTGCAGAGCTGCCTTACGTTTCCCGGCCAGTCGCTGACCATCAATAAATCGACGGCTTGCGGCGTGATCTGAATGTCTTTGCGACCAAACTTCGCCGAGTAATGATTGACGTAATAATTGACGATCGTCGGAATCTCCGATCGACGCTCACGCAGCGGCGGCACTCGCAAACGAATCACATTCAAGCGGTAATAAAGATCCTCACGAAAACGACCCTGCGAGACCATATCTTCCAGGTCGGTATTCGTCGCCGCGATGATGCGAACGTCAACCTTGATCGGTCGTTGTTCTCCGAGCGGCTGAATCTCGCCTTCCTGTAAAAACCGCAGCAGCTTCGGTTGCACGTCAAGCGGCAAATCGCCCACTTCATCAAGGAACAATGTTCCACCGGCGGCGGTTCGAATCACGCCCTGAGAGTCGGAAATCGCACCTGTAAATGCTCCGCGCCGATAACCGAAGAGATAACCCTCCGACAACTCCTTCGGCACGGCGGTGCAGTTGAATGGCACAAACACTTTTCCGCGCCGCGACGAGATTGCGTGAATCGCGCGCGCTACCAATTCCTTGCCGGTGCCTGATTCACCGGTTACCAGCACAGTCACATCCGACGAGCGAATCTTATGGACCTCTTCGACTAACTGCGTCATCGCCGGACTGGAGTGAATAAAGCCGGGCATCAAACTCGTGCCGGTTAATTCGTCAGTATGTTCATGCGAGCCACTCTTCTGCACGCCGGCTCGCAACGCGCAAACGTCCATGCCCAGTTCGACGACACGCAATAACGGCTCAATAGCCACGCCTTTTGGCAACGTCGCGCGATTGCGCGGCGCCAAATACAGCTTCGCCGGCGGAGCATTCGACGATTTCAACAAGATCACTTCGGCGTCGTGCTTGCGACAGTATCGGTCGCGTGCGGCTTCATCTTCGAACAACTCGAGCTCCGTGGCGATCTTCATACTCTCAATGGGCGTACAGCCCGTCGCAATCACGACTTTTGGTTCGCCACGCTCACCGCGCTCGCTGATTATCACTCGCTGCGCGCCTGTCTCCTGACGCATCACCGCAGCGAGCTCACGCAACAAGAGCTCGCGCGACGCGACTGCTTCAGCAAGACGCAAAGTCAACAGTTGCGTTAAAGCCGACTGGCCTTGAATACGCTCCGGAGTCGCACGAGATAGATCTTTCAATTCCTCCTCGGCGCGTGAAAAATCCAATTCTGCGCCTAACTCGCGAAATGTATTCAACGCGCGGCTCAGGTGTTCACCAGCGCGATCCGGCAGGATGGCTGCGTAAGCGCGGCCCAACTCAAGATGCGCGCGAGCAGCGCGATAACGATCGCCAAGCATGTCGAAAATCGAAACACTGCTGCCGAAATGCTGAGCGGCAGCCGCAGCGTCGCCGCGCGCCATATTCAACATTCCGTTGAGTCGATGAGCCTCACCACTGACGCCGAGATCGGTCGCAGAGTCGGTGGTTTCCTCACTAACGCGCTGAAGCTCGCGACTACAATCGTCCAACTGATTCATCAACAGATAAGCTTCCGCGGCAATTAAACGCGACTCGCAGACCGCCGGACGATCGCCGATTTGTTCTGCCAACGCGAGCGCTTCTTTCGCTTTTTCCAACGCATTTTCGGAATCGGAAATCGCGACGTAGCAACGACCGAGTGTTCTCAACGCCTGACCGGCGTACCACTTGTTTCCGTTTTCAGTCGCGAGCGCAACGGCCCGAGTAAGATAATCTTGGGCTTGGTCCAGATCGCCGCGAAGCATGTGCAGCTCGCCCAACGAATCGAGGATCATCGGAACCTTTGCGCCGCGCTCATCAACTTCTGTTGCGAGCGAAAACGCGCGCTCCAGCGCTTCCTGCGCACGATCCCACTGCCCGATCAAGATCAAGTTGATACCGAGATTGTTGTAACCATCGGCAGCGTTTGTTTTGTGATCGGTGCGCTCGTAATACGTGATCGCTTTCTTGAGGTAGTCGATGCCTTCCTGCGGTCGCTTGAGAAACCAGCACGCGCCGGCCATGTTTGCGTAGGTTCTGCCTAAAACGTAAGCGGCCGGGTGGTCGCCGATGAGCTTCAGCGCTTGTGAGAGATTTTCGAGTCCTGCTTCGTAGTTACCCTCGTGAATGTCAGCCACGCCAACGCCAAAGTACGACTCGGCAAGTCCGCGCCATTCACCGCTCTGACGAAAACTCTCCAACGCCCGCTGCGCATAATCGCGCGCGATCGGATATTCACTGATAGTTCGATAAACGCGAGACAGGGCCGCATAAATGTGGCCCAAGTTGGTCGCGCCGCTTTCCGCGTAATCGCGCAACGTCGACTTGAGCATCGCGATCGCTTTTGGATGATCGCCGTTGTAGTTGTAGGCAAGACCGATCTGAACGCGGAGATAACTGACGGTTTGCTCGTCGAGCTTCACGCGCGACTCGGGCGTCTCATACATTGAGACTGCCGCGAGAGAGTCGCGATAGTGGCCCTGTTGCTCAAGTGCTGTTGAGAGAGCGCATCTCGCCAGCGCCAGAATCTGTTGGTTGTTACGTGCGTTTGAGATCAAAATCGCGAGTCGATCTTTGGCTTCCGTTGAAAGACCTTGATCCAGCAACGAACGTACTTCATCCAACTCACGCGTCAACGACTCAGTCGTCGGCTTCGCCCGCGAGCGAATTCTCACTCGAGCGTCAGCGAGGTCAACCACACCTCTCTCCAAAGGGGGCTTTTGAGGATCACGACCTGGGGGCCCGTGACCGACACGTTTGTCCATTTAGTACCTATAAAAGATCAATCAAACAGACTTTTCATGTTGCTTGTTAGATGGGAGGGACCGTCTCAAAACTATTTCGGCTACAGTTTGCCGCGCAGAACGTGTTATTCGTGGAGAATTTAACACAGGAGACGTGTGGCGTACAGTTTCTTCCGCACAAAAGATGTGAATTTTCGCGTCCGCTGGCCGGCGACCGAACAAAGGACCGGCAGGTCGGCGCGGCAAAGTAAGTTCTCAAACTACAGAGTTTACGGCGTGAATTAACGGGTTGTTCGCCTTGACACCCCCAAGGTCGGCCGCTATCATTTCCGTTTCCGTTCGCAGCGCGGAACTTCGCCTAGAGTTATATGTTTGAGTCGCTCTCGGACAAACTAAAGCGGACACTTAAAAACTTGCGAGGCGAAGGCGTGCTGACGAAGGAGCACGTCGACGCTGCGCTGAGAGAGATTCGTCTGGCACTTTTAGAAGCCGACGTCAATTACAAAGTCGCCAAAGACTTTATCGCGTCGGTTAAAGAGAAGGCCGAAGGACAGCAGGTTTGGCAAGAGCTCAAGCCGTCGGAGCAAGTCGTCAAGATCGTATTCGACGAACTGGTTGAGTTGCTTGGGGGCCAGTCATCGCAGCTCGTTTTTACTAAACAGATACCAAACACCGTGATGGTGGTTGGCCTGCAGGGTTCAGGCAAAACCACTTCAACGGGCAAGATCGCGCGCTGGTTGGCGCAAAATCAAAACCGAAAGCCGTTATTGCTGTCAGTTGACGTTTACCGGCCGGCGGCGCGCGAGCAGTTGAAAGTTATCGCGAAGGCCACCGGCCAACAGATCTTTGAAGATCCGCAAACCAATGATCCGATGACGCTCGTGCGTGAAGCGCATAAGCACGCGCAGCAAACGGGCTTCGATACGCTGCTGATCGACACTGCGGGCCGTTTGCACATCGACGATCAGTTGATGGAAGAGCTGGTCAACATCAAGCAGGAGACTCGTCCGGTCGAGATCCTCTTTGTTGCTGACGCTATGACTGGTCAGGATGCTGTTCGGTCCGCCGAAGAATTTCATCGTCGTGTGGGAATCACGGGAGTGATTCTTACGAAGATGGACGGTGATGCGCGTGGTGGCGCAGCGCTTTCGATCAAGCAAGTCACTGGGCAGCCGGTGAAGTTTGTCGGCGTCGGCGAACGTTACGATGCGCTCGAGCCTTTTTATCCCGATCGCGTGGCCCAACGAATTCTGGGCATGGGCGACGTTTTATCGCTCATCGAAGAAGTACAGGCGAAAGTCGATCAGGACGAAGCTGAAGAGCAGCTCAAAAAGTTACAGAAGAACGAATTCACGCTTGACGATTTTCGTTCGCAGTTGCGCCAGGTCAAGAAACTCGGCTCTTTCTCAAAGATCATGAAGATGCTGCCCGATCAACTGCTCGGCGGCATGGGAATGCCGCAGTTGGACGAAGAGCAGTCGAAAATGATGGAGCAGGAGCTGAAACGCACCGAGGCCATCATCGATTCGATGACGTGGGAAGAGCGCAACGATCATCGACTTTTGAACGCGAGCCGGCGGCGTCGCATCGCTCGGGGATCGGGAACGTCAGTCGCCGGCGTAAATCAGCTCATCAAGCAGTACGTCGAGATGCGGCAGATGATGCGACAGCTTTCCAGTTCCGGATTGTTTGGTGGCGGTGGTTTGAAAAGCAGGATGTTGCGAAAGATGACCGGCATGCCTGACATGGCCGGCTTCGCGGGCAATGAAGGTGAAATGCCGTCGCTGCCGGCTGCGCCGTCACGAAAGAAATTGAAGAAGAAACGAAAGAAGAGACGAAGGTAGCCACAGTTCAGTGGCCAAGGAGGAACGATTTGTTAGCAATCAAGTTAATGCGTACCGGCGCCAAGAAGAGCCCGTCGTACCGCGTCGTAGTTAAAGAGAAACAGTCAAAACGCGACGGTGCGTATCTCGAGAATCTGGGCACCTACAATCCGACGCGCAATCCAGCGGAGATCAAACTCAACGTGAGCAGAATCAACTACTGGATCGAGAAGGGTGCGCAACCCACTGAAACTGTTAGCCGCCTGATTAAAGCCAGCGCGAAAGCTGAACAAGCTGCGGCCGCGGGGACACAGGCCTAAAAGCTCTTCTCTGTGCCCTCTGTGTCTCTGTGGTGAACGGAACTACCAACCACAGAGACCCAGAGAGCACAGAGGCTGCACAGAGAATACCGAAAGATGCGAGACGCAATTGAGATGATCGTTAAGTCGCTGGTCGACGAGGGCGAGAAAGTGGACATTCGCGAAATCGAGCAGCGCAATGGGTCCACGCTCATCGAAGTGCGTGTCGCGCAGGGCGATGTCGGCAAGATCATCGGCAAGCAGGGAAAAACGATACGCGCCCTGCGCTCGTTGGCCCGAATCGCCGGCGCAAAAAAGAATCGTCGTTACCTGCTCGAAATTGTTGAGTGAATGCGATGGACGACGCCGCTTCGAGTGATTTGGTGATTATCGCTCGGGCGGTGAAATCACGTGGATTGAAAGGCGAGATCGTCGCGGAGCTTTTGACGGACTTTCCCGACAGATTTGAAGACGTTGAAGAACTAGTGCTTGTTTCGCCTGCGGGCGAACGCAAGACAGGCAAGCTCGAGAATTACTGGTTCCAAAACGATCGCGTCGTGTTGAAACTGGCTGACTACGACGACGTTGAAGCAGCCAAGAAGTTAGTCGGATTTGAATTCGCGGTTCCCGAAGCTGAACGAGTTCCACTTCCTGAGGATCATTACTACGACTGGGAACTGGAAGGCTGCACGGTTAAAGTCGGCGTCGAGAGTATCGGTAAGGTTCGGTCGATAATCAGGACGGGCGGAATAGAGATCCTCGAGATCGCCGATGAGAACGGTAAGGAACGACTGGTACCGTTAGTGGATTCGATCGTTGTCGCAATAGACGCGGCGGAAAAAACAATCATCGTCGATCCGCCCGAAGGACTTTTGGATCTTTGATTTTCATAAAGGGATGCTGCGCTTCGATATCATCACGATCTTTCCCGAGTTTTTTCGCGACGCGATAGATTGTGGGATTTTGAGGCGCGCGCGGAATGCCGGACTCGTCGACGTCAAAGCCCACGATCTGCGGCAGTGGACCACTGACAAGCACCACGTCGTTGACGATCGGCCATTCGGCGGTGGCGATGGAATGGTTCTGAAACCGGAACCAATCTTCGCCGGTGTTGAAGCACTGACCGGCGCGGCGCGTCGAGAAGACTTTCCCGCAAACACGCGAGTGGTTTTGTTGTCCGCGCAGGGTCAGGTCTTCTCGCAGCCGTTGGCCCAAGATCTTTCGCAAAACGCATCACACGTCGTGCTTCTTTGTGGACGCTACGAAGGAGTCGACGAAAGAGTCGCCGATGCACTGGTGACAGACGAGATTTCGATCGGCGACTATGTGCTGTCGGGTGGTGAACCCGCGGCGCTTGTTGTTATCGACGCCGTCGTCAGACTGTTGCCAGGGGCATTGGGCAGCGAGACTTCGGCAGTGTTTGAATCTTTCTCAGAGGGTTTGCTGGATCATCCGCAATACACGCGCCCTCCGGAGTTTCGCGGCATGAAAGTGCCCGATGTTTTGCTGAGTGGAAATCACGCGGAGATCGAGCGTTGGCGTAAGGAAGCGGCAATCGCGAAAACACGACGTAAACGTCCTGACTTGCTGAAATAGTTGAATTGAACAAGGAGCATTGAGATGAATCGATTGGACAAGATTGAAGAGAGCCAACTGCGCAAGAACATTCCAGAGTTTCAGCCAGGCGATACGGTTCGTGTTCACGTGCGGATTAAGGAATCCGAGACCAAAGAGAGATTGCAGGCTTTTGAAGGCGTCGTGATCGCTCGCAAACATGGCGGCGCACGCGAAACGATCACCGTGCGAAAGACGAGTTTCGGTGTCGGCGTGGAAAGAATCTTTCCGCTGCACGCGACGATCATCGATCACATCGATCTGGTAAAAAGAGGCCGCGTCAGAAGAGCAAAGCTTTACTACCTGCGTGGACTCCGCGGTAAGGCCGCACGCATTCGCGAGCGCGATACGCGCGGGCATCAGGGTGACGAGAATCAGGCTTCGGCCGCCGCCAAGAGTAAGTAATGACAGGATTGGATCCTGTTCCACCGCTACGCATCGCAATTGATGCTCATGCTGTTGGGACGAAGCTCGGCGGCAACGAAAGCTACGCCTTAAATCTCGTTGAAGCGCTGGCGCAGATCGACAATCTCAATCAATACTCAATCTACGTTACTACCAGTGAAGCACGCGATCGCTTCTACGCACGTTGGCCCAATTTCAAGGTTCGCGCAACTCTCCCGCACACGCCGCTAGTCAGAATTCCACTCACTTTGAGCGCTGAGCTGCGCAAACATCCTGTGGATGTACTACACGTTCAATTCACTGCGCCACCATTCTGCCCCTGTCCAACCGTTGTCAGCATTCACGATCTCTCCTTTGAACACCTGCCGCAAACATTCAAGCGTCGCAGCCGCATGCAATTGCGGTTAACTGTGCGGAATTCTGCCCGACGAGCTGCCCGGATTCTTTCACTTTCCGAGCATTCGCGTCGCGACATCATCGAAACCTACGGCATTAACCCGGAGCGCGTTACCGCGATACCTCTCGCAGCTCCGTCGCACTTTGGTCCCATCGTCGACTACAGGGAACTTCAACGAGTGCGACACATTTATGGGATAGACGGCGACTATATTTTGTCTGTAGGTTCTATTCAGCCTCGCAAAAACCTGGCCCGTCTCGTCAGGGCCTATGCTTCGTTGCGAGGAGAGCTTTCAGCAGATAAGCTGCCCAAACTCGTCTTGGCCGGAAAGTGCGGCTGGCTTTACGACGAGACCTTGCGTGCACTCGATGAAACCGGTCTGAGAGGTGAAATTATTTTGACCGGATATGTGCCGGAAGCCGACTTACCCGCGCTATACTCAGGGGCACTCTGTTTCGTGTATCCGTCTTATTTCGAAGGATTCGGATTACCGCCACTCGAAGCAATGAAATGTGGCGCTCCAGTCATAACAGGTAACAGAACAAGCTTGCCCGAAGTTGTCGGCGACGCCGCCTTGACCGTCGATCCATTTGACGTTGAAGCGATCGCGGCAGCAATCAAACGACTGATGAACGATGCACAACTCCGTCAGGAGCTACGCTCCAAAGGTCAACAACGAGCCAACGCGTTTGACTGGCGAGAGACGGCCCGAAAAACGCTCGAAGTGTACAAAGAAGTCGCCAGGCTTCGTTCGTAATTTCTGATCCCATGCGTATCGCGATACTCGGAACACGCGGTATTCCGGCCAGCTACGGCGGATTCGAAACCTTCGCCGAACATCTTGCGACCCGCCTGGTCGCGCGCGGTCATCACGTCACGGTGTATTGTCGTGCTCACTACGTTTCGCCGCGACAGTTGGAGTATCACGGCGTCAAGCTGGTGGTTTTGCCTACGATCAGACACAAGTACTTCGATACCGTTATCCATACTTTTCTTTCTGCGATTCACGCGGTTTCCGGTCGTTACGACGCTGCTCTGATCTGCAACTGCGCAAACGCGCCGTTTAGTCCGATTCTCAGGTTGACCGGAACGCCCGTGGCTATCAACGTCGACGGACTCGAGCACAAGCGAAAGAAATGGGGTTGGCTTGGCCGGCGCTATTACCGGTTTGCCGAATACCTGTCAACTTTGTTGCCCAATGAAATGGTCACGGACGCGCAGGTAATTCAGGATTATTACCTCGCGCGCCACAACGCGTCGTCGACAATGATTGCTTACGGAAGTGAAGTTGAGCGACGTCCGGATCGTGCGACCGTGCGCAAATGGCGAGTTGAGCCGAATAGGTATGTTTTGTACGTATCGCGGCTTGAGCCTGAGAACAACGCTCATCTCGTGATTGAGGCATTTAAGAAAGTGAGAACAGCTTACCGCCTGTTGATTGTGGGCGACGCACCGTATGCAGAACATTACATCAACAGCCTGAAAGCCCTCGCACGCGGGGACAAGAGAATCATTTTCACGGGTTTTGTGTTTGGCCAGGATTATCGGGCTCTCCAGCAGAACGCCTACTGCTACATTCACGCGACGGAGGTCGGCGGGACGCACCCGGCGCTGCTGGAAGCGATGGGCTATGGAAACTGCGTGCTGACACTCGCAACGCCGGAAAACATTGAGGTCGTGGGTGAGGCCGGCGTTCCGTACATCGACGAATTCGACCTTTCAGAAAAGCTACAAAGAGTCTTGCGCGATGGATCTTTGGTGCAGGCGTTTCGCAACCGCGCTCAGCAACGTATTCAAAGCCACTACGACTGGGAGACTGTGGTCGATCAGTACGAACAGTTGTTTGCGCGGATGAGTGGGCAGGTTGTCGCGACAGACCATGCGACGGAGGAGCCTGAATCAGTCAAAGCGCTACAGGAGTCCTAAAAGAGAGGGGCCCCGCTAATCCGGAAATCAGCGGGGCGAAGCGTTACGGGTAGGTTCGGGCAAATCAGGGTGGCTGCAAAGCATGAGAATCGTCAAAAACCTCACGACGACTCGAACGGGCGGCGCGCTAGCGGGTTACGATAAAAGCAAATAACTTAAGATAAACGCCAGTCCAACACTTTGCCCAACCGCATTTCAAACAATCCAACAACTCTTGCAATTTCGTTGTTGTGCGAAATTATACGATTATTGTGTGACCTGTCAAGAACAATATTAACTATTTCGCAAAATAATTGTGACAGATCGGCGGCGGGGGCAAGCCCCTCTTCCTGACTTGTTCTTTCTTGTTTTCTTCACGCAAGGTGAGCGTGAACAGGTCAGGAACAAGCCCCTCTTCCTGACTTGTTCTTTCTTGTTTTCTTCACGCAAGGTAAGAGTGAACAGGTCAGGAAGAGGGGCTTGCCCCCGCTGTCAAAGAATTCACTTGCCGGAGCGGGCCTGCTCGAGCCGGTAGGCCTGTCGCCGGACCGTTTCGGAAACATTCCGGTTCTGCGATAGATTCTGAAGATCTTTCGTGCGAATCCGTCCGAGCAGGTTCATGACCGTCGGTATCGGCGTACGTGGGTTTCGTGCGAGGTTGTGAATGATCGGGTAAGACCGAGCCCAGCTACGATTGAGAGCAATCAAACGCAGCACTTCATCTGACACCGTTCTCATGGCTGCGATATTTTCAATCTCCTGCTCGCTGATCCGCGGGTTATTGACCACCGCCGAACTAACCACTTTGTTCGAGTCGCGGATCAGAATGCCGCGCGCCTCGCGGTCGCCCTTCATCGCCAGCTTCATCCTGTCCTTCGTATTCATGAACATGATGCGGCGAATCAGCGAAACCCGCTCGGTGCTGACCTCTCCCGATTCGATGCGTTCGCTCTCTATGACTCGCTGAACGTTGGCCAAAGCATCCGCCGCCGTTTCAGTAATGAGCTCTTCATAACGCTCTGCCGGCAGCCATGAATCGTCAAGATCCGCGTCGGAGACTTCGATGTGCTGCGCGATGAGCCATGCATCTTCGAGGCTCAATTCGCCCGCGGCGGTGGTCAACTCCGCTGCTTCAAAAAACTCTGCCGCTGCCGTCTGGCCGCGAGCGCGAAGTTCGTCAGCGATTTGTCGGGCGCCGCGTTCCTTTTCAAAAAACTCTTTGCGAGTCTCACGAGCACGTCTTTCAGCTTCGCCACTACACGCCGGATTACTGAGAATCGCCTCGATGATCTCAGGCGAACGGACCAGTCGCTGTTGATTGATCGTTATGAGCTCGAGAAGTGAGTTGTGCGGTGTGGTCGCAGCCAGTTTTGCAAGCGCAGGGTCGGGCGTGCGCGTGTTGAGAATCGTTGCTTCGTAGACTTCTCGTTTGCCGTCGCTTTGCGTCGCGAGATAGGCCAGCACGCTGGGAGCAGTATCAGGGGCTGAGGCTGCGATCAAAAGATCTTCCGGACTTTCAGCTTTGAGCGTCTCGTTTGCAGCGGCGGCAATTTGCGGATCGTCGTTTTGGACCAGCGCAACCAGCACCTCCAGCAGATCGCTCTGCTGCAACGGCAGCATTCCGCGAGCAGCCGCAAGGCGAGCCGGTTGCGGAGCGCTGCCGCTAATGATCGCGTGAACGACCGGGTTGGTTGATGAGATCTCGGAGGTCAAGATGAGAGCAAAAAAGATTGGCCACAAAGAAGCACAAAAGACACAAGAAAAGCTGCTAACACATTTGTGCTTTATGTGCTTCTTTGTGGCAATTCATTCTTATGCCGCGATTCCGTGGCACTTCTTATACTTCTTCCCCGATCCGCATGGGCAGGGTTCGTTGCGTCCAACTTTCGGCTGGTCTCTTACGACCGTCTTCACTTTCCCGTCTTCTTCACCCGCCGGAGCCGCACCCTGGTTTGGCCCAGTAAACTTCAACGACGCAGCCCGGCGAGCCGCGCGTCTTTGCTGCAAAGTCTCCGGCGCCTGCTCGGAAACTACCTGCAAGTTAAATAGCGAGCGAATCGTGCTGGTGTCGATGCGATCGAGCATCTCCTGAAACAAGTCGAAACTCTGTTTCTTGTATTCGACGAGCGGATCCTTCTGCCCGTAGCCGACCAGTCCGATTCCCTGCTTGAGGTGGTCCAGCGACAGCAAGTGGTCCTTCCACTGCGCGTCGATGATATTCAACATGATGATGCGCTCGTAAGTGCGCATCGCTTCCGGCCCAATCTGCTGTTCTTTCTTTTCGTAGTTAACCTTGAGCCGTTCCCAAATCGCGTCGATCACTTCCTGCGACGTCATATTGGGAATATCGATCCGTTCACTGTCCGGATCGAAATCGTAAATCGTCTTGATCTGGATGTTGTGGTTCTCGATGTCCCAGTCGTCCTGAGACACGTCAGGATTGAGATACTGTCGAGTTATGTCTGACAACAGATCGTAAGCAACACCCGAGGACGGCGGATCGCCCATCAGGTAGTCACGCTGATCCGGTTCTTCCATCAATTGACGACGCAGGCCATAAATCGTCTCGCGCTGCTTGTTCATTACGTCGTCGTATTCAAGCAGGTGTTTGCGAGCTTCGAAGTTGCGCCCTTCAACTGACTTCTGCGCCGCGGCGATTCGTTTCGAAACCATCCCGGATTCGATGGCCACACCCTTCTCCATGCCGAGACGTTGCATCAGCGCCTTCACCTTGTCGCCGGCAAAGATACGCATCAGATCGTCTTCGAGAGACAGGAAAAACCGCGACGATCCTGGGTCGCCCTGACGTCCAGAACGTCCACGAAGCTGATTATCGATGCGCCGCGACTCATGACGTTCGGTGCCAACGATGTGCAAACCGCCGAGCGATACGACTTCTTTGTGCTCGTCTTCGACGATCTGCCTCGACAGCGAATACGCCTCGCGCCACTGATCCTCAGTGGCTTCGTCAGGATCGACCTCTTCCTTCTTCAAAAACTCGCGCGCCATGAAATCGGGGTTGCCGCCCAGCAGAATGTCGGTACCACGACCGGCCATGTTCGTCGCGATCGTCACCGATCCTTTTCGACCCGCCTGCGCAACGATTTCCGCTTCACGCTCGTGATACTTCGCGTTCAGCACGTTGTGCGGAACTTTTTCCTTCACCAAACGGCGCGCGATCAACTCCGAGTTCTCGACCGAAACGGTACCAACGAGCGCCGGCTGACCTTTGTGGTGACACTGTTTGATCTCTTCGATCACCGCATCCCATTTTTCCGGCAGCGTGCGATAGATCACGTCCGAATTGTCGACACGAACCATCGGCATGTGCGTTGGGATCACGATCACGTCGAGTTTGTAAGTCGAGGCAAACTCCGCCGCTTCCGTCTCAGCCGTACCGGTCATGCCGGAGAGTTTTTCGTAAAGCCGGAAGTAGTTTTGCAGCGTGATCGTCGCGAGCGTCTGGTTCTCTTTCTCGATCTCGACGCCCTCTTTCGCTTCCACTGCCTGGTGCAGTCCATCAGACCAGCGCCGGCCTTTCATCAGACGTCCGGTGAAGTCGTCGACGATTATTACCTCGCCGTCCTGGACCACGTATTGGTGGTCTAACTTGTAAAGTGTGTGCGCCTTAAGAGCCTGCTCGACGCAGTGGAGCAACTCCATGTTCGACGGATCGTAAAGATTTCCCACACCCAACAAGCGCTCGGCTTTATCCACACCTTCTTCCGTAAGCACTGCCGTGTGCGCTTTTTCGTCGACGACGTAATCACCCGTCTTTTTACCGTCGATATCCTCGCCCTTTTTCAGGTGCGGAATGATCGCGTCAGCATTTTTGTATTTGTCAGTCGCTTCGTCAGATGGTCCGGAAATAATCAGCGGTGTGCGCGCTTCGTCGATCAGGATCGAGTCAACTTCGTCGACGATCGCGAAGTAATGACCACGCTGAACGCAAGTCGCAAGGTCAAACTTCATGTTGTCGCGCAAGTAATCGAAACCGAATTCGTTGTTGGTGCCGTACGTGATGTCGGCGGCGTAGGCAGACTGACGCTCGAAGTCGTCCATGTCGTTCTGGATGCAACCGACTTCCAGACCGAGGAACCGATGTATCTGGCCCATCCACTCGGCGTCGCGCGAAGCCAGGTAGTCGTTGACTGTGACGACGTGAACGCCGCCGCGACCGGTGAGAGCATTTAAATAAGACGGCAGCGTTGCAACGAGCGTTTTACCTTCACCGGTTCGCATCTCAGCGATCTTGCCTTGATGAAGCACGATGCCGCCGATCAACTGCACGTCGAAATGGCGCATTCCGGTGGTGCGTACGCTCGCTTCTCTGACGACTGCAAAAGCCTCCGGCAGGATCTCGTCAAGCACCGCGCGTTCGCGACGCTTGCGATCTTCTTTGTCAGTCGCGCCGGCGACAGCTTGCTGAACGCGCTCTTTGAAACTCACGGTGCGCGCGCGCAGTTCCTCGTCTGAAAGCGCCTGCATGGAGGGTTCCAGTGAGTTGATCTCTACGACCAGCGGTGCGATCGATTTTAAGAATCGCTGGTTGCTGCTACCAAAAACTTTAGTTAAAAACTTATCGAAACTCATACGTGCTAATTAAACAAGGTTTCCTGCAAACTCGCAATCCGCGTTAATCCGCGAAAATCCGCGGCTCAAACACCTGGCTCGAGTTGCTTCTTAATCATATCCACCACGCTCTGCCGTGGCATTGAAAAGTTAACGACAACCTTCTTGCCATCCTGTGTCGCATTCGTATTCTTCATCAACACTTCTTCATCTTTTCCAGCTCTCGCTTCAGCGCCGAAATACAGCAGGTTATTCAATGCTCGCGTGAGAGACTCCGCGCGTTCCGGTGACGACGCTTCCGACTCCACTGATGCCAACACCTCTTTCTCGCCCTGCTTCACTGTAATCTTCACCGTCGCGCCGGGATTGTCTTTGCTGATCGGCTGGAGATAAGTGAGAAAGCCACTGTCGTTCAATGCTGCCACCATGCGCCTGAATAGATCGATGAGATTCTCGTCCCCTTCTTTCTTCGTCACTCGCGGGTTTTTCAGTTTTCCGTTTTCGTCCAACTCCGCTTCGATCACGATCTCGAAAGGCTTATCTAGATCCAGTTTGCCCTGGTTCTTTAGATCGTTCGCGTAGGCGGCAAAATCCTTCAATACCTTTTTGTTGATCTGATTCTCATCCGGCAGCGGCACATTGTTCTGCGCGGCAGTTTTTTCGAGTTGCTTCTGTGCTTCTTCGGGTGTCAGTGGTGAAGCACTTGGCGAAGCTTGTGCAACTGCCGCTGGCGACGGCGAAGCCTCTGGACTCACACTCGCAGAAGGACTCGGCGAAGGCGTCGCCTCGGGCTCAACGTTCTTCTGCCTACTGGCCTGAGAGATTATCTTCGGCGCGAATAGATCCACTCCTGCTGCCGCTGGTGCTGGAAGTTCAGCCGCGACTTGCCCATCTGGTGTGAAATACCCTTCAGGGTAATGAAACTTACTCAACTGAACCAACTGCACGTCGTCACCGATTTGCGTCGGATCATAAGGTTTGTCGACGAATCTGGTGTGGGCAACCAGCGCGACGATGTTGAGCGTATCGCGGAACGCCGGAACATAAATAACCAGCCACAGCAGCGCCAGATGCAAGATGAGCGACGCGCCGGTGAGTCGAGACAGCACCTGCCATCTCGGGTCGCGATTAACCTCAAATTTCTCGAACAATTCCGCCATTCAGCAATCCGGCAATCCAGTCTTAGACGCCATTGTAACTCTCAGGGTTTGCGTTGGCACTTCGCAGGCTATGACTACGAAGTTAGAATGAGTTTGTTGCGCCGAAATAACCGAAAAGATTGGAATAAACGCCGGCCGCGTCGCCGGCGAGATCCTGAAAGATCCGAGCCTAATCCTCGGATCAGGCCGGTTCCTGCGCAATCTCGAGAAGTCAAGCGGCTGCTCGAAGGAATCGGCACTCCACGCCCAATCCCGTTCAAACCCGACCCTTTTCAAGTCGAGGCACTGGCCGCGCTCGAATACGAAGATGTCCTCGTGACGGCGCCCACTGGCAGCGGTAAGACGTGGATTGCACGTGAGGAGATCCGGCGGCTTCTGGATAGCGGTCGTCGCGCCTGGTACACGTCGCCTTTGAAAGCACTGACAAACTCCAAATATCAGGAGTTCATTGACGAGTTTGGCGCTGAACGAGTCGGAATACTGACCGGCGACAGAAAAGAGAATTCCGACGCGCCGCTGATCGTCGGGACAACTGAGATCTATCGCAATCAGCTTTTCGACTCGCTGCGCGGCGGCAGTGAAGTCAACGCAGATCTGGTCGTGCTCGACGAGGCGCACTATCTCGCAGACGAGGACCGTGGTCACGTTTGGGAAGAAGCGATCATCCTCACGCCGCCGAGAATTCGACTGTTGCTACTTTCGGCCACGATTGGAAACGCGCATGAGTTTGCGATTTGGCTCGAGGAGGTTCGTGGTGTGCGCTGTGGTGTCGTGACTGGACCACCGAAAAGACCAGTGCCGTTGCGTGCCGCGCTCTTATTACCGGACAGACGATTACTGCCGTTGTTCAATGAATCCGGCAAACTGAATCCTGAAATTACGATCTTAGCCGCGGATGAACGCCGATGAACGCGGATCTGATCTGTGTTCATCCGCGTTCATCCGCGGGTAATACATGGTATTGATTTAATGAAGCTGCGTATGCCTGAGATGCCGTCGGCCACGTTGCTCACGGCGCTCGATGAATACAACTTACTTCCGGCGATCGTGTTTCTGCCTACGAGACGGCGCTGCGATCAGGCGGCTTCGGAAGCGGCGCTGGCTCGACGCGATCCCGACGATCGCCGGCGTGAAGCGCGGCGCGACTTCATGCGCTCGTTCGTCGATCAGCACGCGGAAGTGCGCGGGCATCGTCACTGGGACACAATCATTCGCGGCGGAGTCGCGTCGCATCACGCCGGACACATTCCAGCCTGGAAACTCGTGATCGAAAAGCTGATGAGCGCCGGATTGCTCGACGCGATCTTTGCCACTGCGACTGTAGCTGCCGGTGTCGATTTTCCGGCGCGCACTGTCGTGTTGACCGGCGCTGATGCGCGGACCGGAAGCGGTTGGCGCCCACTGTCCGCATCGGAGCTTCAGCAGATGACCGGGCGCGCTGGCCGGCGTGGTCGAGACAACGTCGGCTTTGTCGTCGCTGCGCCCGGACTGCATCAGGATCCGTTAGCTATCGCGCAGCTCTTACGAACCACACCCGATCCGCTAGTCAGTCAATTTCGCGCGACTTACACGACGCTTTTAAATCTGCTGGACGCATTCGGCAGTTTCACTTCAGTCCGTGAAATTGCTGAGCGCAGCTTTGCTTATCGCGATTTCGCGCGTCAGATCAGTCAACTCGAAAAGAGCCGTGACGAGAGTCAGCAAAAGATCGAACTCGCGTTGAAAGAAGCTCGCTGCAATGTGCCGATCTCAACGGTGCTTGGCCTCGAACGACTGCTCGGCGCGCGTGCACGTTTACAGGAAGCGAAGCCGCAAACACGCGCTGAAGTTTTTCATCGCTGGCTCGACGACGTGGTGAAGCCCGGGCGCGTGGTGGGTGTCGGGCGTGCCGGCCGCCGGCTGGTGATGGTGATTGAAAAGCGCGACGGCAGTATCCGCGGTCTGCGCGAAGATGGCAGTTATGCCAGCTTTCCGCAGGAACGAATCGGACGCGTCTACTCGCCGGTCTATCGTCTGCGCGAAGACGATATCGAGGGCGCGTTTGAAGAGATTCGCGAGCGTGGACGCGAACTGGTGTTACAAGAGCCGAGGCTGCGCGATGCCTACGCCGAAGAAACAGACGCATTAAAGATCATCGACGATTCGATCAAGAACCTTTTACCGCCGCAGATTACGCGTGAAGATAAGGAACGATGCACTCGGGTAATCTGGCAACTACACACAACGGCGGAAGATCTCGAACGCGCGACACGACGAATCGAAGCGCTGCGGGAGGAAGTTTGGCTGCCGTTTGAGCAGCGCGCAAAAGTGCTCGCGATCTTTGGCTATCTCGATTATGAGGCGCAGAAGGTCACCGAGCGCGGCCGGTGGCTCGCCGACCTGCACGTCGATCGACCCTTGCTGGTCGGCGAAGCTCTGGAAAACGGATTGTTCAATTCACTGGAGCCGAAACAACTCGCCGGAATCATGGCCGCGCTGACGGCCGACGAAGATCGCGACTACGGCGAGCTTGAATTGGATGACGACGTTGTGACTTCGTTAGCACGTTTTGAAGACATCGGTTTCAAAGTTTCCGCAGAAGAATGGAAACACGGTCTCGAACCGGCGCCGGAGTTGAACTTCTCGGCAGCAGGCGCGGCAGTGCGTTGGGCCGGCGGCACTGACTGGTCGGAGATCGTCAGAGAAACTCGAGCCGAGGAAGGCGATCTGTTTCGCATGTTTTCTCGAACCGGCGAAGCGCTTCTGCAAATCGCGGGGTTGCATCGCAGCCATCCGCAAGCGGCGCAAATGGCCGCGACCGTTGCTGAGATGGTTTTGCGCGAGCCGATTCGGTAGGATTGGTCCACAGATACACAGATTAAATACAAAGAGAGGAATCATTATGTCGACTTCTACAGCCCAGCAACCCTCCCCACAACTGTTCTTCCAAACAATCAACGCGCACCAGCGCACTGAGGCTTTGAAAGCCGGGATCGAGCTCGAAGTGTTTACTGCGATCGGCGAAGGCAATACGACCTCCGTCGAGATCGCGAAACGCTGCCAGACTTCTGAGCGAGGAATGCGGATTCTTTGCGATTACCTCACCATCATGGAGATGCTCACGAAAGAGGATAACCACTACGCGCTGACGCTCGACTCCGCAACGTTTCTCGATAAACGCTCGCCCGCATATCTCGGGACCGCAATTGAGTTTCTTGCTGCACCCGAACTGACCGAAGGCTCGAAGCACATCACCGAGGCGGTTCGCAAAGGTGGCACCGCAATTGATAACGAGGGCACGATCAAGCCTGATAATCCGATTTGGGTGAAGTTCGCACGGGGCATGGCGCCGATGATGATGTTGCCCTCGCAATTGATGGCTAAACTGGCCGACCCAAATGCCGATCGAAAGTTGAAGATCCTCGATATCGCCGCAGGACATGGTCTTTTTGGCATCGCGTTCGCCAAGAACAATCCTCAGGCGGAAATCACCGCGCTCGATTGGAAGGCCGTGCTGGAAGTGGCGAAAGAAAACGCGCAAAAGGCGGGCGTGGCGGATAGGTATCACACGAAGGAAGGCAGCGCTTTCGACGTCGAGTTTGGCAATGGTTACGATCTGGTCCTGTTAACTAACTTCCTGCACCACTTCGATCCGCCGACCTGCGAGACGTTGTTGCGCAAAGTGCACGCGGCGCTTGCGGATGGTGGTCGAGCAGTGACACTGGAGTTCGTTCCGAATGAAGATCGCGTGACGCCGCCCGATGCCGCTGGATTCAGCATGATGATGCTTTCCGGCACGCCGAGCGGTGATGCGTACACGTTTTCGGAGTTGGAGCGAATGTTTGCCAACGCCGGATTCTCGCGCAGCACGAACTATCCGCTGCCTCCAAGCATTCAGAATGTTGTGATCTCGGAGAAATAGTGATGCGCCTCCTCTTGTGCCTGCTGGGTGTTGCGTTGGCCTTTTCGCAAACGCAACGCCCGGCTCCGCCGGAAACTGTTTACCTGCTCAAGCCGGCCCATGTTTTCGATGGTGAATCGGGCCAACTTCACGACAACTGGGTCGTGCTCGTGCGCGGCGAGAAGATCGAAGCCGCTGGACCGGCCAGCGGCATCAGTGGCGCGTCGAGCGCCAAAGTGATCGATCTTCCAGGGCTGACGTTGATGCCGGGCCTGATCGAGGCGCATTCACATGTCTTGTTGCACCCTTACACGGAAACTGTTTGGAACGATCAAGTAGCGCGCGAGTCGTTGAGCCTGCGCGTCGCAAGAGCGACGAACCACCTGCGCAACACGTTGCAGGCAGGTTTCACTACAATTCGCGATCTCGGGACTGAAGGTGCAGGCTACGCCGACGTCGGTCTCAAGCAAGCTGTCGAGCAAGGCATCATTCCTGGGCCGCGAATGATCGTGGTCACGCGAGCGATCGTTGCGACCGGCAGTTATGGACCAAAGGGTTTCGCGTCGGAATGGGACGTGCCGCAAGGCGCGGAGGAAGCTGACGGCATCGACAGCCTGACGCGCGTCGTGCGCAGTCAGATCGGACACGGTGCTGACTGGATCAAGATCTACGCTGACTACCGTTGGGGCAAGTCAGGCGCGTCGCCGACTTTTTCACTCGACGAAATAAAGCTTGTCGTCGAAACGGCAAAGAGTGCCGGCATTCCTGTGGCGGCGCACTCGACAACAGCCGAAGGCATGCGACGCGCGACGCTCGCCGGAGTAGAAACGATCGAACACGGCGATGGCGGCACGCCTGAAGTGTTTCGTTTGATGAAGGAACGTGGCGTTGCGCTTTGTCCGACGCTGGCGATTGCGTCAGGTGCAAATGTCGAGCGCAAGCGCGCCGCGTTTCGAGCAGCGCTCGACGCGGGTGTGACGATTGCGAGTGGCAGTGATGTTGGAGTATTCGCTCACGGGGATAACGCACGTGAGCTGGAGGCGATGGTTAACTTCGGCATGCCGCTGATCGACGTACTGCGCTCTGCGACATCTGTTAATGCGCGCGTGCTGCACATGGCGGATAAGATCGGAGCGATCAAGCCCGGACTGCTCGCGGATGTCATCGCCGTTGAAGGCAATCCCACGAAGGATGTCGGCGCGCTGCGAAGGATTAGATTCGTGATGAAGGGCGGCGTGATCTACCGCGAAAAATAATCCACAGATTACGCCGATTAAGAAATCTGGGTAATCTGTGAATGGTTTTATTTCGCCACCAGGCGCGCCACGGTCATCAGCAATTCCTCCGTCTTAAACGGCTTCCCCACAAAATCGCTGAAACCCGTTTGCAGCGCTCGGACCCGATCCCGATCCGTGTGTGCCGTCACCGCCACGCACGGAATGTGCGCCGTAAGAGAATTGGACTTCAAAGCGCTGAAAACTTCCCAGCCATCCAATCCAGGCATGGAGAGGTCGACCATTATCAGGTCGGGCGGGTCTTCACAGGCCAATTCCAGGCACTCGTGCCCGTTTCTGGCCTCGCGAACGTCGTAATTTGCGTTTGCCAACAGCAACCGCAGAAGCTCGCGATTATCGTCGTAATCCTCCGCAATAAGTATGGTGGGTGGCATACGTCACCTTTTTCTAGCGTCCCGGCGAGTTTCAGTCAAGCGGAGTCTGCAAAAACGATTTCTTGACTAGCTTGATACGAGCCGTTCATAATCACCTGTGAGTTCTTGCGGCCCCTGCGGGACTCTTCATTATCCGATATTCAACCTAAGGTTAGAAATTGCCTACCTGAAGACCTTGAGGTTCGTCAAAACAACACCACGACACGGAGGAGCGAGCTGTGGACGGACATCTGGAAGATAGTTTGCGGCGTGAGATCGAGAGTTATCTCGAAGGTCGCCTCAGCGCGGTCAAACAGGAGATAACCACGCTGCAAAGTCTACTCAACGAGTCGCTTTCGACTTTTCTTGACCGCCAGGCAGATGTGCAGATGGAAGGCAGTCTGCTTGCCTCTATTTCCGAGCATCTGCGCGCTGCTCACGAACGCGGCGTCGAGCTGGCAGTGTCTGAGTCGTCGCGCGCGAAGGCCTCCAGCGACATGGCGATAGTGAAGTCGGCCATCACGGAGATCAACGACCAGAAGTCGCAGGCCGACATTCTCAAAGCGCTCGTGAATCGTGCCTCTTCGTTCGCGCCGCGAGTAGCTTTCTTCGTCGTCAAAGGCGAACAGGCAACTGGCTGGCGCGGTCGCGGTTTCGAAGGAACGGTGGGCGACGAAACCATTCAACAGATTTCCTTGCCACTGTCGGCAGATACGGTTGTCAGCAGCGCGGCGAAAGGATTGTCGACCTGGAGCGGTGGTCCTGGATCACACGCTGAAGATCATTCGTTGCTGAATCGTCTCGGCGAAGAACCGCCGCAACGAATCGTCGCGATACCGCTGGTCGTGCGCGGACGCGCTGTCGCTGTGCTTTATGCTGACTCCGCTGGTCTCGAGTCGGAGTCGATTAATCTCGAGGCGTTGGAGACGCTGGTAACGGTTGCGGGTATGGCAGTTGAGCTCTTGTCAGTCGCGCGCAACGCTCCGAAAAAAGCCAGTGAATCGGCGGCTGCGCCTGCACCCGCTGAAGAAGTTGAGCAATCGTACGAGCCGGCGAGTGAGTATGCAGAACCGGCCGAACCCGTCGCGGCTGAACCTTCGTTCTCCGGAGCTGACACGGTTCAAAGTTATGAACCAACTTATGAACAGACTCATGAGCCGGCACCCGTAGAACCCGAAGCGCTCGTTGAGGCTGTCCCCGTTGAGGAACCCGGTGGAGTTTTCGAAGATACTGCGGCACCGGCCGAAACACCTGCGCCGGTCGAAGAACCAACGTGGAATGAGCCGCCTGCGGAAGTTGCGCCAGCGGGAGCGTCGCGCCGGCGTTATGGTCAGGATGCGGAGTTGCCCGTTGAAGTTTATAGCGATGAGGAGCGTCGTCTTCATAACGACGCGCGTCGTTTCGCCAGGTTGCTGATCTCTGAGATCAAGTTGTACAACGAGCAGAAGGTTTCCGAAGGGCGGATCGAGCACGATCTTTACGATCGTTTGCGTGAGTACATCGATCGCTCTCGCGAGATGTATGATAAGCGCGTAAAGGCGGAAGTCGCTTCTCGCTACGATTACTTTCACGGCGAGTTGGTGAACACTCTCGCCGAGGGTGACGTTGCAAAACTCGGAGCAAACTATCCCGGCGCAATTGTGAACGCCTAATAGCGTGAGCGTCTCCTTGGAGTGCGGTGGCTTGCCACCGCTTTCGTCTTCGATCGCGGTGCGTTAACGTTAGGGACCAAAGCGGTGGCAAGCCACCGCACTCCAAGGAGGCGCAAGGAATTAATGGGCAGACAGCGTTTAGTTTTGATTTTCGTAGGTGTAGCCCTCGTCGCTGTCGCCTCGCTTCCATTCCTCATGAGCGGCAGTTGCCGCACACGGCAGCAAGCTCCCGCCGAACAAAAAGCTCTCGACACACTGCGCAGCATGACACGCAACGACGTGCTGCCGGCCGAGGATGCCGTTCTCGGCATCGAAAATCAGTTTCCAAACAGCAAGACTGCGGCGCTTGCCCGAATCCTGCGCGCGCGAATCAAACTCAACGCAAAAGACTTCGCGGGAGCAGCATCTCTACTCGACACGAAGATCATCGGCGAATACACCTCGCTCGCCGATTACGCGCTCTTCATGCGCGCTGATGCTCTCGAACAAGCAGGAAAAACTCTGGAAGCGCGCGCGCTTTATCAGGAGTTGTTGCAGCAGTACCCCAACTCACTACGCGCACGCGAAGCAGCGCTGCGCGTTGCTGACTTGCTGATGAAAAGCGGAGCGACAGCCGCAGTTCCACTTCTTTTGAAAGACCTCGCGCAAGCTGATGATGCCGGAGCGCTACTCGTAACCGCCAAAGCCTACGAACAAACTTCCGATCAGACTCGCGCGCTCGCGGCTTATCGTCGAATCTATTTCTTTGCTCCCGAATCCAACGAAAGCGCCGAAGCCGCGACTGCAATCACGAAGCTCGGCTCAAACGTCGCGCCCGCCTCCGCCGAAGAAGCAATCACACGCGCCAATCGTCTTTACGGCTCGAAGAAATTTAACGACGCGCTGACTGCCTACGGGGACGCATTTGCGAAGTTTCCAATAACAGCCACCACCGAGAATCAACTTCGCCGCGGCATCGCTGCTTACAGTCTGCGAAAAACGCCTGAGGCTGTCGCCGCCTTGAGCACGATTTCCACCTCCGCTGGCGAGACTCGCGCCGAAGCGCTCTTCTATCTCGCACAAACTTACGCGCGAGCCAAACAGTGGGAACAGGCGCGTGCGACTGCCGAAGAAATGCGTCGCGCGTTTCCAAACAGCAACTTCGCTCCGCGAGCGTTGGTAGCATTGGGCCAGATCGCAGACGAACAAAAGAACCAGACAGACGCTTCGTATTTCCAGCGTGCGGCGGTCAACGGCTTTTCCAATTCGCTCGAGGTGGCCCAGGCGCAATTCGATCTCGCCTGGGATGCGCACGAAGCTAAAAACTTCGCCGAATCGTCGCGAATGCTCACCGAGCATCTCGCTTACTATGCCGACAAGAACACCGACAATCGCGGTCGCGCCGGCTACTGGGCCGCACGCGACTCGGAAAGAGCAGGCAAACTCGCCGAAGCACTAGCGCTCTACGAGGCGATGCAGGCGCGTTACGATGCAAACTGGTATGGCTATCTCGCCAAGCAACGATTGGACGTGCTGAGCCGCACGACGGCCGCGAAAACTTTTCCTCCCGATTCGATCGTTGCGCGTGCTGTCGCTAATTTGAAGACTGTCACTGTCGCCGAAGAAGCTGCTGGACCAGATGAAGACGCGCGCATCGTCAAAGGCGATCAGTTGTCGAATATCGGGCTCGACGAGTGGGGGTTGAAGGAGTTAGCCAAAGCGGGCGAGAAAGCGCCCGACAGTCCGAAAGTCAATCTGGCGATCGCAAAAGTGTATCGCTCAAACGACGACAACGTGCACGCGTTGAATGCGCTGCGACGCAGCTTCCCTGACTATTCGCAGATGAAGCCGGAAGAGATGACGCGCGAAGTTTGGGACGTCTTCTATCCGCTCGCTTACTGGGACATCATCGTTCAGGAATCGAAAGCGAGAAATCTCGATCCGTATCAGGTCGCGGGTTTGATACGTCAGGAGACGATCTTCACCACGCGCGCGCGTTCGGGCGCCAATGCTTATGGACTGATGCAGGTGCTGGTGCCGACCGGAAGGTTGACGGCGCGAAAGTATGGTGTGGGCCGCGAGATCACTGCCGAGTCACTTTACGAGCCGCGATTGAACATTCAACTCGGCACGGCTTACCTGCGCGACCAGATCGACAAGTTTGGCCGCATCGAATACGTTGCGGCGGCTTACAACGCCGGACCCGGACGCGTTTATCAGTGGAAGACGTCGTTGCCGTTTGAACTCGATGAATGGGCTGAGGAGGTTCCGATCAAGGAGACGCGTGGATACATTCAGGGTGTGGTGCGAAACCGATTACAATACCTGCGTCTCTACGATGAAAAAGGGAATTTCCGGCCGGAAGTCGGATCGCACGCCGCTTCGACGGATCCGGAAGTGAGGAAGCGACGCGTGACGGGCGGTGGCGAAGAGTAACCGCAGTTTACGCAGATTTTATGAAATTGGTAGTGTTTACTGCTTTGTTGTTTCTTGTTGCGCCGGTAATTCATGCCCAAGCCAGCCTCACGATCACGACTGAGCCGAATGCAATCGTCTGGATCGATGAAATCAGGCGCGGGACGACTGACGCTTCCGGAAAGCTAACACTCACGAAGGTTTCAGCGCGCCGTCATACGGTTCGCGTTCGTGCCAACGGGTTCAAAGAAAACGTCACACCGCTAGTTCCTGGCCGCCGCAGTCTTGCCGTAAAGCTCGTGCCGACAACTGATCAGGCGGAGCTCTTGTTTCAACAGGCGGAGACCACACAAGAAAAAGAGAAAGCCGCTGATCTTTATCGTCAGGCAATAAAGCTGCGGCCCGCCTTTCCCGCTGCGCACGTCGGACTCGCGCGCATGTTGCTCGACCTCAATCAGTTCAAAGAAGCGCACGCCGCGATCGATGCTGCGCGACGAACAAGACCTTCGTACGCCGAAGCGTCCGCAGTTGAAGGGCGCATCTATCGCGAAGAAGCGTTTGCTGACGATGCGATTCGTTCTTTCCGACGCGCGATCAGAGAAGGTGGCGGAATACAACCTGAGGCTTACGTTGGAATAGCGCGAGTGCTGGAAGACAAAGGCGAATTCAACGAAGCGATCGTCAGTTTTCAAAAGGCGCTGTCCCAACTCGCCGACAGTGAGCCTGTGATCTATCAAATGCTCGGCGCCGTTTATGAGAAGGTTAACAAACCAAAAGAAGCCGTTGCCGCCTATGAAAAGTATCTCCAGTTAGCGCCCAACGGCAGCTACGCGGCCGCGATTCGCTCCATTCTCGACCAACTCAAGCGCGAAGCCGCAGGCGAACAGATCATTCCATAGTTCGGGTTTGTGCTGTTTTTGTGCTACTTTGTGCCTCTTCGTGGCTAAAAATGAGTTTCACATCTCCAACAAAACATCGTCACGTCTCTCGCAAGGCGAATCTCTTCACCGAATCGGTAATTCGGGAAATGACTCGCGAAGCGTTGAAGCACGGCGCTGTGAACCTGTCACAAGGCTTTCCTGACTTTTCTGCGCCCGACGACATCAAGCGCAAGGCGCAGGAAGCGATCGAGCAGGACATCAACCAGTATGCAATCACGTGGGGTTCCAAAGATTTCCGCGATGCGATCGCTGCCAAGACGAAGCGGTACCTGGGACTCGAAATCGATCCGGAGCGAGAGATCACCGTCACCTGTGGTTCAACCGAAGGCATGATCGCGGCGATGATGGCGACGGTCGATCCTGGCGAAGAAGTCATCGTCTTCGAGCCTTTTTACGAGAACTACGCGCCCGATGCGATTCTTTCGGATGCGCACCCGCGATACGTTCCGCTGCGCGCGCCTGAATGGACCTTCGATCGAGACGAGCTGCGCGCGACGTTCAATAAAAACACGAAGGCAATCATCGTCTGCAATCCAAACAATCCAACGGGCAAGGTGTTTAGCCGCGACGAGATGGAGTTCATCGCCGGGCTTTGCCAGGAGTTTGACGCGCTCTGCTTCACCGACGAGATCTACGAGCACATTCTCTATCCACGCGAGGGCGCGGACATCACGCACATCTCGATGGCCCAACTCGACGGGATGCGCGAACGAACCGTCGTAGTTAACTCGATGTCGAAAACTTACTCGGTGACTGGCTGGCGCGTTGGTTACTGTATCGCGCCGCCTGAGGTCACCGGCGCGATTCGCAAGGTGCATGATTTTTTGACTGTCGGGGCAGCCGCGCCGTTGCAAGCTGCCGGAGCGTATGCATTGTCGTTGCCGCAGGAGTATTACGACACGTTGCAGCGTGAGTACCAGGCGCGACGCGATCTGCTGTTGCCGGTTCTCGAAGAAGCGGGTTTCAAGACATTCGTTCCGGATGGCGCTTACTACATCATGACTGACATCTCGGCGTTTGACTTCGCTGACGACGTGGAGTTTACACGTCATTTGATTCGCGAAGTGGGCGTGGCGTGTGTGCCCGGATCGAGCTTTTACAGCGTGCCGTCGTATGGAGCGCAGCAGGTGAGGTTCTGTTTCTGCAAGAAAGACGAGACGCTCCATCGCGCCGCTGAGCAGCTTTCGAAACTGAAAGCCATCCACAGATTACACAGATGATCAGACAAATCTGCGTAATCGGTGGATGGCTTTCTCTGGCGATCGCCGTCTTTGCTCAGCAACTTCCCGATCCGGAATTCGACACGACCGTCGCCAATCCGGCGTACACGCGCAACGGTCCGCGCGTGATGTTTGACGAGGCGCATCACAACTTCCACACCACCGAAGGCCGCTACAAACCGTTCGTCGATCTGCTGTTCAACGACGGCTACAAAGTGATTCGCAATCGTCAACCCTTCTCCAAAACGACGCTCAGCAGCTACAAGATTCTCGTTATCTCCAACGCACTCGGCGCCGAAGAAGATGACGACGCCGGCGCCGACACATCCGCGTTCACCGATGAAGAGATTCAGGCCGTGAACGATTGGGTAATGAATGGAGGCTCGCTGCTCCTGATCGCGGATCACGCGCCTTTTGGCGGTGCTGCCTCATCACTCGCAAGTCGTTTCGGAGTCGACATGAGCAAGGGTTACACCTCCGACAAGGAGAACTCCGTCGCCGGCGCTCCCACGCAACTCATCTTCTCGCGCGAGAACAAACTTCTCGGCAGTCACCCAATCACCGAAGGCCGTAACGAAAAAGAGAAGATCAACATAGTTCGTAGCTTTACCGGTCAATCGCTCAAAGGACCCGAAGGCAGCACCGGCATTCTCAACCTCTCACCGACCGCCACTGACGCTCCGACGTATGTCTCACAAACGTCGGTCTCGGCGGCCGGTCGATCGCAGGCCGTGGCGTTTAAGTTCGGAAAAGGACGCGTGGTGGTCCAGGGTGAAGCAGCTATGCTTTCGGCACAAATCTCGGGCGCAGAAAAACGCCCGATGGGAATGAACGTACCCGGTTACGATAACAAGCAGTACGCGCTGAACCTGATGCACTGGCTGTCGGGATCATTAAAGTAGTGTGGGATCGGAAGCGTCAATTGATCTGGATTGTCGGCGGCGTGTTGATGGGAACGTACGTCGCCTATTCCAACTCGTTCCTCGATGACGGAACCTTTGTGCTTAGCTTCTTTGTTTTTATGGAGAGCGTGATACTGCTGATTATGGCTGGACTTTTCTACCTGTATTCCCGGCGTTGAGACCCACAGATTACGCGGATACTAGTTCGGCTGCTGCATCGACTTGGCCCTCACCGTTATCCCCTGATTTCCAAGCACCAACAAACTGCGCGCCTGTCCAAACGGCGCACTCGATGGCACATAAGAAAGCACGTAACGATTCTGCCGCAGCTCGTCGCAGATCGACTTCGCCGCAGCCTGAGGCTCGTCGATCGAAAAGATCTGGCCGCCGGTCCCTTCCACCAGCTTGTCAATAACTACCTTCGGCTTCGGCACGTCGCGTCGAATCGCACCGCGAGTTCGATCAACCGCCTGGACCGCATAAACCGTGATGTTCTCTGCCTGCAACTCAGCCAGCGTCTGCTCGAACGTCGCCTTGCTGCCGCGATCCAGACCGTCGCTGATCACAACGATGATTCGTTTCTGACTCGGCGTCGGTCGCAACGCTTCTTCCACCACCGCACGGATCGCGTCAAAGAGGTGTGGCTGCCCCTTTTTTCGAAACAGTTTCATCGACGACTCGACTGACTTCGCATCGTCGGTCCAATCGGCAACGATCTCCGCCTGCTCGTCGTAGCCGACGATGAGCAGCTTGTCGCCTTCGTAGATTTCGTAAACAAACTCGCGCGCCGCTTGTTCGAGCTTCTCCACGTCAGCGCGAATCGTTAACGAGTTATCGACAAGCAATACCATGCGCGACGGAGAAGGATCGGGAGTGAAGTTGCGAATCGTTTGCTCGACGCCATTGTCGTAAACCGAAACTTCCTTGCTCGTGACTGGCATCTTCTTGTTGTCGTCACGACGCGCCACCACACCGACCATCACTCCGCCGGAAGCACCAGCATTTGGTCGCACACCGGATTGGGCCAGAATGGAAATAGCGAGCAATGCGCCTGCGAGCAGCGTGAGTACAATGATCAATTGTGAACGTGAGCGCATTGATGAAGGCACTGCTTTAATCGCCGCTTTATTCTTTAGCAGGCAAAGGTTTCTCGGCAGTTTTCTTGGCGGAGGAGCCATCTTTCTTCTTTTCCGTTTTCTCAGTCTTGTCCGGTTTTGCTTCCGGTACCGACTCGGATTCTGACTTCTCGCCTTTCGTTGTCTTCCCGGCGTAGTCGGTTACGTACCAACCGGAGCCCTTGAACTGAATCGCGGGCGCCGAGATGATCCGTTCCAGCTTTCCGCCGCACTTGCGGCACTTGGTGGGAGGCTTGTCAGAAACCTTTTGAAAAACCTCAATGTGAGCTTTGCATTTTCTGCACTCGTACTCGTAAATCGGCATGAATGGATTATAAGAGGCACGCTGGGGTGTGGCAATCAACCCATCCACAGATTACACAGATTACATGCATAATGTTCCAATCTGCGTAATCTGTAGATAGGTTGCTTTGAACTTCCCACAACTTCGTCTATCCTCTCTTTGCGTACGATGTCTAACACTGCTCAATCTCTTTCTTTAGAACGCAAGATCAAAATGCACGAGGCGCGTGAGGGAATTATTAATCGCCTCGCGATGACTCTGCCTCACGCCATCAATCTCGATCGCTTCCTGACCGTAATCGTCTCCGAGCTGGGCCGGATGATGAACGTCGATCGCTGCGACGTGATCCAGTTGAAGTCGGCTAGCGAGTTGCGGATCAGTCACGAGTGGCGCGCTTCGGATGACGTGCCTTCGAGCCTCGGAACCGTTATCCCGCTCGACCTGAAGCAACTTTCCGAACAAATCAACATCCGGAAACCGATTCGACTAAACGATATCGCGAACGCCGACCTCGATCAGAAAGTTCGTTTCCTGGCTGAAAGTCTTGGCACACGGTCGTTGCTCGTCGTGCCGGTTACACTTGGCGACAACGTTCTCGGTCTTGTTGGCCTGCACACGACGCGCACGCCGCGCGAGTGGCTCGACGATGAAGTCTCGTTTCTGCAATCGATCGCCGGACAGATCGCGATTGGCTATCAGTACACGCGTCTTTACACAGACAAAGAACGCGAAGCGGAGACGAAACGAGCACTGCTGTCGATTGCCAATGCACTGAACGCGCGCTCGGATTTTCGTGAAGTGACATCACTCGTGCTTGACCGCGCCAACGAAATTGTCGGCGCCGATTATTCCGCGTTGGGCGTGCTCGATCCGGTGGGTGGTCGCATCAGTCTCGCCGCCTTCAAAGCCGCGCCCGAAGTGGAGATCGACTCCGTGCAGGGTTTAGTCGACGCCCACGGAAAATCACTCGACGTGACCGTGTTTCCGGCGATGGTCGAGGTATTGGCCCAGGGCAAGACGTTGCGTTTGCTCGACACTGACTTGCCGTTTGCCTGGCGCCTGGCTTTCAACTCGCTGCTCGGCGGTCGTGCGGCGCTCGTCGCGCCGGTGAGAGTTGCGGGACATACGTTTGGCTTGCTGGGTTTGGTTTGGAGCGAAGCGCGCGAGGGATTTGAGGATCACGAGGTTGCGCTGGTCGAAGGCATCGCCGATCAAATCGGCACCGCGCTCGAGCGCGATCAGTTGTCGGCGGAGATCATGCACCTCCGCAGCGTGCTTCACGAACGTTACGGCGAAGAACGCATCATTGGTCAAACGCCTGCGATACGCCGTGCAATCGAGCTCGCATTGAGTGTCGCCGATACGCAAACTACCGTTTTAATCGAAGGCGAATCGGGCACCGGCAAGGAACTGCTCGCAAACCTGATTCATTTTAACTCCGGTCGCGAAGATCAACCTTACGTCAAACTGAACTGCGGCGCGATTCCCGAGACGCTGCTCGAGTCGGAACTTTTCGGTCATGAAAAGGGTGCCTTCACGGATGCGCGTGCGTTGCGTCGCGGGCGATTTGAAGAAGCAAACGGCGGGACGCTTTTCCTCGACGAAGTTGGTGAAATGAGTTTGTCGGCGCAAGTTCGGCTGCTGCGGGTATTGCAGGACGGCGAGCTAACGCGCGTTGGCGGTAGTGAAGTGATTAAAACTGACGTACGCGTGTTGGCGGCATCGAATGTCGACTTGAAACGCGCCGTCGAATTGGGAACTTTCCGGCAGGATCTGTTTTACCGCCTCTCGGTGTTTCCGATTAAGTTGCCGCCGCTGCGCGAGCGACCTGAAGACATCCATCCGCTCGTGATCCATTTCCTCGAGCACTACAAACAGAAGACCGGTCGTTTCATCTCGGGCATTTCGAAAGACGCGCTGCAGGCGTTGATAACCTATGATTGGCCCGGCAACGTGCGCGAGCTGGAAAACGCGGTCGAGCGCGCGGTGATCATTGCCTCCGGACGGCAGATCGAGTTGGAAGACTTGCCCGATGCGATCAGCAAGATCGTTTTGCAGGAGCGCGACCGGATCAAAGTTGAACGTGCGAAAGCCGCGAGCGAAGGCCGCACTACGACGTTTGAGATCACGGTTCCTTCGTCAATGGAAGAGATCGAGCGACAGGCCATCGAGGCCACGCTCGACTACACCGCCGGTGACAAATCTCATGCTGCCCGCGCCCTGGGCATTGGGCGCAAAACGCTTTATCGAAAGCTCGAACAATACAACGGTCGCTCCGATGGGAAGTAGGTCCTGCACGACCCATTCTTGGCAAAAGCTGCGCCCGCCTGCTATAGTCCAACGCCGTAATATTCCCTCGAATTTTTAGTAAACCAGCGAAGTAATAGGGCTTCGCTTTCACAGAAAGGACCCCATAGCAATGGGACACGACGATTATCGGAGAGATAGTGGCGACAGCGTCTCAACCAGATTAACGTATCTACTTATCGGCGGCGGCATCGGAGCCATTCTCGCGCTGCTTTTCGCGCCAAAGTCGGGCCAGGAATTGCGCAGCGACATTGCTGATGCCACCAGAAAAGGTATCGATCGTTCGCGTGAGGCTGCCCAGCAGTTGGGCGACCGTGCAGGCGAGTATTACGAGGCTACACGTGGCCGCGCGGCTGAACTTTATTCACAGGCTGCTGAAAAGGTCAGCGATGTGGCCCAGGGCGCACGCGAGGCTGCTTCTCGTCAAACCGGAACGATTTCGGCGGCGATTGATGCGGGCAAGAAGGCGTATCAGGAAGAGAAGCGGAAGACCGAGATGTCCGGCCGCATTGAAGCCGCGCCAAATTACGGTGAGAAGTCAAACTAAACTATCGCCAGGCAAATGTACTGTTTCGGTTTACAAATGAGCACCAATGACCCGATGTTCTGGGTGATGGTCATCATTGCCGCTTCATTCGTAATCATCGCTATCGCGATGGTTGCGATCGCAGTGTTCGTCAGTCGTGCGGTTAAGTCGGTGAACCGTTTGGAACAGAAAACGGAACCGCTGCTCGAACGGGTCACCGTGATCAGTGAACAAGGCAAACAGATTGCTGTGCAGGGAAAACTGATCGCGGAACAGTTCAGCGCAGTTTCGAATCACCTCTCGACCGCGACTATGCACTTCTCCGAATCACTCGCGATCATCAAGGGTGAGGTTGCCGAACTGAAATCACTGGTGAGCGACACGGCTGTCGAAGCTCGTGATAAAGTCGAGCTGGTAAGTCGAACGATTGACCGCACTCACAAACAGGTGGTTTTGACGACCGACTTCATCCAGACGAAGGTGATAGAACCGGCGCGCGAGCTGGCTGCGATTATGGCGGGCTTCCGCCGCGGCCTCGAGGTACTCGTTGCGCCAATGCCGAAGCCCATTAACCAAACCTACGCCGAGGATGAGATGTTTATCGGTTGAGTAAAACCTCAAGTGATTTGAAACGAACCCGAGCCATCTCATCCCGAGATGGCTCGGGTTTTTTGGAGTGCGGCGGCTTGCCGCACTCCAAGGAGGTTCGAAATCCAGTTAGCGCTTTGCTAGTATTTACGACTTACGCATATGTCAACAGAAACGCCTTTGGATCTAAAGAAGACCGTCAACCTGCCGAAGACCGCCTTTTCGCAAAAGGCGAATCTGGCGCAGAGCGAGCCCGCGCGTCTCGAAAAGTGGGCCAAGCTCGATCTCTACCGCCTGATCCGCCGCGCGTGCGAAGGTCGCGAGAAGTTCATCCTTCACGATGGACCGCCTTACGCCAACGCAGATATCCACCTCGGCACCGCGATGAACAAAGTTCTCAAAGATCTCGTCGTCAAATCACGGACAATGATGGGCTACGACTCGCCTTACGTGCCCGGCTACGACTGTCATGGCCTGCCGATCGAAACACTTGTCGAGAAAGCACTTGAGAAAAGAGGCAAGAAAAAGAGCGACCTAAGCACGGAGAGTTTTCGCCGCGTCTGTCGCGAGCACGCTCAAAACGCCTTGCAGAGCCAGACTCGCGATTTCAAACGACTCGGCATTCTCGGCAAGTGGGACGATCCATATCTCACAATGTCGAACCACTACGAAGCGGAAACTGCGCGTATGTTTGCGCGTTTCGTGGAGCGTGGTTGGGTTTACAAAGGAGCACGACCGGTTTACTGGTGCTTGAAAGATCAAACGGCGCTCGCAGAGGCTGAGGTTGAATATCATCAACACACGAGTCCATCGGTCTACGTGAAGTTTCCACTCGAAAGCGATCCGGCGCTAATCGATCCGGCACTCGCTGGTCGCAAAGTGTTTGTGCTGATCTGGACCACTACGCCGTGGACGTTGCCCGCGAATCTCGGCATCGCCGTTCATCCTGATTTTGAGTATTCGGCATTCGAGTACGGCGACGAGGTTTACATCGTTGCCAGCGATCTCGTCGAAGCGGTCGCCGCGAAGTGTGGGCTGGGCGCTTCGCCGAAGGTGCTCGCGCGTTTCCTTGGCTCAAAGCTTGATCGACTCGAAGCGCGCCACGCGTGGCTCGATCGCAAATCGCTGTTGATGGTCGGTGAGCACGTCACGCTTGGCGGCGAAGCTGACGCTGAAACCGAGCTCGACGTTAGTGAGGCACAGAAAAAATCGTCAGACAGCAAAGCTGGAACGGGTTGTGTGCACACCGCTCCGGGACACGGTCACGACGACTTCGTGATCGGCAAGCGTTACGGTTTGGAGATCTATTGCCCGGTCGACAACGCCGGACGATTCACGCCCGATGTCGAGTATTTCGCCGGCCAGCGCGTGTTTGACGCGAACGATAAGATCGTCGAGTTCATGCGAGATCGAGGCGTGCTGCTGTTCAGTGAAAAATACGAGCATCGCTATCCGCACTGCTGGCGCTGCAAGAATCCCGTGATCTTTCGCGCGACGCCGCAGTGGTTCATCGCGATGGACCAGGCGCACACCGAACTCGTCGAAAAGGACGAGGACGGCCGCGACCGGTCCAACTTCACCGACAATTTCTCGGAGGATGTATCGCTTCGTGACGCTGCACTCGAAGAGATCGAACACGTCAAGTGGGTTCCCGCGTGGGGCGTCGATCGCATGCGCAACATGTTGAAAGGACGTCCTGACTGGTGTGTTTCGCGACAACGTGTTTGGGGAGTCAACATTCCGGTTTTCTACTGCGCTCGCTGCAACGAAGCGGTTGCCGATCCGGCGGTGATCAATCACGTCGCCGACGTTTTCGAACGGGAATCGGGCGATGCGTGGTACACGCGCTCGGCGCAGGAATTGATGCCGCCGGGTTACACGTGCAAAGAATGTGGCGCGCAGGAGTGGACCAAAGAGAGTGACATTCTCGACGTTTGGTTCGACAGCGGCACGTCGTCAATCGCGGTGCTGGAGAATCGGCCGGAGCTTCGCTGGCCCGCTGAAGTGTATCTCGAAGGCGGCGATCAGTTTCGCGGCTGGTTTAATTCATCGTTGATGGTTGGTGTCGCTGCTCACAATCGCGCGCCGTATAAAGTGGTGATCACGCACGGTTGGACACTCGACGCGCAAGGCCATGCGATGCACAAGTCTGCGGGAAATGCAGTCGAGCCTGAAAAAGTCATCAAACAATCGGGCGCCGAGATCATCCGCTTGTGGAGTGTGTCGTCAAACTATTTCGACGACATGCGCGCGTCTGACGAGATCCTGCAACGTGTGACTGATGGTTATCGCAAGTTGCGCAACACCGCGCGATTTGCGCTCGGCAATCTCTACGGCTTCGATCCGGAGCGCGACAGCGTTGCGGAAGAGGATTTGGAAGAGATCGATCGCTGGGCGCTGGCGGAGTTGAATCGTGTCACGGCGGAGGTGTTTGCAGCGTATGAGACTTTTGAGTTTCACAACGTCTATCGCGCTTTGTACAACTTCGCGACCGTGACGCTCTCGGCGCGTTATTTCGACATCATCAAGGATCGTCTTTACACGTTTGCACCTCGGAATAAGGCGCGGCGTGCGGCGCAGACGGCGTTGCTGCGTATTGGCGATGCGCTCGCGCGCATGCTGGCGCCGATACTCGTCTTCACTGCCGACGAGATCTGGGAGAACCTGCCAAACAGGACCGAGCCATCGATTCACCTCACGGTGTTTCCGGCTGCGACTGCTGACACCAGCGAAGGACTGTTGGCCGATTGGGATCGTCTGTTTGCGATTCGCGACGATGTCTTGCGCGCGTTGGAAGAAGCGCGCGTGGCGAAGCAGATCGGCAGTTCGCTTGAGGCAAAGGTTACGCTGGAGGCGTCAGGAGAGGCGCTCGAGCTGTTGCGCAGGCATGAGAAGGATCTGCGTTACGTGTTTATCGTGTCGCAGGTGGAGCTTCATGAAGCACAGTCGCCGGGTGTTTCAATCGCGATCTCTGTTGCAGAAGGCAAGAAATGTGAACGCTGTTGGAACTATTCAACCCGCGTCGGTGAATCGGATCGCTATCCGACGGTGTGCGAGCGCTGCGTCGCCGCCCTGGCGGAGATCGAACAGGAAGAGTAGCCACAAAGAGGCACAAAAAACACAAAAAAGCGGCTGAGTCTTTTGTGCATCTTGTGCCTTTTTGTGGCTAAACTGATTTGAATTTTGGCCACGAACATCCACAATGTTGCTTCCTTTCGCACGCGCATCGCGTGGCGCGCCGGTTATCTGCTCGCTGCCTTCGGCATCTACATGGCCGACCAGTCATCAAAAGCATGGGCGGTCAGAATCCTGCGTTTTGGCGACGAGCGCGTGGTAATCCCCGGTTTTCTTCAGTTCATCTACACTGAAAATCCGGGTATCGCATTTGGCCAGTTGCAGGAAGGCGGCTCGTTTGGACGCTGGTTTTTCGTCGTGCTTGCCGTGCTCGCCGCAGTCGCGGTGCTTTACTACTTCATGCGCACACCGCGGAATGACGATCGCGTGCTCGGCGCCTGCGCGCTGTTGCTGGCAGGCATTTTGGGTAACCTGACTGATCGCGTGCGTCTCGGTTACGTAATTGATTTCATCGTCTTACATGCCGGCAGCTATCGCTGGCCCACGTTCAATATCGCCGACGCAAGCATTACCGTCGGCGCTTTGTTGCTGGCATATGATTTAGTTTTTAGCCGCAGATCTAAACGAATAAATACAGATGTATCCTGAACTCTTTCGCATTGGCAGTTTCCCCATCAACACTTACGGCGTCTTTCTCGCTATCGCGTTTCTCTGCGCGATACTGATCGCGGTTCGGCTCGGCGCGCGCGATGGATTACCGCGAGAGAGGATCTATGACCTCTGCTTGTGGATGCTGCTCGCGTCGTTGATCGGTTCGAAGATCCTGATGCTCTTGACTGAGCCTGAATATCGCGATCACCCGCTTCAACTTCTTTCTTTGGATTTCCTTCGTTCCGGCGGCGTGTTTTACGGCGGACTGCTCGGCGCCGTGCTCGCGGGTTATTTCCTGATGAAGCGTTATCAACTGCCGTGGTGGAAAACGGCTGACGCTTGCGCGCCAGGTATTGCTATCGGCAATTTCTTCGGACGCCAGGGCTGTTTCGCTGCGGGCTGCTGCTGGGGTAAGCCGACGACGCTTCCGTGGGGCGTGAAGTTTACGGAGTTGGGCCGTGAAATCACCGGCGTGCCAACCGACACGTATCTTCATCCGACGCAGCTTTACGAATCATTCGCGATGCTGTTCGTCTTTTTCTTCTTACTCTGGCTGCACAAGCGCAAGCGTTTTAGCGGACAGGTAATACTTGCTTACGCGTTGCTCTACTCGGTCATTCGCTTTGCGATAGAATTCCTGCGCGACGATCCACGCGGCGACGTTTTTGGTTTGACGACCCTGACCGGCCTCTCGACTTCGCAGTTGATCAGCATCGTCGTTGGCCTCTCCGCGCTCGTCCTGCTGATCGTGCGCCGGCGCCGTCATCCTGTGAATCTTGCAAATCCTGCAATCCTGTCTAAAAGACCCGTATGAACCCTCTAAAACTATTGCTTCTGATTGTTCCTATAATCCTTTCCATCTCTCCCCCGAGACCGCCCGCTGAAAAACATCTGCGCAATATCAAACAACTAACCTTCGGCGGCGAGAATGCCGAGGCTTACTTCTCATCCGACGGCAAGCAGCTCATCTTCCAATCAACGCGCGACGGTCGCGGCTGCGATCAGATCTACACCATGAACGTCGATGGCTCGAACGTGAAGATGATCTCAAACGGCGACGGGCGAACAACGTGTTCGTACTTCTTTCCTAACGGCAAGCGAATCCTTTATTCGTCAACACACCTCGGCGACAAGCAGTGCCCGCCACGCCCGGATTTCTCGAAAGGTTACGTTTGGGCCGTCTATCCAACGTTCGACATCTTCACCGCGAAGCCCGATGGTTCAGATCTAAAACAACTGACAAACGCGCCCGGCTACGATGCCGAGACGACGATTACATTGGACGGCAAGAAGCTCGTCTTCACCTCGATGCGCGATGGCGATCTCGATATCTACACGATGGATCCGAACGGCAAAAACGTGCGCCAGCTGACGAACGAGCTTGGATACGATGGTGGTCCATTCTGGTCGTATGACGGCAAGCAGATCGTTTATCGCGCCTATCACCCGCAGACCGAACAGCAGAAGGCCGACTACCTTGAGTTGTTGAAACAAAACCTGATTCGTCCCACGACGCTCGAGATCTGGGTGATGAATGCTGACGGCTCAAACAAGCGGCAAGTGACGAACAACGGCAAAGCGAACTTTGGCCCGTACTTTTTCCCTGACGGCAAGCGAATCATCTTCGCATCAAACATGGACGATCCGCGTGGCCGGAATTTCGATCTCTACAAGATCAATGTTGATGGAACGGGCTTGGAACGCATTACTTTCAACGAGACCTTCGACGGTTTTCCGATGTTCTCGCCCGACGGAAAGAAGCTCGTGTTCGCTTCGAATCGCAACGCGCAGAAAACAGGCGACACGAATGTGTTCATTGCGGATTGGGTAGAGTGAAGCTGAGGTCACAAAAAGCACATGAAGTACAAAAAGTTTTCGATTGTAACGATCGCGATTTTAGTCACGACGGTAGGGATTTGCGCGCAACAGGCGGTCGAGCCGAGCGCGGAGCGGCTGCAACAACATATCAGCTATCTTGCTTCAGATGCCTTGAACGGTCGTCGTACCGGCACTGCCGGCGCGAACGATGCTGCGCGTTACATCGCGGGTGAGTTCGCGCGCGCGGGTCTTCGTCCCGCAAAAGTCGGCGATTCGCGGAAGCTCAGTGCGACGATGGCGCGTTACCTGCAAACTTTTCCGTACGTGGGCGGGGTCGAACTTGGGAAGGGCAATACACTTTCAGTTCGGAACGCCGGATCGGTCACTAGTTTCCGTGTTGGCGAAGATTGGATGCCGCTCGCGTTCTCGTCAAACCAAAAGATCGAGAATGCCGAAATCGTCTTTGCCGGTTATGGCATCACGTCGACTGAACTCAACCACAACGATTACAACCACACATACACGAAGAACCAGGTCGCGGTCGTTAATGCAGGTACTCCGGAGGGAGACAACCCTCACAGTCGATTCGCGCGCGCGGGCGAGGTTCGATTCAAAGTGGCTGCCGCCCGCAATGCCGGAGTGGGAGCGTTGTTAATAATTGCAAGCGAGAAGACTCTCAAGGACGACCGGCTCTCATACCTGCGTTACGACAATGCAGGCGAAGCCGGCATTCCAGTGATAGTCGTATCGCGAGATGCGGCGTCTCAGATTCAGGCCGGCGAAAGAACTCTCACCCTTTCCACCGACGTCGTTCGTAACGAAGTTCCTGCTTACAACGTTGTCGGCGTGCTCGAAGGTTCCGATCCGATTCTCAAAAATGAGAACATCATCATCGGCGCGCATTACGATCACCTCGGTCGCGGCGGCGAAGGAAGCCTCGCGCCTCGGTCAGGCGAGATTCATCACGGCGCCGACGATAACGCTTCCGGAACAGCCGGCTTGATCGAGTTGGCGCGCCTGTTCAACGCGCAACGGCCGCGACTGAAACGCACGCTCGTTTTCATCGCCTTCAGCGGCGAAGAAGAAGGTCTGCTCGGATCAAACTATTACGTGAATAATCCGCTAGTGCCGCTCGCCAACACCGTCGCGATGATCAATATGGACATGATTGGCCGGATGAAGGATCGCAAACTGGTGATCGGCGGCGTGGGAACGGCGCAGGAGTGGCGCGACATCATCGCGAAAGATAAATCGTTCGAGTTAATACTCAATGAAGATGGCTTTGGTCCAAGTGACCACTCCTCGTTCTACGGCAAGCACGTTCCAGTGCTCTTTTTCTGGACCGGAACCCACAGCGATTATCACAAGCCGTCAGACACGTTTGACAAGATCAACTACGCTGATGAGGCGCGGATCCTGGGCATGGTTGCGCGCATCGTCAGAGACGTTGACGGCGCCGACAAACGACTCACCTACACCACCGCGAAGAGCGATTCAACAGCACGCACCGGCGGTTTTCGCGTCTATCTCGGGACGATCCCGAATTACGCAGACAGCAGTGACGGATTACTGATCGACGGCGTGCGTGATGAGTCGCCGGCAGCGAAAGCTGGGCTCAAAGCCGGAGATCGGATCGTGAAGATCGCAAACAGAGACATCAAGAACGTTTACGACTACACGTACGCACTTGGAGAGATGAAAGCTGGTCAGGAGTATGTGTTTGAAGTTATGCGGGGCGGTGAGAGATTGACTTTGAAGATTACGCCGGAGGCAAGAAAGTAAGCCGCGGATTTTCGCGGATGAACGCGGATTAGAAATTGATCCGTGTTAATCCGCGAGAATCCGCGGCTGATTTGTTACCAGCGCGGTTCGCGCTCGTAACGATCGTTATCGCGATCACGGCCCCCGCCGTAACCACCACGACCGCCACCGCGATTACCACCATAACCACCGCGGCCGCCGCCGCCCCGATCCGTTCTTGGCTTGGCTTCATTGACGGTTAAATTGCGTCCGCCAAAATCCTTGCCGTTGAAAGCCTCGATAGCTGCTGCCGCCTCTTCAGGGGTTGCCATCTCCACGAAAGCAAAGCCACGAGATCGTCCTGTTTCGCGATCTTCAATCACCGAAGCTGATTCTACTGTTCCTACTGCGGCAAAAGCTTCCCGCAGTTCCTCGCTCGTAGTACGAAACGAGAGATTACCGACATAGAGTTTTGTAGCCATTCTAACTATCCTTAATGTGAACGGAAGCGCGGGCTTGCTGGAATTCGCTGATCCAGTTCGGGGGGGAGTACCGATACTTTCGGCGAGCTGCGACGTACCCGATGCTCTAAATCTCGAGAGCGGCTTCTAACAAGTTGACAACTGCCTCACTCTCTATCAGCCGAACCTCGTCGCTTTACGATCACGGACAGGCGCTATCACCATTGACGCGCGAGAGCAGGTATCTAACAGGCGAAGTATGCAGGAGGCCTTGGAAACACGTCAAGGCTTATTTGACGTTTAACCACAGATTACACAGATTCAGTATAATCTGCGGAATCTGTGGATAAAGAAAGGCTAGGAAAATGTCGAAACGTATCCCTATTACTGTCGCCAATGGCGACGGCATCGGGCCGGAAATCATGGCCGCGACGCTGCGCATCCTGGAAGCGGCAGAAGCCCCGCTCGAAATTGAGACCATCGATATCGGCGAAAAAGTCTATCTGACCGGCAACTCGTCCGGCATCGAGCCGAGCTCGTGGGAGTCGTTACGACGAACGCAGGTCTTCCTGAAAGCCCCAATCACAACGCCGCAGGGCGGCGGTTACAAGAGTTTGAATGTCACTGTGCGTAAGGTTCTCGGCTTGTACGCGAACGTTCGTCCTTGCGTTGCATACGACCCTTTCGTTGAAACCAAACACCCGTCGATGGACGTGGTTGTAGTGCGCGAGAACGAAGAAGATCTGTACGCCGGTATCGAACACCGCCAAACCAATCAAGTGGTGCAGTGTTTGAAACTGATCTCGCGCCCGGGCTCGGAAAAGATTGTTCGCTACGCTTTTGAGTACGCTCGTCGCAACAATCGCAAAAAAGTCACTTGCTTCACTAAAGACAACATCATGAAACTGACTGACGGTCTGTTTCATAAAGTGTTTGACGAGATCGCCGCTGAGTACCCCGACATCGAAAACGAGCATTGGATCGTCGATATCGGCGCCGCGAAATTGGCTGACACTCCGGAAGCTTTTGACGTCCTCGTCATGCCAAATCTCTATGGTGACGTTCTCTCTGACGTGGCGGCGCAAATTGCCGGTTCAGTCGGCCTTGCGGGATCGGCGAATATCGGCGAACACGTCTCGATGTTTGAAGCGATTCACGGATCCGCGCCGCGACGCGCCGGTCAGAACCTCGCGAACCCGTCGGGCCTGCTGCTTGGCGCGGTGATGATGCTGGTCCACGTCGGCTTAACTGACCACGCCGAGCGCGTTCACAACGCCTGGCTGCGCACGATTGAAGACGGCATTCACACCTACGACATCTACGATGAAAGCGTCAGCAAACAGAAGGTGGGGACGAAAGAGTTTGCCGATGCGGTAATCAAACGACTGGGCGAAATGCCACAGATCCTCAAAGCGAGGAAGTACAGAAAGTCTGAAGAAGCTCTGTCGGCTGCTGCGGGCACAGGCAAGAAGGCGCCGAAGAAAGAACTGATCGGCGTGGATGTTTTTCTCGACTGGACCAAAGGTTCGGCAAACGATCTCGGCGGGGCGCTCAGTAAAGTCAATGGCGAGGGCGTCAAGCTGACGATGATCAGTAATCGCGGTGTGAAAGTCTGGCCGGGAGGACACACAGAAACTTTTTGTTCGGACCACTGGCGCTGCCGTTTTCTTACAGAATCAGACGGAGGCAAAGTCGCGCACGCACAAGTGGTTTCGCTGCTGGGTCGCATCGCCAACGAGGGATACGACTTCATTAAGACTGAAGGACTTTACACTTTCGACGGCGAGCGTGGTTTCTCGTTGGACCAGGGAGAGTAGGATGACGACAAACGAATCAAATAAGCCGCTCGTTGCGGTGATCATGGGCAGCCAGTCTGACTGGGAAACGATGCGACACGCGGATGAAACGCTTTCACAATTTGGTGTCGATCACGAGTGTCGTGTGATCTCGGCCCATCGTTCACCGTCGTTGGCGGCGGAGTTTGGTTCGACTGCGGAAGCGCGCGGGCTGGAGGTTGTGATTGCGGCCGCCGGTGGCGCTGCGCATCTTGCGGGCGTGCTTGCCGCCCACACGACTTTGCCGGTCTTGGGCGTGCCGATGCGTAACGATGCGCTGAATGGCCTCGATTCTTTGCTGGCGACGGTGCAAATGCCCGGCGGAATTCCTGTTGGAACACTGGCGATCGGTAAACCGGGCGCGATTAACGCCGCGCTCTTCGCTGTGGCGATATTGGCGAACAGCCGGCCTGAGTTGCGCCAAAAGCTGCACGACTTCCGAGCTTCGCAAGAGAAGAAAATCCGCGAGACCGTGCTTTAGACAGAATCCTGTCCACTCTTAGTCTTGAATTTGCGCAATCATTGGCGCACAATGGCCGCATTTGTAGGTCCTCGTGCCCCCCATGATCGGCCAAACGGTTTCCCATTATCGAGTTATCGAAAAGCTGGGCGAAGGCGGCATGGGCGTCGTCTACCTGGCCGAAGATCTCCATCTGGCCCGTCAAGTCGCGATCAAGTTTCTCACTTCGACCGATCATCACTATCGCGCACGCTTCATTCGTGAAGCACGTGCCGTTTCAGCGCTGAACCACACGAATATCGCGATGGTCCATGACTACGGTGAAACGACCGACGGCCAGCCGTTCATTGTGATGGAGTATGTGAAGGGCAAGTCGCTGAGCGATCTGCTCGATGAGGGTTTGACTCTGCGACGATCGGTCGAAATCATCTCATCGATTGCCGCAGCTCTCGCAGAAGCACACGATCACGGAATCGTCCATCGAGACATCAAGCCTTCAAACGTCCTCGTCAGCGAACGTGGTCACGTGAAAGTGCTCGATTTCGGTTTGGTCAAACACCTGTTCGAACCGCCGATGAGCGGAGTGGATCTCGACGCGCAAACGATCTATTCAACGCAAACTCGCAGTGACGTGATCGTTGGCACGCCGCTCTATCTCTCGCCGGAACAGGCAACTGGAAAGACGATCGACGGTCGCAGCGATCTGTTCGCGCTCGGAGCGTTGCTTTACGAATGTTTGACTGGGCAATCGGCATTTTCCGGTGGCAGCGTGCTGGAGATTGGCGCGCAGATCATTCACGTGACTCCACCGCCGCCTTCGAAGATTAATCCACACGTTCCGCCGGAGCTCGATCGCATTACGTTAAAAGCGCTCGAGAAGAAAGTCGAGGCGCGTTATCAGTCCGCAGCCGAATTGTTGAAGGATTTGCAAACGGCCTCGACAACCTTGAGCGGCAATGGCGTTCCTGTCGCAACTAAGGCAAACAGGCCAACTGAGGGATTCAAGCGAGCGACAGATGCCTTTACGACTTTGACAATGTCACTGCGGCGACAGCGCTTTTCGCTGGCCTCAATGATTCCAGCCGTCATCGTCGCGGGAGTTGTCGTCTGGGCAGTAATTCATTATTGGCCACGCAGCTCTTACCAACCGTCCGCCGCTGCACTTCACTGGTACGAGCAGGGAACCGATTACCTGCACAACGGCGCCTACTATCAGGCGAGCAAGGCACTTACGCAAGCTATCAGTCTCGACCCTAAGTATGCGCTTGCCAGAGCGCGTTTGGCGCAGGCGTGGACTGAACTCGACTACAGTGACCGCGCTAAAGACGAGTTGCTTGAAGTGACACGAATCGTCGGGGATCGTTCCAATTTGTCTCGGAGCGACGCTCTTTACCTGGATGCGATTACAGCAACTGTGTCCAGACACTTTGGCGATGCCGTCAACGCTTATAGTGAACTCGTTAAACTCGCACCTGATTCAAGTCCGGTGTACGTCGATCTCGGTTACGCCTATGAAAACGACGGCAATCTCGACAAAGCGCTCGAGAACTATCTTAAAGCAATCGATTTGAATAAGGGCCAATACGCAACCGCTTATTTGCGCGCCGGAGTTGCTTATAACCGCAAACTCGACCGGAAAAATGCGATGGCCATGTTTGACCAGGCCGAACGTCTGTACGGCGCCGGCAGCAATAATGAAGGCTTGAACGAGGTCATCCGGCAGCGAGGGAATGTTTTTAGAGACAACGGCGAATCAGACAAAGCGCAGGAGCAATTTCAAAAGGCTCTCGAAGCATCGCGCGCAATCGGCAACGAGGCTCAACAAATTAACGCGCTCATCGATCTGAGTTATCTTGCTTCCAGACGCGGCTTGATCGCGGAAGCTGAAAATTACGCTAAACAAGCTGTGACTTTCGCGCAGCAAAAGCAACTCGAAAACCTCACCGCCGGCGCTTTACTCGAGCTCGGTAACACGTTTTCCGGCAAAGGAGATCTTGAAAAGGCAGAGGACTACTTTAAGCAGGGGATTCAGATCGCCCGTGCCAACAAAGGTCGTTTGCGTGAAAACCGAGGCCTGGCGAACCTCGGCGCTTTGTATATCCAAACACTTCGCATCGACGAAGGCTTGCCAATGGTCCAACAGGCGCTGGCGTATTTTCAACAGGAAAACTATCAGCCTTTTGCCGTTATTTGTCTTGGTCACATAGCTCGCGGATATCGTCGGAAGGGCGACTATGCGGCTGCCCAGCAGGCGGTGAATCAGAAATTCGAACTCGCAAACCGCATTAACAGCCCTCAGGTGATTGCAGATGCACACCTCGAACTCGGGGCGCAGTTATTGGATCAGGAAAAACTTCCCGCCGCGTTGGACGAGTATGGAAAAGCTCTTGAGCTTTATCAGCCGGACAAAAACAAGTTACGTGTCGCGTTTACCAAAGCGAATCAGGCAAAGATTCTCGCGCGTTTAGGCCGTTATCCCGAAGCGCAAAAACTGCTCGACGAGGTTTTTGCAATGACCAGCGAAAAGAAAGACACGTTCCTGCAACTGCTCCCCGAACTTCATCTCGTCAAGGCCGAGATGAGTCTCACTGAAAACAAACTCCCTCAGGCTGCTGCCTCAGCAAGTGAGGCTATCAAAATGAGCGATGCGAAATCTGATGTGGCGATTCAGGCACAGTTGATTTTGGGTGTGGTGAAGGCGTTTTCCGGCGGCGGAAAAAGTGCGCAAAAACTTTGTGAGGACGCAGTCAAAGCCGCTGAAAACGCCGGCGACTTTGGTTTGTACTCACGCGCGCTACTCGCCCGCGCGGAAGCGGCATTGAAAGGAAATGACCCTCAAACCGCATTAAGAATGGCGACCCAGGCGCAGGAGCGCTTCGCCCGCGGCGAACAACTTGAGTCAGAGTGGCGAGCGTGGCATATCGCCTCACAAGCCAGTCTACAGTTGCATGATGTAAGTAATGCGGAAGTACAGAGACTAAACGCGGCGAATATACGCAACAAGCTGGAAGAACAGTGGGGCCCCCATTTCAAGCAATACGTTTTACGGCCTGATATTCAGGTTTATCTTGGACAACCGAGTTGATCCACTTGGCTCAACTCTAGAACTACAAGGAGATTACAATTATGTCTAGCCCAGAGCAACAACCTGTCGATCCTCTACCTATCGACCCACCGGATAACACGAATCCAGATAGCACCACACAAAATCCGGATTTGGCTTTAGCTGATGAAGAGGCGAATTTAGGTTTAACTGATCCACCACCACCAGCGATCAACCCTCCAGACAATACGTGAGGCTGCCCAACTGAATGAACAATAGACAATCCACAGATTACGCAGAACCTGTGTAATCTGTGGATTAAAATTTCTTCGTCTTAAGCCACTCCTTTACAACCTCTTTCGGATCTCGCTTGTTACCGTCAATCTCGTAATTGAGCCCGCGCATGTCATCAGTCGAGATCGCATTTGCCAGTCTCGACAACACTTCTCCCAGCGCCGGCACCCGCGTCAAAGAATCCTCGCGCACGAGATAAACAGCTTCGTACGGCGGAAAGAAGTGCCGATCGTCTGCGAGCTGTACGAGATCGAGCGTCGCAATGCGACCTTCGGTGGAGTTACCGGCAATCAGATCAACTTGCCGCGATGCAAGCGCGATGTAGGTCAGCGATAGATCCATCTCGCGCACTTGGGCGAACTTCAATCCGTAAGTTTTTGAGAAACCCGGATAACCATCGTCGCGCGACATGAAATCCTGTCCGAAGCCTGCGCGCCATCGAGGCGCCTGCGGTGAAGCATCCGAGATCGTTTTGAGATTTAGCCGTCGCGCTTCATCGCCACGCACGAGAATCGCAAACGTGTTCTCGAACCCGAGCGGAGGACTGACTTCAACCTTGAACTTGTCTGCATATTCCTGTTTCACCTGGTTATAAACGGCGCGCGGATCGCCGATCGGTGAGTGGTGAAGTATCGCGGTGAACGACGTTCCCGTGTATTCGGGATACAGATCGAGAGTGCCACTGACGAGCGCTTCGTGCGGCAGGTTTCCGCCGAGCTCGAAGCGTCGCTCAACGGAAACTCCGCGCGCTTCGAGCATTTGAGCGGCGATCTCCGCGAGCAACGCTGACTCAGTGAAGTCTTTGGATCCGATAGCCACGTGGCCTTGTGAGGTCGGTGTTGGACGAGCAACGCTGCGCCAAAACGCAACGCCGGCGATAAGCAAGAGCACCACGCCGGCCGCGAGAGCGAGTCTTAGTTTCACCGATGTCGCTGATTTACGTTTCGCCTCGAAACTGAATCGGCGTTCCAACAGTCCCAGTAAGAAATCCGCTGCAAGTGCCAACAACGCGGCTGACAATGCGCCGGCGAGCAACAGGTTGTTGTCGTATTGTCGCAAGCCGCGAAAGATGTAAACGCCCAGGCCTCCAGCACCCACAGCCGCGGCAATCGTCGTAACTCCGACCGCGATCACTGTTGCAACACGAATGCCCGTCACAATCACGCCCATCGCCAGCGGCAGCTCGACCTGTCGCAGCACCTGACCGTCAGTCATTCCCATCGCAACTGCGGCTTCTCTCACGCTCGGTTCAACGCCGAGTATTCCGGTAACCGTGTTTCGAATGATTGGCAATAACGAATAGAGCACGAGGGCGACCAGCGCTGTGCGAGATCCAATGCCACCGATGAACGGCAAGGGAATCAAAAACCCAAACAAAGCCAGACTCGGAATCGTCTGCATCACGTTGGCCAGGCCGAGTACCGGACCACGCAACGCACGATAACGTGTCAACGCAATACCCGTCGGAACGCCGATGCTCACGGCAATGAGAATGGCGAGGAAGACGAGCACGATGTGCTGCCTGACCAGCAACAACAACTCGGCCCAGTTGAGTTGGAGAAACTGGCAGAAGTTCACTGTCTGCCTCCCGCTAGTTCGAGCGTCTCGACGTAAGCACGGACCTGCGGATGATTCGAGGCGAGAAACTGTTCCGGCGTTTCGAGCAAAACCAACTGGCCTTTGTGCATCAGTCCGATGCGTCGCGCGAGAATCAACGCCTCGCGCACATCGTGAGTGACGAGGATCGCGGTCTTGCCCAAACGCTTTGTCAGCTCCGCGAACTCACGTTGCAAACTCGCTCGCGTGAGCGGATCGAGCGCACCGAATGGCTCATCGAGCAGCAGCAATGGCGGGTCTGCTGCGAGCGCGCGTGCGACGCCGATGCGCTGCCGCTGACCTCCCGACAGTTCGCGCGGATAACGCTCCGCGAAACGATCCGGATCGAGTCCGACGAGACTCAAAAGCTCGCTCACTCGTTCGTGCGTGCGCGTCGGCTCCCAACCCGAAAGCGACGGGACCAGGCCAACGTTTTGCGCGATCGTGAAGTGTGGAAACAGCCCGCCTTCCTGAATGACGTAACCGATGCGCCGTCGCAAGGCGATCGGATCCCAGGCGGTCGTTGGTTTTCCTTCGACGACGACCTCACCGGATGTAGGCGTCAGCAAACGATTGACGAGCTTGAGAGTGGTCGTCTTGCCGCAGCCCGACTCGCCGAGCAAAACGAGTGTCTCGCCTCGCTCCACCGTGAGGTTCAGTTCTGAAATTATCGGATTGGGAACTGTTGGAAGCGAGAAGCTGACGTTGTGAAACTGAACCAGCGCATCATCGGTACCACGGGGAAGCATTGTGCTTTTTTGTGCCTCTTTGTGGCTCACTTCGCAAGCAACAGGTTACTGCTGAATCGTTCTTCTGAATCGAGCCACGTGCGTGAGAGTTCGAATCCTGTTGAGGCTGCGAGCTGCGCGATGCCGGCTATGTCGTACTTGTACGAGTTTTCAGTATGAATCAACTCTCCGGCTGCGAATTCGACTTCGAGGTCCAGTTTCGCTATGTGCACGCGTTGATTGAAGAGACTCTCGATGTAGATCTCGATGCGTCCTATCTTATCGTTGTAAAAAGCTCGATGACGAAACGCGCGCAAGTCGAAAGTCCCGCCGAGCTCGCGATTGATTCTCGCCAACACGTTTAGATTAAACGCAGAGGTCACGCCAAGCGCGTCGTTGTAAGCCGCTTCGAGAATCGCAGGATCTTTTTTCAGATCCGCGCCGAGCAATAGCGCGTCGCCGTTGTTAAGCATGCCACGGAGTGCACGCAGGAAACGGAGCGCTTCGTCGAGATCGAAGTTGCTGATGTTTGAGCCGAGGAAGAGCGCGAGAGTTCGACCGCGCGGCTTCCTGCCGAGTTCCGCAAGTCCGGCAAAATAATCGGCAGCGTATGCTTCGATTTTCAGCCGCGGATACGACTGAAGCAGGATTCGCGAGCTGCTTTCGAGCGCGTAGGCAGAGATGTCAACCGGCATGAACAACAACTCGGGTTGGCGGCGAAGCAGCGCTTCAATAATCAGACGCGTTTTAGACGCGCTTCCACTGCCCATCTCCACGAGAGTCTTCCGACCATCGACTGAAGCGACGATCTCATCCGCGTAACGTTGGAGAATATCGTTTTCAGCGCGCGTCAAATAGTATTCGGGCAGCAGGCAGATGGCTTCGAACAGTTGTGAACCCAACTCGTCGTAGAAATACTTTGGCAAGAATCGCTTGGGGCGGGCTGTTAGTCCCTTGCGCACGTCCTCGGCAAGTCCGGCAAGCGGATCGCGCTTGACGAGGTTGTAAATGCGAAGCCGCGGGTCGCGGCTGGGTTCTGACTGTGCCACAGTCGGGACATCATAGCTTTTGCCACAAAGAGGCACAAGAAACACGAAGAATTGTTGTACGTTATGTGCCTTTTCGTGGCCTGCCCTGTTTTGTGCCTTTTCGTGGTTGCACGCTTGACCAGTCGTCGTCAGCCGGGCAAGATCTGTCAGCAATGTTCGTCAGTAGATTTGTACCCCTAGCCTTACTGCTCGCAAGTTTGTGCTCAGCAGCGGTCGCCCAGAGCTATAAACAGGAACTCGAAGCTCCTGAAAAGGTCTCGCTTTCGGTGAAGAACCTTGACGGGCGCGTCAGCGTCGTGGCCTCTGAAGCGCAACAAAAGAAGGTCACCATCGAGGCGAAATCCTCGGGCGCGGCGATCGTTGCCGAAGACATCAAAGTCGAATCCAAGGGCAGCGACGTCGTGATCGACGTCCGCCAGCGCGGTGAAAAGGATCGCATCGATCTCGTCGTCACGATTCCAACCCGCTCGAAAGTGGCGGTCGAAGGACAGGCTGGAGCTGTAGACGTTGTCGGCAGTGTCGAGTCGGCGGTCGTGAAGACCGATACCGGCACGATTCACGCAGACGTTCCGCTCGAGGCGCTGAAGTTTAATTTCGTTTGGGAAGCCAGCAGGCCGCGCTACATGAGCGACGTCGAATTGCCGGAGGTCAAGGAGAAGGCTGGCGGCATGTTCAAGCTGTCCGGACGGCTCGGCGATAAGAAAGCGAAGAAAGAAGAGCTCGTCGCGCTGGACTTTCGCACGCAGCGCGGGGTCGTGCTCTTGAACATCGATCCTGAAATGGCGCCGAGCGATCTCCGCGAGCGGCCGCTGACTGAAGCCGCGCGCGCGATTGTTCGCAGTGGTGACAGTCAGCTCGTCGACGCGATTCGCAAAGTGTCGCCGAAGATGTTTGGCGACTATGCGAAAACGTTACCGCCGCCTGAAAAAGAACCTTCGTTACAAAGACGCACGCCGCCAGGACGAATCGTGAGCGAGGTGGCGCCGCAGTTGATGCGCTTCAATGCGAGCGTGACTGATCGCAACGGACGCGCGATCGGAGGCATGCGCGAGTCAGACTTCACGGTTTGGGAAAACGGCATCGAACGACACATCACCAGCGTTGCGCCTGCGAATGAGCCTTTCAATCTCGTATTGCTGTTGGACGTTTCGGGCAGCGTCGAAGAGCGAATGGATTTTATTCGTAAGGCGGCGCGCGATTTTCTGCGCACGACGAGTCCGCAGGATCGGATCTCGATCATCAGTTTTCGCGACGACATTCAGGTGATTTCTGACTTCAGCACCGATCGGCAGATGCTCTCGAAAAAGTTGGACGAGATCGATGCGGGCGGAGGCACCGCGCTTTACGACGCGCTCGGCTACGTGCTCAGCGAACCACTGAAAGAACTACGCGGAGCGCGCACCGCGATTGTCGTCATGTCTGACGGCGACGACAACAAGTCGTTTCTTCCGTTTCCGGCGATTCTGGAGGCGCTGATCGAGTCGGGCGCGCTGGTTTATCCGCTTTATGTGCCGTCGGGATTGATACCGGAGTCGAGTGTGCCGAAACCGGAGATCACGATCGATCCATTGCGCACACGTTATCTAACCTTGACCACGCGAGCCGAGGAAGAGGCGCGCAAGCTCGCCGCCGCTTCCGGCGGGGTTTATTATCCGATTCGTCGTCTCGAGGATCTGCAAAAGGCTTACGACGACGTCGTTGCGCAATTGCGGTCGGCGTACACGATCACCTACGCGTCAAACTCGGTATCCGCCTCGCCTCGCGTGCGCGTGCGCACAAATCGCGATGGCGCTTCGGTTCGACTCAGCCCCGCCGTCGGCCTAAACAACACTCCGTGAGTAAATCCCGTAATCCTGTGAATCAACCCCTTTTCAACGCGCTCTTCGATGAAACCGAACGAAAGCCGTTGACTGTCTCGCAACTAACGAACTCGATCAGGATCACACTCGAGTCGCGTTTCATCTCCGTTTGGGTTGAAGGTGAGATCTCAAACTTCAAAGATCATTCCTCCGGTCACTGGTACTTCACGCTCAAAGATCAAAACGCGCAACTGCGTGCGAAGTGCTTTCGCTCGACGAACACTCGCATTCGTTTTCGTCCCGCAAACGGCCTGCACGTTCGCGCGCGCGGCAAACTCTCGGTTTACGCGCCCCGCGGTGAATATGAGCTGATCGTCGATGCACTCGATCCGGTTGGCGCCGGCGCATTGCAGGTCGCGTTCGAACAACTGCGCGATCGCTTGCAGAAGGAAGGGCTGTTTGCCAAAGAGCTCAAACGCCCGTTGCCGGTTTTTCCGCGTCGCGTCGGCGTCGTTACGTCACCCACCGGCGCTGCAATCCGCGACATTCTCAACGTTATCTCGCGTCGCACGCGAACAGTTCACGTGCTGTTTTCACCTGCGCGCGTGCAAGGCGACTCGGCTGGTCCAGACATCGCTCGCGCGATCTGGTTCATAAATCAGTATCACGAACGTGCTTTGCGTGAAGGACGCGTGGCGGATCTCGTCGACGTTTTGATCGTTGGACGTGGCGGTGGATCGACCGAGGATTTGTGGGCGTTTAATCAGGAGGAAGTTGCTCGCGCAATCCGCAAGTCGACGATACCCGTGATCTCAGCGGTGGGCCACGAAACTGATTTCACGATTGCTGATTTCGTCGCCGACTTTCGTGCGCCGACGCCATCTGCGGCAGCCGAGATCGTGGCCGCGCGCGAGGATCAAATCTGTTCGGCACTCGATAATCTCGGCAGACAATTGGTGCGTCTGACGCGATATAAAATCGTCAATCTTCGCACGAGAGTTCAGGAGCAGGCGCTGTCGCACGCGTTTGACGAAGTGAAGTCGCAATTGACGAACGCGCGTGCGCGATTTGATGCGGCGTCGGCGGCTTGCGACGGAGCGGTGGAGACAAGGCTTCAGCAGGCGCGTGAGCGACTCGCGCTTGCGGCGGCTTCGCTTGACGCACTGTCGCCGCTTGGAGTATTGCAACGAGGTTACGCGATCGCTCAGGACGCGTCAGGAAAACCATTGCGAGATGCAGCAACGGTGGCCCAGGGTGATGCGGTGAGCGTTCGTCTGGCGAAGGGAAGGCTGCACACACGCGTCGAGTCCACGACTGATTAGCAGTAATGCCCCAGCGAATAGTAATCAATCTCGATGAGCCCAAGGGTGTTGCGACTGCGCAGCCTGGTCGAGTCGCTGGTCGCAAACGGCGTCGCTGGCCGCGTGTTTTGGCGATTCTTGCCGTGCTCGTTTTAGTTTTCATTGTCGTCGTGGCAGCGGGCGCGTTCTTTTGGTGGCGGCATTACCAAACGACTCCGGCTTACACGCTGACGCTGATGATCGATGCTGCACAGCGAAACGACGCAGCAGAGTTTCAGAAGCGAATCGACGACGACGAAGTCGCGAAGAATATGGTCGCGACGGTCAGTCAAAAGGCCGCGGCGCGTTATGGTTTCGCGCTCAACAGCTCGGTGCAATCGCAGATCGATAAAGTCGTGCCGTCGGTGCTTCCGCAGTTGAAGCAAACGATTCACGACGAGGTGGTGAAGGAGATCAAAGAGTTTGCTTCAAAGTCGGAACCGCGACCGTTCATCTTTCTTGTTGTGGCTGTTCCTTCATTGGTCACGGTCACCACCGAACGGGATACCGCAAAGGCAACCGCAAAGATGAACGATCGCAGCATCGAGTTTACGATGCGGCGCGATGCGGACCGCTGGAAGGTCACGGACTTCAAAGATGACGTGGTGATTCAACACGTGGTCGACAACGTGATGAAAGAGTTGCCGGCGGTTGGCGGCGTTGATGCTAACAGTCCATTGCTAAAAAAATCCGCGCGTGGCAGATCGGCGCGGCGAGGCAGATAAGCGAAGCAAATGACAAATGGTGAACAAGGCCGGACGTTTGAAGCGTCTCTCGAAGCGCTCGAACGCATCGTGCGACAGTTAGAAGATGGCGACTTGCCGCTCGAGAAGAGTCTTGAGCTGTTTGAGCAGGGCATTCGACTCTCGCGCGAATGCCAGGAGCGATTGAGTCAGGCCGAACGGCGAATCGAAATCCTGTTGCGCGACAATCAGGGCCGGCCGGTGGCGAGTCCTTTCAAAGAGCCGGTTAACGACACTCCCGACCGCGACGAAGACAAAAACGAAAATGGCTTCTGAGGTCTACATTCAAAACACGCTCGAACTCGAGAGCTTGTTGGCGGGTAGTCGCGCGGTCGTCGAGGTCGAGCTCAATAATCTTCTACCTTCATCGGCGACGGCTCCGGAGAAAATTCATCAGGCGATCCGCTGGAGCGTGTTTGCGGGCGGAAAACGTTTTCGACCGGCATTGTTGTTGGCGACTGGCCAGGCCTTCGGCGCCTCGGCTAAATCGTTGATGCGGACCGCGTGCGCGTTTGAGATGATTCACACGTATTCACTCATTCACGACGATCTGCCGGCAATGGATGATGACGATCTGCGACGTGGCCTGCCAACGTGTCACGTGCGCTTCGACGAAGCAACTGCAATTCTCGCGGGAGATGCATTGCAAACTCTCGCGTTCCAGGCGATCGCCGACGATCATCAATTACCGGCTGAAACCCGCATCATGCTGATCTCGGAATTGACGCGCGCAGCAGCGACGCCCGAAGGAATGGTTGCCGGTCAGGCGCTCGACATGGAAGCAGAGACTCACCAGGTCAACGGCATGCAGTTGGAGGAGATTCATCGGCTTAAAACGGGAGCGTTAATCGTCGCTGCCGCGCGTTGCGGCGCGATCATCGGCGAAGCGAATGAGAACGAGCTGGCGGCGATTACGAGTTACGGTTTACAGCTCGGGTTGTTGTTCCAGATCACGGATGATTTTCTCGACGTGACGGCGACTGCTGAGGACCTCGGCAAGACGCCGGGTAAAGATGCGCGATCGAATAAGGCGACCTATCCGGCGCTGCTTGGAATCGAAGAAACGAAAGCCGCAGCCACTCGCGCGCATCACGATGCGTGCGCCGCATTGGATCAGATCGATCGGCAGACGGATGTGCTGCGGCGCATCGCTGATTTCATTTTGCATCGCACTGGGTAATCCACAGATTACGCAGATTTAATCTGTGGAATCTGCGTAATCTGTGGATTATTCATAAGCGAGCGCTTCGCGCACCGTCACGCGCGATGCCCTCCACGCCGGAATAAAGCTCGCCGCCCCACTCAGCCCAATCGAAACCACGATCCAAATCACCAGCCCCAACGGCTCAAACACGAAATCCAACCCGCTCTGGAACATGACGCTCACGAGGAACTCCCCAATCATCTTACTGATCGGCCACGCCAGCAGCGCCGCGATGGTCCAACTCAACACACCAACAACAATCCCTTCCGACGCCACTATCAACCAAACGATCCTCGGCGTCGCGCCAAGCGCTCGCATCACTCCCATCTCGCGTCGTCGCTCAAAAACGTTCAGACTCATCGTCGTCATCAGTCCCAGTCCACCTACACCGCCAATGATTGCCGACATCACAATCAGAAACACGTAGATCATCAGCATGTGCTCATCGAAAGCAAACCGGCTTTCAGCTTTGCTGGTCCCACTGCGCGCGCGCACTCCCTGCTGTTCGAGGTTTAGATCGAGGTTGGCCTTCACCAGACTGATCGAATCGGGATCAGCGCGATCGAGCGACAATCTCAGGTTGTTTACCATTCCCGGCTGCCGCTGTTGGATAAAGCTTAGCGGCACGTAAGCAATGCCACTGGGCGAGAACGCCTCTCTCGCCACGCCGACCACGTGGCAGGTCGTCTCCTCAGAACCGATGCGCAGCACGACGGTCTGCCCGACGCGCATCGCCGGCTCTCTTCCAGCCAAAGCGTTGTTGACGACTATCGCATTAGTGTCGTCTGACGCTAGCTTTCGTCCCGCGATGATCTCGAAATCCATCAGTTGCGTGTCAGGCGGCAACGCCACGACGTTAAATCGATTAGGTTGCGAGGCGAGCGAAGCTTCAGTCGTGAACCAACCTTCAGCACGAGTAATCCCTGGCGTGTTGTTGACTGCCTTTTGGATCTTTTCCCAAGCGTAAGGATTCGCAAGCGATACCGCCAGGTCAAACTTCCTCGCTGCGAACATATGATCGAGCGTGTTAATCATCGACGCCCTGACATTCAACGCCGAAAGAAAGAACAGACCGCCGGCAGCCAACGTTAATAGCGTCAATACCAGCCGTGCGCGACGTCGAAAACTATTTCGGATTGCGAGAACGATTAAGCTGAACGTTCCACCGATTCGCGTCAGCACACGATCAAAGGCACTGGCGCCGAAGGTGGTTTGCGATAGCCCAAAATCGGAAAGAGCGACCCGAACCGGCACTCTCGTCCCGCTCCAAACGGGATACGCAGCAGCGATCAACGGCGCAGCTAAGCCAATTAATGCGACCGGCAGATAAACCCAAATCGGAACCGCGAAGCTGTTGATGTCGAAATTCAGAAACATCGCCATGTACCGACACAAGGCGCGCGTGCCGAGTATTCCCAACGGCGCCGCAACAATCACCGCCGCGATTCCCAAAAACAATGCCTGACCAAAATAGATCTGCGCGATCTGCCGGCGCGTTCCGCCGATCGCTTTCATCACTCCGATCTGACGCACTTGCGACGCCATCATCGCCGTCAACAAGTTGATCACGAGAATTCCACTCAGCACGAGCACGAAGATGCCGAAGCTCGACATCGCCAAAAGCAAGACACCCATGAGATCGGAGTGAGGATGTTTGCCAGGCGCGGGTATCTCGACACGTCGCACTTCGCGTCCGCGACTCCTGATCGCTCTTTCGACGTCAGCAACCACTCGCCTGATGTGGTCTTCGTCAAATCTATTTTCCGCGACGAGAATGTTGAGTTGATTGAGATACGGTTGTTCGCCAAGTTGGACAAGCGTCGCGAGATTGATGTAGCCATAAACGATATTCTCCATGCGCGCTTGCGCCTGGCCGACGTCGTGAACGCCGCCGCTGATCACCAGCGGCCGCTCGACGCCGTTGGCAGTCTTCACGATAACCGTGTCGCCGATGCGTGCATTTGCAACTTGAAAAGCATCGCGCTCGATGAGGATCTCGCCGGTTGCGGGCGGCCATGCGCCTTCTTCCGGCACAAGCTTGCTGACGCGAATGTTTCCATAATCTTTGACGACAAACAGAATCAGGTTGCGCCACTGCACTGGTCCAGCCTTGATCTGACCACTTATCGTTCGCCGCGGCTCTGCGTCGCTCACCTCGCGATTTTGCAGAATCGCCTTGACGATATCGTCGTCGGCCGTATCGACGCGGATTACAGCCGAAGCTGGATTGGTGGCGAGATAACCCTGGTCCAACTCGCGCGTGAGAATCGCGTAGGAGGCAAGCACCGCGGCGAAGGCTGAAACACCCAGCGCAATCGCCAGCACGACGAGCGCGGTGCGTGCACGTTCGTGCCAGAAGTCGTGAACCGCTTTGCGCCAGAGTGTGTTCATTGTTGAATAAATCCGTCTGAAATCTCAACCCGGCGATCGATCACGCGCGCGATATCGGCCTCGTGTGTGGCAATCACTACGGTCGTGCCTTGATTGGCCATGTTGCGAAAGAGATCGAGAATGGCAGTTGCAGTAACAGAATCGAGATTACCGGTTGGCTCGTCGGCCAAAACGAGTTGTGGCTCGTTTGCGAGCGCGCGTGCGATCGCGACGCGCTGTTGCTCGCCACCCGAAAGTGTCGCCGGCAACTTGTCAGCCTGCGCGCCGACTGCAACGCGATCGAGCAGCGTAATTGCACGTTTGCGCCGTTCGCGGAAAGGAAACGCTTTGCAAAAATCCATGGGCAGCATTACGTTCTCAGCGGCCGTCAACGTAGGCAGCAGTTGAAAGAATTGAAATACGAACCCGACGTTACGGCCGCGCCACAGGGCGAGTTTGTTTTCTGATAACTCGTGGATCGTTGTGCCTGCGACAGCTACCGAGCCGGACGATGGACGATCGATACCGCCGATCATGTTGAGGAGCGTCGATTTTCCGCTGCCGGATTTGCCGACCACGCCGACAAACTCGCCGCGTGGAATTTCGAGATCGATGTCCCTGAGCGCGGAGAATTCCCCGGCTGGTGTCTCGTAAATTTTTGCAACGTGTTGAAGTGAAATCATAGGTAGAAGTTTGCGCCTGGAAATAGACGAGGGAGGTTTGCACCTGGAAATAGAAACAAGTAAGGAAGAGGGGCTTGCCCCCGCTGTTAGGACAGAGCGGGGGCAAGCCGCCCTTCCTGACTTGTTCCCTTCTAAGGCTGTTCCTCCTTCTAAGCACCGTTCGTCCTCTAGACGTAAAGGCGCAGAGTATTTTCGCTAAACGCTTCTGTCCAGCGGGAAGATCGTGACTTAGATCGTAATCGAACAAAGAGGTAGTTAATGTCCAAGAACCAGCACTTGCCGCTTGCGGACTCGAAGAAGAAAACCGATGCTCGCGTCCGTCGCACGCGCGACGCGCTCGGCGATGCGCTGATCGCGCTGATGCAGGAGAAGACGTTCGACACGATCACGGTGCAGGACGTGTTGGACCGTGCCCACGTCAGCCGTTCAACTTTCTATTCGCATTACAGCGACAAGGACGATCTACTGATGAGCGACGCTGAGGAATTTTTTGAAGCGCTCTCAATGGCACTCTCGGCGCACGGTGACAAGTCGGATCGCGTGTTTCCGGTGAAGGAGTTCTTCACGCACCTGGAGGAAGTGCAGCCGTTCTTCAAAGCGCTGGTTAAGTCAGGGAAGTTTCAGGAGAACATGGAGCTGGCCCGCGGACACTTCGCGCGCGGGATCGAACGCCGCCTAGCCGAGCTGCCTCGCGGCAAGTCAATTCCGGCGAAGGATCTTCCGGCGATCGCTTTTACGCACGCGGGCGCCCTGTTGTCGTTGCTGACGTGGTGGCTCGATCGCGGGATGCGAGAGCCACCAGAGGAGATGGACCAACTATTTCATTGCATGGTGTGGAAAGGAGTTGGCGCCCACTAAGGCAACAACTTGCTCGTCTCGTTGGCTTTCTTCTTCACGTAAATATCGCCGCGCAGCGTCAGGTTGGCTTTCTCCGCCAGCGCCTTTAGCATCGAATCAAGTAGGTTCTTGTTTTCAAGTTTGAAACTGGTGACTCCCGTGACGTTGGAATCGGGATCGCTGTATTGCAGTGTCAGATAGCGAACTTTGGTTCTGATGAAACCAGCCGGAATTCCGTACAGCGGTATATTACTGGCAACAGTCGCCGCCGCTGGTCGTCGTTTGTGCGTATCGGCGAAGGCTGACACGATGGCTTCGTAAGGTATCGAGATCTCTTTCGGCGGCTTGTTGTCTTTGAAGAGTAATCGCTTGTTGTCGTCGTCGAAGATCAACGTGCCTTCCATGGTCTTTCTGTAACCAAAAACACCACCTTCGTACTTTGCTTTCGCAGATTTTGGCGCAGGCGGAGGGGCCGGAGTTTTTGCCGGCTCTTGATCCGCTGTGCGAGGTCGTTGCGCAAACGCGCCGGTACACAAAACTCCGAGCAGAAGCAAACTAAAAATCGTTCTCATAAGGTTCTCCTTGCGCTGACTTAATTGAATTCCCTTGCCCACATCGGCGCCTGATAGAGGATCCACCAGAGCAATAACTGAATCACCAGTATAACCAGGCCAACAATCGTGCTTGCGTAACAAGTGAGGCGGTACGATTCCCGGCTCACGTGATTTGATCGATAGGATCTGACAACACCCACCGTTCCCAGCAAAACCGCCCCCGGACAAAACAGGATCCCGAGATACGGCACTAACGCGTAGGTCGCGAAGGCTCGAGCTGTCCCGGGCAAGCCCTTCATGTTAATCCTGAAAATCTTGAAATCCTGTAAAACCGCGCCTACTTGGCAAACGGCTTCACGCGTTCAATCGATTCTTTGAAATCGGGATCGGAGGGGGCTAGCGCTGCGCCCTTTTGATAGGCGGCCAGCGCTTTCGCATACTGCTTCGTCACTTCGTAAGCATAGCCAAGCTCGCGATAAACATTCACTTCGTCAGGTGTCTTTTTCGCCGCCGCTTCGAGCGCAGCAATTGCCTTCGGAAAATTGCTCGCGCGTGAATAAGCCACGCCGAGAAGATACAAGGTAACGCCTGTTGCGTCGGGCGTAGTCGACACACGTTCGAGCGCCGCGGCCGCACGCGCATACTGTTTTGAACCGATCAAAGCCTGACCAAACAACGTGACTGCTTCGGCGTCAGTGCGAAGCTTGATCAAGCCCTCGCCCGCACGCACGGCACTCAGGTAATCAGCTTCCGCTTTTGCCGGATCAGAACTGGTCGCAGCACGACGCAGATAAGCGGTAGTCAAAAGCGTCCAGCCGCCAACGAGCCGCGCGTCATTGACTGTTGCGCGGTTCAACGTTGCGATAGCCGTGTCGAGGTAGTTTTTAGCGAGCGCGATCTGGGCAAGATAGTAGAGTGACAAAGAATCTTTCGGATTGAGTTTAACGACCGTATTGAAACTCTTCTCAGCGTCTGCGGTTTTGCCTGTCTTGTACTCCGCGATGCCGCGATAGTAGAGCATCAGACTATCCGGCTGACTGCCACTGCGTTCAGTGGCCGCAACCAGCAGCGGCAGGGCTTCCTGATATTTTTCTGAAAGGACGTAGGCCTGTCCCAACGCGCTCTCAGTGTTTGGATCATTCTGCTTGGAACTTCGCTGCAATTCAACAGCCTTCTCCAGGTCTTTTGCGGCGTCGGCGTACTGTTTCAAATTCAACTCGGCGAAGCCGGCGATCTTCCAGGCCTCTGAATCGTTCGGATGCTGCTCGGCCAACTCCTTCGCTTCTTTCGCCGCGGCTGCAAACTGCTTTTGTTCGAGCAGAAGATATGCATGCCTCGTGTCCGCCGGACTGACGGTATTGACGACAGGCTTGACCGGCTGAACGTCAAGCAAAGGATCGTTTGGGTTGGTCTTGCGCGCGGTCGGAGACGACGCCGGCTCGGGCCGGAGTAATGGGTCAGAGGCTGGGGTCGTGGTTTTTTGGGCCGATTGCCTGTTCGCGCGTCGGGGCCTGGTTGACTGGGCCTGAATTACCCCTGCGGCCAGCAAAAAAGCGATACTGATGGTGACAAGCCGTTGAACAAGCGTTGGTCTGCACATAATAGGCATGATTGTATTCGGGAGAGGGTTGGTTTGAAAGCTCAGACTACAGGTTTCGCGACCAACCTTCGGATGCTGCCACGGCACTCTGCGTTCGCCAGCAAGAGCACAAATGCGTTGGCCGCTTTTCTGTGTTTTTTTGTGCGTCTTTGCGGCAAACTCTGACTGTGAACATCGGCGACTGGCTAACGACGCATCGCGACCAGGTCAACCAGAAGCTCGCGTGGTTGCAGGACGAGCCTGTGGACATCGTTTGGGAGCGGTGGTCTGCCCTGCACCGCATCCTGATCTGCCGCCAAGGTCGGACGATTAAGATGTATTTTGCTGATCCTGGGCTGGTAAATGATGAACCCGACATGAGCGGTGCGATGTCAGCGTTGAAGCTTTCCGATCCGTTCGATCTCTCACCCACACCGTACAACCAGACGATGATGCTGTCGCTACTGTGGCAGCCGAATCCGCAGCGTATTTACTTCGCCGGCTTCGCGGGTGGTCGCATTCCGTTGGTGTTCTATCACTACTTTCCCGAGGTAGTGATCGATAGCACAGACATCGATGAGGTGGTTGGCCAACTCGCCGAACAGTTTTTCGGCATTCAATTCGATGATAGGCAACGGCTGTACATCCAGGACGGTCGTGAGTTCCTCGAACAGCGCCAGGAGACTGCGCCTTACGATTTCATTTTCATCGACGTTTTTCGTGGAACAGGATTCAGCCCAATGCATCTGGCGACCGTGGAGTTTTATGAGTTGTGCAAGCGAAACATGACGGCGGACGGGGTGATTGCCGTGAATCTGGTCGAGGACGACTCCGTATTTGGACGAAAAGTCGCTACGTTCGCCTCATGCTTCAAAAACGTTTACGTGCTGTGCAACCGAACGGTGGTGTTGTTTGGAACGGATGGTCCGCTACTCAGTCGCGAAGAGATCCTGCAACGTGCGAAGGCACTTCAGGAACAGCATCGCTTTGCGTTTCCATTCTTAACGCGCGCCGCCGCCTTGAGGGAGTTGCGTGAGACAGAGCGATTTTGTGAATTGGCCGGAACGTGCGTCGTGTTGAGGGACGACGCACACGTTGCCGAGACGCTGCCACTACCTCCGACCGATCCGGTGTTTTACGGCATAAGAGTCGACGATCTATGTCCATGTGGCTCAGGCAAGGAATTCAAGCACTGCCACGGACGAGCTTAGCCACAAAAAGGCACAAACAGCACAAAATTCATGTGCTTCCTGTGCCTCTTTGTATTTCTTGTGCTTCTTTGTGGCTAAAAGTTCAATTTGAGGCCAAACTGAAACTGTCGCGGGTCAAACGCAGCAGTTGGACGGCTGAAGTAGCGACCGTTGCTTGCACGCAGATTGAAAGCGCGCACGTCGTCGATAAACGGCGACGCAGCGGCTTCGTTGAAGCGATTGAACAGATTGAAACCTTCCGCAATCAGCTCCAACCTCAGGCGCTCGCCGATTGGAACGAGTTTCGCAACGCGCAGATCCAGTGACATGAAACGATGCGTGATGCCGAAGTTGCGCCCCAGACTGCCGCTCGTAAACACGCCGTTGGTAATCAACGGAACGCAGCCCGCGGTGCCGGCCACGCACAACGTTCCATCAGCAAGCACGGTCGGTCGATCCGTCTGGTTCGACTGATCGTTGTTCGTGTCCTGGTTGCTGAGGATGTTGAATGGACGGCCTGACGACACCTCGAAGATCGGCGCGATAGTGAATCTTGACAAGGCGCGGTGGAACCCGCCCTCCGAAGCCCAGCTACTCGGCGACGCGATCACGGCGCTGAAAACAAAGCGATGACGTTGATCGAAAAGCGAGTCAGCACGCTCGGCGGCGAAGTTGCGATTGTCCTGCGGCAACAAGAGTGTTTGCAGGTCAGACGAGTCGTCGATCGAATGCGACCAGGTGTACGAAGCGAGGAACTGATAGTGGCGCGAGAAGCGCTTCTTCACGTCGACATTCAGCGCGTGGTAAGTCGAATTGCCATCCGATGTCTGCGCGTTGATCGAACCAAAAGGTGAAATCACGCCCGGAGTTCGCAGCGAACCAGTGAGCGCGCCATTCAGTACTGGAGGAGTTACGAGACCGCCTGACAATGCCTGGGCCAGGAAATAGTTCGGTGCGTTCGGGCGGAAGAAGTTCGCGATACCGGCGTTGACGATGCGGCTGCCGAGATTGGTCAACGGCGCCGTGATCATGCCAGGAATGATGATCGCGAACGTTTGACCGGCAGTCGGATATGCCGGCGCGCCCGTCGGCGTCGTCATCGTGAAACACTGGAGCGGCACACCGAAAGGACACGGCGCGCCTGACGTCGGAATCGAAAACGCAAGTGCTTCCGTGGTGCTTACCGGATTGCGTCCAGCTAGGCGGAAGAAGTTTTGAATCTGAAGATCCGTGCGCGGAGCGTTGATATCGAGCGGATGCGGCAGATGGTGTGCGCCGACGAAGATATAGCTTCCGGAAATGGTCATGTCCTTCGTCAGCTCGCGCTCGATGGTGAAGTTGCCTTGATTCGCGTAGGCATACTCGAAGTTTTTCTGCACGTGCAACGTGAATGGCAGCACTGGTCCAAAACCTGGGAATGTTTGATCGTTGAACCGTTGCCGTCCAAACTGATACTGCGCGCCGGCCGCAACGCCCGGCGTTACCACGCCCGCCGGACAAACCGGCGTTACTGGACCACCCGGCGGACAGACAGTTCCTTGAAACACCTGCACGGCATTGAGCAGCGCCGTTTGTGACGGACTACCCGGTGTCAGGATTCCCTGCTGCTGTTGCACCGCGTCGGCGATGTCAGAGTTGAATGCGATCGCGAGCAATGGATGGTCGTAGAAGATTCCGAAGGCTGCACGAATAACGGTTTTTCCGTCGTTCTTGGGATCCCACGCGACGGCCAAACGCGGCGCCCAATTGTTCTTGTCGCGCGGAAATCCTTGCTGCACGCCCATCGCATCTTGCGCCGCCAGAATGTCTGCTGCCGAAAGATTAATGCCCGAAAGCGGATCGCGCAGCGGCAACGTCGACACCTGTTCGGTCAATTCGTAGTCGTAACGAATACCGTAGTTTAACGTCAGGTTCGGACGAACTTTCCACGAATCCTGCGCAAAGAACGCCATCGGTTTGTTACTGATACTGCTCACCGGATTGCCGAAGCCCTGAATGAAGTTGGCCGGGAAACCAAGACCGTACTGCTGCACCGGCGTAAAGTCCGGCGCGCCCGCAAACGCGGGATTGAGCGTGGTCGCGGCGAGTCCGCCAAAGTTAAAGAGACCTGCGAAATTCAGCTCGAAGATCGCTTCGGGTATTCGGACGAATGCGGCGTCACCGCCGAATTTGAAGTTATGGTTTCCGGCGACGACGTTTATGTTGTCAGTAAACTCGTACCGCGTTTCGGTGCGAACGACCGGCGAGAAGAGCTCGCGGCCGATGAAGGCCGTGCCGGAAATGTTGAAAGCAACTGCGTCCCCGTTTTGCGATTTGAAGGTTGCGCGGCGCTCGCCGAAATTGAAACGTCCTTCGTTTACCATGTTGTTTGAGAGAGTTGAGGTCAGCGTCGCAACCGCCGAGAAGTCTCGCAACCTTTGAATGCCGGTCCGCGAGAAATCGTTCTGGCCCAGCGACTGGTTTTGCGACTCGACTTGAATACCGGTGATCTCGCTCGGATTGTAGCCAAACCTGAAACTGAACTGATGCTCGGAAGTGATCAGGTGGTCCAAACGAAATGAGTTATAGGTCGTGCGGTCGGTAATTGGAAAAACTCGTTGCAGGCTGTTCAGCGGTCTGAACGCAATCAACTGCCCGGCAGCGTTGGTCGTTCCGGACGGCACCGGCGCGCCCGACAAAATAAAGCGTGGTCCAATAGCGCCGGGCAGGATCGGACTGATCGCTGGACACAAGCTGCCGTCGTTTGGCGATAAGAGTGGATTCGTGCCGGTTAATCCAGTAGTGCCGCCGCTAGAGGCAAAGAATCCGTAAGCGCGCGCACCGCAGATAGTCGTCGGCGTGCCTGCTGCTACCAAGGTGTTAATGAAAGCCGCCTGAGCCGGCGTGATGTTGGTGAACGTGCGTGCGATCGGATTGAGTCCCGGAATAACGGGAATCGTTGCGGAGCCGGTCAATCCCTGGGCCACGTTGCTGGTGAAGAAGCCCGACTCGTTTCTCCTGCGCTGTTCGAATGCGAAGAAGAAGAACGTGCGATCGCGATCGAGTGGACCACCTAACGTGAATCCGTACTGCGTGCGCGTAAACGGCGGATCCTCGATCGGCGCAAATGCGTTGCGCGCCTGAAAACTCCGGTGACGCAAAAAGCCAAACAGGTTTCCGTGAAACTCATTGCCGCCGGACTTAGTAACAACATTCACCACGCCGCCCGCCGAACGCCCAAACTCCGGCGCGAACGAATTCGTCACCACCTGAAACTCCTGCACTGCTTCCTGACTGACGGTCGAGCGCGATGCGTTGACAGAGTTGTCGGTGTTGTCGGCACCATCGACCTGGACCAGATTGGAGCGACCGCGCTGACCGCCGAAGTTCAAACCCGTCGTGGGCGCGGGTCCAATGGGCCGGCCGTTGTCGCGACCGACGGCCGAGTTGGTGAGCGCCATATTGATGTAGTTTCGTTCGTTGATCGGCAGGTTATTGATTCGTTGCTGATCGATCGTGGTCGAAACGGCGGTCTTTGAAGTCTCGATAATCTCGGACGTCGCACCTGAAATAGTAACGGTTTCACTGATCTGTCCTGGCTCGAGCGTCACGTCGACTTCGGCGGCTTGTCCGACGGTTACCGTGACTTTAGGCAACACGGCCTTTTTGAAGTTCGTCGCCTCGACCGTGATCTCGTAATCACCTGGTGTCACGTTGATGATGCGATAGAAGCCTTCGTCATTTGTGGTTGCATTGCGCGAGATATTTGTGCTCGGGTTGCGCGCGGTCACTGTGGCGTTTGCCACCACCGCGCCGGTCGCGTCTTTCACCGTGCCTTGAATATCAGCGGCGTTTGACTGCGACTGTCCGAGAGTCACGTTCGCACACAGCAGCAAGATTGTTAGCAGCAAGGGGATTTCGACAAGCCGGTGCCTTAACGACAAAAACATCGTCATTTCTCCTTAACTAGTTTTTCGCGGCCCTGGAATTCGCGCAGTCACAAAGACTCTTTTTGTTTACGTTCGCTTGCCAGTGGACGAGATTCGGAGACCGTCTCCGATTAACTGACGACGCATGGGAGTGGTCAATTACGTCGCTTCATATGCCCTGAGTTAAGCAACGCTGACAGAGAGATCAGCACTGGCTCAGCCTTTTTACTCCAAAAGGGCTAACGTGGCAAGCAGTTTAACTGCGGAGGTTTGGGCGACTCCTTGGAGTGCGCCGACTTGTCGGCGCTTTGGCCAAAGCGGTGCCAAGGCACCGCGCTCCAAGGAGGCGCACTTCGTTCGTTGAGCGCGTCGATCGGACGAGGCGATTCCGGAGTTGTTCACTAATACCGCAGAGTGCGATGCCGATACCGGCGAGACGTGGCTTGAAAGCTGCTCGTCGCAATAAGCCAGAGATCCGCAGCCGCGAATCGAACGTTCCGAAGTGTGCCGCGGTGTATTCAGCGCCGAGTGCGGCAAGCGATTCCTGGCTCGCTAACTTCTCGCGATAACGCAGGATTACCGTCGCAGCCAGTTCACCACTTTCGAAAGCCATCAACATGCCGCTGCCGGTGAAAGGATCGATAAACGCGGCTGCGTCGCCAATTGCGAGCAGGCCACGCGCGGGATTCGGTCGCTGTGGACCAAAACGTTCCCACGATGCGCTTAGCCATTCGGATTCTGCTTCAGCGTGCGCCAGTGTGTATGCAGCTCGACGATTTTTCATCACCATCTCGCGCATCACCATTTGCGGGTCCGAGTGATGACGCCTCACCTGTTCCGCAGAGATGATGAAACAGAGATTGCTGATCTCGCCTTCGATCGTGCTGAGCCCGCCGTAACCTTCTGGGTAGAAGTAGATCTCACATGCGTTGTGGGCCACACGCGTGTTGCGCAAGTGCGCTTTGAAAGCGATGAGCGTGGCTCTGGATCTGTGTTCACTCGTGTTGAGCTTGCGCGTGAGAATGCGCGCGCGTCCAGTTGCGTCGATCGTTAGTGGCGCGCGGTAATCGTGCTCGTGGCCGTCGATTTTTATTTTGACTCCGAGGACGTTGTTTCCGTCGATTATTGGTTCATTGATGCTCGCGCCTTCTAACACGTTGACGCCGCACTCTTGAGCGCGGCGTAGCAATAGGTTGTCCATCACAGCGCGACTCAAACCGAGCGCGGCTGGACCACCAAACCATCTGCTCGGAATCGTGACGTGGTGACCGCGAGTTGAATAGAAGACCGTTTCGGTGATCGCGCTTGGACCAGCGGAGAGCATGGCGTCCGAAACGCCGAGGTTGTCAAAGTGCCGACGGCACTCAGGCGAAATAAACTCGCCGCACAGCTTTGCGCGCGGAAATTGTTTCTGCTCGACGAGCAACACTCGCAAGCCGCCGCCCGCGAGATGTATCGCCGCACTCGAGCCCGCCGGTCCCGCACCGGCAATGATCACGTCAAAGTTGTAAGGCTTTTTTGTCACAGATTTCACGGATGAAAACGGATCCGCCCTCATCCGTGTCATCCGCGGCTAATATTACGCTTGGGCGGGCGGCGGCGCTCAATACCAGTCGATATGGAAAGTGCTGCTCGATCCAAATGTCCGTGAGTCCTGCGCGTTGGGCCAACTTGAGCAATTCATCCGGCTTGAAGCTGCGAAGTATCGATAACGCACCATCATGCCGCAATAAACGATTTTTCAACACCAATTTCCCTACGGTCGTGTAAAACAAATAAGCGATCGGATGCCGGTGAAGATCGATCACGAAGATCCGCCGGCGAGCCGCCCGACTCATCTCGCGCAGAATCTGAATCACCTGCTCCTCGACGAAGTGATGCGTGAAAAGCGAGCAGATCACGTAGTCAAATTCAGAATCCGAAAACGGAAGCTGTAAAGCATCCCCACGCACTGAGCTAATCTCACGAAAGCGGCTCGACTCTTCATTGATCGACTGCGCGGAGCGCTCATTCAACTCCAGACCAACTGCACGCAAGTTCCGGCCAGTCTGTCTGGCCCAAGTGGCCGTTACGCGCAACAACTCACCTGAACCGGCACCGACATCAAGTATCGAAAAACTAGTTAAGCCTTGCGCTTCGATCTCCGGAAACAGAGTGGCGCGTAAACTATGCGCATCGCCCATCCAGCGATTGACGAGCTGTAATTCTCCAATGCAGTCTTCATACTCTTCCGGCGTGTAGTTGCCGGTGTCGATGTGTTCGAGTCGATAGCTGCGTCGTTTGAACTTTTCGAGCATGTTGGACCACTGATTAGCGACTGAGTCTTTGAATCACCAACGCGCTGTTCTTCGAACCAAAGCCAATACAATTGCAGAGCGCAATCCTGACGCTCGCTTCGCGCGCTTCATGGGGGACGTAGTCGAGATCACAATCAGGGTCCGGTTCGTCGAGGTTAATGGTGGGCGGGATCTTATTCGTATGCATCGCGCAAAGCGCAGCGCCTAAGCCGGCAGCGCCACTCGCGCCCTGCGGGTGACCGATTTGCGACTTAGTGCCCGACATCGGAATGCGCGCTGCGTGTCCATTAAACGCGAGTTTCAATGCGCTGGTCTCGATTCGATCGTTGAGCAGCGTCGAGGTGCCGTGAAGGTTGACGTAGTCAATATCTTTCGGCTCACAGCCGGCGTCGGCGAGCGCCAAACGCATCGCGCGCGCGGGTTCATCACCATCCTCCGCGAGACGAACGCGATGATAAGCGTCGCACGTTGCTCCATAACCGCTAATCTCCGCGTAGATTCGAGCGCCGCGATCGGTTGCATGTTTCAACTCTTCAAGAACGTACATCCATGCGCCCTCACCGAGTACTATTCCTGATCGATCTCGCGAGAAGGGGCGCGAGGCGCGATGAGGCTCATCATTCCATTCGCTGGTCAACACAGTCATCAGGTTGAATGCTGCGAGAATGCCCGGCGCGATCGGCGCATCGACACCGCCCGAGATCATCATGTCTTGCCGGCCAAGTGCGATGTGCTGAGCCGCGTAAGCCATCGCATCAGTCGAGCTGGTGCAGCCGGTCGAAACGATATGCGACAAACCACGCAGTCCAAATGCCATCGAAAGCTCACTCGACAATCCGCCGTGCGTCGACGCTGGAATCGTGTAGACACTCGCTTTGCTCGTTGGTCCAACGTACCAGTATTCGTATTGCTGTTCAGTGAATGCGAGACCACCACCGCCGGTGCCGAGCTCGACACCGAAAGCACGACGCTCAGTTAGAGAGAGATCGTTTGGAAAAAGTTGAGCATCTTCGAGCGCTTCGCGTGCGGCTGCGAGTGCGAGAGGGACCGTGCGCGGAACGTGTTTTCGATCCTTTGGATTGAGTTGAGCCTGCCAGTCAAATGACGGAACTTCGGCGGCAATCTGAACGGGAGAATTAGAAGGATCGAAAGATGAGATTCTGCGAATGCCGCTCTGAGCGGTGAGGAGACCATTCCAAAATGCGTCGCGTCCGATTCCCAGCGGGGTCACACACCCCATTCCTGTAATGACCACCCGGCGCGGACGCGTCAACCCTCGAAACATGCAATTTTGATTTTAGCCGCGGGTTTACACGGACGGACGCGGATCAGATTACGATCTGTCTATCCGTAAACGTGTTATCCGTAAAACCGGTGGCTAACCCCCTAAACCTTTTGGCCGCAGTCGCTGCAGAATTTGGCGCCGGGACTCAATTCCGCCTGACAATTAGAACAAGTGGCCGATCCTTGTTTTGCTCCGCATTCGATGCAGAACTTGGCGCCGGGCGCATTCTGACGACCGCACTGCGGACAGGCTACACCTGCTTGCGAGGATCCCGCTTGCGATGATCCTTCTTTCGACTGCTTCACGGCATCGCTCATCGCGCCTGCCATTGCATTGCCCAAAGCGAAGCCCGCGCCGAGGCCTACACCCGTTCCTGCTCCGCCTGATGGATTCTGCGCCGCATCGCGCATCGCATCAGCAGCCTGAAATTGTGCGTAACGTCCCACGTCGCCGATGACACCCATCGACGTGCGCTTGTCCATCGCGGCTTCGACTTCCTGAGGTAGCGAGATGTTTTCGATGACGAACTTGGTTAACTCAAGTCCAAAGGTCTTGAACTCTTCGTTTAACTTGACGCGTGTGAACTTGCCGAGCTCGTCGTAGTTTGACGCGAGATCGAGAGCGGCGATTTTGGATTCACCGAGTGCATCGCTGAAGCCGCCGACCAAGGTGCGTTTCAGTTGGCCCTCGATGTCTTCGGTCATGAAGCGTGCGTTTGTTCCCGCAACCTCTTTGATGAACGCCTGCGGATCGACAACGCGCATCGAGTAGATGCCAAACGCTCGCAAACGGACCATGCCGAAGTCGGTGTCGCGCATCATCACGGGATTGGGCGTGCCCCATTTCAGATCCGTGAACTGCCGCGTGTTGACGAAGTAGACCTCGGCTTTGAACGAAGAGTTGAATCCATATTTCCACGCGCCGAGTTTCGACAGGATCGGCGTGTTGCCGCCGTCGACTGTGTAACGGCCCGGCGAAAATTGATCGGCGATCTGGCCCTCGTGCACAAAAACCGCGACTTGCGATTCGCGAACGATTAGCTGTGCACCGTTCTTGATCTCCTGATCTCTAACCGGAAAGCGGTACATCAGGGTGTTGGGCGAGTCGTCGAGCCATTCGATTACTTCGATGAACTGTGCAGACGGGCTTAGGCGGTCAAGTATTCCCATAGTGGCGTTATTCTGCCACAGATCTTCGCGGATTAGCACGCTGATCGGCGTTTGGCTTCGAGAATCGGCGGCCCAACAGGGCCGTCAGGCCACCCGCCATATCAATCAAACTGTCGTAAATAGACGGCGTGCGACTGGGGACAAAACTCTGGTGAAATTCGTCAAGCAGCGCATAAACCACAATCAAGGTTACAGAGATCCAGAACCACCGCTCGCTGATTGCGCGATTCGGTGACGTGCGAAACGCACGCGCTGCGAGGAAGCCGAGGATGGCGTACTCCGTGAAGTGGGCGATCTTTCTGGTGATGAAATGGACGACGGCCAGAGTTTCCGGACTGGTGTTTGGAAACAGCCAGAGGATCAACGGTCCAATGATGCGCGAGGTGTTACTGGCTGAGAAGCTGTCAGACGAAGCAAAGGAGATAAATGCGAGCCAGACGACGAGCGGAACGTAACGACTAAGAAACCTGGCCACAGCTGAATCTTGTGCCTTTTTGTGGCTAAACCTTCTTTGTGCCTTTTTGTGGCGAAAGTTAAAGCGCGGCGGCACCTGACACGACTTCGATGATCTCGTTCGTGATCGCTGCCTGCCGAATGCGATTCATATTGAGCGTCAAAGTTTCGATAAGTTCACTTGCATTCTTCGACGCCGAGTCCATCGCCGTCATGCGTGAGCCGTGTTCGGAAGCAACCGATTCGAGCAGTGCGCGAAAGATTTGCGTCTCAACCAGTCGTGGCAGGAGCCGAGCAAACATCTCTGCCGGTGGTTGCTCGTAAATGTAGTCGACCAACGTCACCGGTTGTGTGGACTTGACTTCAGGTTCGGGTTCTTTCGCGCGCGAGACAGGTAGCAATTGTTCGAGGACAACACGTTGTGAAAGTACCGACTTGAATTCGTTGTAGATCAGGAAGACTTTGTCGATCTCTTTGTCTTCCGTGTAGAGCTTAATAATCGCACGAGCGACTTCCAGCGCCTCTGAAAACTCAACGCGTCCCTTGCCCGTTAATCCGAGAAACTCGCCCGCGATGACCGCGCGTCGATTGCGAAAGAAATCGCGGCCCTTGCGACCGATCGCCATTATCTCGATCGTCTTGTCAGAGTTCTCCCTCATGAACGCCTGCGCCGCTTTGGTGAGGTTAGTATTGAAAGCACCGCACAAACCTTTGTCGGCAGTAATAAGGACGAGCAGGTAACGCTCATCACCGCGCAGATCGAGCAACGGATGATGGAAATTTTCATCAGTTCGCTTCGCGAGCTCGCCGAGTACTTCCATCATCTTGTTCGCGAACGGACGCGCCGTTACCACGCGATCCTGCGCGCGCTTCAGCTTCGCGGCAGAAACCATCTTCATGGCTTTCGTGATCTGCTGCGTGTTCTTTACCGACTTGATTCGCCGGCGAATGTCCAGAAGATTCGGCATTGCGTTGTTAAGCTACCGGCTGAGCTGCTGCTGTTACCGGCGTCGCGGCTGGCCTTGGCGGCGCGAAATCTGGCGCTGGTTTGTTCCAAGTGTGTTTAAAGTCTTCGAGCACCTGTTTCAGTCCCGCTTTGATGTCGTCTGTTAACGATTTCTTTTCGGCGATGTCAGCGAGCAGACCGGGATGCGAGTTCTCGACAAACTTCAGCAGCTCGGTTTCAAAGCGGCGAACGTCCTCGACCGCGATGTCGTCGGTGTAACCATTTGTCGCCGCCCAGATCACCAGTACCTGTTTTTCGACGTCCATTGGTTGATACTGCGGCTGCTTGAGTATTTCCGTGAGACGCTGTCCACGCGCCAATTGAGCTTGCGTCGCTTTGTCGAGGTCTGATCCAAACTGAGCAAACGCTTGCAGCTCGCGGAACTGAGCCAGGTCGAGACGAAGCGTTCCCGCCACTTGCTTCATCGCCTTGATCTGCGCCGATCCACCCACGCGCGAAACGCTGTTGCCGACGTTGATGGCCGGTCGGAAGCCGCTGTTGAAGAGGTCAGCTTCGAGGAAGATCTGCCCGTCAGTGATCGAAATCACGTTTGTGGGAATGTACGCAGAGATGTCGCCTGCTTGCGTTTCGATAATCGGCAGACTCGTCAATGAGCCGCCGCCTTTCACTTCGGAGAGTTTTGCTGCTCTTTCCAAGAGACGCGAGTGCAGATAGAACACGTCGCCCGGGTAAGCTTCGCGGCCCGGTGGACGTCGCAGCAGCAACGAGATCTCACGATAAGCGGCGGCCTGTTTTGAAAGATCGTCGTAGATGGTCAGCGCGTGACGTCCGTTGTCGCGGAAGTATTCGCCCATCGCGGCGCCGGAGTAAGGCGCGAGAAACTGCATCGCAGCGGGGTCGGAAGCAGTGGCCTTGATCACGATCGTGTAGTCCATCGCGCCGTAATCCTGAAGCGTTTTCACAACCTGCGCGACAGTCGATGCTTTCTGTCCGATCGCGACGTAAATGCAAATTACGTCTTTGCCTTTTTGGTTGATGATGGTGTCGACGGCAACTGCGGTCTTACCGGTTTGGCGATCGCCGATGATCAGCTCGCGCTGACCACGACCGATCGGCACCATTGCGTCGATCGCTTTGAGACCGGTTTGCAGTGGCTCTTTAACAGGCTGGCGATCAACCACGCCCGGCGCGATGCGTTCGACCGAACTGTAGTGCTCAGTAACAATTGGACCAGCATCGTCGATAGGATTGCCGAGCACATCTACGACGCGACCAATGAGCGCGTCGCCGACAGGCACCTGCATGATGCGACCGGTGCGCTTCACCAGATCGCCCTCGCGAATCGCCTGAAACTCGCCGAACAACACGGCGCCGACTTTGTCTTCTTCAAGATTTAGCGCCAGGCCGCGAACGTCGTGCGGAAACTCAAGCAGCTCGCCGGCCATCACCTTTTCTAGACCGTGAAGCTCGGCAATACCGTCGCCGATCTTAATGACGGTACCGACTTCAGTCACCGTGACTCCGGTTTCGAAGTTCTCGATCTGTTTGCGAATAATCTCGTTGATTTCGCTTGCTCTTATTGGTTCCATATCTTCCCTCTAAATACTTCGGCGCATACTTCGTCGCTGGTCCAAATCTTAGCCGCCGGCCAAACCTTCACCTAATCTATCGAGATGACTTTGAACTGATCCGTCGAAGATGGTTGAGCCGATGTGCGCAATCACACCACCGATGATGGCTTCATCAGTGGTAAAGCTCAGACGCACGGTTCGGCCAGTCGCGGTAGTGAGTGCCTCGTGCAGCGTGTTTCTCAGCTCTTCGGGAAGCGGTCGTGCGGTCGTCACATTCGCTGCGACTACTCCGGCGCGCTCGTCCAACACGTGACCAAATCGCGTAACGACTTCTCGCAACTGGGAGAGGCGTTGGTTTTTCAGGAGCACACGAAGAAAGCTGGCAGTCGTTTCTCGGACCCGGGTCCGCGAGAGCAATTCCTCGAGCACTTTACGTTTTTGATCGTAAATGACTGTGGGATTCCCCAAGACCTCTTTTAACTGCGGATTGTCCTCGATCATCGAAGCCCACTGTTCTAACTCGCGCTGAACTTCCCGTTCTTCCCGTCGTTCGATAGCCACATCGGCGAGGGCCGCAGCGTAGCGACGCGCAACAGTCTGCAAACTCAAACCGTGGTCCTCCTCAACTCACCAATGCTTTCTCTTATTAGAAGCGTGTCGTCCTCAGGTCGCATTTGACTCTTGACTGACTCTCGCGCCAATTCGACACTTCGCTGCGCCAGGTATTGACGCAATTCTTTACGCGCGACCTTGTCGGCCGTTTCGATCTCTCGCTGCGCCTGCTGTTTGAGTTTCTCGACCTCGCGCTCCGTCGACGCGGCGAGTCGCCGGCGTTCCGCTTCTGCTTCCTGCTGAGCTTGCTGCTGGACTAGGCGCACATCCTCGTCGAGATGGGTCAGCCTGCTTTCAGCTTCGGCCAGTTGGGCCAAGGCTTTCTCACGTTCCTTTTGCGCCGCAACCAATTCCTGTTTGATCGACTCACCGCGCGCTAAGAGCGCTTCGTTGATCTTACGTCGGAGCACAAAGATCACCGCAGTCAGAAAGATCGCGAGGTTCAAAAATTTCCAGACTTCGAGGCCTGGGTAATTGAACCACTCCTGCCATTCTCCAGCCACAAGTAACAGCATCATTCGAACTGAGTTCGTCGTCTAACGAGTAGGTCGACGCAGTATTCGAGAACTGATCAGGCTACCAAGCGCGGCGGCCTCAGTCTCGAGTTCACCTTTAATTGACTGCTCTTGCTTTCGCGTAGCATCGAGCTGTGCGGCAACCTCTTTCGAAAGTTGTTCGCGATGTTGTCGCAGCTTTTCTTCTTTCTGTTTGAGACCTTCCGCGCGCTCCTTTTCGAGCAGACGATAACCGACTGCGCGTGACTCGCGTAGAGCGTCGTTGTACTTCCTGAGTTTGTCCTGCGTCTCGGCGGCCAAAGCCTGCGCTTCTTTCAGACGACCAGCAATCTGTTTTTCTCGCTCACTAAGAATCTGATTGATCGGCTTCAACAGGGTTCGATTCAACACAAAGACCATGATGGCCACCATCAACAGGTGGAGCAGTAACGTACCATCAGGAACCAACTGAATTGAGGCCTCTGCGAGAAACATTCGATTCCTCTATTGTGCACAAATTGTGGCTGCCGAAAAGCGCGCGAGTCTAACATGGCGCTGCTGACGGGTCAACCAAAGCCACAGCGTGGATCTCTGAGGTTATCGCATACGATCTCGGGTCGGGGTCAGTACCGCAACGCGGTAGCGTCGGGTCGATGTGTGCACCCAACGCCGTTGCTGGTGAGGTGAACCCGACGCTACCGCGTTGCGGTACTGACCCGACCCAAGACTGTTTCTGTTTTACATTGTACGGCTGTTGATGTGCATGTTACACCTGAGCGCAGCGCATGAGCAGATTGTAGAGACGATCCAAGTCCTGAGTGTTGAAGAAACTGATCTCGACTTTGCCACGACCGTCTGCCGCTTGAAGTATCTTCACCTGTGTACCTAATGCTCGCCGCAGTTTGGTCTCAGCGGCCTGGACGTTTGGATCGATGACGCGCGGAGATGCGACAGTCCTCGCTGGTTTCTGCTCAATTACCTTGTGGACCAGATGCTCGGTCGCGCGTACCGACAATCCGCCGTCGATGATCTGCCTGGCGACGCGCCGCTGAACATCTGGCTGAGTTAACGCCAGCAAGGTACGCGCGTGCCCAGTTGAGAGGCGACCTCCCTTCACGAGCTGTTGCAGATCTTCCGGTAGCCGGAGTAGACGCAAGTAGTTCGTTATATAAGAGCGATCGCGGCCGATTCGCGAGGCGAGGGCCTCCTGCGTCAGTCCGACGTTTTCGATCAGCTTTTTGTAGGCCTGCGCTTCTTCGATCGGATTCAGATCTTCGCGTTGAATGTTCTCGATTAACGCGATCTCGAGCAGGCTCTCGTCGGGCACGTCTTTGATAACGATGGGTACGCGTGAAAGGCCCGCCAGTTTTGCGGCTCGCCAGCGTCGCTCACCGGCTATCAATTCATAACCGTCGCCGCGCCGTCGAACAAGGAGTGGCTGGACAATCCCATGCGCACGAATCGATTCGGCCAGGCCCTGCAAGCTTGCTTCGTCGAAGTTGGTGCGAGGCTGCATTGGCCCAGGCACGATCGAATCCAGCTCAACTTCGGATGGCTCAGGTGCGAGATCAATTGTGCGATCAGACGACAGCAGAGCTCCCAGGCCGCGCCCCAGCGCTTTTCGATTCATAGACAATCTCCTTGGCTAGTTGTGAGTATGCTTCCGCCCCCTTGGACTGTGGGTCATAACTAATTATCGGCTTGCCATAGCTGGGCGCTTCAGCGAGCCTGACGTTTCTGGGAATGACCACTTGAAAAACCTGCAAGCCGTAGAAGTCGCGAAGATCTGCCGCCACTGCCGCCGACAAATTGGTGCGCTCGTCATACATCGTGAGGAGCAAGCCTTCAATCATCAATCCAGGATTGTGTAATCGCCTGATTCGCGCGAGTGTGTCGAAGAGTTCGGTAACGCCTTCGAGCGCATAGTATTCACACTGAATCGGCACGAGCAGCGACTTGGCGGTCGTGAGAGCGTTTAGAGTCAACAACCCGAGCGACGGCGGACAATCGATGATGATGTAGTCGTAATTTGACTCGACACCGGCGAGAGCGCGTTTCAGACGAAACTCGCGTTGATCCACGTCCACCAACTCAATCTCGGCTCCCGCCAGATCCTTACTGGCCGGAACAAGATCAAGCGAAGCGATCGAAGTGGGCAGGATAACGCCGGCGAGAGGCTCGTCAAGAACAAGGCTGTGATAGAGCGTTTTGCGAAAAGCGCCTCGCTGAACTCCAATTCCTGATGTCGCATTTCCCTGCGGGTCCGCATCGACCAGCAACACGCGATGCCCCCAGTTGGCTATGATCGCCGCCAGGTTAACCGCGGTCGTAGTCTTACCAACTCCGCCCTTCTGGTTTGCGACGGCTATCGACTTGACCATTGGCGCTAAACCTATCACAGGATGCTCAAGATTTTTTCATGATTAACCGGATCCGACATGCAAATCATGAAAAATCTTGTCATCCTGTCCAAAGTGGGACACGTGAAACATCCCGCTCAAGCGGTCTTTTGCTGTGCGGAAAGGTAGACCAGAAGGGTTGAGAGTGCGCCGGGCGTGAGACCGGGTAGCCGGCGTGCTTCGCCGAAGGTTTGAGGTCGGGCACGATCGAGTCTTTCGACTATTTCGTTCGAGAGGCCGCTAATCTCGTTGAAGACCATCTGCCGCGGAATCTTCAGTGTGTCGTGCTGGTAAAGCCTGGCGATGGTCGCCTTGTGCGAGTCGAGGTAACCGGCATAAAGCGAATCGGCAAGCACCGAGTTCAGATCGGCTTCCGTCACTGGTTTGAGCTCGTTGGGCAACAGCGACATTATCAAGTCGGCGGTTACCTTTGGCCGTTTCGCCAGTTGCGCCAGCGAGATCGAATCACCGAGGTCGGCGCCGATCAGCACGGACACCGCAGCGTGTTGGGCATCTGAACGTCGCAGACGAACGTTATCCAAAGCCACGCGCAGTTTAGCCAGCCGAGCCTGTCGCGAATTGAATCTTTCCCAGTCGAAATCGCCGACGAGTCCGAGTTCCCTGCCATAACGCTCTAGCCGCTCGTCCGCGTTGTCATACCGCAACGCCAAACGATACTCCGCGCGTGAGGTGAAGATGCGATACGGTTCGTCAACACCTTGCTTGATTAGGTCTTCGATCAGCACGCCAATGTACGACTCTTCACGCCGCAACCGCAGACACTCGCGCCTCTGTGTGTACAGCGCCGCGTTGACTCCTGCCAGCAGCCCCTGACAACCAGCCTCTTCATAACCCGTGGTTCCGTTGATCTGGCCCGCATGAAATAGTCCGGGCAGACGTGTCGTTTGGAGATCTGGTCCCAACTCGCGCGGATCGACGAAGTCGTACTCGATCGCATATCCAGGCCGAATGATCTTCACCTCTTCAAGGCCCGGGATCATCCTGACGAGATCCTGCTGCATCTCGGCCGGCAGCGAAGTCGAAAAGCCATTCAAGTAGACTTCGTTTGTGTCGTGTCCTTCAGGCTCAAGAAAGAGCTGATGGCGAGACTTATCTGAAAACTTTACTACCTTGTCTTCGATCGATGGACAGTAGCGCGGGCCGACTCCTTTGATCTTTCCCGAATAGAGCGGCGATTCTGCAAGATTCCCTCGAATCGCGTCGTGCACCTGAGCATTCGTGTAGCCGACATAACAGTTGATCTGCTTCTGCTCAAGACTGTCAGTTGAAAACGAAAACGGGACAGGCACTCGATCGCCAGGCTGCGGCTCGAATGCGCTCCAGTCAATCGTCCTTCCGTCAAGTCGAGGAGGCGTTCCTGTCTTTAGCCGGCCCACGGGAAATCCCAGTCGCTTTAGCGCTTCTGAAAGTTCAATTGCGGCTGGCTCACCTGCGCGTCCGCCGGAGTAGGTTCGGCGTCCGGTATGTATCACTCCGTTGAGAAATGTACCGGTAGCGACGACTACCGCCTGCGCTCCAAAGCGGCGACCATCCTCGAGCACCACTCCGGCCAACTTTCCGTGATCGAGCACGAAGTCGACGACTTTTCCTTGTCGCAGATGAAGATTGCTGGTTGCTTCGAGCGTCCGGCGCATCTCGCTTCGATATCTCATGCGGTCCGCCTGCGCTCGAGGAGATTGCACGGCAGGGCCACGCGAGCGATTAAGCAAACGAAACTGAATTCCCGTGCGATCGATAACTCGACCCATGATGCCGCCAAGCGCGTCTATCTCTCGCACGAGATGGCCCTTGGCGATTCCGCCGATCGCGGGATTACACGACATCTGCCCGATGAGATCGAGATTCAGAGTGATCAGCCCTGTCTCGGCGCCGAGGCGCGCCGCAGCCGATGCGGCTTCACAGCCGGCATGGCCCGCGCCAATCACGATTACATTGAAAACCTCATCAAACGACATCACTATTTCCCAATACAAAATGTGGCGAAGATTTCCGACAAGATATCTTCCGTTGTTGTCTCTCCAGTGATCTGGCCCAGGAACCTCAACGCATTATGCAACGGAACGAGAACGAGCTCTTCACTGTGACGTTCGCGCAGAGTCGCGCGCGCCATTTCAAGTTCGCGTTGCGTGCTGCACAACAGATCATAGTGCCTGGCGTTCGTGATCAATAAACTGCCATCTTCCATGCCAGAGTTATTCAAGCTCGCAAGAATAGCGGCACGCAGATCCGAGAGTCCCTCACCACTTTTGGCTGATACATTAATCGCACGAACGTCTTCAACACAACATGCCGAAGCATCGAAACTCGGAAGATCACTTTTGTTTCTCACCACCAGGCGTCGAGCACCGGCCGTTTGATTTATCAACTCTCGATCGGCTGGTCCAACTTCCGTCGATCCGTCGAGCACGACGAGCACCAGATCCGAATCTCCCATCGCGCGCCGAGTGCGCTCGATTCCTAACGTCTCAATTCCATCAGTTGTCTCACGGAGGCCGGCGGTGTCGGTGAGTATCACTGGAATTCCTTCGAGATCGATCGCCTCCGATAACGTATCTCTCGTAGTACCAGGAATCTCGGTAACGATCGCCCTCTCGCGCTCCACTAAACCATTGAAAAGACTTGACTTACCGACATTTGGGCAACCTGTGATCGCTACCTTGATACCTTCCGTAAGCAACCGTCCGGCGCTGTAGCTATCGCTCAGTCTTTTTACTCCAGCGCTGAGCGTGGCCAACACATTTTCGATCTCATTCACGCGTGGCGCGGGAAGGTCGTCTTCAACAAACTCCAACGCCGATTCCAACAAAACGATCACCTCAACCAGCTTCTCTTTGAAAGGGGCCAGCGCGTTCGACAACTCACCGTTCATCTGACGCGATGCTTGTTTGACGGCCGCGTCAGTTTGAGCTGCAATCAGATCTCGAATCGCCTCGGCCTGGGCCAAGTTTATTTTTCCATTCGTCAACGCGCGCAACGTGAACTCACCTGGGCCAGCGAGCACCGCACCAAGCTCGAGTGTGGCGTCAATAATGCTTCGCACGACTGCGGGTGATCCATGACAACTGATCTCGACCACGTCTTCACCGGTCAGTGAGTGAGGTGCAGGAAAGCAGGTCAATAAAACCTGGTCCAGGATCTGCTTCTCGTTCAGCCGGTTTAGCTGTGTTAACGTCGCTCGTCTTGCTTCAACTTCATCGAGCCGGCTCAGTTGTTTTGCGATCGCGATCGCGTCCGCACCGCTGAGGCGAATCACGGCGAGAGCTCCGCGTCCTCTCGGTGTAGATAGTGCGACGATCGTATCCATATTGAGCTACGGGAGTTTTGATTTACCGCGGAGGACTATCAGCTCTTGCGGGCAGAACTCTTTGGGCCGATCCTCAACTTCCGCTCAGCCCCTTCACCGATCGACTCGGTGAAAAGATCAGCGCTGTCGGCAAGAGTCAAGTGAATAATTCGGCGCTCGTTCGCGGTCATCGGCTCGAAAGTAAACGGCACACCAGTTTGTCGTACTCTATTCGCCGCCAGATTCGCCATGGCTTGCAGCTCCGCCTCGCGAGTCGCGCGAAAACCATTTACGTCGCAGACGAGTCGCGCGCCTCCGGACAGACTTCTTCCGAAGACCTGATTGATCAGGTGCTGGAGCGCCTCGAGCAATTCGCCGGTTTGTGCCTGCAATAAATCCGCGTCCTTGCCTTCGATATCCAGGACCTCGCCCGCAAGTCCCTGCTTGACGCCGACCTGCAATTGCAGACCCGTCATCTGAAAAACATTGTCGAGAAACTCCGCGGCTTGTTGCGACACTTCTGTCATCGACTCAACCCTTACTAACCAGATGCCGTTGCGTCTACCTTTTTCTTGCGCCCTGGCGGACCCTTAATTGGCGGCGCCGGCACTTCTTCCTCTTCCGTCTTGGTCCAACGGTTGATCAGAAACTGCTGGCTGAAGCCCACGATATTACCAACGAGCCAGTATAAAACTAAGCCCGATGGCGCGCTCCACAAAATATAAAGCATGAAGACCGGCATACCGATCGCCATCATCTTTCGCTGCAAAGGATCGGCGGAGGGAGCCGGCGTTACGAGTTGCAGCACGATCATCGTAACGGTCATCAGTATCGGCAAGACGTGAATCAGGTATGGCTCAGCGGATGATAGATCCGGTATCCAGAGAAAGCTTGCTTGACGAAAATCGAGCGAGATCGTGATCGCACGATACAAGGCAAACAGGAAAGGCATCTGGATCAGCAACGGCAAACAGCCGCCCAGCGGATTGCCTTCTTTCATGAGTCGCAGTTGGTCCATCTGCAACTCTTTCAAGCGCGGATCATTCTGCTTCATTCCTTTGATCTTCTCTTGCAGCTCTTTCATCTTCGGCGCCAGTTTCTGCGCCTTCTTCATGGCTTTCGACGATCGCCATTTCAGCGGAAAGAAGAGCGAGTAGATCACAATCGTGAAAAGAATGATCGCCACACCATAACTGCCGGTAAGACCGTTCAGATAAGTAATGGCCTGAAGAATCGGCACGGCCAACGGTCTCGACAGCCAACCGAGAAAGCCGTAGTCGATCAATCCTTCAAGATCGATCCGACGGCCGGCCATCGCGGTGACATCGCTGCTTGCCTTAGTGAGCAGATAGTGATCTTTGGGCCCGGCATAGATAATCGTGCGTGAGCCATCGGCTGGGATTGGCACAAAGGCCGTGGTCAAATATCTCTTCTCCGCGGTGCCGCCGTTTGGCTTGTATTCGTAAGCGGTGGTCCGGTATTCGAGTCCCTGAGTTTTTGTGATCGGCACCGCGACCATCGCGAAATACGTATCGGCCACGCCGGCCCAATCCGTTGGACCATTCAACACAAGATGATCCGGACTACTGCTGTTGGTATTGATTCCAGCCGCAGGGTGACGCTCGAGTTTGTCGCCGACATAAGCGACAGCCTCGGGCGCGACTGAATAAAACGTGTGATGACTGACTCCCTGATCGCCGATACTCGGACCAATCGCGACCTTCACTTGCGGGACGGTTTGGTCACCACGCTTGACCAGCACCGATAGATCGGTTTCGTAACGATCGGCATCGAAGACGAGCTTTTTCCTGACCTGGACTCCGTTGGCGTCTTCGAACACAAAAGTGAGCTCTTTCTTCTCACCTGCTGCGAGGTTCACATCGACGTCGCCACTAGACGAGTCAAGACCTTCAACTCTATAGGTCGCGGAATTGATCACATCGTCGAACGCGGTGTCGCCGGTTTGAAGTTGAAACGGCGCCAGGCGAGGCTGTCGTTTCAGGCCTTCGGGTGAGATGAGTTCGAGCGGTTTTTTGTCTTTCTTCCTGCCGGCGACCGAATAGATCTCGCTCCCGCTGTTCTTGTTGCTTTTTATTATCCAACTGATCGGCTCAGCGCCGAGTGTGTCGAACTTTGCGTCATACAGCGGAGTTCTGATCGTCACCGTGCGCTGCGGCGCCGCGTTCAGATTGGCCGTTGAAATTGGAGCTGGCGCTGCAGGAGTACTTGAATTCGCAGCTTGTGATGCCGATGGACTAGCAGTTGGCGAAGGTGTCGAACCCGCGTTTGGCTTCGGCGGCGCAACCGGAAAGAGAAAACTCCACAAGAACAGAATCGCCGCGGAAAGTAGTAAAGCGAGTAAAAGTCGTTTTTGTTGCATCGTGATAGAGGTCTATCAGTCAACCTCCGCAAGTCTATTTAACCGGATCGTATCCACCCGGATTAAACGGGTGACAACGGAGCAATCGACGTAAAGCCATGCCGCTTCCACGCAGAGCTCCGTAACGGGAGATCGCGTCAACGGCATATTCCGAGCACGTGGGAATGAATCTGCACGAAGGGGGTAGAAGCGGTGAAATCGCCAACTTATAAACTTTGAGCAATGAGATCAGAACGCTCTTCACAATCAACTTACTTCACAGGATCGCGCGTTTCCAACCTGCCAACCTTTTCAATTATTCCCTTCAACTCCTCGCACGGCGCATGAACCTTTTGATGCAAGACCGCCGCCTTCGCGTTCAGAACCCAATCGTACTTTCTGCCAAGCTCTCGCAAGACTGCTTCATTTGTCCGAAACGTCTCGCGCAGCAATCGTTTCGCGCGATTGCGTTGCACGGCTTTGCCGAGTGCTTTTCTCGACGCTGTTATACCGAGACGATGGTTCGGTTCCTGGTTTTCAATAACAAACGCGGTGATGAATACGCCTTCATACCGCTTGCCGTTCCGGTAGACGTGCTGAAACTCAGCAGTATCCCGCAAATACTTCCGCATGCATCAACGAAAGCGGAGCCATCTCAGTAATGAGCAGGCGTTAAGCGCTTTCTTCCTTTGGCGCGGCGTCTCTTCAGTACCAAGCGACCATTCTTACTTGCCATTCGCGCTCGGAAGCCGTGCGTCTTGGCACGGCGACGGTTGTTGGGTTGAAAAGTGCGCTTGGACATAGAAATGAATTCTCCTTATAAACGAAAACGCCAAGACTAATCGGGGCCTGTGTTTATGTCAAGAAACGGCATCGCAAAGAGGCACAAGAGAGCACAAAAAAGGAATCCGAAGACTGCATACCTACTGATTCCTGCCTTTTGTGCTTTATCGTGGCCAAGTCGTCGCTGCCTTTTTGCGGTTTAACAATGATGTGTACCGCAACCATTCTGTCGCCGCTCGCGGTTCAAGCGGCTGTCAAAGGGCGATCAGACGGTGTTGTTTTATTGAGCCGTCTCTCTTGATCGATTCGAAAGTTATATGTTAGTCTCCGCTCGCTGAAAGGTCACCACCCTGTAAGTAATTGAAACCAAAAGACTTTAAAGCAACACTTTAACACGAGGGGGTTTTCCACAGCCTGTGAAAAACGCAGTGGAAAACTCTCTGCGGGTCTATTATTGGCTATTTTGAATTTAAGAACAGCGGGACTGGATTAGGCTAGAGCTCTCTGTTGAATCGGCAGCCTCCCTGTATGGTTCCGCGACGATAGCTTTGGTCAAATTGACCTCGCCGACGGAGTTCGATGAACACTTCTGTTGAGACGAATGTTTGGGGCAGAATCCTTCACTCACTCAAAGGCCGACTAAATCAACAAACCCTGGACACGTGGTTTAGTCCAATCGAGTTTGAAAGTCTCGATAGCTCTCAACACGTCATCCATCTTCGCGCGCCAAATCAGGTTGTTAAGGATTGGGTAGTTAGTAACTACGGGAAAGCGCTCGCTGAGTCCTTAAACGAGCTGCGACTGTCTGGCTATTCTGTCGGTTGGGTTGTCGGAAAAGGATCGGGTTGGGCGCCGGAGCAAATCAGCCTGCCTCAATCCAGCTCTCAAAATCTAATCATTGATGATTTGGAGACAGCGCCGCCTCGTGGTGCAGTTGTAACTGTCAACGAGCCTTCCGAGTCAACACAATCACAGCCGACACTAAGTTCAAAATACACTTACGAGAGTTTTGTCGTGGGTTCGTGTAACCAGTTTGCGCACGCTGCCTCGCTTGCTGTCGCTGAGGCACCTGGCCGCACCTACAATCCACTTTATCTTTACGGCGGCGTGGGACTCGGCAAGACGCACTTGATGCACGCTTGCGGTCACGCGATCAAAGCTCGTAACCAACATCTTAAACTCTGCTACATCTCGTCTGAGCGATTCATGAACGATCTAATCAATGCCATTCGCTACGACAAGACACAGAGTTTTCGCGAGAAGTATCGATCGGTAGACGTGCTGTTAATTGACGACGTCCAATTCATGGCGGGCAAGGAGCGTACACAGGAAGAATTTTTTCACACGTTCAATGCGCTTTACGATCAACAGAAACAGATCGTGATCAGCTCAGATTGTCCGCCGCGAGAAATACCAACACTCGAGGAACGCCTGCACTCTCGTTTCGAATGGGGTCTGATTGCTGACATTGAGCCACCAGATCTCGAAACGAAGATCGCGATCCTGAAACGAAAAGCGGATTTGATTGGTGTTTCAATTCCTGATGACGTTGCGATGATGATTGCGGGTCGCGTGAAGAGCAACATTCGGGAGTTGGAGGGATCGCTCATTCGTTTGATTGCGATCGCCTCACTTCGCGGTGAGCCAATTTCAAAAGGTCTCGCCCAGGACGCAATCAGAAACATCGGGAAAGAAGAAGAGTCGGGTGTTGTCACGATTCAACAGATTCAGAAGTTAGTGGCCTCAACTTACAAGTTGACGGGCGAAGAGCTGATTTCAAAAAACAATGCGCGTCACATCTCACACCCGCGGCAGGTTGCGATGTATCTCTGCAAACATCTGACGAAACACAGCTATCCGGAGATCGGTCGTGCCTTCGGCGGTAAACATCACACCACGGTGATGCACTCTGTGGAAAAAATCGAAGCGCTGGTCGCGACGGATGAAACGCTGCAAAGACTCATCAGCGAGCTTTCCGAGTCGTTGCAAAAATAGACTGACAATCGGAGTTTTTCCACAGATCCACAGAGAATGTTTTGTGGAAAATATGTTAATGTTCACGTCTTCATTTTTTTCCGAAACTCAGGGTGGAGATTTCAACAGGTTTCCACAGGGCATTGAGCGTCGTAAGTGTTTTGATTGACCAAGGTTAAGAAGTTATCCACTGATCCACAGGCACCTACTGCTACTACTAGATATATTTAAATTATTTTTAGTTTGGGAGTAGAAGAATAGCGGAGCGGATTGTGGATTCGCTGAAGGAGTGATGGCAATGCAATTCGTAGTTAGTAAACAGAACCTGCAAAAAGAGCTCGGGTTTGTTCAGGGTGTCGTCGAAAAGAAAAACACGATACCGGTGCTCTCAAACATACTCATCGAATCAGTCGGTGAAAGCACGATAAGAATCACGGGCACGGATCTCGACGTAACTATTCGTTGCGACATGGATGCGGAAGAGATCACGACGCCGGGATCGATGTGTGTTCAGGCGCGAAAGCTTTTCGAGATCGCACGACTGCTTCCCGATGCGCCGGTTAGTTTCAAGAAAGAAGACAACGAATGGGTAACGGTGAAGTGCGATCGTGCTCGATTCAAAATGGTTGGCGTAGCCAGAGATGCGTTTCCGGAAGTTCCTTCATTCAAGTCGGCGCCAACAAAGCTGCCGGCAAGCGTGATCAAGACATTTATCGATCGCACGATCTTTGCCATCACACAGGAGGAATCTCGTTACACGCTTTCAGGCGCTAAGTTTGTTTTAGACGAATCAGGAGCGAGGATGGTTACGACCGATGGTCATCGTCTCGCATTCGTTGAAAAGAAAGACCTCGTCAGCAACGGCGCCAGAGAAACTATCGATACATTAATCCCCAGGAAGACGCTGGCTGAATTGACGAAGTTAACTGCTGGTTTCGACGAAGAAATAAGCTTAGGGATGGATGAGAATCACATCTATTTCCAGGTTGGCCCAAGACTGTTGATTTCGCGCATGCTCTACGGGCAGTTTCCAAACTATGAAATGGTGATGCCGAAGAACAACGACAAATCAGTCGAGTTCAACAGCAGTTTACTCAATCTTGCGATCAGGCGTGTGGCATTGATGGCTGACGAAAGGTCGCATGCGATTCGTTTCCATCTTGAGCCAAATCAACTGGTGATCAGTTCGCAAAATGCTGAAGAAGGTGAAGCGAACGAAACAATTCAAACTGATTACGCCGGCGATGTAACTGACATCGGTTTCAACGCGCAGTATCTACAGGAATTTCTAAACGTCGTTGGCGACGCGAAAGTCTCTTTCGAATTCAAAGACGGCAATTCACAAGCACAACTCAAACCGTCTGAGAACGGCGACTACGAGTACAAATACGTCGTAATGCCCATGCGCATCTGAGAATTAGTAACAGCGAGACTTGACGGAAGCGTTCTGATTAAATTCAGAACGCTTTCTTGTTGTGTGCCGAGCATGTTCGACAGCCAGGGGGTGAAAGTCCTCTACTCAACCTGATGGAGGTGAAGAGTTAGTGAAGCGCAAGGGCGTCGTCGTGAGGCGGGGTCTGAAGGAAGCGTGGAGCAAAG